>Ga0208826_1000610_pt1 | contig 35550 bp, 30 predicted proteins | sample AD_UKC115_MetaG_FD_184451 | JGI IMG/M metagenome (GOLD analysis project Ga0208826, IMG submission 184451) | Active sludge microbial communities of municipal wastewater-treating anaerobic digesters from Hong Kong - AD_UKC115_MetaG (SPAdes)... | ecosystem: Engineered > Bioreactor > Anaerobic >...
GACCTCCGGGATCACGTCACCCGCACGCTGGATGACTACCGTGTCGCCGATGCGGATGTCCTTGCGCCGGATTTCGTCCTCGTTGTGCAGGGTAGCTCGCGAGACGATCACCCCGCCGACTTCGACCGGCTCCATGCACGCGACAGGCGTCAGGGCCCCGGTCCGTCCGACCTGGATGACGATGTCCTTCACGATGGTCGTCTCCTGCGTCGCCGGGAACTTGTACGCCACCGCCCACCGAGGGCTCCGCGCGACGAACCCGAGCCGTTCCTGGAGGGCCAGTGAGTTCACCTTGACCACGACGCCGTCGATGTCGTAGCCGAGAAGCTGACGCTTCTCGCCCCATTCGGCGATGAACGCCCGGACCTCCTCTATGTTTCGGCAGAGGCGGATGTTGGGGTTGATCTTGAAGCCCCAGGACTTGAACGCGTCCAGCATCTCCAGGTGGGTGCGGAATGCGCCGTCGGCCATGTATCCTGCGCCGTAGATGAAGATATCGAGTCTCCGGCTCGCGGTGATCGAGGGATCGAGCTGGCGAATCGATCCGGCGGCGGCGTTGCGCGGATTGGCGAACGTCTGCTCCCCGGCTTCCTCGCGCTCACGGTTGATCCGCCTGAACTCGTCGTGGAGCATGAAGACCTCGCCCCGAACCTCCATCATAGCGGGGATTCGGGATCTCGGATCGGCGATTTCGGATTTCGGATTTGTGATTTGGGATTGGTCCGGGAACAGGCTCAGGTTCTCCATCACTCCCTCTCGCCTTTTCTCGCCCTTGGTCGGAAGGATTGCAAGAGGTATCGCCCGTATCGTCCTCAGGTTGGTCGAGATGTCCTCGCCTGAGAAGCCGTCGCCGCGTGTCGCTCCGGTAACGAACCGTCCGTTCTCGTAGGTCAGCGAGACGGCCAGGCCGTCGATCTTGAGTTCCGCCGCGTACTCGATCTCTGCGCCCTCATCCATGCCCAGCATGCGTTTCACGCGCCTGTCGAAGGCCAACAGTTCTTCGTCGCCGAACACATTCGACAGGCTGAGCATCGGCACGCGGTGGGTGTAGGAGCGGAATGCCGTCGCGGGAGCGGCGCCGACTCGCTGGGTGGGCGAATCAGGCGTGACGAGTTCGGGATGCTCTTCCTCGATGGCGAGCAGTTCCCGCATGAGCCTGTCATACTCCGCGTCGGAGGCGACCGGCTGGTCGAGCACGTAGTAGCGGTAGTTGTGGTAGTTGATCTGCTGTCGGAGCTCTTCCGCCCTCGCCGCAGCCTCTCGCTGATCCATGGTGATACCTTAGCATAACGGGACGATGCGAACGCATCATCCCGACTGGAAATGTCTTGTGGATAGGCAAAATTCTAGCATCAGGAGGGGGCATTGTCAAATGACTTGGACGTGGGAGATGCCCTTGCCGATTGACTGTCTAGGCTGCCCGCTCGGCTCGTCGGCCGAAGATATCGGCATGGTCGCGCGCGAATTCGTCGAACGTCCGCGCAGGCCGCTCGAGGACCTTGGGGATCGCCTGAGTGACCATGCTCCCGTAGTCGGCCTTCAGGTACCACTGATAGGTCATGTAGTCGCTGATCCGCCATTCGGGCATACCCATGTCATGCATGGAGTCGTGCGCTTCCTGCTCGCTGATGTCCACATAGTGGACCTTCCTGCCGAGCGCGTCCGAGAGCCGTTCCGCCACCTGCCGCATGCTCAGCGCTTCCGGGCCGCTGATCTCGAAGGACCTGCCCTCGAGCTGCTCTCCCGTCAGCGCCACGAGCGCCATTGCGGCGATATCTCTCACGTCCACCATGCTGATCTCGCCGTCGCCGAGCGGAGCGTAGATCCTTCCCTGGGCGGAGATCATGTTCGCCATCGAGAGCAGGTTCTGCATGAAGTGGTTCGGGCGCAGGAACGTGAATCGCAGTCCTTCGTCCTCGATGTACCGCTCGATGACGTAATGATGGCGCATGAACCCGATCGTGCTCCACGGGGTAGCGCCCATCACGGACAGCTTGACGATGTGGTGAGCTCCCGCGCGTTTCGCGGCATCGACGACATTGGTCTCCATCTCGACCTGGTTCAGGTTCGATGGCGAAAGGAGGAAGATCCGGTCCGCGCCCTTGAAGGCCGCATCGAGCGTCTCGGGCATCAGGAAGTCGCCCTGGACAATCTCCGGCGCCGATCCGAACATACTCTCGGCCTTGTGGGGATTCCTGACGAATACCCGGGGGCGGATTCCCGCCTCCAGAAGCCGGCGTGTGACCTCACTGCCGACGGTCCCCGTTGCTCCTGTGACGACGATCATGGCTGACTCCTTTCACGACGCAGGTTCAACGCTTCTTATACCCGGAACCATGTCTGCATGGCGTCACTGGGCGATGATCTTGTGCGCACCGGAAGGGACTTCCACGACCAGGTGTGCCCGGTCAAGCGATGCTCCGGATGCAGGTCTGCCTCCGCTCCAGACGACGCGTCCGTTGATCCGCACTGCGGCCCACGACGGATCGCATGGGATGCGTATCCTCGCGGTTGCGCGCCCCGGGATGGCGAGGCTCCCGGAGAGCGCACTGCCGTTCCGCCTCCATGAGGCCCGGACATCGCCCAGCGGAGTAGGCGTCACGGCCTCGACCCATTCCAGGTCGCCGAGGCGAGGGGCGATGGAGATCTCCCGAAACCCCGGCGCGAGCGGCCTGATTCCAGCGATCTCCGATGGGAGCAGCGACACCACTCCGCTCGACCAGCCGTGACAGAAGCTCATGTCCGAGTCCGGGACGAAGTCATGCGGCTTGCGGTGATCGTGGATCTCCCAGAAGGTCGTTGCCCCGCGGCGTATCATTCCGCCCCAGCACTGCCGGACCAGATCGAGCGCGGCCCGATCCCTCTCCATCCGGTAGAGCGCGCGCGCCGCGTAGGAGCTCATGTACGGCGTGATGGCAGGCTGGGTCCGCGATGGGTCGGACAGCGCGCGGTAGATGTCGTCCCATCTCCCACGACCGGCGATCCCGCACGTCACCGCCAGCGCATTCGTCTGCATCGAGGTGCGCGAGCTGATGCCCGTGCGAGTGCGGCAGTCCGCGTATGCGCCGGCGTCATCCAGCCACAGGAGCCGGTCTACCGACTCCCGCACCTTCAGCGCGCGCTGATTGTACCTATCGGCCGATCGGTCGTCGCCCAGCGCCTGAGCAATCCGTTCAGCCGATGCGAGTGCCTCGTGGTATGCCGCCTGCAGCGCCGTGACCCGGTCGTGCCTGTCCACATCCGCCCAGTCGATGAAGCACCACCAGCCGGGCCGATCCGCCTTCTCGATCAGAGAGTCGCGGTCGAGGTGTCTCTCGAACCACGCCATCTGCCGCCTTACGTGCGGATAGAGCAGCCTGAGAGTCTCCGCGTCGCCGGAGTGGAGGTAGTGCTCCCACACGGCGGAGACCCAGTATGCGCAGTAGTCCGGAAGGATGAGCGTTGACGGCTCCGGACCCGTCGCCGGGACCGCGCCGTCGGGAAGCTGGTTTGCGGCAAAGCGCATCAGGTCGAGCCTCGCCAGCTCATAGTCTCCGAAAGCGTAGTAGGAGGATAGAGCCTGGACGCGCAGATCGCCGATCCACACCTTCCGGTCGCGCTTGATGCCGTCCTCGTGGCACTCCTGCATGCAGAGCCGCGCGGTGTGTCGGCCGGTTTCCCAGATGTGGTTCAGCATCTCGTCCGAGCATCGGAAGCTCCCTCGATTATCGACTGGATAGCCGACCGACTGCAGGCCGACGTAGTCCACCAGCAGCGGTGATCGGCAGTCGCTCACGATGATGCGCACGTATCGGAACGCCCGCCGCTCGGCGTTGGTCCACATCCACTCAGGCGGACGTGCGGTGATGCGGTCGATCGGCTGATACGGCTTGTCCTGGAGGCACTCTTGGAGCGACTCGCCGTAGGCCGTGCGGATCGAGGCCGGTCCTCCGAGTGTCTTCAGACGGAGGTAGCCGACCACCTCTCTCCCGAAGTCCAGTACGAGTTCCGCGATCCGCCCGGCCGGCGGTTCGATCTCCGCGCATATGCCGTTCGCTTCGAGTGTGTTTTGCGCATATGCGACGTGCCGGGCGTCGATCACGCGAGCGGGGAGCATGAACTCAGTCCGAAGCTGAGGCTGAGAGCGGGCGATGATCTCGTTGAGCGGAGATGTCGGCCGACGCAGGCGGGTCGATGCGCCGGAGAAGAGCAGGACGATCGGACAGAGGAATATGACTGCGGCGAGTAGTGCGCGGTGGTGTTTCATGTAGCGTGCTTGCAGGCAGCAAAAGCCCCTATTCTACTGGAGCCAGTATATCAAAGCCTGGAATCGGGGGTCAAGTGCGTCGCACGGACCCGTTCGCGTGCGTGAACGGTGGCACATGTGGGTATAATCGATGCGGCGTAGACCGCGACAACGTGATCAGTTGCCCGACACCGACTCCGTCGGCTCGGTATCAGGTTCGCGGCAGCCAACCGGGGAGAGGTGAGATAACTCTGCGACTCGACATCTGCCGATCAGAGCGGCATGCCGGCTCCGCTTGCTGCTGGATTCGAAGGAGCATCGCCATGAGAATGACCAGGGATGCCTATGCGCGGGCGGTTTGGAGGGTCATCGAGAACCTTCACGAAGAAGATGAGCCAGTGATCTGTCCCCATGAGAACTGCGACAAGCAGTTGAACGTCGTCATGACCAGCGTAAGAACGGGAACGACCGTCAGTTGTCCCGACCACGGAGTGATCTTCAGGGACTAGAGTGCTGTAGGAGGGGATTCCGATCCCCGAATTGGTGGCGTTACGTGGGCATTTGGGGATTGGAATCCCCTCCTACAGGGACTATTGAGGCACGCCTTAGCCTCCCACAGCATCCTTCATCCGCTTGCCCGGCCTGAACACGCATGCCATGCTTTCCGGGATGTTGATCTGTTCGCCAGTCCTGGGGTTCCTCCCCACTCTGGCGGCGCGTGCCCGGACATCGAAAGTGCCGAAGCCGGCGATCGAGACCTGCTCCTTGTTGCTGAGAGCGTCGGTGATCGCAGTGAACACAGCATCGACGGCAATGCCCGCATCGGTCTTCTTCATGCCCGTAGCCTTCGCGACGGCATCAACCAGTTCCGGCTTTGTCATGATTGCTCACCCCCTTCCGAGTGCGCGTGTAGTTGGACCTGCTGGGTCGGTCTCAGTTCGGTGGCTCGACTGAACCACCCTCCCGTCGATGTGACGGCCAAAGCTGCGCGGGCGGATGTCTCTGAGACCGACGTATCACCACGTAACCCATCTGCTTTTACCCAGAATCCGTGGAATCCACTTGATATCACTCGTTTTTTTCGCCTCGGCCGAGAGATGCGATGCTGCCTTGACCGCTGAACCGGTCGGTGGTACAATTATGGTCATAGTATCATGACTTGGCGGCTGATCGTCCAGTCGATAGGAGCCACCGCATGAATCCTGAGTTGATAAGTTGCCGGCGCCTGACCGCCGGGCTGATATACCCACCCGTCGCGCTACAGAACGCGAACCTCAACCGGCTCTACGCCGAGATCACTGAGATATTTCCCTACCAGAATCTGCAACACCTCCCTGACGGCATCCGCATGGCGAACCAGGAGAACGACTGCTTCATCCAGCAGACGCGCATCCAGGTGAACGAGAGCGTCATGCATTTCCAGGCGAGCAAGGAGAAGGCTCTGGAGATCTTCCGGATCGCGGCGCAGTGGCTCGGCATCCAGCAGTTTCTCACCTTCGGCGTCAAGCTCACCGCCTTCCTGCCGTTCGACGCCCCGGAGGAATCCGTCAGCTTTGTCGAGCGCAATCTGGTCAGGGTCTCCGATGCCCAGTGGGATCTGCTCGGCCCCGGGCGCAGAGGCACCGGACTGCGGATTGTGCTGCATCAGGACGGCATCCACGAGTTGAAGATCGAGCCGTTCTTCAACGATCCGTCTCAGCTCTACATCGAGCTCGATGTCCAGCATCCCGAACCGTTCGCGGACCTGAGCGGCATCGAGGCGAAGATGGATGCTGCCTACAGCTACATCTTCGGCCCTGTGAAGCATTTCCTCGCCTCCGCAAACGCACGATAGGACGTGGGGTACTGGGGATGGAGTACTGGAGGACTGGAGTAATGGGTTCCCAATACTCCAATACTCCATCACTCCACCACTCCACCACTCCATTCCCTCCCCCCTGATCCTGAGCGGCGTTTCTCCCGATAATCCTGGTATAACTACCGGGTTTTCGGAGGAGCGCGTTGAACGAGTCCGAGAGGAGTTGGATATCGTACCGCCGGCAGCAGGACGCCATCGAGCGCCGTGAGGGACAGCTCTGGTGGCTGGCGATCCTCGTCATCTTCCTGCTGTCCGCCGGCGTCGTCGCGCTCAACCTCCCCAACGCCGGCGAGAACCTGAACACCGGTCTCGTCGCGCTGTTCGACAACCGCGTCATGCTGTACTCGCTCCTGGCGGCGGTCTTTCTCATCTGCGCCTACTTCCGCGATTCCGTGCGCCGACTTCGCCGGTGGAACAACCAGCTCCTGAGCGATCTGGAAAAGCAGAGCGACCTGCTCGCGCGCAAGAGCACCCAGATGGCGCAGTTGAAGGACGTCTCCGATCGTCTCCTCGGCAACCTCGACACCGCGGAAGGCCTCGACTTCCTCCTGGGGCTGGCGATGAACGTCTCCGGCGCGCAGTATGCCTCGATCCTGCTTGTGGATGAGGAGACCCGCAGCCTCGAGCGCTACACGGCAAGGAGCCTGGTAAGGGGCGGCGAGCCGAACGACGAAGCATACGTCAACCGCAGTGCCGCGCAGTGGGTCATCGACAACGCCAAGCCTCTGCTGCTGAACCTGGAATCGGATACGGAGGTCTCCACGCTTGTCGCGCCGGTGAACGTCGGCGGCAAGGCGCTCGGCGTGCTGAGCGTGCGCGGCAGGGTGGACGGCGGTGGGTTCACTCAGGACGAGCTCGATGCCATATGCACACTCGCCAGCCAGGCCGCGCTGGGCATCGAGAAGATGCATCTCTACCGCAAGCTTCAGGAGCAGGTCGTCTGTCTGCGCAAGGCCCTGCACGAACTCCATCAAGCGCAGGCAAGTCTGATCCAGAACGAGAAGTTGGCTTCCATCGGCCAGTTGGCCGGCGGAATGGCCCACGAGATCAACAACCCGCTGCTCATCATCCTCGGCCGCGCTGAACTGCTGCTGATGGACGTCGATCCGTCGAGCCCCAACGCCGGCGATCTGGAGATCATCAAGTCCGAGACCGAGCGCATCGCCGGAATCGTGCGGAACCTGCTCAGCTTCTCCCGCGCGGACAGGACTGGCATCCTCAGCATGGTGGACGTCAACGAGATCATGGAGCGCACGCTCCAGCTCGTGGAGACTCAGGAGTCCACCGGCCAGATCGCCACGATCAGACGCCTGTCAGGGGATATCCCGCCGGTCTACGCCGAGAAGGGCGAGATCCAGCAGGTGTTCATGAACATCGTCATCAACGCCTACCAGGCGATGAGATCCACCGGCGGCAAGCTGATCGTGGAGACATCCCAGGATGACGCGGGCTATGTGGTTGCCAAGTTCGCCGACACAGGCCCCGGGATCCCTCGCGAGCATCTCGGGAGGATATTCGATCCGTTCTTCACCTCCAAGCCGGAGTCGGAGGGCACCGGGCTCGGGCTTTCGGTCAGTCGTGGGATCGTCGAGAAGTACGGCGGTAAGATCGAGGTCGAGACCAGGATAGGGGAGGGCGCGACCTTCATAGTCAAGCTCCCCGCCGCCGAGGAAGCCCTAAAGGACATGCCGAAGGTCGCGTAGTGGATCGTCCTATATGTCCCATAGGTCCTATGGTACACATAGGACCTATGGGATCCGCAGAGCCTACTTGAAGCTTGGCAGGATGATACCCCGCATGATGATATTCTGGCAGAACACGAATATCAGTAGCGTCGGGATCGCCGCCAGAGTGAGCGCAGACATCGTGATATACTTCGGCGCGAGGATCTGCATCTCGTAGAGCCAGACCATCATCGTCCACATCTTCTGGTTCTGGCACACCAGGAACGCGAACATGAACGCGCCGTATGCCGCCGTGAACGATCCGAGCGCGATGACCGCGAAAATCGGCTTTGAGAGCGGTATGGTGATGCGGCGGAACATCGTCGGCTCGGATGCGCCATCGATGATCGCGGCCTCGTACAACTCCTTCGGAAGGCTGTCGAAGAACCCCTTCAGCAGGAAGATCGAGTACCCGTTCGCCATCCCCGGAAGGATCAGCGCCCAGAAGGTATTGAGCATGTGAAGCTTCTTCAGCATGAGGAAGTTCGGGATCGCCGTTACCTCCGCCGGGAACGCCATGGTCGCCAGCAGGAAGAGCAGCACCTTGTAGGAGTACTTGAGGTTGTACCGCGACAGGGCGTATGCGCACGCCGGATTGACGATCAGGTGTATCAGGATGATCGCCGCGCAGTAGATGATCGTGTTGATCACGGCGCGTCCGTGAAGCGCCATGTAGCTGATGACGGTAGTGTAGTTCCGCGTGATGAAGTGCTTGCGCAGGAACTGCCTGTTGTCGCGGACGTACTGCCAGTCGGCCAGCGCATACGGCGCATCAAGCTCCATGATGCTCTTCATCCTCAAGCCGTAGGCTTTGTTGGCGGCATCCAGGCTGCCGTACCGCTTCAGCACATAATCCCTGAACAGGTTCTCCGCATTGAGCGCGTGGATCGCGGTGATCGGGGCCGCCTGCGATACGAACTCCATCCAGTCGGTGAGCGGAGTGCCTTCCTCCGGGAGTGACTTCGGCAGACCGATCTGATCGAAGGATGTGTAGTTCGCTTTGTAGATCCTGTTGACCTCGGCGATGTTGCCGAGATACCGCTTCGACAGGAACTGTCGATACGCCGGCGCCGCTTCGTCCGTCACCTTCATGAACCGGAAGGGCAGGATGTTTCGCGCGAATTCCTCCCAGTCCGAGCGCTCCTTTGGGTTCGCCGGGAGAGTAGGGGAAAGATGCACGTCGGTGAACGCTTTGTAGTTCGTGCCGTACGCGGCGTTTAGTTTTGCGATATCGGAGTCGTATTTGTCTTCCTTCAGGAACCTGGTGAATAGCAGTTCACACCCGACCACTCGGGTATAGTCGGCGGGAAGCGATCGCTCGAACTCCAGCCACTCCTGCATCTTGGCCGACTTGTCCGGTTGCCACTCGCGCTGATCCGTGCGCTCGAACGGAGAGAACACCGTCTCGAAGCCGTTGTTCTCTTCGTTATAGAGCTTATTCAGCGCGTTGATGTCGCCGTTGAACCGCTTGCGCAGGAACGCTCGGTATTTGTCCAACAGCAGGCTCGGGCAGTGCGACGTGCCGGGAATCGGAAGGTAGTTGGCCTGCCTGTAGGTCATCGGCAGGCTCTGGCCGAACTTGGTCCAGTCCTCGACCAGTCTCCTCTGCCCGGCGTTCAACGGCCCTCTCCGAGGCGCTGTGACGTTCTCCAGCTTGGCGAAGTCCGTCCGGTAATATCCGTTGATCGCTTCGATGTCCCCGCCGAATTTGATCTCGGCGTACTTGGCGAAGAGGGCCGAGTCGCTGTAGAAGTATGTCGGCACGACCTTGTAGTCGTTGACGTCCACGCTGCTCTTGACAGCCGTGGACAGCATGACCAGGAACGGGTAGATCATGGTCACGGAGCCGACCGACAGGATGATGTAGATGCCTGCGATCAGCAGCCGCATTGATAACGATTTTCGACCGACGGTCGGGATAATTGCCATTTGTTATTCCTCCCGCCCGGATGTGGAGAACTTGACGTTCTTCAGGATTCTCAACTGGTACATGGTGAAGCCGATCAGCATGCTTCCCATGATCCAGGCGGCTGCGGTTGCGTAACCGAATCTCAGGTACATGAACGCGTTGTACCATATCTCCAGGCTGATGGTGTGGGTAGCATTCAGTGGGCCGCCGCCGGTCATGATGAAGATGTTCTCCATCGCCTTGAACGAGCCGATGAACGCGCCGACGAAGTTGATAATGATGAGCGGCTTGAGCGTCGGCACGGTGACGCGCCAGATCTTGCTGAGCACGCCCGCGCCGTCGAGGTCGGCCGCTTCGTACATGTCGTCAGGGATGCCCTTCATGGCGGCCAGGTAGATGATGCTGCCCGGTCCGGCATGGGCCCAGATCGCCGGCAGGATGATGCAGAGCATCGCCAGCTTCGGGTCCTGCAGCCAGGTCTGCTGGGATATCTGGAGATGGTTCAGCCATGGGTGTATGCTGTCCGCAAGTGACATCGCGATCTGGTTGTAGTAGCTGATGAGAGTGTTGAACAACCCCTGGGGCGATGGATCGTAGAACCACTTCCACAGGAAGATGACAACGAGCGAGCTCGTCACTGCCGGAAGGTAGAAGATCGTCCGGTAGAGCATCTTGCCCCTCGGCACTTCGTTCAGGAGGAGCGCAAGGATGATCGGTACGCAGAAGCCGAGACCGATGTTCAGCGTGACGTAGGTCAGTGTGTTGATGACGCCGACTCGGAACGCGTCCGAGTGGACGGCCTCGATGAAGTTGTCCAGGCCGACGAATGCGCCTCCGCCCAGGATGCGGTAGTCCTGGAACGCCATCGTCATACCGCGCAGCAGCGGGAGGTAGTTCCATACGAGGATGGACAGGACTGCCGGTAGCATGAACGTCCATGCGACGACATGGATCATCTTGCTGCCCTTGCCGCGGACGAGCTGTGTATCCTCGGTGTCCTCCGTTTGAGCCTTTGCCAGGTTCCTGACCGAGACCGCGCCGACGGAACCGATCAGTACGAAGAGGAACGCGAAGATTCCCCAGCCGATCTTGCGGCGGCGGTTCATGACGTCGGGATCGACGTAGCCGAGCATCTTGGTGTCGATGCGCTTGGCGGCGGCATCGAGGATGGCTTTCGGGTCCTTGTTCGGATGGAGCTTCATATCCTGGAGCGGATAGTCCATCTCGATGTATATCATCTCGCAGTTCTTGCCGTGAGGCTCGGGACGTCCGTGCTTGAAGGCCTCCTTGTTGGCCTCGATCCAGCCCTTAGGGATACCGCGCAGATACTCGTGGTAGCCGAACCGCTCGAGCTTGTCCGGGCTGACCATCTTGCCGAGGCCGGCCTCGACGTAGGCCTTGGTACGGATCCGATCGGCCTCTTCGCTGGACATGAACTTGACGTACTCCCACGCGGCGTCACGGACGCGTTTGTCGGTGATCTGGGAGTTGATGCCCCACATGCCGGCGTTGATCTCGTTCGCCCTTCCGGCAGGCCCCGCGGGGAGCGGCGCAATGCCGATCAGACTGGGGTTCACGTTCGACTGCCGGTTGGTGACCATATCGTAGGAGTAGCCGAACCACTGAGCGATCTTGTCCTGCGCGATGTCGGTGGCGTAGGTCGTCGTGTGCGAGGCGACTCCGTGGATGATCTTGCCGTCGGACGGGCGCTTCCACGGATCGACGACCAGCTTGCGGAAGAACTTGAGCGCGGTGACGCCTGCCTCGTCGTTGAAGACGCAGTGCCATTCACCCTTCTCGTTCTGCGCGACTACGTCGCCGCCGGCCTGCCACAGGAAGTTGATCCAGTGGAACGCGGTGCCACTGGGGGTTGCTTGGAACCCGAAGCCGTACTGGCCCTTCTCGGGGATGGTCAGCTTCTGGCAGTACTTGTAGAACTCATCCCAGTCCCTGGGAGGCTTGTTCGGATCGAGGCCCGCAGCCTTGTACAGGTCTTTGCGGTAGTAGAGCGCCATGACGCACTGGAACCACGGCATGCTGTACGTCTTGCCGTCTACCGTAATGACCTTGCGGATCGTCGGATGAACGCGCGCCAGAACCTCCGGGTCCTTCTTGATGTACTCGTCCAGCGGGTACAGGAAACCCTGGTTGATGTAGTTGTGGAGCTTCCGGAAGTTGACGTAGAAGACATCCGGAGCGGTGCCGCCTGCCATCGCCATCAAGAGACCGGACTCGGCCGCGGGTCCCTGGACCTGCAGGCCGCTGGCGCTGATGATCTTGATGTTCGGATGAAGCTCGGCAAATCGCTCGAAGACTTGACGCTGGGCTCGACGCCACGGGTCTGTGGAGTCCTTCGCAGGTATGCCCCAGTCGCCGCCCCACAGTCGGAGTTCGACGACATCTTCCTCGGGAGCAGGCGCGCCATCCGCGGCCGGAAGGAGTACGGGCGAAACGAAGGTGAGCGCGAGCAGGATCAGCGTGCACAGGATATACGAAATGAGTCGCTGCAAGTCTTACTCCTGGAGAGTGCTGTATGAACGAAGAGTGCGGTGTGCAGTGTCGCAGAAACCAGTATAGCAAGCTCTACCGTTCGCGTCAAGAGTAAACGTTTACACAGGCGGCTACAGACGGGGGAAGCATGTGGCCTGTCGCAATGTGTGCAGGAGGGGCTTCCGATCCCCGATGTGCGGGCTCTCGCTGCTTACCGTACCACCTCGGTCATATCGGCCTCGGCGAGATTGGCGCCGTTGAGGTTCGCATCCGCCAGATTGGCGTTGCGGAGGACGGAACGGCTGAGATTCGCACCGGAGAGGTTGGCGGAGTTCAGATTGGCCTCCCTGAGATCGGCGCTCTCCAGATTCGCGCCGGAGAGATTGGCCGCGCTCAGATCGGCCCGCATCAACTCCGCCTGACTGACGCTCGCGCCGGAGAGGTTGGCATGGCTGAGGATGGCGTCCTCGAGATATGCCTGACTGAGATTCGCTCCGCTCAGGTTCGCGCCGCTGAAGTCGGCGTCGGGAAGTTCAGCATGGCTCAGTTCGGCTCCACTGAGGTTGCACCCGGTGAAATCCGTCGCTCGCAGGTTGGCGTCCGTCAGGATCGCACCGGCCAGGTTGCAGGCGATCAGATCGACCTCCTGCAGGGTGGCCTTGCTCAAGTCGGCGCCCGATAGATCCGCCGCCGTGAGGTCGGCCCCGGTCAGATCAGCCTCATGCAGATCAGCCCTGCTCAGGTCCGCTCCGTCGAGTTGAGCTTCGCGGAGGTCGGCGTTGCTGAGATCGAGCCCGATTCCCGGGTTCGCGTCCCTGAACTGGCGGATCGATTCGGCTCCCTGCCTTACGATCTCCAGATGCTGCGGGTTTGCCATGCTCTGTCTCCTGACTATATGCCTATGGCTGGCACGCCGTCATCGCCGCCGCGCGGCCGCGGAGCGTATCCATCACATCAGGCGGGAATGTCACCGTGAGCGCCTTGATCTTGTCGCCCTCGATGACCGCTTCGTTGATGATCTCCGCCGGATGTATTCCCAGGCGTTCGTAGCGATCCGCGAAGATGTCGGATATCCAGATGATGCGATTGTCGTCCAGCATCTCGAAGTTCCGGTAGTTGGCGTGATAGTCCTCCTTTATCAGGTCCGCGAGCCAGTCGAGAACCTCCTGACGGTTGTTGTAGTTCTCGCGGTCGGGTGGCGGGGGAGGCGGCTCGATGCGCGCGGTCACGTCGTCTGCGAGCGAGTCGGCCACCGCGTCCATATCGTGATCGTTCATCGCGATTATGAAACCTTCCACGACGGTGAAGGGGTCCATGGCTGTTCCTCCTGTGCCGGTGTTGTTCGGGATCATTGTACCCACGCGGCGGATGGAGTAATGGAGTGGTGGAGCAGTGCGGTCCGTCCGGGCGAATGGCCCATGCCGGTCTGCCCGCCGGATCATTCGGTCTTGGCGAACTCGAGTAGAGCCTCGGCATTCGAGTGCCGGGCGTCCTTTGCGCCGAAAACCAGGGTTATGTCGCTCGATTTGGCTCGACGGGCAAGGTCGCGCAGAGTGTCCATCCCGCCGGATGCCTCGAGTTCCGCCCGGTAGCGCCGGCGGAACTCATCCCATTTCGCCGGGTCGTGAGCATACCACTTCCGAAGCGCATCACTCGGCGCCAGGTCCTTATGCCACTCTGCGATCCGGGCCTCTTCTTTTGAAACCCCTCTTGGCCACAGCCGATCGACGAGTATGCGCGTCCCGTCGTCGGCCGAGGCCGCTTCATATGCGCGCTTGATCTTCAGCATAGCGTTCCTCTCCAAATAGTATTGTACCCACACGGCGGGCGGAGTAATGGAGTGATGCGATATCCGTTTACTCCTGCACTCCGTTGGGCAAAAAGCATCTTGACAAACAGATGTTCGATGCCTATAATCTGGATTGAGCGCTGGGTAGCTCGTGCCATCCTTTGGCCACGTCATGCCGGCCCTGAATCAAGTTCAGGGCCGGCATGACAACCGCTGCAAACAGTTCTGAAGAAGACCGAACATGCGTTCCGTTATCCATTTCAGGCTCAATTCGTTCTTTGCCGCGCTGGAGCAGCTTCGGAAGCCGGAGCTTGTCGGGCAGCCGGTCATAGTCGCGCATAAGACCGGGCGTGGGGAGTTCGTGGTCTCTGCGTCTCTGGAGTGCGGCCTGACTCTACATACCCCTCCCCAGCCCTCCCCGCTACGGGGAGGGGGCCACGGTCTCCCGCCACGGGGAGAAGGCTATGATCCCTCGCCGCGAGTAGGTAGCCATGGTCTCACGCCGTGGAGAGAGTGCTATGGCTTCTCGCTGTGGGGAGGGGGTTATAATCTCCCTCCCCGTGGCGGGGAGGGCCGGGGAGGGGTAACCGTCCGCCACGCCCTGAGATACTGCCCGACCGCGATCGTCGTCCCGGCGGACTGGGATCACTACCGAGAGGCATCCGAGGCGGTGATGGACATCCTCTCGGAGTACTCGCCGCTCCTCGAGCCGCACTCGCTCGACAAGGCGTACATGGACGTCACCGGCTGCACGAAGCTCTTCGGGCCACCGAAAACGATCGCTCTGGAGGTCCAACGGCGCGTGCTCGACGAGGTCGGTGTGCCGGTGTCGGTCGGCATCGCGCAGAACAAGCTGGCGGCGTGCGCGGCATCATCGGCGTGCAAGCCAGGAGGATACATGGCGGTCCGGCCCGGCACGGAAGCCGAATTCTTGTCACAGCTTCCGGTCGGCATCCTGGACGGGGTGGGGCCGAAGATCGAGAAGCGGCTGGAGGGACTCGGCGTGCGGACCGTCGGCGATCTGGCGGCGATCCCCGAGCGGCTTCTCATTCGGCAGTTCGGCGTGCTCGGGAGCCGCCTGCGCACACAGTCCATGGGGATCGACCACAGCCCGGTGGCCGCACTCTATCCGCCGCGGGTTATTATTGCCGAACACACGTTCGGCTGCGATGACGACGATCCGTCCGAGCCCGAGGTCGTGGAGGCGTATCTGTTCCGAATGTGCGAGCGTCTGGCGATGCAGATGAGGAAGCGCGACCAGCAGGCCGGGTCGCTGAAACTCACGATCGAGTACGAGGGTTCGACGTCCTCCGTGCTGTCGCGGGATTGTACCCCGCGGCCCGAGAGCAGGTTCTACACGTTCAAGACGCCGGCTTCCTCGGCACACGATATCTACACCGGCGCCCGAAGGATCTACCGGCAGGTGGTAAATCCGAAATCCGAAATCCGAGATCCGAAATCGTCCGCAGTCTGCCGCCTGCGGTCTGCCGTCTTGACTTTGAGCGATCTGCACACCGGCAGCGGCATCCAACTCAGTCTGATCGGCGACACCGAGCGCCGGATGCGGCTCGATGCCGTGCTGGAGACGATCCGCTCCCGCTTCGGCGAAAACTCGATCTCTTGTCTGAGAACACAGATGGCGTAGGTGATGGAGTGGCGGAGTAATGGAGTGCTGGAGTGTTGGAATATTGGAGTACTGGTAACCTAGCATTCCACCACTCCATTACTCCAGTACTCCACCACTCCACTGAGATGATGAATCGTTCAGTCCGGATAGCCTTAGACAGCAAGAAGCACGCGCCGGTCGCGTTTCGATGGCGTGGTAGGCTCTACCGGGTCTCCGCCGTCCGGGAATGCTGGCGGCTTCTCGGCGCGTGGTGGGATGGGGAAGGGGAGCGGACCTTCTTCCGCGTGCAGACGGACACCGGCGGGATCTTCGAGCTTGCATACGATCACGTCCGCCGCACCTGGCTGCTCGATCGAGTGGAGGATTGAACCGCCAAGACGCCAGGAACGCCAAGTGTGGGAGTATGGGGGGTCCGGATTTGCCCACACCCCCCACAAAATCCCAGCCTTTCTGATAGACAAATGGCTTTTGTTCACCTTCACGTACATTCGAACTTCTCGTTCCTCGACGGAGGGAGCACGGTCGAAGCGCTGATCGACCGCGCAAAGGAGGTCGGCTGCGATGCACTCGCCGTCACGGACCACAACGGCCTCTATGGCGCGGTCCGGTTCTACGACTACGCCCGGAAGGCCGGGGTCAAGCCGATCATCGGCGCCGAGATGGCGATGGAGAGCGGCCATCATATCGTGCTGCTGGCGAAGAACCTCTCCGGCTACTCGAACCTCTGCAAGATCGTCACGCGCGCGCACCTCGGGCATGAGAAGGGCCAGGCCGCCGTGAGCTTCGATGTGCTCGACCGCCACAAGGACGACCTCTTCTGCCTCTCCGGATGTCGCAACGGCGAGGTGGCATCCCTCCTGCGCGAGGGCAAGCCCGAGGCCGCGGAGGAAGCCGCCTTACGATACGCCGAGATCTTCGGGCGGAGCTTCTTCATCGAGATGCAGAACCACATCCTGCCCGGGACCGGACTCCTCAACCAGCAGCTATACTCCCTGGCACAGAAGCTGAAGCTCGGCGTGGTGGCGACGAACGACGTCCACTACGCCCGCAAGGACGACTTCCGCGTGCAGGATATCCTCGCCTGTGTGCAGAGCATCAGCAAGCTCGCAGACCGCCATCCGATCCGCAAGCGGAACTGCGAGTACTACCTCAAGTCGCCCAAAGCGATGGCGAACCTCTTCACCGCCTATCCGCGAGCTATCGTCGCCGCCGGCAGCATCGCCGCCGAGTGCAACCTCGACCTCGGGCTCGGCACGTATCGGTTCCCGGACTTCCCGGTCCCGAGCGGCGAGACGGCATACAGCTATCTGTGCAAGCTCTGCTTCGAAGGCCTCGCTCAGCTCTACAAGCCGATCACCCCCGAGGCCACGAAGCGACTCCAGCACGAACTGACCATCATCCACGACCTCGGGTTTGCCGAGTACTTCCTGGTCACATGGGACATCGTCCGCGAGGCGAGGAAGAGGGGCATCCGATGTTCCGGGCGCGGATCCGCCGCGGACTCGATGGTCGCTTACTGCCTGGGAGTCACGATCGTCGATCCGCTCGAGCACGACCTGCTGTTCGAGCGATTCCTCAACCCCGAGCGCAAGGGCATGCCGGACATCGACATCGATTTCGACGCCGTCCGGCGCGACGAGATCATCGAGTACATCTACAAGCGGTTCGGCGAGGACAAGGTGGCGATGGTCTGCACCGTCAGCACGCTCTGCGCGAAGTCAGCGGTCCGTGATATCGGCAAGGCGATGGACTTCCCTCAGGATCAGATCGATACCCTGGCGTCATCGCTGCCTCACACGAAGGCCCGGCGCATCCGTGAGGCGTTCGACAAGCTCCCTGAGCTCAAGAACGGCGGTATCTCGATCGAGAAGATGGAGACGCTGGTGGATGTCTGCGAGAAGGTTGACGGCTTCCCCCGGCACCTCAGCGTCCACCTCGGCGGAGTGGTGATCAGCCGCGGACTGCTCACCGATCTCGTGCCGCTGGAGTGGGCGACGAAGGGCGTCATCGTCTCGCAGTTCGACAAGGACGACATCGAGACGCTCGGACTGGTGAAGATGGACATCCTCGGCCTCCGAAACCTTTCGGCCATCGAGGATGCGCTCGCGATGATCAGGGAGAACCACGGCATCGATCTCGACATCGACAACCTGCCGCTCGACGACCCGAAGGTCTACGAACTGCTGCGGTCCACGAACACCGTCGGCCTCTTTCAGGTCGAGTCGCCGGGGATGCGCGGGCTCCTCGGCCGCCTCCAGCCGACGGAGTTCGGTGACATCACCGCCAACATCGCGCTCTTCCGGCCGGGCCCGATGCAGGCGGACATGATCAATCCGTTCATCAAGCGGCGTCACGGCGAGGAGCCGGTCACGTATCTGCACCCGAGCCTCGAACCGGTGCTCGCGGAGACCTACGGCGTCATTCTCTACCAGGAGCAGGTCCTGCGCGTATCGAGCGCCCTCGCCGGATTCACTCCGGGCCAGGCCGACTCGCTCCGACGCGCCATGACCACCGATCGCTCGCAGGAGGAGATGGAGAGGATCCGCGAGACGTTTGTCAGTTGTGCGGTGAAGAACGGCGTCGATGAGGAGATCGCCGAGAAGGTCTTCTCGCAGCTTCGGGCATTCGCGGCATATGGGTTCTGCAAGGCGCACGCCGCCTCGTTCGCCAAGATCGCGTATCAGACCGCCTACCTGAAGGCTCACTACGCGCCGGAGTTTATGGCCGGGATCCTCAACAACGAGCCGATGGGGTTCTACCCGGCGAACGTCATTGTGGAGGAGGCCCGCCGGCTTGGCATCGGCATCCTCGGCGTGGATGTCAATCGCAGCCGGAAGAAGTTCAGCGTCGAGGATGGGAAGATCCGTATCGGGCTGATGCAGGTGAAGGGAATCAGCGATGCGGAGATCAAATCGATCGAGGATGCGAGGGCCGATCGGGAGTTCAGTTCGTTCAGCGACTTCTGCCGACGCACCCGAGTCGATCGCCCGGTGATCGAGAACCTGATCAACTGCGGCGCGTTCGATTCCTTCGGCCATCCGCGAGGGAAGCTGCTGTGGCTGCTTGGGGAGAAGAAGGTTATGGGTTGTAGGTTATGGGTTGTGGGGAACCCTAGCCCCGGAACCCGTAACCCAAAACCCAAAACCCATAACCCCGAACCCCAAACCCCGAACCCCGAGTTGCTCGAGGTGGACGCCGATGACCAACTCGCCGATCTGCCCGACGTGCCCGAGCCGCCGATGCACGTCCGCGTACGGATGGACTACGAGATCCTCGGACTCTCGTCGCTCTGCCATCCGATGGTCTTCTATCGGGAGACCCTGGCGAAGCATGGAATCGTCAAGAGCACGCGGGCGAAGGAGATGACCGGCGGGTCAATCGTCAAGGTCGCGGGCGTCGTGGTCACGTGCATGCGCCCGCCGACGAAGTCGGGGGTGATCGTTGTCTTCGTCACGCTGGAGGACGAGTTCGGCCTGGTGGATACGGTCATCTTCCCGAAGGTCTATGAGCAGTACGGACCGGTGATCTTCAACAGCCCCGGACTGATCATCGAGGGTAAGGTCGAGCGTATGGGCCGGCGCGGACTGTCAATCGTAGCGAGAAAGATATGGCCGCTCACTCCCGAATATAGGAATGAGGGCATCTCAGGCGACCGTGAGCGGTATCCCGAGCGGAAGCGTTCCGCGGGCCAGAGGTCGTGGGTAAAGAGTCAGGGAGTCTGACTCCATAGCCTACAACCCATGGCCCTATCCTGCTACCTCACGATCGTCTGCGTTCGCTCCGGGCCGACGCTGATGTACTCGACCGGGATGCCGACCAGCGACTCCACGTGCCTCACGTAGGCCTGCGCATTCGCCGGGAGGTCCTCGAACTTCCGAACACCTGAGATATCTTCCTGCCAGCCGGGGAGCTCATCGTAGACCGGCACACACTCGGTGATCGAGTCCCAATCCCCCGGGAGGTTGGTGGTCTCGACGCCGTCGCACTTGTATGCCTTGCAGATCTTAAGCGTATCGAGTCCGCCGAGGACATCGAGCAGCGTGAGCGAGAGGCCGGTCATCCCGTTCACCATCGCTGAGAACCGGATCGCAACGGTATCGAGCCAGCCGCACCGCCTCGGGCGTCCGGTGGTCGTGCCGTATTCGTGTCCGCGCTCGCGGATGTAGCATCCCGTCTCGTCGAGCAGTTCGGTGGGGAAGACTCCCGCTCCGACGCGTGTGGTGTAGGACTTGCCCACGCCGATGATCCGCTCGATCGCCCTCGGGCCCGCGCCGGTGCCGATGCACGCGCCGCCCGCTCCGGTGTGCGACGAGGTAACGAACGGGTAGGTGCCGTAGTCGATATCGAGCAGCGTGCCCTGAGCGCCCTCGAACATCAGCTTCTTGCCCTGAGCGAGCGCTTCCGCCACGATGAAGTTCGTATCTGTCACGAACGGCCGGAGCTTCTGTGCGTACTCGGAATACTCCTCATAGATCGCCGACTCGGACATCGGTTCCGCGCCGTACACCTTCTCGATCAGCGCGTTCTTGAACTTCATTATCTCGGTGAGGCGAGCCTTGAACCGCTTGGGATCGACCAATTCGCCCATCCTGATGCCGATGCGCGATGCCTTGTCCGCGTATGCAGGTCCGATACCCCTGGCGGTGGTGCCGATCGCCTTGCCGCCCTTCTGCTCCTCCTCCAGGCGGTCCTGCAGGGGGTGGTAGGGCATGATCACGTGCGCGTTCCGGCTGATCCGCAGATTGTCGATCACCACTCCGCGTTTGACCAGGCCGTCTAGTTCACTGAGGCAGACCTTCGGATCGATGACCATTCCGTCGGCCATGATCGGAGTGACGTCGGGATAGAGGATCGCCGACGGGATGAGATGGAACTTGTAAGTCTCCGAACCTACCATCACGGTATGGCCGGCATTGTTCCCGCCGTTGTACCTGACGACTACATCCGCCTCTCCGGCGAGGTAGTCGACGATCTTCCCTTTTGCCTCGTCGCCCCACTGGGCGCCTATGACTACGGTGTTTGCCATGAGCGCACGTCCTTCCAAGCGTTCATAAAACAAGCAAAGTGGATAGCCACCCCTTCCCCCTCGCGAGGGAGGGGGAAGGGGTGGCTATCCACTGCATCTATCAAAAACGCGTCGAGTATACCAGTTTCCCGCCGACCTGTCAAGGATTGCAGGCAGTCGGGGCAGCGGGTCGGAGTCAGGCTGTAAGAGCGGTTTCCGAATTGCGATGTCCGGGCGTCGCGGTTTGGAAACGTTCCTACAGCTTATTTCCTACCTGACGCAGTGTGAAAACCGCGATCTCCGGCCTGCAGCGGAACCTGAACGGCGCCAGCGTCGTTCCCCGTGCCAGCCCGCGGCTGATATACACCCGAACGCCGTTAATCTCGTGCAGCCCCGACACGTATTTGCGGCCGAGCCCCGCGCTCGACAGGACCGCGCCGTAGCCGGGGATGTTCAGGAGCCCGCCGTGGGTGTGGCCCGTCAATGTCAGATCGGCGAGCATGCCGTTCATGAAAAGCGCTGAGTCAGGGGTGTGAGCGAGTGCGATGGCAACGTCGCGCTCCTCGATGCCCTCGAATGCCTTGTCGAAGTTCGGCGATCCTCCCCACAGGTCGTCGGTGCCCACGATACGGATCGTTCCTTCTCCGATGCGGATGGTCCTGCTCTCATCGAACAGCACGTCGATACCGTTCCCGATCAGCGCTTCGGTGATCGCATCCTCATCCTCCCAGTAGTCGTGGTTGCCGAGGACGGCATAGACACCATGCCTGGCTTGTATCTCGCCAAGCGCCCTGCCGAGACGGGGGATATCAGTGAACAACCGTGTGACGAGGTCGCCCGTGATGACCACCGCGTCCGGCTTGAGGGAGTTCGTGAGGGCTACGATCCTTTGCACGTCCTCGTGGCTCATCCACAGTCCCTGGTGGATATCGGTCAGGTGCACGATCCTCAAGCCATCGAATTCGCTCGGCAAGTTGTCGATAGAGATGTCATGCTGAGTGACCTCGACCATGCGCGGCTCGATCAGCATGGCGTAGATCATGAACGCCAGCGCCGGGACGCCGAGCAGGAGCGCGATCAGCTTGAACCGCCGAAGACGACGCATGAGGTTGCGCAGAGTACGCATATTCTGCTCTACGTAAGAGGAAGCTGCGAGGTTCCATCAATGGATAGGCCGCACGAGCGGGCAGGCGCATGCGGCCTCGAGTGTGAGCAAGCCGTATGTCAGGGCTTCGTTGGTGTCGGCGCGGGCGGCTTGGGGTTGAACTGCTGCTGGTCGGCCTCCACCTTGCCCTTCTTCGTGAGCACGATGGGCATCGGCGGCTGCCCCTCTACGATGACGTGGTGTCGGCAAGTGAGGACGACTGTCTCGCCCGGCGCGTCGGGAGCCGGCTGGACGTACTCGTAGCTGCAGACCGTTCCCTTCTGGGCGCCGGACGGGCACTGTAGCATCGACTTGTCCGTGACATACTTCGGATACAGGTCGTCGAGCTTCATAGGGTACTTCCCGCCGTTCTGCGCGGCATACGTGTTCAGCGCGTTGCCGATCTTGGCCATCCTCTCGCTGCACTCGCCCATGACCTTGGTTTCCTGCATCGTCCTCTGGAAGATCGGGTTCTTCTTGGCGAGCGAGAACCCCCAGATCGTAAGTGCAACGATGACGACCACGATCACGAGGCACCCTATCCCGGCGGCCTTGAGGCACGAGGATGCGCCGCGCTTCCGGGGGGACTCGCCGGGGTACTGGTTGGTGGACATTGGTATCAACCCTCCTGAGATTGGGTGACGAACGCATCCATAATAGCCATGCATATGTCGTCCGTCAATCACTTAGATGCACGGTGCGCCGGAATGGTTGCATATACGCTCGGATTCTTCGACTCGATTCGTCAGCAGCTTGCTAAGCCGGCTCGGCCTCTGATATAATCGGGCCATGCGAACGCTGAACACACAAACCTGTACACCGGAAGAGCTTGCATCGATCCTCGACAAACCTCTGCTGCAGGAGAACCCGGCGGTCGAGAGCGCCGTTCGAAGCATTCTGGCCGACGTTCAGAGCAGGGGAGACGAGGCCGTCCTCGAGTACACGCGCCGGTTCGACTGGCCGGAAGCCGATGCGGTGGAAGTGCCCCGCGAGGCGCTTGAGGAAGGACGCGCGCAGGTATCGAAATCGCTGCTCTCGGCGATCAAGACATCGAAGAAGAACATCGAGCGGTTCCATCAGAAACAGGTAAGGGAATCCTGGCTCGACTCCGAGCAGCCGGGGAAACTGCTCGGGCAGATCATCCGCCCTGTTGGCAGGGTCGGCGCGGTCGTGCCCGGGTTTCTTGCGCCGCTGCCGAGTTCGCTCTTGATGACTGTCGTCCCTGCCAGGGTTGCGGGCGTCGAGGAGGTCTTCGTCTGCACGCCTCCCAGGAAGGACGGATCGATCCATCCCGCCACCGCCGCCGCCGCGATCGAGGCCGGTGTGGACAGGGTGTTCAAGATAGGCGGCGCTCAGGCCGTGGCCGCTCTGGCGTATGGGACGGAGACCGTTCCGCGCGTGGACAAGATCGTCGGCCCGGGGAACGTCTACGTCACCATGGCGAAGCGGTTCGTCTATGGTCAGGTCGGCATAGAGATGCTCGCCGGTCCGAGCGAGGTGCTCGTGCTGGCGGACGAGACCGCCGATCCGCGCCACGTCGCCGCCGATATGTTGAGCCAGGCGGAGCACGATCCGGATGCGCGAGCCCTGCTGGTGACGCCTTCGCAGAAGATTGCTGATGAGGTGAACGCCGAGATCGATAAGCAGCTCAATGCGCTCTCCCGCAAGGAAATCGCCCGAAAGAGCCTCGACGACAACGGCGCCATCGTGATCGTGGCCGACATCGACGAGGCGGTGGAGATTGCCAATCGAGTTGCGCCGGAGCACCTCGAGGTTTCGGTGGCTGAGCCGCTTGTCCTGCTCCCACGGCTGAAGAACGCGGGCGCGATACTCCTTGGGGATCATTCGACCGAGCCTATCGGCGACTACACCGCCGGCCCGAGCCACGTGCTTCCGACCAGCGGCACGGCGAGGTTCTCGTCGCCGCTCAACGTAGATGATTTCATGAAGAAGTCAAGTGTTGTGATGTACTCGAAGGAGGCGCTTCTGGCAGACGCCGCCGCGACCATCGAACTCGCGGAGACCGAGGGCCTCGACGCCCACGCGAATGCCGTGAGGATCCGAGTCGAGGATTCCTGAACATCGAACATAGAACACTGAACGTCGAATGTTGAACTGACCTGGAGGCAGGATATGCCCGGACGAACAGCCGAGGTAGCGCGTAAGACCAAAGAGACGCAGATCAAGATCAGCATCGATCTCGACGGCTCCGGCGAGTCGGAGATCAGCACGGGGATCGGTTTCCTCGATCACATGCTCGATGCCGTGGCGCGTCACGGGCTCTTCGATCTGAAGATAGATGCGAAGGGCGACCTGGAGATCGATCCGCATCATACCGTAGAGGATGTGGGCATCCTGCTCGGCAAGGCGATCGACCAGGCGCTCGGCGACAAGGCGGGCTTGGTCCGCTACGGATGGGCCGCCGTGCCGATGGACGAGGCGCTCGTGCTGACCGCCATCGACCTGAGCGGGCGCGGCTTCCTCTGCTACGATGTCGAGATCGAGCAGGAGAGGGTCGGCGCGATGGAGACGGTCCTGTTCTCCGAGTTCTTCGAGTCCGTCGCGCGGAACGGGAACATGGCGCTCCACATCCGGAAGCTCGCAGGCGAGGACCCGCATCATACGGCGGAGGCGGCCTTCAAGTCCTTCGCCCGCGCGCTGATGATGGCCACACGGACCAGCGAGCGCGTCAAGGGCGTCCCATCGACGAAAGGCGTGTTGTAGTGGAGCAACGGAGCATTGGAGTGTTGGAAAACCCCATTACTCCATCACTCCACCACTCCATTCCCCCAGTAACGAGGTAGTACATTGATCGCTATCATCGATTACGGCGTCGGAAACCTGAGAAGCGTGGAGAAGGCGATCCTCGCTGTCGGGCACGATGCCTTTGTAACCCAGAATCCTGAAGAGGTCGTCAAGGCGGAGCATGTCGTCCTGCCCGGCGTCGGCGCGTTCGGCGCGGCGATGGACAGCCTGCGCGCGACCGGCATGGACGAGGCCGTTCGGACCGTCGTCGCCGCCGGAAAGCCATTCATGGGCATATGCCTCGGCATGCAGCTTCTCTTCACGGAGAGCTTCGAACTCGGTCACTACGAGGGACTGAACTTGATCCCCGGGAAGGTACTGCAGTTCTTCCAGCCGGAGGACCGCACGCCCGAGACCGACGCGCTGAAGGTCCCGCACATGGGCTGGAACGAGTTGACCGTCCGCAAGCCCGCCCCGCCGCTCAAAGACTTCCCAGCCGGGGGAATGACGTATCACGTCCACTCTTTCTACTGCGCGCCGGAGGATCCCGAGGTCGTCGCCGCAACCGCGAGGCACGGCATCGAGTTCTGCTCGGCGGTCTGGAAGGACAACATCTTCGCGTCGCAGTTCCACCCCGAGAAGAGCGGATCGCTCGGCCTCCGCATCCTCAAGAACTTCGGCGACTGGCGGCCCTAGCGCCGTACTCGTACTCGTCATCGTAATCGTACTCGACGGCCGCCCTCCGTGGCGGCCGTTGCCTTGTGTACCTGCTGGCCCCAGCTTCTGTTTACCGCTCTGTCACAAACCGGTAAGAATTCCGGGGTGCTTGCAATGCGGGATAGTGCTATAATACCCAGGGATGATATGGGGATTTTCAAAGCCTGCGATGTCCGCGGCGTATACGGCAAGGACCTAACTGAAGAAATCGTCTACAAAATCGGCCGCGCGGTGGGAACCTTGCTGGCTGGTAAGGCCGTCGTACTAGGTGGAGACGTTCGCATCAGCACGCCGGCACTCAAAGCCGAAGTCTCGCGAGGACTCGTCGAGAGCGGTGCAGAGGTCCTTGACATCGGAATAGTCCCGACTCCCGTGTTCTACTTCGCAAGACGTCATCTCGGAGTGGAGCCCGGGGTGATGGTCACCGCATCCCACAACCCGCCGGAGTTCAACGGCCTCAAGCTGGTGCTTGGGCCGCTCCCGATCACGGAAGACGAACTGAAGGCGGTTGAGGAACTGGCGAATCTGGGGAAATTCCGTAACGGCAGCGGCAGCGTCCGTGCTCCGGAGATCGTATCTCCATATCAGTCCTTCATACAATCCATAGCCCGTGCTGAACGGGACGCGCACCTTCTCAAGGTTGTCATAGATTGCGGAAACGGCTGCAATTCGGGACTGGCCCCGGATCTGTTCCGGCGTTTCGGATTCCATATCGAAGAGCTGCATTGCACTCCTGATGGCATCTTTCCTAATCGGAATCCGAACTCAGCCGACCCACAGAACCTGGTCGACTTGATCCGGACCGTGCGTAGTACGAAAGCCGATGTTGGAGTTGCATTCGACGGTGACGGCGATCGTGTTGCGTTCGTAGATGACCGGGGCCGGTTCCTTACAAGCGACAAAGCAATCGTGATCCTGTCACGGTATCTCCTCGCCGGTACTCCCCTCCCTGTCGGGGAGGGGGCAGGGGGAGGCCGCCGTGCGGAGCGCGTGGTCTATGACCTTAAGTGTTCTTCGGTAGTGCCGGAGTCGGTGACCGCCGCGGGTGGGATTCCGATCCCCGAGCGATCGGGTCATACCTTCATCAAGACCCGTATGATCACCGATGATGCGCTGTTCGGCGGAGAGATCAGCGGACATTTCTTCTACCGGGAGCTGGGCGGAGGCGATGACGGCATCTACTCCGCGCTGCTGATGGCGAATATGCTGGTCCGAACGGGGAGCAAGCTCTCCGAACTCGCGGACGCGGTGCCGGCCCTCGAGAACACTCCGGATATCAGGGTGCCGTTCTCCGGCAATCGGGAAGACGTGATCGAGCGGATTGCATCAGCATTTCCCGCCGAGCAGGTATCGAGGCTCGATGGTGTGCGGATCGCCTTCAAGGGAGGCTGGGGGCTCGCAAGGCCCTCGGTCACCGAGCCGGCGATCACGTTTCGATTCGAGGCCGAGGACCGAGCCCGGCTCGAAGAGATCATGGGCGGCTTCCTGGCGCCGGTTCCCGACATAGAGCGGCGTGTCCGGCAAGCATGGGCGAACTTGAGGTCCGAGGGTTGACCATCCTGCTCGCGGGATGGAGGAATCCTGAGTTCCGGTGTAGAAACTCTGTTATGTATAAGCACTAACCACCCACACTAAGGGTGGGGACGCTTGCCCGCAGATGCACCGGCAATACATCGGATAGTCGAGGACAGCTTTGGACGGGGTCGAGGGACTTGAGAGCGGCTTCGTGCAGACGCGTGGAGATGCTAGGAACGTGCGTCCGAACGAATGCGCTGTAATTCAGAGGTGTAAGCAGGGCGATCTGTCCGCCTTTGATGAGCTCGTGCGCATGTACGAGAAGCAGGTCTACAACTTCGCCTACCGTCTGGCCGGCAACTATGACGATGCAAACGATATAGCGTGCGAGGCCTTCATCAAGGTCTTCAACGCAATAAATACATTCAGAGGTGATGCCAACTTTTCAACATGGCTCTTCCGCATAGTCACCAATCTCTATCTCGATGAGCGGAAAAGGTCAAAAGCTCACATGAATATTCCCTTGGACGAGTACATAGATCTGGATGAAAGCACGGTGACCCGCCAGATCGAAGACTCTTCGCCAAGCCCGCAGGAGATACTGGAGTCGAAGGAGCGCGCAGAAGTGCTCAACTCGGCCATCCAGCAACTCCCGGATTATCAGCGGGTGATGGTCCTCTTATTTCATACCCAGGGGAAGTCTTACGAGGAAATCGCTGAGATCATAGGGTTACCAATCGGTACCGTTAAGTCGCGGTTAAATAGAGCCCGACTCGCGCTCAGGGATAAACTTGGGCCGGTACTGGAACTTTTTGACCTGTAACGCCGTCGAACCATTTGGAAACTTAACCTGGAAGTACCACACCTCTGCGGTTTCGTTAAGAACCGCAGACGGGCGGTCTTCGGCCTGACAACCGGATCCGGGGTCCGCGACCGATGTCTTCGATGGCGATGATTGAGGTGGGGAGAGGACTTTCCATGAAGTGCGAAAGAGCAAGAGAATTGATGTCTGAGTACCTGGAGGGCAGCATCGACTACGCCCTGACGGCGACTGTGCGTGCCCACATAGACAAGTGCGATGGCTGCAGGAGCGATATCAAGGCGTTCCAGCGGACATGGGATCTGTTAGGTACACTCCCGGAAGTCGAGCCCCCCTCGGATTTCCGCCATGACGTAGTGATGAAGGCGGCCCGGATGCAGCATGAACGCAGAAAGGCCGAGAAGCAGGGCTTCCTGGGATTGAGTTGGGACTACGTGTTCGGCCGCCTGTTGCCGGCCCGCGCACTGGTAATCGCCTGTGCGGGCGCTCTGCTGGCCGCCGTGCTGCTCAATGTGCCCCAGGGCATATTCGAGGAGTTCGCAAACCGCGACCACGGTGTGATCACCGCGGGAGAGGGATTCCGAGGCGCCGGCCCGATAGAGGCATCCCCTCTGTCGGCCCACAAGGAAGAGTGGCAGTCGCGCACTCCGTTGAGCAACGCGCTCTGGGTGTCGGTGGTGTCGACTGAGGTCAGCGAGGGAAGCAGCTACAACGAGCTGATCCTCGAGATCAACAACAAGGGCCTGGCCCGCGACGTCACGAACAGGATCCCGGCCCAGGTATACGTGCTTCCCGCCGGGAAGTACCGCCTGAGTCCGAACGATCAGCGCAAGCCGATGTGGAGCGGAAACGTGCTCGGCGAGAGCCCGGTCCAGTTGACCGTGCCCGCTATCAGCAACTCGCACGGAGACGCCGCGCCGATCACGCTGCTGGTTACCTACCAGTTCAGGAAGATGAACTTCTCGAAGATCATCTTCATCCCGAACAAGAGCGCCAGACTGCGGTCGTCGGATGCGTTTGGTTTCGCATCCGGATCAGGATCGTGTCTGCAGACCAGGAACAGCGATCTGTACGCGGTCCTGCAGGCGATATCGCAGGACTACGGCAAGACGATCATCGCAAACGGGTCGCTCGACAGGAGACCGACCGTTATCGATCTGAGTTCGGACCGGATCGAAGAGACGCTCCGCAAGGTGATGAAGCCGATGGACCTGGCTTGGGCGCACATAGACGAAGCCGTGTATGTCGACAAGCCGTTCCGGAAGGCCGAGAACTGAGCGCGAGTTCGGACGACTATGATGCGAGACCCCGGAGTGTAGACTCCGGGGTTTTTTCTTGCGCCGGCTCAGCATTTCGCCTATAATGATCCGGTTAGAACGCGCCTTCGAGGAGTACAGATGGACCTGGAGCAGGTGCTGGGCCCGAATGGGCTGATTGCCGAGCAGATGCCCGGCTACGAATACCGTCCTCAGCAAATCGAGGTGGCGCTGGCGATCGAGCGCGCGCTCGCCTCGAAGAAGCACTGCCTCGCGGAGGCCGGCACCGGTGTCGGGAAGAGCATGGCCTACCTGCTCCCCGCGATCGACTATGCCCTCACCGGCAAAAAGCTCGTCATCTCCACGCACACCATCTACCTGCAAAGCCAGCTTCTCAACAAGGACATTCCGTTCCTCCAGAGCGTCTTCCCCGGGAAGAAGTTTCGTGCGCTCGTAGCGAAGGGGAGGGGAAACTACCTCTGCCTGAACAACTTCGACGCCGAGATCGGTCAGCTCTACCTCATCGGCGACCCGAACCTCCGGAAGGTGCAGAACTGGTCCCTTGAGACGGAGACGGGCGACGTCGCCGAGCTCGATTTCCAGTTCTCCGGCTGGTCGGATATCTGCTCGAATCAGGATACGTGCCACAACCAGCAGTGCCGCTACTTCGGCAAGTGCTTCTACTACAAGATGCGGCGAGAGGCGCAGGACGCCGACATCATCATCACGAACCATTCGCTCTTCTTCGCGGACCTCGGCATCCGCGCATCCGATCCCAGCGCGGGGGTCCTGCCCGACTACGACGCGGTGATCTTCGATGAGGCGCACCACCTGGAGGATATCGCCACCAAGGCGTTCGGCGTCGAGTGCGCGAGCTTTCGGGTGCCGAACCTGCTCAAGCGGATCAAGCGCGTCAAGGGGATCGGGCTCGATGCGACCCGCATCCAGACGCTCGACGGACTGAACGCGAGCCTCTTCGGCACATTTGCCGGCAGCCCGAAGCAGGAGTTCTTCCTGAACGAGGTCTGCCGTGGGGACAGCAAGTCGGAGGTCGAAGACTCCGTCAAGGTCATCTGCTCGATGCTCGATGGTGTCGCGCGCGAACTCAGCGACCAGAACACCGACGGCCGGCCCGAGCTTGAGGAGCGGCTCTCCGGCCTGCGCCGGATGACGACGCGCCTCAAGGAAGAGATGACGACCCTCTTCTTCGGCACGGAGGACGGCTTCTTCAAGTGGGGCGAGCGGACGAACGGGACGGGTGGGCGCGCCTCGAACTGCTACCTCCGATACTCGCCGCTCTCGGTGGCGGAGATCCTGAAGCAGCACCTGTGGAAGGAGATCGACAGCGTCGTGCTCACCTCGGCGACGCTCACGAACTCCGGGACGTTCGGCTACATCCGGGGGCGACTCGGCGTGCCGGAGTGCATCGAGACCGCCCAGGATTCGCCGTTCGACTTCAAGAAGCAGTGCATGCTCTACATCCCCCGGCATCTCGACTTCCCGTCCGAGAACCCCTACTACACCGATGCCGTTTCGAACGAGATAGAGCAGCTTGTGAAGGCTTCCGGCGGGCGGGCGTTCCTGCTCTTTACCTCATACCGCATGATGAACGCCGTCTACGACCGGCTCTTCGGCCGGCTGCCGTACACGATGATGAAGCAGGGCGACATGTCGAACGAGGCGCTCGTCCAGGAGTTTCTGGCGCAGGAGCAGGCGTGTCTCTTCGGGGTCCACAGCTTCTGGGAGGGCGTCGATATCCGGGGCGAGGCGCTCAGCATCGTGGTGATCGACAAGCTTCCGTTCGCCGTGCCCGACAGCCCGGTCAACAAGGCGCGCACCGACGCGATCACGGCATCCGGCGGCGACTGGTTCCGCGACTTCTCGATGCCCCAGGCGCAGATCCGGCTCAAGCAGGGTTTCGGACGGCTGATCCGCACGAAGACCGACCGCGGCGTTGTGGCGATCCTTGACTCTCGGCTCATTCGGAAGACGTACGGCCGGGAGTTCATCCGCTTCCTCCCTCAGTGCCCGGTCACCGTTCGGATGGATGATGTGCGGAAGTTTTTCATGGAATCGAACATCGAACATCGAACGTCCAACATCGATCTCTGAAGCCTTCGAAGTTCGAAGTTGGATGTTCGGCGTTGGATGTTCGCATCTCAAAGGAGCTTGATATGACATCCAGAGAACGCATACTCACCACCCTCGCCCACAAGGAGCCCGACCGCGTGCCGATCGACTTTGGCGGGATGCGCTCGACGGGCATCATGGCGATCGCCTACAACAAGCTCAAGGCCCACCTCGGCATCACAGAGGGTGAGACCCGCGTCTACGACACCATGCAGCAGCTCGCGCTCCCCGAGGCGCCGATCCTCGACCGCTTCCACGTCGATGTGCTCGACAGCCTCAACCTGCTCGGCCGGTTCCCCGAGGAGTGGAAGGACTGGACGCTCCCCGACGGATCGCCGGCCAAGGTCCCGGTCGGCTTCAACCCCGAGCCGGTCGAGGGAGGCCTGGTGGTCCGGGACGCGATGGGCCGGGCGACGATGCGCATGCCCGAGGGATGCCTCTACTTCGAGCCGTGCCACAATCCGCTCGCCGAGGCCGAAACCTTTGCCGACGTTGACCGTTTACTAGATTGGAAGCCCGTGACGCCCGCGGACATCGCCGAGACCAAGGCGCGCGCGAAGTGGCTCTATGAGAACACCGACCGCGCGATCATGTTCGGCTTCGGCGGAAACATCCTGGAGGGCGGCCAGAACGCCTTCGGGTGGGAGCGGTTCATGATGGAGATCGCGCTCGGCAGCGAGGTTGTGGACTACGCGCTCGACAAGATGATGGAGGTCTACATGGAGAATCTGCGCGTCTACCTGCAGGAGATCGGGCCCTACATCCAACTCATCCAGATGGGCGACGATCTCGGCACGCAGACCGCGACGCTCCTCTCGCCGAGCGCCTATCGCCGGGTGGTCAAGCCGCGCCACACGAAGCAGTATCGATACATCCGCGAGCACTCGGACGTCCACGTCTTCCTCCACGCCTGCGGGTCGTGCTACGACATCATGGGCGACCTGGTGGACGAGGGAGTCGAGGCGCTCAATCCGGTGCAGACCTCCGCCGCGGGGATGGACCCTCGGCGGCTGAAGAAGGAGTTCGGCGACAAGCTGACGTTCTGGGGCGGGGGATGCGATACCCAGCGCGTCCTCCCGAACGCGACGCCCGAGGAGATCGACCAGCACGTCCGGGAGCGCATCGAGATCTTCGCCCCCGGCGGCGGGTTCGTCTTCAACCAGATCCACAACGTCCAGGCGAACGTCCCGCCCGAGAACGTGGTCGCGTGCTACGACGCGGCATGGGAGTACGGGGCGGGGAAACACGAATAGCACGAACGGGCGAATGGGGGACCGGGTCGGTGGTCTGCGGAAGGTTGGCCTGTGGGATGTTTGGCGATACCGGCCACGAATCCGGATGCGGATGACACGAACGGGCATCGGTCTCATATGTCCTGTCCGTCCCATGACTGAACCCATACATGAGGCGTCGGAATGAACACTCACAGGAGAAGGACCGGCTGGGGATGGTGGCTGCCGGCTGCCGCTGCTTCGGACGCAGAAACAGCACGCTCCAGAGGGTGATGCGTGGCCCGATCTGATCCGGCAGTACACTAAGTCCACGTCCGTACTGATATGCCCCAGAGCGCCGAAGGGATATCTGGTCTACTCGTTCAACCGCCGGGCGTCGGGTATGCATGCCAAGCTGGAGATGGCATCTCCGCCGGAGGTCCCTCTCGTCTTCGATTCCGTCAGCGATCGCCCGGAGAACGGCAACCTGAACGGCGATTCCATCTGGCGGCCGTCGGATGGAGGACTGCCCCATGTTGGCAGCCTGGTGATCTGGCCGGATGCGGGGAAGTGCCGGTGGTGGCCGAAGTGGGCGAGGCCGCGTCACGACGGCAGCACCATGATCCTCTTCGCCGACGGCCACGTGAAAGCGGTCGATTCCACGGACTACCTGCAGTTCCGGCCCAAGGAGGAATAGAGCATGCCCGCGAAGATCCCCGCTTGGCTTGCTGTTCTCGCGATCTCCACGACACTGCTCATTGTCATGGCTGTGGCGTTCAACTCCTACACGATGCCCCCACGCCCGAACCCGAGGTGTCCCAGCAACCTGAAGCAGATCGGAGTGGCCATGGAGATGTACACCTCCGCCTGGGGCGATACCCGTCCGCCGCTCCACACCACCGATCAGCGCGCGCCGAATGGGGAGGCATGGCCCGACCTGCTCGTGCCTTACCTGAAGAGGATCGAGCCTCAATCGACGGCAGAGGGCACGGCGAATCTCTTCCGATGTCCTGACTCGATCGGTGATCGGCTGACCTATTCCCTCAACCCGATGGTCGCCGGACTGGGGGTCCGGAAGATGAGATACCCATCGAGTACGATCTGCCTGTTCGACAGCGTGAACGACTCGCCGGAGAACAACAATCTGAACGGCGGTATCGTCTGGCAGCCGTCGGATCTCGGAGTGCCGCCGGTGGGAAGCCTCGTCATCTGGCCGGAGCGCGAGCGGTTCTGGGGACCGAAGCTGCCGGCATGGGCCAAGCCCCGCCACCACGGCCGGACCAACATCCTCTGGGTGGACGGTCATGTGTGTAGCATCAGCCTGAGCGAGATGCCGGACTTCGAGCTCCAGTTCGATCCCATGAAGAAGCCTCGCCAAGGCCACTGAAAAGCAACGGGGCGGGAGGTTGACTCCCGCCCCAACTCTACACTCTACACTCCAAACTCCACACTCCGCCTATCCCCCCGCCGCGATCGTCATCTCGGGGGACATCGGGCCGAGGTCGGTCTCGCGCGTGCCTCGGTAGGCCACCTTGTACGTCGCATCGACCGCCGTGCCGCTCACCGTGTCCACGTACGGCGACGCCGTATCGTAGGCGATCATGCTGAAGTCCGACTCGCCCGCCTTCTTTCGGTAGATCTGGCATCCGCGCGCCCAGCTCGGCTTGCCGTTGTGCTGCTCGTTCGACGCGTCGGTCCCGAAGTGCACGATCACCTGGCCGGGCTTCGTCTCCAGGAACACGCTCGGGACATCGGAGCCGGCGGCCGTAGGGAACTGCATTCCACCGCTCGGTATGGTCAGCCCGAGGATGCCCCTCAGCTCGTCGGTCATGCCGGGGTGGTTCTGGATGCGGCGGACCAGCGGGCGGACGAGCGCCTCCAGGGCATCGCGCTGGGTCTTCTTGTCCTCGACAGCGGCCCTCGCCATCGCCTGCTTGCCGATCTGATCGGTCACTGCGAGGCTGAACGCCGTCATCTGCGCCTCGATCGGATCGACATCCGCCTGCACGAGGCCGACCGCCGCCATGTTCGCCGGCAGCATGTTCGTGAAGTTCGTCGCCCAGTTCACGAACTCCGCGTCGTTCTTTGGTAAATATCCTGCCATTCTTGTTCCTCCTTCTGTGGGGTCATGGCATCCCATGCCAATCGCTTCGTTGACATCGCCGAAAGCCGCGTGTCCATCGGCGCGGGACGGCTGTCCATCGCCGTGGGACGTCTGTCCCGCGTCATGGGACGGCTGTCTTTCGCCGCGGGACAGGCGTCTTTCGGTAAATAGGGTGCCGCTTTTGCCGTAGGAAAAGTCACCGGTACCATTATCGTCCACATAACTAACATTCCTTAGGTATATTTGCGAGGATGCGCTCTTGTGTTTACAGGGCTCGGCATATGAATGGGCTTACGGAGAGCAGGTAGTCCGTATCACCGGGTTGAGATCGCTAGGTGGTATTACCAGCTAGCCTGCTGTTTTGGCACGATTCTTGCATATACTGTCATCCGGCGGACCGGCTTTCCCGCCCGAGAGAACATACATGGGAGATTCTGCATGAGCGCAAGGGGTCTGTTCGGTTTCACAGCATTACTTCTCTTGATCACTAGCGGCACCACCGCCCTCGGGGGGTGGGAGGCGGCGTATCTCAGCCGCGCAAAGAGCTTCAATGGCCATGCCTCGTCCGTCTCTGGAGGCCAACAGGCTGGAACCTTCTGGTTGGACGGGGTTGCTCACGCCAGCCTGTGGAGTGGGACACCGACAAGCTGGGTGGATGTCAGTCCTTCGGGCAGCACATCGTCTGGGATCGCAGGCTTCTCCGGTGGACGCCAGGTCGGCTATGCAGATTTCAGTAGTCGCCATGCCGGGATGTGGAGTGGGACAAAAACAAGCTTTGTGGACCTGCATCCTGCCGGCTACGAGTCGTCCGAGGCCAACGGCATTTCAGGCAATCAGCAGGTCGGGTCGGCATACTTCACCTCGCCCGGTGGTTCCTATCTCAGTCACGCGGGGTTATGGAGTGGGACGGCGGGAAGCTTTGTGGATCTCAATCCCCCGTCCTGCACCGTGTCTTGTGCGTTAGGTGTCTCCGGTGGACAGCAGGTGGGGTCTGTACTGATGTACGGCACTGGGGGTCACGCCGCGCTCTGGAGCGGGACGGCAGCAAGCTATGTGGATCTCAATCCACATGGGTCCTACCTCTCTGTGGCATACGGTGTCTCCAATGGTTGACCTTCCATCGAAAAAGTGGACACCGAGTATAATAGAAAGGCGAGGTGTTCAACTATGGCGAAGCGATACACAAAGGAGTTCAGAGAGGAAGCAGTACGTCTTGCGCTTGAGGGAGGTCAGAGTCAGGCAAGGGTTGCGCGGGATCTTGGGATGAGCGTGTGGACGCTC
>Ga0208826_1000611_pt1 | contig 35524 bp, 40 predicted proteins | sample AD_UKC115_MetaG_FD_184451 | JGI IMG/M metagenome (GOLD analysis project Ga0208826, IMG submission 184451) | Active sludge microbial communities of municipal wastewater-treating anaerobic digesters from Hong Kong - AD_UKC115_MetaG (SPAdes)... | ecosystem: Engineered > Bioreactor > Anaerobic >...
GAAGGGCAGGGCGGCGGGAGCTGAAAAATTATGCCGGTATGATGGAATTGGCAGACGTGACGGACTCAAAATCCGTTGGCTTTAAAACCGTGTGGGTTCGAGTCCCACTACCGGCACCAAATAGTATGCCCAATAAGGATGCCACAGGCTGAAAAGCCTGTGGCATCGGGCTTTTTCGGGGGTCGGATGCCCCAAAAACATGGTCGTATTTTCGTGGATGCCAACGGGGTGTTTTTACACTACGAGGGGATTTGAACTCACACGAAACCAATGAATCACAGTAAATACAGGTAGCGCCCTTTTTCAGAACAGAATATAGCACCATGTATGGCCGGGATTTTGCATTGCAGAATCCCGGCTTTTTTATTTAATGAAGAAAGTTGAGGTTCACTATGGATAACAACAAATATCTCACGGAAGTCTCAAGAGTCCTAAGAAGTAAGGGCTTTGAAGTAGCGCCCTTTTTGGAGGACAACCTCCCGGTGCTACTGAATGGCGAGGTCGCTTGTCGTGTCGGGAGCGGCGGCGCCCTTTTTCTCAGGCCCGAGGATCTTCATACCGATGAAGCGAATGAGCTCTACCACAAGGTGGCGCCCTTTTCAATAATGGTGTCTGAATACATGAACGAGATGGAAAAAGCACCTGTTCTCAAGGCTTCCGGTCTCGATGAGCGGTTTAAGCTCCTGGCGGATTTTGGAGGTACCGTTCTCGCAGGTCGGGAGATGGAAAAGGGCACCGGCATGCAATTCGTCACATGGCTATGGGACTATAAGCGCACAGGGGTTACGCTTGGCCACTATTTTGGCGACGGGTATCAGAATGCCAAGAAAGACTTTGCCCTTCGCTCGGGGCTTGTGGCAGTGGAGAAGCAGTTCACTCCGGAACAGCTCACGGCGCTGTACCTCTGCACCAGCGATGCATTGAATTATTGCCTCGACATCAGCTATGAGCAGGATCAACTCATACGCAGCGCGCAATCGCTCATAGAGGAAACCGTGCCTGATTTGCAGCAGCGCATTGAGGCACAGCAGGAACAGGGGCAACAGTATGAACAAACAATGTAACGGCGGAGCGATAATGCTCCGCCGTTTTGCTTTTGGAGGAAGCAGATGATGAGCAGATATTTCATGCGGGACACACCGCTGCGCTTTTATGAGCGCCTGATGATGGCTCCCCCAAATTACAGGCAGAAAGGACACGGATATGTTTTGAAAATTGAGAAGTACACACCAGAGAAAGTGGACTGCGAATACTGCGCCTGCTTTACCGGCCAGCCTTGCCCGCTGAGCGAATGTGGGTATCTGATGGAACGGGCGTCCGCAGGCACGGTCACCCTCCGACAGCTTATTGCGGATTGCTTCCAACCGAAACGGGCTGTGAAGCTGCGAAAGCGTCTCCGGACTTTTATGGAGAGTTCCTCCGGGGTTTTCCGGAATGACCTTCACCAGTGCCGCTGGCTCAAGTGGCGGTCGGTGCATCCCAATGCGTCCGACAGCCTGAAAGCGGCTGTTTTTTTATTGACTGCCTATGATGAGCTCATGGACAATGTGCTGCCGTTCGTGCGTGAGGATGTGATTAGCTTTGAGAGCGTCCGATTGAGAGGTATTCGCGCGGAACAGTACGCTGTGTATCAGGCGGTAAAAACCATCATCACCGGAAGTGATGGCATCACCATGGACGATCTCGCATACCCGGAGCTGGTCGGTGGCGAAGCATTCCGTCTCATTGTGACCGCCCTCCTTCTGGCGAGATATGGAGAGGTCGTTTTCGTTTTGAAGAAAGGGAGACAAACAGATGCAGTTTAAAGCAGTTTTAGGAAACGCAAATCACCCCGAGTATGGCGTGGTGAGCCTTCCATTTCCGATTCCGAAAGAGCAGTACGACAGCGACTTTGAAATGCTGGAGGCTTTGGAAATCGGGGATGCGCTGGAGCGCGACTGCCGCGTCGAGGAAATCACCCATGGCTGGCCGGTGCTCAAACGGCTGGAGAAGATCGCGGTCAACATTGACGAACTGGACTACCTCGCCAAGAGACTGGACAGCTTTGACGTCGGTGAGGCGGATCAGTTTCAAGGCATGGCTGTGAAGCTGGGCATTTTTGATATGACCGACCTCATCAACCTCACCTTCTTCTGCCAGCAGGCAACGGTGATCACGGATTTCTCCGACTTAGATCGCGTTGGACGTGACCATCTCATGAACCTCAACGGCGGCTCGATGCCAGCGTCGGAGCTGGACAAAGCGGATGGCCGCGCCGTTGCATTGGATCTGATCCTTCACGAAGAAGGGACGGTCACGCCCTACGGCGTGGTCTACGACAACGGCATGAAACTGGAACCGCTCTACGATGGGCGCTACCTCCCCGGATACTACTATGACCACTGTGTGTTGGGTGTGGCGATGACCCATAAGGATGAGCCGGAGTGTTCGGAAAACATTACATGGCTGTATCTGCCTATGACGCAGACGCAGATCGAGCGCGCCATGCTCCGCGCCGGCATCGACACCTACGATGATATGCACCTGCGTTTCGACGGCAGCGAGATGCCGAACGAGGTCGATGTTGTGCTGGATTTTGAGCAAGAAAGCCTTGGCAGCTTAAATGAACTGTGCAGGACGATTGCCAAGCTTGACAGCTCCGACCTGCCCAAGCTGGCCGCCGCCGTGACGATGGCGAAGCCGGAATACGCCATGCAGGTCCAGCATCTGGCGGAGCAGCTCGACCTGTTCGATTTTGCTCCCGGCGCACATTCCGCGGCGGATTACGGCAGGTACATGATCATGGAATCCGGACATTTCGAATATGACGAGAACCTTGCCGGCTATTACGATTACGCAAAATACGGGCAGGAGCGTATGGAGCATGAATATGGCGAGTTCACCGACCGTGGGTATATCTCCTACCACGGAACGCTTTCCCTCGACGAGCTGATGTTCGGCAGTCAGGGGGAGCGAATGGATCATATTATGGGCGGGATGGGAGGTATGGGATGATCACATTACTGCTGACCAGAGGCAATGACGAAGGTGCATATATGTATCTCCCCGCTTCTCCCGCAGAGATTGGAAAGGTTTTTGCCGAGCTGGATAATATCAGCGGCGGCAGCACCTCGCCAATCAAGATCATCGAAACACTGAGCAATGTCTACAATCTTCATGGGTACATCAAAAGCACGGATGTTGAAGTGCCGAGTGCGCTGGATAAGCTCGGCGAGCTGGCCCAGGAGCTTCAGACAATGAGCAGAGATGACTGTCTCAAATTCGAGGGCGTCCTCGCCGCCAACAGCGTAAACGGCGTCGACGATGTTCTCCGACTGGCAAACGCGCTGGACGATTACACCGTTCTGCCTGATGCCTGCACCGGCACAGCACTTGGCAAATATCTCGTGGTGCATGACGTTGGAAACTTCCCCGAGAGCGTCAGGCCGTACCTTGATTACCAGATTATCGGAGCGGAGTTCTATGCTGACCACGGCGGAGCGTACTGCCGCGGTGGATACGCTGTTCGCAAAGACGAGCTGCCCGAACAGTTCCTTTGCACGGAGTCCGAGCAGCAGAAAAACACAGTGATGCTACGCCTTCGTGCAGCTCACGCCGGACAGCGTACTCCTACCGATGCCACATTGCTGCTTCCCGCTTCCGATGAGGCGTTGTACAAGGCCAAGCAGAAGCTTGGCATAGATGAGTTCGCGGAGGCCGAAATCACCGTGGTCGACTATGTTTTTCCGTATCTTGCGACCATGATCCCGCAGGACAGCATCACCGTGGAGGACGCCAACGAGCTGGCGCAGGCTATCAAGCAGATGAATCAGACGGATGGAGAGCTGCTGAAATATCTCGCCGCACTGGAAGTGGAGCGCCCCGGCACCTTCACAGCGGCGCTGAATATTGCTATCGATCTCGATGATTACGAAGCCGTACCCGTCGACAAAGAGGAATACGGCCGCATGGTTTTGGAGCGTCTCGGTGCGGATGAGGATATCCTAAACGAAATCGATGGATTCATGGATTATGAGTCCTTCGGCGAAACATGGATGCGTGAGGATGGAGTTGTCAGAACAGAGTTTGGCCAAATACGAAGGTTAAGTGAGCCATTTTGCGACCCTGCTCTGGGTGGCATAGAAATGTACTAAAAATAAGGAGACAATAAATAATGAGAAAGATCAAAAAGGAAATTACCAAAAAGAAGCCAAAAGGACAGCAGTCCACCTACAATATCCCGTCCTACTATCTCGAAAAAGAGTTAGGCGACAGCTCCCCAAATCATCTTTTCTGCGATGGGGATTGCGGTGGCTACCCCAATTTCTATCACTGTAATAAATAGGCCAACATATATTCTTATAGCTATGCACGCAACACTGTGATATGTTGTGTGCTTGAAAAGGCGGAAAGGAGACGATAGCCCATGAGCATAGACGCCAGAAAAGAAGATTTCGAGCATATCGAGCTGTTCGGAAAACCGGCACTGTTCACCAACAGCAGAATTGACCGCGTTACCGTACCCGGTAATCTGTACTGCTACGATCTGCGCGGCAGCGACAATGACCCCGACAGACCCGTCACAGTGGAGAACAAGGTCGGCGTCAACCACGCCGGCACCGTGCTGACCATCGAGCCGGTCACAATTCCGGAGGAAGGATATAAGCGGCTGCGAGGGAAAATCAACTTCCTCGGCGAGCACCTTGACATCCCTTCCTTCTGCGAAGAACACGGAATTGAATATCTGCCCGATCCCAGACGCTTCGAGCTGCGCCCCGCCTCTCCCGATGAGGCGGGGCTTTTCTATTCTCAGGAGGAGCAGGATAAGACGCTGGCGACGGTCGGCCATCTGCGCTTCGACCACGGCTACCGTGGAAAGGAGTTCTGGCATACCTGGTGGCCGCACAACGATGACACACTCAACACACCAGAGTTCAAAGCTGAATTTGAAGCCTTTATGAATGAAATGCGGGAGTGCGGTCCGCTACGTGATGGCGACACCATGTTTGATTACTGCTACAGCAACGGTGAAAAGCTGGACGGCGGCAGCTTTGGCTTTATCGCTGAGAGCGACAGCTATCGTTACTGCCTGCGCTGTACGCCCCGCACGGGTGATTATTCGTATATTTACATCTACGATAAACGCCAACAGGAGCTGAATATGAAAAGCGAGGAAAAGTCAGTCATCGGAATCGTATCCTTCGCCAGCGGCGAAACACTGGCCTACACCGACCCCGATGTTTTCTTGCAGGTCATTCGGGACGAGCTGCCATACCGCCCTACCTCCGGCTTCCAGTACAAGGTGCTGACAGACGATCCTGCCGTGCGAAAGGGCGCGGATGATATTCTTTATGACCTGTTCGGAGAGGAAAATCCCCGCCCGCTGGCGGATTACGGTCTGACCGAGCAGGGGCGCAAGGCGCTACGGGATGCGGAGAATCCAAGCCTGCCCCACAGTTACAAGTGGTTCGTGATGGAGAACTTCGGCTGTGACGGAGAGACGCGGCATGACACGGGCTCGCTCACCGACGCTATCGACAGCTTTAATGGACTTGCCTGTGATGAAAAGCGCCTGTGCGTCACCAAGGACAAGGTCTCAACCATCTATCTGGCGATCACACATGACGGAGAAACCCGTATTGATGACGGATGGCAAGAGAATCCCCGCTTTGCCACTGACAACACGATAGAAGAAGCGGCCTCTCGTTTGAAGCTTGGCATTGCGGATCTGGAACCAGCAGATCCCACTATGATTTTTGGAGGTATGTAAAATGGCGATTTCGAGAGAATGGCTGACCTTTCTGCGTGAACAATATCCTGTGGGCAGCCGGATCAAGCTGCGTGAGATGAAAGACCCGTATCACGCGGTTGCACCGGGTACCATGGGAACCCTTGATCACATTGATGATGTTGGTACCGTTTTCGTGAAATGGGACAATGGAAGCGGTCTTGGACTGGTCGTGGGCGAGGACAGCTTTACCGTCCTGCCGCCGGTCACCCATTTGCTCAAGCTGTATATGCCCATGACCGTGGACTACTATGAGCGGAACGAATGGGGCGACATGGAAGATGATCCGACAGAACTGAGCGGCCGTGAGGCAGCGGAGTATGCCGACAGCATCTCGGCAGCGCTCCTGCGTGAGCGTCACCCAGAAGAAGCGGAGCGCGGTCTCATGGAATATTACCATGAGGACGACAGCGTCAACAGCAAGGTGCACTCCTTCACCTTCACCGCCGAGGTTCGCAAAGGCAAGCTCTGGGGCGTCGCGGAATGCCGTGTGCAGGGTGAACTGACTCCGAAAGAAATGAGTCAGCTCAAGGAATACATCAGCGGGCAGGCATCAGACGGTTTCGGCGAGGGCTTCGAGCAGCGGGAAATCAAGGTCGGCGGAGGAATAGAGCTTTACGCACACCTGTGGCAAGATAGTAACTGGAGCATCAAAACGGAGCAGGAGGCGTTTACACCCAAGCTGGCCGAAGGCTTGCCGGAGCTGTGCTTCTCCGTCCTTCCGGGTACCGGCGACCTCATCTGCATCAAGCGCGGTGAAAGTGGGTACTACCCTTCCGATTGGAGCACCGCCGATAAGGAGCAGAATGTGGAGCTGGCCGACTACAACAACGAGCGCCTTGGCGTCACGCCGGAGCAGCGTCAGGCTATGGAAGTCGGTTCAATGGCCGGTTGGGACGTCCCCGGCGCCGACCCCGCGAACTATGGCGGGCGCTGCACGCAAATGGGAGGCATGACACTTGAATAAAATCTTCGATATCTATCTCGCAAAGACAGATGTGCCGGGTAGCGAGGCATACGCTCGGCTCGACCTTCCGGCTCTGCCTTGGACGCTGCTGGACGTTCTGGACAAGCTCCGCCTGCGGGATGGCGAGGAAATGTACCTCGAAATCGACAATTACTATGATTTCGGATTTCTCGCTCCATATTTCGAGGATAAGCCTTGCAGCTTATACGAACTGAACGCTCTCGCGCTGAAGCTCGGTGAGCTGGACGCAAGGCAAAGCATCGCTTTCGAGGGGCTGGTCAAGGTGGAGGTATCGAAAGAACGAGGCCCGCTCAGCATCCAAAAGCTCATCAATTTGGCCTACAGCGCCGATTGCTGTCATGTCGTGCCGGAAGCAAAAAACGACTTTGAGCTTGGCGGGTTTTACGCGGGCAACGGCTTCGTTCCGTCAGTGGACGGACTTTCCGATGAGTTGTTCGAGATGCTGGACTTCGAGAAGATCGGGCGTGAGCTGCGCCGCGGTGAGGGCGGCGTGTTCACCTCCGGCGGGTATGTGGTGCAGCATGAGGACTTGAACGAGGTATATGCAAACCTCGACCTCACTACGCCCCATAAGCCGGACTATCAGATACTGCTGGAGGTTTCTCTCGGGCACTTCGGCGATCCTGAATACGATAACGACAACCTCGTCCAGTTCAAACTCTCCGCCAGCGACCCTGCCCTCAACGCCATGCTCACCGAGCTGTGCGCGGCGTCCGTCGAGGAAATAGGCTGGCGCTGCCTCGACTGCCGCATTCCCGCGCTCATGGAGGCTGTCACCGACGCAGAGAGCTTGGGGAAAATAAACAGTTTTGCTATGGCGCTCACCGAAATGAATGATGAGCAAGCCATGCAGTACAAAACGGTCATCGAAGCAACCGAGTGCAAGGCTCTGTCGGACGCCGAAGAACTGCGTGACCATATTGGAGAGTACATTTTCAATCGCAATATCAGCAGCCCCATCGAAATGGCATGTCTGGAATTAAACCTTATGATGGATGAGGATAAAGCAGCCAATCTGAAACCCTTTGTGGATTTGTATGGATATGGGAAAAGCGTCATCACGAAATATAACGCCACACTCACAGCCTATGGAGCCATTTCACGCATAGACCTTCAGCCCATCCAGACAATGATAGAGCAGCAGACGCAAAAAGGAATGGAGATGATGTGATTGGACTGGTATGAGCGGCTGAACAGCCTGCCCGCAATGTGGCAGGAAACAATATGGATACATGACCGGCTCGAAACGCTGACCGCCAAGGAATCCATCATTCTCGGCGCGGCGATGCTGTGGCGTCCACCCGAAAACGGAGCCGACGCCGTCAACCATCTACTGTCTCTGCCGGATTACGAGGTGTGCTCTCCGGCTGGAAGCTATGCACAACTCGGACAGTTTTATCTCGACTATGAGGCATCCGTTCCCAAAAAGCTGCATGCGTATGTTGATAAGGAACAGCTCGGCAGGCTCTATGAGGATGCCCACCCCGGCCTCTTTGTCGGAAATTGTTATGTGCAGTATCCAACGAGAGAACCATCCATCATTTACGACGGTACAAATCTCGGCGCACTTGATGACGCCGGCTGGAGCGTCAAGCTCAAACTGGCGTCAGAGCAGAATCCAGATGGCGTGTGGCTGCGCTTGCCGGATTACTCGGATACCAGCGATGGGAGACCGGACGAGTTTCGTCTCGCGCTGGGTGAACTGGGCGCGGATACCATCGACGACTGCTCTCTGCTGGAGGCCAAGTGCATTCTGCCGGAGATCGGCGATTTGATGAGTCAGTACCACAGTCTCCAAGACCTTGTCTATGACGGACAGGATCTCGGCTTCGTCCTTGATGAGCACGGTCAGGGAATGCCCGACTTCATGGCGCGGTTTGCCGCCGCGCTGGAATATGAGGACTGCACCCGGCTGGACTTTGCCTTGGACATTTCGCAGAATCTGGCGTGTTATAACTTCATCCCAGCAGATGAAGTCAAAGACTATGCCGCAAAGTGCTTGCGTGGTCAAGGGATGCCGGATGAAATACTCTCCTCCGGCTGCGTGGATCTGGACGCCTTTGCAGAGGATATGCTGGAGCAACAGGGATACATCCTCACTCGCAATGAGAGCGTGTATATCGCCAGAAACGAGCGGCAGTTCACACGGGAACACTCTCTGGAGACGCTCCCCAGCATGGTGCTTGAATAAAAAAGAGCTGTGCCAGTCGGCACAGCTCAGTCTTACTTGGATAGCGTGATCGTTCGGATATATGCCCCGAGTAGATTCTCCAACTCCGGAATGTACTTGGAGTCCACACCGGAAAGCATTGCGGTGACATTGGACAGATCTCCGTGGTCGTCTTCTCCGAACAGGATCATATCAGCTGATACGCCCAACGCTCTGCATAGCTTTATGAGCGTTTCAGCAGTAAAGCTGCCGGAACCAAGTTCAATCGCTCCGATAAAGGAAGTTGCTAAATCAGCCTTCTCGGATAATGCTTCCCGGCTATATCCCAATGCCTCGCGGCACTTACGAACTCTTGCGCCGATCTCGACGTTTATCGCTTTCTTCATGGTATCACCTCACAGCCTGTATGGTGATAGTTTATCGTACTCTATTGCGGTTAAACATCATTGATACAGGTAGATTATTACCCTGTATCATGTATAATATCCGTGGCGAAGAAAGAACGATAGGAGGAGGCATATGATATTCGGTAAAAAGAAAAAGCAGGAGCAGAAAGCATGCTGTTTTACGGGGCATCGTCCGCAAGGTCTTCCATTTGGCTACGACGAACAGCAGGACTCGGCCTTGCATTTGAAAGAGGTGCTTCGTGGAGAAATTGAACGGCAGATCACCGAAAACGGCGTTACGCATTTTATTTCAGGGATGGCTCTGGGTACTGACCTAATCGCTGCCGAGCTGGTGCTGGAGCTTAAAAAGAAGTATTCGGACATCACGCTGGAGAGCGCTATTCCCTGCGAGGATCAAGCGTCGAGATGGAGCGTCGCCCAGAGAGAACGATATTACAATGTCGCCGCGAGGTGCGATAAAGAAACCATGCTGCAACGGGCGTACACCAAGGACTGCTTCCAAAAGCGCAACCAATACATGGTCGACAACAGCGCTGTCGTAATAGCGGTCTGGAACGGACATCCAAGCGGAACCGGTCAGACCGTCATGTATGCTCACGCCAGGAACAAACCTATTATCATTATCAATCCGTTCACCCTTGAGGTGACGAGGTGAGATAAAACTGAATCTATTACACAAGGGCCGTTTTTCCGAGAGGGACAACGGCCCTTCTTTTTTTGCGCCCTTTTTCGGATAGACGGTTCCGGAAAGGAGAAGCAAATGGATCTGGACACTGTGGAATGGTATATGAAGATATTCCATTCCGGCGAAGCCTGTGCCACTACCAGCAAAGAGCTGGAGCTGATGTTCGGCGTAAGAGGCGCGGCGCTCAGAAAGGTCGTCAATGACCTGCGTAGAAAAGGCGCTCCTATTGCCAGTGGCGAAAACGGCTATTACTACGCCGAAACCGAGCTGGAGCTACGGCGAACGATTGCCCATATGAAGCATAGGATCGCAGGGATTAGCGCTGCGATTCGAGGTCTGGAGCAGGCGCTGGCGCACTTTGACACCACCCAACTTTGCCTCCCGCTGAACGGAGGTGACGACGCTTGAACAGCTTTATGAGCTGGATCGGCGGGAAAAAGGCGCTGCGTGACACCATCCTGCCGATGTTCCCTCTCTACTATGAACGCTATATCGAGGTGTTCGGCGGAGGCGGGTGGATTCTCTTCGCTAAGCCACCCGGCAACGATTTCGAGGTCTACAACGACTTCAACAGCCTGCTGACCAACCTTTACCGCTGCGTGCGGGATAAGCCTCGGGAACTGATGGCGGAACTGCAATACGTTCTCAACTCCCGTGAGGACTTCGAGCTGGTGAGAAATGCCCTTGCGCGTGACAGCCCCGCTTCTGACGTTCAGAGAGCGGCATGGTTTTATCAGCTCATTCGTTTCAGCTACGCATCCAGCCTCGACAGCTTCGGCAGTCAGCCCCACGATATGCGCGCGAACTTCCCGCTGATCGAGCAGGCGCATCGACGATTGGCAAAGGTTGTCGTAGAGAACAAGGACTTCGAGAAGCTCATCCGGCAGTATGACCGCCCGGTGAGCTTTTTCTATTGTGACCCACCCTACCACGCAACCGAGAGCTACTACAAAAACGTCGGCGAGGACGGATTCACTGAAAAAGACCACATACGCCTTCGGGATGCGCTTATGCAGATACAGGGCAAGTTCCTGCTCTCGTATAACGATGACGAGTTCATCCGGAAGCTGTACGATGCGCCCGGCATCCAGCTCATCGCCACCACCCGCATTAACAACATCAAGCAGCGATACGACCCCAACAGCCAGTTCTCCGAACTGCTGATCGGAAACTACGACCTCGGGGAGCGTGCGCGGCATGAGCCGAGTCAAATGACTCTTTTCGACTACAACAACCATACAGAAGATGAAGATATGGAGGAATCAATATGAAAGACAATAGGCCCACAGAAAGAAAGCAGACTCCGGATAAAAAGATGCTGAGCTCTGATATGACCATCCCCGCCGCGATCCTCGAAGTTACCGGCATTGATGCCGTAGGAGTTGCCGACGTCAAGGTGCTTGACAGTGCTTTTACCGTTCTCAAAGGCAGAATGACGGCAATGGAACTGATTTATACCATCAAGGAACTCGGCGTCCTTGCGTCCGACCTGACCGTTCAGTTGGCAAAGTCCTGCGGATGTTTCCACGACTGCGAGGAATGCAGCGCCGAAGGGTACGACGCCAACACCGAGCGCATCACTCTTCCGGATTTCCTTCTGGATGAGGCAGGCATTCCCAAAGATGCCAAGCTGGGCGCCATTGTGAATGAGGACGACAACACCGTCACCATCGGTGAGGTGGACTACGATTACGACCTTTCCGATGTGCCTGGCGACCTTCTCGATGTCCTCATTGCTTCCGGAGTCTGTATCGCGGAACTGGAGAAGCATCTTGTTCTCGAGGATTTCGTCTATGGTGTTTGACTTCCCATATCTCTACCGCTATTCCGCCGAGGACGCAAAACAGCGCGGTGAACTGGAGCTGTGGCGGGAGAGTTGGAATCAGAACATCAACTGCAAGTACGCCATTGAGTACGCCATCAAAAGAGATACGGACGGTATGCAGCTCAAAGACGGATGCGCCGCGAGTGTCATAGAAGACTATGGCTTCAAACGTGTTCAATGGGTGCTGGCAAATACCATCCAGCATGGGGATGAGGGCATCTTCACGCCAGAAAGCGAAGCATGGGCAAAGCACTTCTATATCCCTGAACACAAGGAGTTTGACGGGCATGACGGAAACTGCTTTTTCCGTGTAGACAGTCCTCCCAACCTTGTGGAGAGCTTCACCCGGCAATACCTCATGGCATATCACGAGCTTGGGATGCTTGGTCAAGCGCAGTGCGAATCGGATACTGGCAAGCAGGACTTCAACGGGAAAGTGCTTGTGCTGTCGCCGGACACCCTCAAGGAGAGTCATTGGACTCTGGAGGATCAGCTCTGGCTGTGTACTGGAGGCTTCGGCTCACGTCCCAACGCCAGAGGCCGTGCCGTGTTTGCGACCTGTCTCGCAGACGGAGAACAGACGCGCTGGGACCGCCAGAACTTCCTTGGCATACTCAAGGATGAGTCTATGCCGGATTGGGCGCAGGAGAAGCTGGCGCAGCTCACCGGACAGGAACAGACGGACGTCCCTGCCATGGGAGGTATGACACAATCAATGTAAAACTCGCACCGAAGCCCAGCGCAGCGGGTTCGGTGCGAAAAGGAGGTGTGACAAAATGAGCGAGCTTTCGAGCTCGCGCGGAAGCGAGGGATATGAAGTCCACACCGACGCGCGGGGCATTGGACAGAAAAACGGCTGCATCATCTATTACGGCAACCCAGCCGGATATATCGAGAAGGATGCCGCCGTCATGGACACCATGTTCCAAAGTGACGAACTGGAACGCTGGCTGAGCCGCAATCACCTCACGCCCAAGTGGACGGACGGCGTATATGAGCGCCTCTCCAGCGGGAGCATCCCCGCCACATCGGACGAGGCCGCCGTTATGCTCAGGAGCTGCCGTATTTGGCAACTCAAGCCCGGCGCATCTGCGTGGAAGGATCTCGTCAGCTTCGGGAAACCCCTGCCGGAGCCGGATATAGATGACTACGCCGTGGTCTACGACGGACAGCTCGATTCAAACGATCTGGAGGACATCTATGACAAGTTCACCGAGCGCAAGCCTCCCGGCTTTTCGGGACACCCGCTGTCGGTCTCCGACCTCGTGGAGCTTTACGACGGCAGCGGCAGCGCATTCTATTTTCTCGACCGCACATGCTTCCGACAGGTGACCTTTCCACAACCGGGACAGGGCTTCGAGATGACCATGACCATGTGACCCCTGCGCCCGGACGGGCGCTTTTTTCTTATTCAAATCAATCTGAAGGAGGAAAACGATATGGCAAAAACCCAGACCAAAGCGGCGGAACCGACTGCGGCCCCTGCCGAGCAGACAGGCACACAGACCCCCTCTAACTTCGACGTCAGAATCTTCGGCGCGAAGGATAACGGAACCCAGAGGGCGACGGCAAACGTGAACGTATGCGGCATATTCGCTGTACGCGGTGTGAAAGTGCTGGAAAGCAGTAAAGGCCTTTTCGTAGCGATGCCGCAGTACAAGGTCGGCAACGACTATAAGGACGTGTGCTTCCCGTGTACCAAGGAAGCATATGAGGAACTCAACAATGCCGTCCTGAACGCCTATGAGCAGGCCCTCACGCAGAAGCAGACCCAGACGCAGACTGATACGCCCAATCCCCAGCAGACTCAGGCCATGACCGGCCAGTCCATGTGATCACAATACAACAATATTTTTGGAGGTAATCATTTTATGAAAAAGCTGTTCAATACCATCAAGACCACCACTGTCAACACCGCGAACACCGTCCGTGCCAAGGTTCAGAGCCTCGCCGTCCGCGGCTTCGGTTTCTCCCGCCGCGCCCTTGCGGGCAACTCCGGCGAGGGCTACATCGACACCGCCATCAAGATCCTGATCGCGGTCGTCCTCGGCGCGCTCCTGCTGTTCACGCTCTATACCCTGTTTGGCGACATCGTCCTGCCCAAGCTGGAGGAGGCTATCAACGACATGTTCGGCTTCGGCGGCGCTATCGACCAGCTCGGCTAATATGCGCCCGGTTCTCTGCGGACTGCTCTTCGTTTCCGCATTGACGGCGGCCAGCGTCTCGGATATCCGAAGCAGAACCATCCCATACAGCGCATGCATCCTTTTAGCGACGGCGGGGCTGATCTCATTTAGCCCCGCCCATCTTTTCGGGCTCATCCTCGCTGTGCCGTTTTTCCTCGCCTCGGGCTTCGGGAGAGGCGGCGCCGGAGATACCATGCTGGTCGCCGCCGCAAGCCTGACGCTTGGCTTCTGGTCGGGGCTGGCGGGTTTAGTTCTCGCTCTGCTTCTCTTCCTGCTTTTTGCCGCTGCCGACAGACTCCTCCGGCATATTCGAAAGCGGAAGGACGCACCGCAGAGCTACCCGCTGGCTCCGTTCCTGTCCATCGGCTTTTTAGCCGCTTATATCATTCTTTAGGAGGTCTTTCAGCATGAGTATTTTCAAGAACCGAACGGTCATCGGCGTCATTTGCATTGTCGTGGCGCTGCTGATCTGCTTCGGTATCACGCCCCTGTTCAACAAATCCATCAGCCAGAAGGAAGAAATTGTCCGCGTGGCCAAGGCCGTGAACGCCGGCGAACAGATCACAGCGGATATGGTGCAGAGTGTGGAGGTTGGTTCCTATAACCTTCCCGCCAATGTGTTCCATGATACCGCATCGGTCGTGGGCAAATACGCCGTCACGGATCTTGCTGTCGGCGACTATATTCTCCCCTCAAAACTCTCGGACGCTCCCGCCGCCGAGAACGCATACCTCTACAATCTGGACGGCACGAAACAGGCTATGTCCGTGACCATTAAGACCTTTGCGACCGGACTCTCGGGTAAGCTCCAGTCTGGCGACATTGTCAGCGTCATTGTGGCGGACTATATGGATACCGGCGAAACGGTCACGCCGCCCGAACTGCAATATGTGGAGATCATCAGCGTCACTGCCAGCACGGGTTATGACGCCAACACCGGCGAGGCAAATACAGAGGACGAAAAGGAGCTGCCCTCCACCGTTACCTTCCTTGTCCTGCCCGAGCAGGCTCGTGTACTGGCGGAGCTGGAGCAGGACGCAAAGCTGCACCTCGCCCTCGTCTATCGCGGGACGCAGGAGGTCGCCGCCGAGTTTATCGCGGCGCAGGATGCGCTAATTGAGGAACTCTACGCCGAGCCGGAGGAAAGCCCCGATGAAAACGCGGAAAGTGAGGTCGCTGATCCCGCGAATAGCCCTGCCGAAAGCGAGGTGGCTCCGGACAATGAACTTTAAGAAGAAAAGCATCTTTCACCGAGGCGAGGATGACGCGTATGAGCCGGAGGTGCAGGAAGAAAGCGGCGGCGTGCTTGCCGTCTGGGGCTCACCCGGCAGCGGCAAGACCATCACGGCCGTGAAGCTGGCAAAGGCACTGGCTGAAAAGAAGAAAAACGTGGCGCTCGTCATGTGCGACATGACCGCGCCCATGCTGCCCTGCATCTGCCCTCCTTCCGATTTGGAGTGCGAAAGGTCGCTGGGCGGCATTCTCGCCGTGCCCCGTATCAGCGATACGCTCATCAAAAACAACTGCATCACCCATAAGCGCCTGTCGTACCTGACTATCCTTGGCATGAAGAAAGGCGAAAATGAGTACACCTACCCGCCCTATACGGAACAGCAGGCAACAGAGTTTCTGGACGGACTGCGTGAGCTTGTGCCGTATATCATCGTGGATTGCGGCAGCTATATCGCCAACGACATCCTATCCGCCGTCGCGCTGATGGAGGCCGACAGCGTCCTCCGCCTCGCCAACTGTGACCTCAAATCCGTGGGGTATTTTTCAAGCCAGCTTCCACTCCTCAAGGACACAAAATGGGACGCGGATAAGCAGTACAAGGTGGCCTCCAATGTGAAGCCCCAGCAGGCCGCCGAGCATATCGGCAAGGTGCTGGGCTCCGTGTCCTTCAAGCTGCCGTACTCGCAGGAGCTGGAGGAACAGTATCTGGCGGGGACGCTGCTCTCCGATCTCTCCATGAAGGACAGCCGCACATACCGCAAGGAGCTGGAACGGATTCTGAAGGAGGTGTTCGGGTGTTAGGACAAAAACGCAGCGCCTCCATGTTCTCCTCGGCAGTGTCCAAAGCTCCGGAACAGGCGGAGAAGCCCACGGAACTGAATAAGGAAAACCCTATTCCCGCACAGCAGGAAACCAGCATTCCCGAAGAAGATGCGCCCACCGTCGCCGTGAAACCTACTGCGGCCGGTCGGGCGCATTCTTTGTTTTTCACACCGGAGGACGACAGCCGGGAGTTTTCCGACGTCTGCCGCGAGGTGCAGGGATACATCGCCGCCAACTACTCCGGGCTTATGACGGGCGGCGGCACGGACAGCCGAGAACAGATCCGCCGTTATGCCGCGAAGTACGTCCAGGACAAGCGCATCGCCGTCAAGGGTATGACCATAGACGAACTGGTGGACGCGATCTACGCGGAAATGGCGGAATACGGGTTTCTCACGAAATACATCTTCGGGCATGGCATCGAGGAGATCGACATCAACTCGTGGCGGGACATCGAGGTTCAGTATGCAAACGGCATCACCGAGAAGCTGAAGGAGCACTTCGACTCGCCTGAACACGCTGTCAACGTCATCCGCCGTATGCTCCACACCTCCGGCGTCATTATGGATAACGCCAGTCCTGTCGTTACCGGCACGCTCGGCGAAAACATCCGAATCGCCGCCATGAAAACGCCCGTCGTTGACAAAAACGTGGGTGTCGCCGCCTCCATCCGTATCGTCAATCCCCAGAGCATGACCAAGGCGGACTTCGTGGACGGCGGCAGTGCGACGGACGAGATGCTGGACTTCCTTGCCGCCTGCCTGCGCTATGGTATATCCATCTGCGTGGCAGGCGCGACCAGCTCCGGCAAAACCACCGTGGCAGGCTGGCTCCTGACCACCATTCCCGACAATAAGCGAATCTTCACCATCGAAAACGGCTCCAGAGAACTGTCGCTGGTGCGTGAGGAAAACGGCGCGGTCACGAACTCCGTCGTCCATACCCTGACCCGCGACAGTGAGAACGAGCGCCAGTGCATCACACAGATCACCCTGCTGGACATTGCCCTGCGCTTTAACCCTGACATTCTGGTGGTCGGCGAGATGCGCGGAGCCGAGGCGAATGCGGCGCAGGAGGCGGCCAGAACCGGCGTTGCCGTTCTGACCACAATTCATTCCAACTCCTGTGAGGCGACCTATCGCCGCATGGTCTCGTTGTGTAAGCGTGCCGTGGATATGTCTGACGCGACCCTCATGGACTACGTCACCGAGGCATACCCGCTGGTCGTTTTCTGCAAGCAGCTCGAGAACAAACAGCGTCGGCTCATGGAGATCATGGAGTGCGAGATCCTGCCAGACGGAACCCGGCAGTACAACCCTATTTTTAGATACCATATCACCGAGAACCGCTATGAAAACGGCAGCTATACCATCGACGGATACCATGAGCAGGACATGAACATCTCAGCCAGCCTGCAAAAACGGCTCATCGACAACGGCATGCCGGACGCACAGCTCAAAAGATTACTCGGGAAGGAGGCGGAGATCGCTTGACCACACTACTCTTAGTTGCCTGCGTCGGCATGATCGCCGGCGCTTTTCTTATCCTTCGCATTTCGCCCATGGACTTCACACAGGGTATCTTCCGGCGCTTGACCTCCGCTCCCAAGAGCATTCGCTCGGACATCAATGAGAGCACGCACCGCAAGAAGAAGTCCTTCCTGCGGCGGGAGATTGAGGACGCGCAAGCCATTCTCAAGGCCACCGGCAAGGAAGTGCGCTTCCCCATGGTCTGCGCCGTGTCGCTTCTGCTTTTCGCCATCGGCGCGGCGGTCGCCATCGTGATGAGCAACTTCTTCCTCGTGCCTGTGATGGCTGTCGGCATGATGTTCATCCCGTTCTGGTACATCAAGCTCACAGCCGGTCATTTCAAAAAGGACGTCGCCTCCGAGCTGGAAACAGCGCTCTCTATCATCACTACTGCGTATCTGCGCAGCGAGGACTTCCTCACGGCAGTGGAGGAAAACATCGGCTATCTGAACCAGCCGGTCTGCGGCGTATTCCAGAGCTTTCTCACGCGGGTAAAGCATGTAGACCCCGACATGGACGCCGCACTTGCGGAGCTGCGAGACTCCATCGACAACGAGGTATTCCGCGAGTGGTGCGAGGCGGTCATGGCCTGTCAGTACGACAGAGGGCTTAAAACCACACTGACGCCCATCGTCTCAAAGCTGTCAGATATGCGGATCGTGAACGGCGAGCTTGAAAACCTCGTGTTCGGCCCCCGCAAGGAGTTCATCACGATGGCGGCGCTGGTCGTCCTCAACATCCCGCTCCTCCGCTTCATCAACGCAGATTGGTACGATGTGCTGATGCACTCCATCCCCGGCCAGATCGTCCTTGCCATCTGCGCCGGAGCGATCTTTATTTCCTTCGCATTTGTCGTGAAACTGACCCAGCCCATCGAGTATAGGAGGTGATGACGGCGATGACATTTTTACTGTTTCTCTTCGGATGCGCCGTCGCTGCCGGTCTGTTCTTTATCACGGCGGAAATCCTCAAGCTGCCCCGACTCTCCACGGAAAAGGCGCTGCTGTCCGCGGGGAAAGCCGAGTCCAAGCGCATGAAGTCTCTCGACGCGCTGTTCCTCGGCTGGGCCATAAAGCTCTCGAAGCTCATCCATATGGATGAATACAAGCGGTCTCGGATGCTTCGGACGCTGAACGCGGCTGGGCTGGACATGACGCCGGAGGTCTACACGGCCTATACCATCGTCAAGCCCTGCGCCATGCTCCTGCTGGCGATCCCGTGCCTCATCATTTTTCCGCTGTTGGCGCTGGCGGTCGTCGTCCTCGCCATCCTCGTGTACTTTAAAGAGTCCCGCAAGGCGGACGAGAAGGTTGCCGAGCGCCGTGACAAGATTGAGGCGGAGCTGCCGCGATTTGTGGCGACTATCGAGCAGGAGCTGGCGTCCAGCCGCGACGTGCTGACGATCCTCGAGAACTATAAGCGGCACGCCGGGGCGGAATTTGCGGCGGAATTGGACATCCTCGCTGCAGATATGCGCTCGTCCTCCTATGAGGCGGCGCTGGTGCGGTTCGAGGGCAGGATCGCGTCGCCCATGCTCTCGGACATTACGCGAGGGCTCATCGGCGTTTTGCGCGGCGACGACGGCAGACTCTATTTTCAAATGCTAAGCCATGACCTTAAGCAGCAGGAGCTCCAGCGGCTCAAGGCAAAGGCGGCCAAGATTCCGCCCAAGATCCGCGTTTTCTCGTTTATCATGCTGGCGTGCTTCATGCTGACCTATGTGGTCGTCCTTGCCATGGTCATACTTGACTCCATGGCGCTGTTGTTCTGACGGGAGGTGATGTACATGACAGAACAGGACTTACAAAAAGCCTTTGAAGAAAAGCTGAACAGGAATTATGCAGACGCCATGCAAAGGTGGTCTGAGATGAACCCGTTAGACCTCATTGAAAATGCGGCGGAGATAGCGGCGACTAAGATGATTGTCAAAGAGCTTCCCACAGCAGCAATGGCCGAGGATATGGAATACCTCATTCAATTTGAAGACCCGCTCGAAATCGTGAGCAACAGCTGGATGCTTACGGACGACGTCGACCATACGGATGAGCTGCAATACACGCTCGGCAGCATCACTTGTAGCCGGTCGGCGGATCACTGCTATCCTCTCGACCCGGACTACTCCCCGTCCGAAAGGGGGCAGACAATGTGCTGAAGAAGCTGAAAGCCGGAAAAACCGGTGAGGGATACATTGATGTGGTCGTTCTGATCCTATGCGCCATGCTGGTCATCGGCCTTGCGCTGAAGGTGATGCCAGTCTACATCGCCAAGCACAATCTCGACACCTACGCTGCGGAGCTGGTGCGGGAGGCGGAGATCACAGGGCAGGTCGGCAGCGCCACCAGCACCCGCGCCGCCATTCTCTCGGAGCGCCTTGGGATATCGCCAACAGTATCGTGGTCAAGAACCGGACGAATCCAGCTTAACGAAGAAGTGACTGTCACTTGTCGGCTCACCATGGATATAGGCTTCGGCGGGCTCGGCTCATTCCCCGTGGAGCTGGTGGCGCAGGGTATCGGCAAAAGTGAGGTGTATTGGAAATGAGCAAGATCACCCCATACCCGCTTCGCATCGTGAAGTGCGCCAAAGCGTCCCGCGGAAAGTCCGTTAGACAGCCCCGTACACCCGAAAAGCCAAAGCACCCGTTCCTGAAGGGCAAACGCGGGGACGGATTCCCGTTGACCATCGCCGTGACGCTCTGTCTGCTGCTTATCGTCTGCGGCGTCTCGGAGTATTTCCGCCTGACCATCATCGCCCAAGGAGTTCGTGACGCCGTGCAGCAAACGGTCATCAGCACTATCAACGACAACTTTGACGACGTCTATCATGCCGTCCGCGAGGGATATGCGGCGGGATACTCGCCAAGCGATGATGAGTCATGGGTGGAAAGCATCGATACCGGCAACATCTACGCCCAGCTTGCCGTGACACTCGGCCTGACCTCCACCGGCGACGGGTATGCCAGCTACGCCGGCGACAAGCTGGAGTACACCATATCCGACCTCAATGTCACGCTCTCCAACAACGGTCTTGCCAGCGGCGAGAGCGAGGGCTATCTGGCGGACGCAACGCTCGTTCTGGAGGTTCCGTCAAGCTTCGCGGGAAAGCTGCTCCCGCCGCTTCGGATGTTGCTTAAGGTGCAGGCAAAATACATCCCCAAGTTCTGAAAACTTTGATTATTCAGTAGACTTCCACTCTCTTCTGTGGTAGGGTGCGAATTGAGGGATATCCACAGAAACAAGAAAAAGGAGGCAAAACTCTATGAAAGATAAAGCGAAACGCACATGGCTCATCGTGCTGGGTGCTCTGGTCTGCGTCGCGCTGGTGGTGGCAATCGCCGGACGATTCAGCGCGCCGCCTGCGGTGACCGACCCGGCGCTGGACAGCGGCACTCCCGCAACCTCCGAGCCGGTGGTGGACATCGATACGCCGGAGAACACCGGCAAGCCCGAGATAGTCGTGCAGATAGATACCGGCGGCAAGGGCACCGACGCCGATCCTGCGGCCGGAGCCGACAGCGACGGCACGGAGCAGAGCATTCAGGCGGAACCCGTAAAACCGGAACCCCCTGATAACCCCACGCCCGTCGAGGATAACCATGACAGCGAGGACGTGCCGGAGGATGAGCGCAATACCGAAACGCCGCCCACCTATAAGCCGGAGCAGACTACAGTCACCACCGCTCCCGAACCGCAGGGCGGAAGCACCAATGATAGCGGTCAGATGTATGTACCCGGCTTCGGGTATATCAGTGGAGGCGGGGAAAGCGTGGGTATCGTGGCCGATGATATCTACGAGAACGGAAACAAAGTCGGCACGATGGATTAACAGAGAAGCCTATATGGGGCGCAGCCAAATGGCTGCGCTCTTTTCATTTCAGAAGGAGGTGTTCATTTGAAGCGACTGTTGTCAGTATTGCTGATAATTGCAGTGTTACTATCATTGACTGTGCCGGCTTTCGCTACTGGCGACCCCAACATCGACACAGGTGGTGGCGGACTTGGCAACGGCTCCGAGGGTAACATCTGGTACGGTGATTCAGGCGTTCGCGTGACCATAGTAGATGCGGAAAGCCGTTCGCCTGTAAGCCAATCTATCGACCTCATCAAACCGCCTGTATATGCGATTGCGTGGAATACCAATAACATTGTTCATTTCGGAAAGGTCTCAAAGCTGGAATACAACGCCGGTGCCAGCCTTTCACCCACATTCGGAAGTTACCTGTATTACTTGCCGACACAAGAGCTTCCAAAAATTATTGCGACGAACAGTGGCACAGGTAGTATTTCAGCCATACGGAGCTATTTTTGCGATGAGCAGGTTCTCCGCGGCATCTGCGGATATATCGGGTTCGACTACGACGAGCTCACCAGCGGCGATTACAAGCTCATCATCGAGCCGCTGGCCGCGTTCCTATACAGCGGAGCGGCCTTCGTCATGACCGCCACCGAAGCTGCCCTCTACGACCAGCAGGTCAACGGCGGGCTGAATGCATGGATGGGCAAGCTAACCCACAAGAATCTGCCGCTGGCGCTGTTCCTCGAAACCTCAGACCTCGGCTATCCCGCATGGTCTGGCAGCACCTCGCAGAAGGCCAGCAACGCGGACATCCTCTCCTCGCTGGGTATCGGCATCGTTCGATTCACCGATGAGATAGACCCGTATGTGCCCTCGGAGTTTGATTACGAATACCGCGTGGACACAGACGTCATCACCTCCGTGGATGTTGGTGGCGGTCAGTCTGACCCGGATAACCCCGTCAGCGTCAAGTTTACGATTGAGGGTACGACCTACACCGTTTCAGAGGTCTACTACCCCGAGGGCGACAGCCAGCTTGCGTGGGTAAAATGGCACACGCCGGACGAGCCTTGCGTCATCACCGTTGGCGTCAGGACAATTGGCGGAGGTTGGGCGCAAAGCTCGGTCGTCTGCAACATCATCGACCTTGACGGGAACGACCCGCCCAATCCCGTTGCCACAGACCGCAACGATGCTTACAGGGCAAGTTCCGTACCGAGAAATGCCGAGGTCACTTCGGCAAGCTGGGGCATCTGGTCACCGCGATGGCATGAGTTCTGGGAGTGGGTGCCCGATTGGGAGCAGTGCTGGCACAGCAGTTGGGTTGACACTTCCTACACGGACGCAGATGGTAACGAGGTCAGCGATGGTTATTGGGACGACTGGTTTCATTGGGTGGACAACGGCTGGTGGGAGGATCACGGCTGGTGGGAGTTCGATTACAACAGATATTCCGCAAGCCTGACCGCTACCATGGATATCGTCCCGGACGACAAAGCACCTACCGCGACCGGCAGCACAACCAAAAGTGGGTATGGCATTCAGCAGAGCGTAACTGCCAGAGTCCGCACCGATCAGGCAGCGGCAACGACGGCCGCGCAGAATGCCGTGACCTACTTCCCAGAGTTCGGATATGCCACCTATTGGCGCTTGCTTGACCGGACGATCACAGGCAGAAGCTCAGATTTTGAGTTCAAGGAGAACCGCTATTCGACCTTCAATCGCCGCACACACTTCACGCCCATCTGGTTCCCGGACGGAGCTTATACCCCGTACACATGGCTCCTCGACTGTTGGACGCCGGCTGGGATGCTGTCGATGAACCTGACTGACAGCGTCGCCATCAGGGGAAATCTGTGGGAGGAATGGCACATCGCCCCCGCAAACCCGTAACCCATCAATAAGGCCGCCGAGAAATCTACATCTCGGCGGCCATTTTTCATCTTGAAAGGACGGTTATCATGAAAAGCAAAAAGAAGCTCATCGTCGCCCTGTGCCTCGTCGTTCTCATCGTGACGTGCATGGCGACCCCTGCTCTTGCCGCAGGAGATGTGGCGGGAGCAATCGAAGGCACTTGGGACGACGCATCCGACCAGATCAAGCAGGTAGTCAACAACGTGGTCTTTCCCGCCATCGACCTCATCCTCGCCGTATTCTTTTTCGCAAAGTTGGGCATGGCGTATTTTGATTACCGGAAGCACGGTCAGTTTGAATGGAGCGGCCCCGCCATCCTGTTCGCCTGCCTCGTGTTCACCCTGACCGCGCCCCTCTATGTCTGGGAGATACTCGCATAAAGGCGGTTAAAAGGACAACACCCACAACACTCATTACAAAACGCAAAAAGTGCGCTCAGTCGACAAAGAAAGAAGGATGGATATGATTTGGAACGATGAGTGGGAACGTGAGAACCAGAGTACCTTGAAAGAGTGGTATGGGGAACAGAAGCCATATGAGCATTACACTTGGGAGGTTCGGAAGATTCTCTGTGGCGGCTGTCATCAGTTTTTCTATACCCGCATCCACGCAAAAAAATACTGCAATAATGCCACTTGTGGGCGGATTGCCAATTACAGACATCAGCGCGAGAAACGCCTGCAAGCCCGTCAAAATCGCATGTGCCCCATCTGCGGTAAGTCCTTTACTCCTAAACGCTCCGATGCCAAGTATTGTAGCAATACCTGTCGTCAAAAGGCATATCGCCAAAGTGTCACGGTTAAGCCAGCGGGTCAAAATGGACACTTGGCATAATCGTTACGCAAGTGCGAAACCTCGATAGCTATTCCGCAAGAAACGACCGCCACACAGCCAACAGCGGCTTGGCTTTCGACCAGCGCCTCGGATGGACAACCGCTGTTGGCTACAAAGGCAAAGGATACCCTAATGAACGGCGAAACTTGACATTTTTGCGGCTTCTGCTATAATAAGTAAATAATCATACTTACTTATTTGAGAGGAGGTGCGCTAATGGACAACTCTTCATTCGGAACTTATTTGCGGGAACTCAGGCAGTCTCGGAATCCTCGAATGACACAAGAAGGACTGGCGTCTGCTATCGGCCGTAGTAAGATGACAGTAAGCCAGTTCGAGCAGGGCAAGAACGCACCCCCTCAAGGAGCACTGCTGGATAGTATCATTGCAGCCCTTTCTCTGTCTGATGATGAATCAAGAAAGTTGCGGTTTTTTGCTGCGTTTTCAAGAAAAGGTGTGCCAAATGATATTGAGGACTATTTTTTTGACAACCCCTCTATTTACGAAGCAATACTAACCGCAAAGAGAGAGTCCATTACTGACTTGGATTGGCGGCAGGTAATGAAGCGATTCGGAGATGGACAATGAAAAAGAAAAGTCCAGAGCAAATTAGCTTCAACATGAAGCAAGTAAAGAATAAAGACTCTCAGATAGAACTCGCTTTGAGACGAGAGCTTTGGCATAGGAATATGAGATATCGAAAAAATGTAAATACGATATTCGGAAAACCGGACATCGTATTTACAGGGAAGAAAATCGCGGTATTCGTAGACAGCGAGTTCTGGCACGGATACCAATGGGAAATAAGAAAAGATGATATTAAGAGCAATCAGTCTTTCTGGATACCAAAAATTGAGCGAAACATTCAGCGAGATGTGGAAGTGACAGAGCACCTTAAAAACAATGGCTGGCTTGTACTACGCTTTTGGGGCAAGGATATTAAGCATGACTTGACAGCCTGTGCAGATAAAATCGAACAAGTTTACAGGGAGAGATAATATGCCATTTTATACTGTTGATTTGTGTGCCGGCATCGGCGGCATACGAAAAGGATTCGAAATGACAGGCTTTTACAAAAACATTATGGCCTCCGAGGTCGACAAGTATGCCTGCATCACATATAAGCATCTATACAACGAAGACCCTTGTCATGATTTAACAACGGAAGAGTTTAAGGTATTATTGGATAGTACCCCTTATGACATTCTTCTGGCAGGGTTCCCATGCCAGACCTTTAGCAGAGCAGGTCTTGAGAAAGGCTTTGAGGACACTACAAAAGGCACTATTTTCTATCACATAGCCGAGATAATTAAACGGAATCGTCCCCGTGCAGTCTTTCTTGAAAATGTTGACAATCTCGTCCGGCACGATCAGGGAAACACATTCAACATCATCATCCGAACATTGGAGCAGGCACTGGACTACAAAGTCATCGGAGTAACATACGATGCAAATGGCAAACCTGTGTATCAAGGGAAATCATTTATACGAAATTCCAAATTCTTCGGAGTTCCTCAGAATCGACCTCGCACATATATCATGGCGTTTGACAGAAAGCGATATGGTGAAGTTGCGCTAAACGGAATCGAAAACTACCTGCCAGAGAGGAACGATTTGGAATTATACCATGACCTAAACGATTTACTCGAGTTCGGTGCAGAGCCAAGACGCTATATGGCAAAAGGATACTTAGACACACTGATTCGACATAGGGCTCGAGAACATGATAAGGGAAATGGATTTGGATACAAGGTTGTCAATGCACCCGAGGTTGAATCACCAATAGCCAACACGATTATGGCAACAGGAGGTTCTGGGAAAGAGCGCAATTTAGTCCTTGACCCGCAAGATGGAATTGCCGGAACGTTAATTCCAACAAAGAAAACCGAATTGAATGATATGGGAATTCGGGTGATGACGCCAAGAGAGTGGGGGAAGTTGCAAGGCTTCATAAACTACGCATTTGTCGAAGACGGAGTAGACACCTTCTCTTTCCCACCGGAGATAACCGATTGCCAACAATATAAACAATTCGGCAATTCAGTTACCATCCCCGTAATCCAAACTATGGCTGAGTATATGACAAACTGTTTTCGCATGCTCGGTGATCTACCAAACGCATAATTACGAAAAAATGTAGCGCATATTCTGCGCTACATTTTTCATATATACTTGATGAAAAATAACTGAATAACAGCACCAATTGTGCAATATATTTCAAATATATTTGCAAAATATATTGACAAATATATTCGCACTTCGTATACTGTAATCAAACATAAGAAAGAGGTGCTGGTTATGGCTACAGAAACAAAAAGAGATCGCTTCGTTCGTTTGGCAGAGGCCAGAACAAATAAAATCATTGAGATGATGCGCTTACTCGGGAATTGTTCAAGTAAAGCAAACTATGACTATACCGATGAGGATATCAAGAAGATATTTGCCGCCTTGGATAAAGAGCTGAAAAATACCAAAAACCGCTTCCTGGGACTTGATGCAAAGGAAGAGAAATTTACGCTCAACTAAGGAGGGCTCGTTATGATAACAGTCGGTTGGAGATTCCCTCCGCTTTCCGGCGGAACAAGGCAGGGCTACACAAACAACGATATCGAAGCATTTAAGGGTGAGGAATTAATAGATAATTTGGCACGCGAAATATGCCAGAACTCGCTTGATGCAAAGGATACCTCGATTGCAGACCCCGTCAAAGTGGTGTTTGAACTGAAACACATTCAGAAAGAACATGACTCGGTGTTTGCAGGGTATCAGAAATGCATTGATGGATGCCGAAAGTATTGGGGAGAGAAAATGGATGCAAAACTCTCCCGATTTTTATCCGATGCTGAAGAGATGCTATCTCGTGAAAAAATCCCTGTATTAATTGCCGGAGATTACAACACCTTTGGCCTCAGCGGGAGCCGCAGCCGTGACCTCTCCTCTCCGTGGGAAGCGTTGACTGGCGCTGATGGTATGTCGGTTAAAAATACCGACACCAGCGGCGGCTCCTTTGGCATAGGGAAAAATGCTCCATTTGCTTGCTCTGCACTCAGTATGGTGTTTTATAACACGCTTGCTGATGATGGGGAATCCGCCTTTATTGGAGTTGCAAGACTTGCCACCTTGTTTAATGAGCAAGGTAAAGAAACTCAACGAGTCGGAAGATACCAAAAGAACGATGATGACAACGAAAGATGGACACCTATTTTTTCTGATGACTCCGACGAGTTCAGAGATGTTTTTGCCAGAACCCAAAAAGGTACCGATGTAATTATTGCTGGGTTTAACCAAGAGAGCGACTGGATGAACAATGTAACAAAGGCAGTCATCAAGAATTTTTTCGTTGCTATCAGCGAGAACCGACTGATTATTGAACTCAAGGCTGGCAACAAGTTGCGAATCATCGATTCCGCAACTATCTCACAGACGATTTCTGATTTTGCCGAAGACCCTGAGATGGTTATTCCTTCGCAGTTATATAAAGCCTTTTCCGTGCCGGACAAAAGTGTGCCGCTTTCTATTCTGGAGGAAAATGATGCCGAAGTGTACATCAAATCCGAAAGTAATTACGGGCGAACAATAGCGCACTTCAGAGATACGGGAATGCTTATTTATCAAAAGAGCAGAAGAATCTTTCAGCACTATGCCGCCGTCTTAGTGGTACGAGGGCAGAAACTCGGTGAGCTGCTTAGAGCGACAGAACCCGCTCGTCACAACAAGTGGGATTACAAGTTGATAACGGGAGCATCTGAAAAAGAAAACCGTAAACGCGCGAAAGAAGCAATCAAAACGATAGATGATTCAATTCTCGAGCTGCTCAGAAATCAGTTTGAAGTGATTACGGAAGATACTGTTGATGCAGCGGGCGTTGGCGAGTATATTCCGGACGATCTTGATGGGCTTGGCGGAGCATCCGAAGGTGATGACATTCTGAAGGCAAAAATCAAGATTGGCAAAGTAAAAACTGTTGAAACCAAGCCGGGGATTATTACCGATAGTGGAATGAAAGAAGAAGGCTCAGAAGAAAAGGGAGACATTCACAATCACGAAAAGAATCCCAATCCTCCACCTCCTGTACCGCACCCCCCGTTGTTAATCCTGATGACCCTGACGGAGAGCAAAAAAAAGGGGCTCGCCCCGGCAAGGGTACGAAAACGGTCACTCTGCCCAACCTATCCGCACAACGGGCATTCCCTATCAACTCCTCTGCTGGACTCTATAAAATCGTTATCAAGCCGACCGAAGCATACAACAACCTTTATATTGCTTGCTCTGCATTGGGCGAAGATGGAAAAGCCGACATACTGAGCATGGAGTCGTTTACCTACAATGGGTCGGCAATCAGCATTTCCGATGGACAGGCAGGTCCTATCAAAGTTGAAGCAGATGTGCCTGCGGTGTTTTTCGTGAAATTTTCAAGTAAAGAGAAAATGGTTCTCAATCTTCATATTGCGGAGGTGGCGAAGAAATGAAGTCGCAAAAAAATGAGTTCCCCAATCCTGTGCTCGCCGCCGGAAGAGATGATTACATTGCAGCGTGTCAGTTTGGAACTGTATTCGACCCCGAAAAAATCGTTGTTACTTCCGATGATATTATTATCCCCATTTCTTACTCATTGGTCTGCAATGGCCTACAACAACTAATTGATGACAACAAGGCACTTGCAGTCATCGGTATTAAAAGTAGCAGCTCATCATACAGCCGGCTCTTCATTTTCCCTAAAGAGGAAACAGCGATGGAGTTGCATATACCGAAATTCAAAGTAGTAAAACGCATTGAGTTGACAGGCTCGATTATTGCCACAGCCGCGATGAATGATTTTAAGTGCGAGGGTGAGTTTAACGATTTGTATTTCTCGAGCTCAACATTCGAGATACGCAAAGGCGATGTGCTGGCAAAAGAGGATACCCGCATAATCTATGTGGACGATACCGAACTCGAGAAACCTATTGCATCCATATTTAACATCAACAGAACTCCTTCGCAAGAGGATGATGTAATGCCAGATTTCTCGGGAGACAAAATTGAGATAAACCTCAAAGAGGAGTTATACAACCTGTACTTCAATTTCAAGGACTTCAACAACGGGTCGCTCCGTCGCTACATCACCAGCGTGATTGTGTACCCAGTCCTTGTAGAGGCGATTTCGAAGATATGTGAGTTCTATCGTGAGGACTTGGATGATGGCAGCGACGACAAAAGATGGTTCCGTGCCATTGAGGGCAAGGCACAAAAGCTGGGAATATCTTTTAATACATATCAAGACTCTACGACTCTCCTTGCAAACAAGTTGCTCGGTGACATTGCGCTTGATGCATTAAAGAGTTTCAAGGATACACTTGACAGTGAGATTAACAACGGCGAGACACAAATGCTTGGGGGTGTTGATTGATGCTTCTTGGATATTTTACTGAAGATGCATATGAGAAGCTAATTCATGACATTGACCGAAATGAAGCAAAGTATGCAGGAGACGATGACTGGCTGGATGAATACTTTGGCTTCTCGCATGACTACTTTCGTCAATCAAAAACGGTTGATGTGAATGCCTTCTCACCGCATTATTCTAAGGGAGATAAAGACGATGCATTGAAGACCTCCGAGGACCTAATTAACACACGAATGATGTATGATGCCTTTCGCTCTCTGACACCCCTACAGGCTTCCAACAAGTATATGTGGTCATATCTTTGCCACGCTGTCCCGGAATATCGCAATTACATTCGCGATCGGTGGATGTCAGCAGCGCGAAGCAACACGATTAAAACAAGATACTTTGTGACCGGAGGTTCAAGCCTCTTAAACGACAATGCGCTATCAAGGCTGTGGTGGTATGGATACCTAACCTACGATGAAAGCAATTCAAATCACTATGCGCTAACCGAAATCTTGTTTACAAACCAAACCATCTGTACCGATGTGATGGACACCCTTAATCGTATGAACTTCAACAGGATAAAAGGTGTCCTGCTTGCCATAAAAGATTTCAAAGATATTCTTGATGACAATGAAGGAATAACAGAGTATTTCCGTGAGTGTAAGAAATACCTAAACCATTATGCTGCTGTAACCACCTTCGATTTTTTGGATGCAGAAGAAATCAGAGGTCTTGCCTTTGACTATATGGTGAAGCTACGCGAACAGAAAGAATCAAAAACTCACAAGAAGTAAACATAGAGAGGTCGCTTATATTGATAAGCGGCCTCTTATCATAAGTAGACTGAACAACCAAGACGGCCTTCGTGAAGTACAAACGGAGGCCGTCTTTTTATATATACGCATAAACAGCAGAGAAGAAACTCGAAAGGAGAACCCAAATGAACATCAAACCATTCCAGACCATTGACGGTCAGACGCTGATAAACACACCGATGGCAGCGCCCGGCTTTGTGGTCTCCTCTCTCATACCGACAGGTCTGCACATCCTCGGCGGCTCACCCAAAATCGGTAAGTCGTGGCTGATGCTGTGGCTCTGCCTGTGCGTCTCCAAAGGAGAACGCTTCTGGAACTACGAGTGCAGACAAGGTACTGCGCTCTACCTCTGCCTCGAGGACAGCTTCGAGCGCATCCAATCCCGGCTGCTTGATGTGACCGATGACGCTCCAAGCTGTCTCCACTTCTCAATCATGGCAGATAGTCTCGATGATGGTCTCGCAAAACAGATTGAAGCCTTTCTCTCCGAACATCCCGATACCAACCTCATCGTCATCGACACGCTTCAGAATATCCGAAAGGAAACCAACAACGCCAATCCATATGCCAACGATTATCGCGAACTTAATGTCCTGCGAGAACTCGCCAACCGCTATCACATCGCGATCCTCTGTGTCCACCATCTCCGAAAAATGAAAGATGTCGACCCGATGAACATGCTCTCTGGCACCACAGGTCTCTCGGGTGTGGTGGATACCGTTTTTATTCTCGACAGAGAGAAACGCACCGATGGTCGAGCAACACTCTTCTGCACAGGTCGCGACATTGAGTCAATGGAGTTGAAGCTGGAGCTGGACAACGAGACGCACATTTGGAAGCTGCGCGGAGAGAGTGAGGAAGTGCCACTGCTCGATGATACCATCTCCGTAGTGTGCCAACACCTTTTTTCTCTCTCTGATAATTTCTCTGGCACCGCCACTCAGCTTGCCGAGGACATCGAAAGGTCTACAGGCAGAAGCATCACCCCGGCTGTGCTACGCAAGAAGCTGATGAAGCACCACAGCGAACTGACAGAGCACGGTTTCGATTGCACCTTTCGCCGTACCCGAAATGAAAAGATTATTGAAATCAAGCGGCGGGACACCGCCGCTTCCTCATCGGAGTTGCCGTACACATAAAAACCCTTGCAGAATGCGGCCTGCGGTCGGCATGTGCGGCAGCGGTCGGTAAAAGTGGCACAGGATCCAGTAGCAAAATTACCGTACGCAGCCGTACGCACCGTACGCAAGCCTTGCCCCGCCTGTGCCACGGTGTCGCCCCTATGTTGGCTTTTTCTCTGGAGGTGGAAGGTTTATCCCTCCCTGTCAGGAAACGCGGCAGCGGGCGAGAACGAGGGAGTGCGGGGTTTCTCTCTGCGGAGAGAGCCAGCATCGCATTCGGCTTGTCGGTGGCCTTGCCCCCGACAGCCGATGCAGCAGGGCGGGCAGTAGCCCTGCACCCACTATAAGAACGGAGGACATCGCTTTGGAAACGAAAAAGCGCAGACTCAGCATCAAACTGACGTCGGAGGACTTCGACGACATCCACCAAAAGGCAAACCAATCCGGCAAAAATATCACCGACTATGTGACGAGCGTCTGCCTCGGAAAGCAGATCGTCGTCATCAATGATTTGGAGGAAGTACTGAAGCAGCAGAGAGCTATCGGACGCAATCTCAACCAGCTTGCTACCCTCGCCAACATGGGGAGGATCAGCGTTGCTAATCTTAGCGAAGCACTGGAGGTGCTGACCGACATCAGCGAATCGCTCAAGGAGCTTTTGGAACGCAGGAGGTGGTCGGCATAGCTATCGTCAGCTTTGCAAATCGGCCGAAAGGCCAGAGCCGCGCTGGAATGAACGCGGTCATGCGCTACGCAGCCAGACCGGAGAAAACGCTCTGGCACGGACGCCGACTGGTCAGCGGCGTGAACTGTTCGCCACAGACCGCCTACAACGATTTCATCAACACCAAGCTGCTCTACGGCAAGGACAGCGGTCGGATGTACTACCACATGACACAGGCGTTCCCGAAGGGTGAAGAAGTGCTGCCCGAAACAGCGCATGAGATGGCGCTCAAGCTGGCGGAATACTTCGAGGGCTACGAGGTGCTGGTCTGCACCCATGTTGACCGTGAGCACATCCACTCTCACTTTATCATCAACAGCGTCAGCTTCGAGAACGGCGGGAAATTTCATATCAGCACGCCGGAGATGGAACCCATCCGTATGCTCAACGACAGTCTCTGCATGAAGTACGGCTTTGAGGTCTGCCAGCCAAAGCAGAAGCAAAAGCAGGTCAGAGGCATTTCGGTTTCCGAGTACCACACAGCCGAGCGAGGCCAGAGCTGGAAGTTCCAACTGATGAATGTCATCGACGACTGTATGAGATCCGCCCGGAGCCGCGAAGAGTTCATCGAGCTTATGAAATTCGAGGGCTACAAGGTGCGCTGGGAGGAAACGCGAAAGAATATCACCTACACCCTGCCAAACGGAAAGAAGTGTGGTGATGACAAACTGCACGACGACAAATATCTCAAGGAGATGATGGAGCATGAATTCCGAATCCGCCATGAACTCGTCAATGGAAGAATTAAAACAGAAGAACCTGCCGCAGCGTATGCGGCAGGAGCAGACTACACCGATGTCGGAGCCGCACCCAACAGAGAAGGAATGGAACACGCTGCTGGATTTGGTGGACGCGGTGGTGTGGAATTTGGAGCAGCAGAGGTCGGCACTGGACAAGAGCCTCTCACATCTCAGCGAGTATGCAACGAAGCAGCAGACCTCGAATCTGGAGCAGGAGCTGACCGCAATCAGGACTCTGCTCGAACAGGCTGGGAAAAAGAAAGAGCCTTCCTTTTCTTTGCCCAGACTCAGACTACCTCGGATACGCCTGTCTCCGGCATGGTTTCTGCTGATACCAATCTCGGTGGTATTGCTGGCGGTCTGGTTAAGTTGGGACACGCTCTTGAGCGCGATCAGGATGCTCATCCTCTCATGAGGGATGCGACCACCGCTCCGCAGCGGCACGACCACAAGAAACAGCGCAAGCTGGCGCCCGGTCAGAAAGCGGATGACCATGAGGAAGAACAGGACTTCAGTATGCGGATGATGTGACGGCGGGAAAGAAAAAATCCCGCCGTTTTTTATGCCCCGATATGGGGAGAAAGGAAACTGATGAAACAGGCAAACACAGAGAAAGCCATCACGGTCAACCGCACAGTTAAAATCGGTAAGACCCTGTATAATGTCACTTCCGTCTATAAAGGAGAACAGGAACTCAGAAAAGTCCTGTTTGATTGGGCTTTTCAGAAGACACTGAGTGCTCAAAATAATTAATGATGGTGGGATAGCTATTCCCGCAACCTTGTGGTAGTGTGTGTAGCTATACACAAGAATGACCACAACAACAATCGGAATGGAGGAAAACACAAATGAACTATAAAGCAGGCGCCTATCTTCGCCTCTCGCGTGATGATGAACGAGATGGCGAGTCTATGAGCATTGAGAATCAACGGCTCATTCTTACGGCATACATTAAAGAGCATGGCTGGAATCTGGTCGACACTTATATCGATGACGGATACACGGGGTTGAATTTCGAGCGGCCCTCGTTCCAGAGAATGATTGACGATGTGAAAAATGGAAGAATCAACCTCGTCATCGTAAAAGACCTCAGTCGATTCGGACGCAACTACATTCAGTTCGGTGAATACACCGACTATCTTTTTCCTTCGCTCGGGTGTCGCTTCATCGCTCTCAATGACAGCGTAGACACGCTCAACGAGAACAATGACATCATGCCCTTCAAAAATCTGTTCAATGAGTTTTACAGCCGTGACATCAGCAAGAAAGTTGTATCAGCAAAGATGGCTCGGGCTAAAAACGGTCACAACATGAGCTGCTATGCACCCTATGGCTACATCAAGGAAAAGGACAGGAGCGGAATCACTCGATACACGATTGATGAAACCGCAGCCGCAAATGTACGCCGGATATTCGCCATGCGTTGTGAGGGTATGGGTTACCGTGGCATTGCTACAAAACTCAACGATGAAGGATTGACGCCTCCCCGCGACTACTACTATCAGCTTCTCGGCAGGGAGAATCCTCGCAATGTTACACACACATGGTCGGACATAACAGTTAAGGAGATACTCCGAAACGAAGCCTACATTGGAAACCTCGTTCAGTTTAAGAGTGGAGTTGTGTCCTTTAAAAATCACAAGAATGTAAAAAGGCCAGAGGAGAGTTGGATTCGCGTTGAGGGAACGCACCCCCCTATTGTGACGATGGAGCAATGGAATAAAGCACAGGAGTTGGCTAAAAAGAAACAGACTTTTCGCAGGACGAATGATGGCAGCATCAGCTTGTTCTCTGGGCTATTGGAGTGTGCCGACTGCCACAAAAGCATGAAGCTATGCCGAGACTACAATGAGCACAAAGATGGAACTCGAAACAACCACCATGCCTACCTCTGCGGCACATACGCTCGCGGTGGAGCGAACGCCTGTACGCCGCACAGAACCTGCATGAGTATATTTATAGACCTCGTGAAAGCTGATATCCATGAGCAAGGAAAGCGCATCCTGTTTGATGAAGAAGCGGTGGTCGCGGAGCTGAAGCGAAAGCGAAACGCCGATAGCGCCTCGGCACGAGCGATTGCAGATAAGCAGTTAAATACAATCCGTGCCCGGCTCTCAGAACTCGACCGACTCATTGCCAAGACCTACGAAGAAATGGTGTTGGGCGATGTCCCTCGAAACATCCTGCTTGGGCTAATGGCAAAGTATCAAAGTGAGAAGGATGACAAAACTAAATTGGCTGCAACGCTGGCAGAACAACAAACCCACTCAAAGGAAGTCGAGTATGACATCCGTGAGTGGGTTTCTCTTATGAAGCGATACATGGGAGTCGAGGAACTTGATCGAAAACTGCTGATAAAACTGATTGACAAAATCATTGTAGGTCAGAAAGTTATCGAAAACGGAGAGGAAAAGCAGAATGTCACCATCATATACAACCTCGTTGGGCAGGTGGATTAAGCACCAGCCTTATGCAAGAATACTCTGGGATATCCTCGGAATGTGAGGCGGCGAAGGATGAGTCATATTACACTTACAACAAAAAACGGGGAGTCGCAGGAGCTGTCCCTGCCTCTCCGAGCGGAAGAATTCCTCC
>Ga0208826_1000612_pt1 | contig 35519 bp, 35 predicted proteins | sample AD_UKC115_MetaG_FD_184451 | JGI IMG/M metagenome (GOLD analysis project Ga0208826, IMG submission 184451) | Active sludge microbial communities of municipal wastewater-treating anaerobic digesters from Hong Kong - AD_UKC115_MetaG (SPAdes)... | ecosystem: Engineered > Bioreactor > Anaerobic >...
GGCGCCGATCGCCGACAATGGCACCTCCGCCGACGCGCCGGCTGCGCGTTGCACAAGTACACAAAGGCTCATCGATGTCCGCTCCCGCCGCCGCGTCGCCCGCCTGGCATCTGTTCGTTCCCAAGCTGGTGACCGTGCTGCGGCAGGGTTACGGCGCCGCCGCCCTGCGCCAGGACCTGCTGGCCGGGCTGACCGTGGCCATTGTCGCCCTGCCGCTGTCCATGGCACTGGCCATCGCCTCGGGCGCAGCACCGGCGGTGGGCCTGCACACGGCCATCGTGGCCGGATTCCTCATCTCCGCCCTGGGCGGTTCGCGCGTGCAGATCGGCGGCCCCACCGCAGCCTTCATCCCAGTGGTGTTCAACGTCATCGACAAGTTCGGCTACGACGGCCTGGTAGTGGCCACGCTGATGGCCGGTCTGATGCTGGTCGCCGCCGGCCTGGCACGTGTCGGCACCTTGATGAAATACATGCCGCAGCCGGTCATCACGGGCTTCACCGCCGGCATCGCGGTGAGCATCTTCTCCAGCCAGGTGAAGGACTTTCTCGGCCTGTCCATGGACAAGGTGCCGGCCGAGTTCTTCGCCCGCTGGGAGGCCTACTGGGCGCATCTGGGTTCGTTCAGCGGCGCGGCCACAGCGGTGTCCGCCGGCACGCTGCTGCTGCTGATCGCGCTGCGGCGCTGGCGCCCGCGCTGGCCGCTGTTCCTCATTGCGGTGGTCGTGTCCTCGCTGGTCGTGGCCGCGCTGAACCTGCCGGTGGACACCATCGCCACGCGCTTCGGCGGCATCCCGCGCAGCCTGCCCGCCCTGCACTGGCCGGCCTTCGACATGGGGCGCATCCACGAGCTGCTGCCCAGCGCCTTCACCATCGCCTTCCTCGGTGGGGTGGAGTCGCTGCTCTCTGCCGTGGTGTCCGACGGCATGATCGGCGGCCGCCACCGTTCCAACTGCGAGCTGGTGGCGCAGGGCGTGGCCAACGGCGCCTCGGCCCTGATCGGCGGCCTGCCCGCCACCGGCGCCATCGTGCGCACCTCGACCAATGTGCGTGCCGGCGCCACCTCGCCCGTGGCCGGCATGGCCCACGCCGGCTTCATCCTGCTCTTCGTGCTGGTGGCCGCGCCGCTGGCCAACTACGTGCCGCTGCCGGCCATGGCCGGCCTGCTCATGCTGGTAGCCTGGAACATGAGCGAGATCGAGCGCATCCGCCAGTTGATGCGCTCACCGATCGGCGACCGCGTGGTGTTGCTGCTCACCTTCGCGCTGACCGTGATGTTCGACCTCACCATCGCCGTCGAGGTGGGGGTGGTGATGGCGGCGTTCCTGTTCATGCACCGCATGGCCGGGGTGGTGGAGCTGGAGGCGCACACGCGCCTCATCGACGAGGATCAGGACGACTTCGCCAACGGTGTTGGCGACGACCAGCGCGCGCAGCTGCCGCGCGGCGTGGAGGTGTACCGCGTGTCCGGGCCGCTGTTCTTCGCCGTGGCCAACCGCCTGGATGATGTGCTGCGCTCCTTCGTGCAACCGCCGAAGGTGTTCATCCTGCGTCTGCGCCTGGTGCCGCTCATCGATGCTTCGGCCGTGGCTGCGCTGGAAGCGGTCATCGCGCGCTGCCGCCGCCAGGGAACCCGGCTCGTCATGAGCGGCCTGCAGCCGCAGGCGCAGGAGATTCTGCAAGCCATGCATGTGCGTCCGGACGGCGAGCATCTGCACTGGGTGGCCAATTTCGACGAGGCCCTGGCCCTGGCGCGGCGTCTGGCGGGGTAGCCGCTCGCCGCGGTGGCGTGGCGGCCCGGCGTCCCGGATAATCCGCGCCCTCCGCGCGGCGCGTCCGCGCGCCCCTTCCGTCAGCGGCCCTGCGCCGCGGTACCCCGCCCATGTCCGATATCCTGCAGCACCTGCCCGAATTCTTCCGCAACCACCCGCTGCTGTGCGGCGCCTTCGTCGCCCTGCTGATCGCGGTCGTGGGCACCGAGGTCGCGCGCCTGTTCCGCGGCTTCAAGGAAGTGACGCCGGCCGGCCTGACCCAGCTCATTAACCGCGAGAACGCCCTGGTGATCGACCTGTCGCCGCCGGCGGACTACGAGAAGGGACACGTCCCCGGCGCCAAGAACGTCGCGATGGCGCAGTTCGACCCCGAGCACAAGGATCTGGTCCCGGTGAGGGAGCTGCCGGTGGCCATCACCTGCCGCAGCGGTGTCACCGCCGAGCAGGCGGCCAAACGCCTGGTGAAGGCTGGCTTCCAGCGCGTCTACGTACTGGGCGGCGGCAACGCGGCCTGGACCCAGGCGGACCTGCCGCTGGCGAAGGGCAGGGGCTGAGCGCGTGTCGCGACCGAGCGACGTCCACGCGCGCCAGGCGACGCAAGGGCGCGGAGACCCGCGGGGAATGGCCTGAATCGTCAGCGCAGAACTCCCTGCGGTGACGTCGTTTCCTCACGGCGTCCTCGCCGATCACCGCCGGTGAGGCGGCGGCCGCCGTCGCCCTACAGCTCCTTCACCGCCGTGCGCCTGGAGCGGCGGATCAGCCAGGCCACGCCGCGCAGGTCGGCGATGCCGACGAGGGCGCGGTTGAGGTTGTTGTACTTGGACACGCCGGCGCCGCGCGGGCGATGGTTCACCGGCACGCTCACCGTCCTCCAGCCGGCACGCTGCATCAGCGCAGGCAGGTAGCGGTGCATGTGGTCGAAGTAGGGCAGGTCGAGGAAGGCTTCGCGCTCGAACAGCTTGATGCCGCAGCCGGTGTCCGGCGTGTCGTCGCGCAGCAGGCGCGAGCGGATGGCGTTGGCCCACTTGGAGGCCCAGCGCTTGCTGCCGGAATCCTGCCGGTTCACGCGCCAGCCGGCGTAGAGCTTCACATCCGGCGCGCCGCCGTCGCGCGCGGCCAGCAGCTTGGGAATGTCCGCGGGGTCGTTCTGACCGTCGCCGTCGAGGGTGGCGATCCAGGCGCCGCGCGCCGCCTTCACGCCGCTGCGCACGGCCGTGCTCTGCCCGCTCTGCGTGACGTGGCTGAGCACGCGCAACTCGGGCGTCGCGGCCTTGAGCCCCTGCAGCACGGCCAGCGAATCGTCCTTGCTGCAGTCGTTGACGTAGACGATCTCGAAGTCGATGCGGCCGCGCAGCGCCGCCACGACCTCGCCGACCAGCGGCGGAATGTTGTCGCGTTCGTTGTACACGGGCACGACGACGGAAAGCTGCGGCATGACGGGGTCCGGGGCAGGCGCGGAAGACGCGATTATCGTCGCAAGGGCTAGAGCTTGTCGCCGAAGTAGTCGCGGCACCAGGCGACCACGCGCGGCAGGGCCGCGTCGATGGTGGTGCCGGGCTCGAAGCCGAGGGCGGCGTGCACGCGCTCGATCGAGGCGCTGGTCTGCGGCATGTCGCCCGGCTGCATCGGCTTGTACTCCTTGATCGCCGGCTTGCCCGCGGCGCGCTCGATCACCGCGATGAAGTGCTCCAGCGGCACCGGGCGGTGGTTGCCGAGGTTGTACACGGCGCAGGGCGGCTGCGTGCCGTCGTCCTGCGGCGGACGCTCCAGCGCCGCCAGCACGCCGGCGACGATGTCGTCGATGTAGGTGAAGTCGCGCAGCATCTGGCCGTCGTTGAAGACCTGGATCGGCCGGCCGGCGAGGATGGCGCGCGAGAACAGCAGCGGCGCCATGTCGGGTCGGCCCCAGGGGCCGTACACGGTGAAGAAGCGCAGGCCCGTGGCCTTGATCCGGAACAGGTGGGCGTAGCAGTGCGCCATCAGCTCGTTCGAGGCCTTGGAGGCCGCGTACAGCGACAGTGGCTGGTTGACCACCTGGTCTTCCGAGAACGGCGGCACGGCGCTGCCGCCGTACACCGAGGAGGACGAGGCGTACACGAGGTGCTGCACCGGCCGCGCGCGGCAGGCCTCCAGCACGTTGAGGAAACCGGCCCAGTTGCTGTGCAGGTAGGCGTAGGGATTCTGCAGCGAGTAACGCACGCCGGCCTGTGCGCCGAGGTGGATCACGGCGTGCGGCTGCACCTCGGCAAAAAGCGCATCGAAGGCGGGCTTGTCGGCGAAATCCAGCGTGCGCAGGTCGAGCCCGGGGCACAGCGCGGCGACGCGGTCGCGCTTGAGCTGCGGGTCGTAGTAATCGTTGAAATTGTCGACGCCGACCACCGACTCGCCGCGGGCGAGCAGGGCGCGGGAGACGTAGGCGCCGATGAAGCCGGCGGCGCCGGTGACGAGAATGGTCATGGCAAGGCGAACGAAGGTGGGCCTGCCATTGTAGCGGCGCCGTGCCGGCGCCGCCCGCTCAGCGCCCGCCGGTGGCGGTGTTGGTATCGCCTTCGAGGCTGTGGCGCCAGCTCTGCTCCAGCGCGTTGAACAGACGACCGTCCTGCGCCAGCAGCACCAGGGTGCCCCGGCCCATCGGCACGCTGCGCCCGTGCCAGACGCCGTGCAGGAACTCCGCGCGCTGGCGTTCGCGGTGGTCGGCCACGTAGATCACGGTCACCGGCCCGGCCGCCTCGGGCATGACCATGTGCACCGTCTTGTACGGCCCCACCGGGCAGGCGCTGACGTAGCTGATGCCGCCCGGCAGCGACGCCGCCAGGCGCACGCCGCGCAGGTCGAAGCGCTCGCGCACCGCGTCGCTGGCCAGCGGCTCGCGCGCGGCGAAGGCCTGCGGCTCGTGCTGCAGGTGGTCGACCATGAGGTCGGTGAAGGCCGCGGCCGGCCGGCTGCTCCAGACCACGCCCAGGCCGATCGCCAGCACCAGGCTCGCCGCCAGGGCCAGGCCACCGATCCAGCGCCGGCGCTGCGCCCCGCGCTCGCGCCGCTCGGCGGTCATCTGCGCCAGCAGCACGCGGTCGGCCAGGCCAGCCGGCACCGGCACCGCCAGCGCGCGCTTCAGCTGCAGCTCGAAGCCCAGGGCGCGCGCCTGGGCCTCGGCGCAGCCGGCGCAGTCGCGGCGGTGCGCGGCCATCGCCGCGCTCTCGTGGCGCGGATCGCTGCCGAGCTGGCGGCGGAATTCAAGACATTCCATACGCTTTCGCCTCGCCCGCGCTACCGGACAGCAGCGCCTTGAGCTTCTGCCGCGCGCGGAACAACTGGGTCATCACCGCCGCACTGCTCAGTTCCAGTTCGCTGGCGATCTCCTCGCAGGAAAGGCCGCCGAGCACCTGCAGCAGCAGCGGCTCGCGGTACTTGGGGTCGAGCTTCTGCATGGCGGCGCGCACGATCGCGTCCTCGCCGATCTGCTCCGGCGTGAGCGCCTCGCGGTCGTCCAGCTCCAGCTCGCTGATGTCGGTCGTGTCGAACTGCTTGCGCTCGTACAGGCGCGCGTGCTCGCGACGCAGGATGGTGATCAGCCAGGCCTTGGCCGCGGCGGTGTCGCGCAGGGTGTCGAGCGAGCGCCAGGCGCGCAGGAAGGTCTCCTGGGCGAGGTCCTGCGCCAGCGCCTCGTCGCCGCACAGCCAGTAGGCGTAGCGGAACAGGTCGCCGGTGTGTGCGCGCACGAGGGCGTCGAATTGGCGTTGTCGGCTGGCCACGGCATCCAAGGACCGTCCCTCCCCGCAAAACCTTACAGGCCCGCCCCGCCGCGCCCTCAGCGGATACGCGCGAGGATGCCGTCCAGCTCGTCCAGGCTGTGGTAGTGGATGGTGAGCTTGCCGCGGCCCTGGCGGCCGTGGGCGATGGCCACGCGTGCGCCGATGCGCTCGGACAGGTCGCGCTCCAGCGCATCGATGTTCGCGTCGCGCGCGGCCGCGGCCTTCTTCGCCTTGCCGCGCGGCTCCTCCTGGCTGACTCGCACGGCTTCTTCCAGCTCGCGCACGCTCCAGCCGTGTTCGGCCGCCTGGCGCGCCAGCTCGATCGCCTGCTTCGGCGGCAGCGTCAGCAGGGCGCGGGCGTGGCCCATGTCGAGCTTGCGCGCTTCCAGCAGAGCCTTGATCTCCGCGGGCAATTCCATCAGCCGCAGCAGATTCGACACTGCCGCGCGCGAGCGGCCGACCGCTTCGGCCACCTGGGCGTGGGTCAGGTCGAACTCGTCGATCAGGCGCTTGAGCGCCTGCGACTCCTCCAGCGGGGTGAGCTCCTCGCGCTGGATGTTCTCGATCAGGGCAATGGCGACCACGGCGCGGTCGTCGACCTCGCGCACCAGGGCCGGAATCTCCGCCAGCCCCGCCAGCTGCGTGGCGCGCCAGCGGCGCTCGCCGGCAATGAGTTCGTAGCGGCCGGCACCCACCGCGCGCACCACCACCGGCTCGATCACGCCCTGGGCGCGGATCGAGGCGGCCAGCTCCTCCAGCTTCTCCGGATCCATGGCCTGGCGCGGCTGGTACTTGCCCGGCTGGATGGCGCCCACCGGCAGGTGCTGCAGGATCTCCGGCGAGGCGGCGGCAGGCGCGCTGTCGGCATCGCCGTCGAGGCTGCCGAGCAGGGCGTCCAGCCCGCGTCCCAGTCCGCGTTTCTTCGCTGTGGCCATGCGTGTCTCAGTTCGGGTGGAGCGTGGGCGCCGTGCCGCCGCGTTCGCGCCGCAGCATCTCCCCGGCGAGGCCGAGGTAGGCGATGGCGCCGCGCGACTCGCGGTCGTACAGGTTGATCGGCTTGCCGTGGCTGGGGGCCTCGGCCAGGCGGATGTTGCGCGGGATGACGCTGCGCAGCACCTTGTCGCCGAAATGCTTGTTGAGCTGCGCGGAGACTTCGTTGGCGAGGTTGTTGCGCACGTCGTACATGGTGCGCAGTAGGCCTTCGATCTCCAGCTGCGGATTGAGGCGCCGGCGCACCGCTTCGATGGTGTCGCGCAGGCTCGCCAGGCCCTCCAGGGCGAAGTACTCGCACTGCACCGGGATGAGCACGCCGTGCGCCGCGGTCAGGGCGTTGATGGTGAGCAGGTGCAGGGTCGGCGGGCAGTCGATCAGCACGGTGTGGTAGCGGTCGCCGAGCTTGGCCAGGTGCTCCTTCAGCCGCTGCTCGCGCGCCAGAGCGTCCATCAGCTTGAGCTCCGCCGCAGTCAGGTCGCCGCTGCCGGGCAACAGGTCGTAGCCCGCCTCGGTGGGCACGATGGCCTGCTCGATCGGCACTTCGTCCAGCAGCACCTCGCAGCCGCTGGGCCTGGCCTGGCGCTTGTCGATGCCGCTGGCCATCGTGGCATTGCCCTGCGGGTCGAGGTCGACCAGCAGGATCCTGCGCCGCGTCTCGGCCAGGGCCGCGGCCAGGTTCACCGCGGTGGTGGTCTTGCCCACGCCGCCCTTCTGGTTGGCGATGGCGATGATGCGAGTGGCCACGTCAGTCGTCTTTGCGCTTGCGCTGGGGTGGGTACGGTGCGTGCCCGCCGCGGCCGCGCGCACGCGGCCCGGCCGGCTCCGGGGGAGCCCTCAGGTTACCACGCGCCACCTTCAGGCCCGACGCAGCACGACCAGATGGCGCTCGGCATCCAGCCCGGGCACGCGCAGGGCATGCACGGCTTCAAGCCGGAACGGCGCCGGCAGCTCGGCCAGTTCATCGTCCGGATAGCGCCCCTTGAGCGCCAGCCAGCGGCCCTGCGGAGCGAGCAGGTGGCCGCCCCAGGCCAGCATCTCGGCCAGGCGGGCGAAGGCGCGCGCGGTGATGCAGTCGTACTGGCCTTCCAACGCCTCGACCCGCGCCTCCACGGCGCGGGCATTGGCCAGGTGCAGGGCGCGCACTGCCTCGCGCAGGAAGCGCACCTTCTTGCCGTTGGAATCCACCAGGGTCACCTGGCGCTGCGGTGCGGCGATGGCCAGCGGGATGCCGGGCAGGCCGGGGCCGGTGCCGAGGTCAGCCAGGGTCGCGCCTTCGACGTAGGGCGCCACGGTGAGCGAGTCCAGCAGGTGGCGCGTGACCATCTGCACCGGATCGCGCACGGCGGTCAGGTTGTAGGCAGCGTTCCAGCGCAGCAGCAGGGCGAGATAGTCGAGCAGCTGCTCCGTGGCGCCCTGCGGCAGCGGCAGCGACAGGGCGGCGATGCCGGCATCGAGCTGGGCGTGGAGACGCTGGCGGTCCATGGGCGGGCCCGGGCGGGCGGCGCAGTATCCCGGCGGGGCGGCGGGAAATCCAGCCGTAGCCGCGGCCCGCGGAGATCAGCCCAGGGCGAGCTGCACGCGCGTGACCAGCACGCCGCGCTCGCGCAGGGCGTCGTTCAGCGCGGTCTTCATGCGCTGGTTGCGCGCCTCGGCGGACTCGGACTGCGGTGCGGGCACGGCACGGATTGCATTGAGGGTGCGCGTGCGGATGAGCTCGTCGGCGCGTTCGATCACCGCCTCGGCGCGCGCCGCATCCAGCACCTGCCAGTAGACCGTGCCGCGCAGGTCGAGGGGCTGGCCGCGTGCGTCCAGCACCACGCGCTCGTCGATGGCGAGGCTGCGGCCGGTGAGGGCGATGCGGCGCACGACGCGCTCGAGCAGGGGCATGACCAGATGCGTGCCGGCGCCGATCAGTCGGGCGTGGCCATCGACGCGCCGCAGCGAATACACCGTGCCCTCAGGGATGCGCTTGATCGACAGCAGCACCAGGACGGCGAGGGCAACGAGCAGGGTCGAGAGCAGCGGTGACATGGTTATTCCTCTTTGTTCAAGAGGTTATATGAAAACTCTCATGTTGGTTACGAAATGGTCGCTTCAGGGCCATGTCCGGAACAGGCTTAATTTTTGTTTAACGATTTGGAACTTTACCTGAACCGGTTGGCAGTTTTCCAAGCCGGTCAAGCCATTCCGCAGGTTCACAGGGGCAGACGCCGCCACGGCGGCCCCGCTGCCGCGCGGTCCGCGGCAGCGCGCACGGGGGTTCGCGGCGGGAGAGCGGAGGCGGGTTCCGGGACGGTCGCGGGCCCGCGCGGCCGACCGGATGCGCGCTCAGACGTGGGGAAACAGTGCCCCGAAATCGACGCTGCGCAGGGGTCGCGGTTCGCCCAGGTAGTTGCCCTGGGCGTAGTCGGCGCCGGCGCTGCGCAGCGACGCCAGCGTGGCGAAACTGTCGACGTGCTCGCCCACCACCTTCAGCTTGAGCGACTGTGCCAGCTGGGTGATCGAGCCGACCATCTTGCGATCCAGCTCGCTGCCAGACATGCCCTGCACGAAGCTGCCCTCGACCTTGACGAAGTCGACCGGCAGGTGACGCAGGTGCGAGAAGCTGGAGAAGCCGGTGCCGAAGTCGTCGAGGGCGAAGCGGCAGCCCAGTTTCTTCAGCGCCGAGATGAACTTGCGCGCCACGTGCAGGCTGGTCAGTTCGCTGGTCTCGGTGATCTCGAACACCAGCTGGCGCGCGGCCACGCCCGAACCGCGGATGGCCGCCTCGATCAACTTGAGCGACTCGGGGTCGGCCAGCGTCATGTTGGACAGGTTGACGTGGAAGGCAAGCGAGGCGCGCACGTCGCGCAGTGTGACCATGTAGCGCAGCAGGCGCGACAGCACCCACAGGTCGAGTTTGGGCATCATGCCGACGCGCTCCGCCAGCGGTACGAAGACCCCCGGGGAGATCAGCTGGCCGTCCTTGCCGACCATGCGGATGAGGATCTCGAACAGGTATTCCTCGCCGCGGCCGGGCGCACCATTGACGCGCCAGCCCTGGCGTTGCACCACCGCGCCCTCGTCGGACGGCAGGGCCGACAGCGGCACGATCGGCTGCACCAGCAGCACGATGCGCTCCTGCTCCATGGCCTGGCGCAGGCGCTCGGTCCAGCCGGCCTCGATCTCGCGCGCGATGCGCGCATCGTGCTCGCCGACGTAGATCTCGGTCTGATCGCGGCCGCGCTGCTTGGCCGTGCGGCAGGCCAGTCGCGCATGTTCCACCACGTACTCGGCCGAGGGCGTATCGCGGCTGATCACGGCCACGCCGATCGAGGCGGTGATCGGCCGCTTCACGCCGCCGCTGTCCACCTGGCACTGGTGCAGCAGTTCGCGGTAGCTGTCGGCCAGCGGGAACAGGTTCTCCAACTGCACGCCCGACAACATCAGGGCCAGGCGGTCGCCCTCGATGCGCGCCAGCACGTCGTTGTCACGCAGGCGCTTGCCCAGCACAGCGGCGATTTCCACCAGCAGGCGTTCGCCCGCCTGCGCACCGGCGCTGTCCACGATCGCGCTGAAGCGGTCGATGTCGATGTAGAGCAGGGCCGCGTAGCCGCCCTGGTCGCGGCGGCGCAACAGCTCCTGCGCCACCAGGTGGGTGAAATGGCGCGCGTTGACCAGGCCGGTGAGGCGGTCGTGGGTCAGCTCCCAGCGCAGGCTCTCCGCGCTCTTGCGCTCGGAGATGTCGCGGAACACCACCACCGAGCCCTCGCGCCGGTTCTGGATGGCCAGCGGCAGCACCGAGCATTCCACCGGCACGCCACTGCCGTCCTTGCGCCAGAACACCGTCTCGTGGCGCTGCAGGGCGTGGCCGTTGACATAGGCCTGGCCGAGTGCGGATTCTCCCGCCGCCAGCGGCGCGCCATCCTCGGCGGCGTGGTGCAGCACCTCGTGCGCGGTGCGGCCCAGCAGCGACTCCTCCTCGCCATAGCCGAGCAGGCGCAGGCCGGTGGGATTGATGAAGGTGATCGCACCGGCCTGGTCCACGCCGTACACGCCGTCGCCGACCGAGCCCAGGATGCCATCGAGGCGTTGGCGCTCGGCCTCGACGGACTTCTGCATCTGGATCTGCCGCGCCAGGGTGCGCATGCGCGCCAGAAACAGCTCCTTGGCCTCGTTCTTGAACATGCACTCGATCGCGCCCGCCTCCAGGCAGCGCACGATCACGTCCTCGCGGTACATGCCGGTGATGACGGCGAGGGTCGGTGCGCCGGGACGCGCCGACAACTTGCGGCACAGCTCGTCGCCGTTGCCGTCGGGCAGGAAGTAGTCGACCACCGCGAGGTCGAAGGGTTCGCGGCCGGCGATCTCCTCCGCCTCGGCAATGGACCCGGCCGTGGCCACGCTGTAGCCCTCGCGCTCGAGCAATTGCTGGTAGGCCAGGCGCACGCTGGCGGAGTCGTCGACGAACAGGATGCGGATTCCGCTGTCGGCCCGCTGCGGCGCGGCCGGCACCGGCGTGGCCAGGCGCTCGGCCTCGCCGGCCAGGACGCGCAGGGCGCCCGGAATGCGGCTGAACTGCGCCCACAGCACCACCGCGCAGGCGGGATGCGCCGCGGCGAAGGCGTCGAGCTCGGCACTGGCCTCGTGTGCCATGAGCAGCACGGGCAGCTGGCGCTGGGTGGCATCGCTGCGCAGGAAGTCCAGCAGGGCGGCGAACTCGCGCGTCATGCGCGCTGGCGCGCCGAGGATGGCGACACCGTAGGGTTGACCCAGTTCGTGGCTGCGGCGCAGGTGGTCGACCGTGTCGAGGAACGAGGCCAGTTCGCTGCGCGGGGCGAGCGAAGCTGCCGCCAGCGTGCGCCTGAGCAGATGGCTCAGGGTTGCTGAGCGTTCAACGACCAGAATGCCGGACACGGAGAACCACTCCTGGGGTGAGTGCCGTCGCCGCAGCGCAGAGCACGCTGTCGGCCCCCCGACGGCCGGCCAATTCGATCAGCCCGGCCCCGCCTTTGCAAGTGCGGCGCGTGCGCGCAGCGACGCAGCGTCGACGCCGGCGCGCGCTACCATGCGCGTTGTCACGCACCTTCCGGAGCGCCCCATGCCCTATCCCGCCACCCGCCTGCGGCGCATGCGCCGCGACGCCTTCTCGCGCGCCCTGATGCGCGAGACCGTGCTCACGCCCGCCGACCTCATCCTGCCGGTGTTCGTGCGCGAGGGGCAGGGCGTGCGCGAGGCGGTGCCGTCCATGCCCGGCGTGGCGCGCCTGGCCATCGACGCGCTGCTGCACCTGGCCGACGAAGCGCAGCGCCTGGGCATTCCCGCGCTGGCGCTGTTTCCGGTCACGCCGCCCGAGGCCAAATCGCTGGACGCGGCCGAGGCATGGAATCCCGAGGGCCTGGCGCAGCGCGCGGTGCGTGCGCTGAAGCAGCGCTTTCCCGAGCTGGGCGTGATCACCGATGTCGCCCTCGACCCCTTCACCACCCACGGTCAGGACGGGCTGATCGACGCCTCCGGCTACGTCATGAACGACGAAACGGTGGACGCGCTGGTCAAGCAGGCGCTGTCCCACGCCCAGGCGGGCGCCGACGTGGTGGCGCCGTCGGACATGATGGACGGGCGCATCGGCGCCGTGCGGCGGGCGCTGGAAGGCGCCGGCCTGATCCACACGCGCATCCTCGCCTACTCGGCCAAGTACGCCTCCAGCTTCTACGGCCCGTTCCGCGATGCGGTCGGCTCGGCCGGGAACCTCGGCAAAGGCAACAAGTACACCTATCAGATGGACCCGGCCAACAGCGACGAGGCCCTGCGCGAGGTGGCGCTCGACCTGGAAGAAGGCGCCGACATGGTGATGGTCAAGCCCGGCCTGCCCTACCTCGACATCGTGCAGCGCGTGAAGCAGCGCTTCGGCGCGCCCACCTTCGTGTATCAGGTGAGCGGCGAGTACGCCATGCTCAAGGCCGCCGGCGCCAACGGCTGGATCGACGAGCGCGCCTGCGCGCTGGAGGCCCTGCTGTCGATCAAGCGCGCGGGCGCCGACGCCATCCTGACCTATTTCGCCCTCGACGCCGCGCGCTGGCTGCGCGAGGCCGACTGAGGCCCGCGCCCGGCGCCTCGGCGCCGCATCGCTCTGGAACAGCATCGGCCCGCGCCGGCTTGCGCCATGGCGCGGGGTGGGAACGGCGTCGACGCCGAGGCACCGCGGATGGCGGCTGCGGATCCGCCGCAAGGGCCTGCGCCGGCGCGTCCGGCGTAGAATCGCGGCCAACGCCATCACCCCGGGGACTGCCATGAGCGACGCCGCGCCACGCTATGCCGTGTTCGGCCACCCGGTGGCGCACTCGCTGTCGCCGCGCATCCACCGCGCCTTCGCCGCGCAGTTCGGCGGCGACATCGACTACCGCCCGATCGACGCGCCGCCGCAGGCCTTCGCCGCCGCGCTGGCGGCCTTCCGCGCCGAAGGCGGCGTGGGCGCCAACGTCACCCTGCCGCTGAAGGAACGGGCGTTCGCCGCCTGTGCCCAGGTGTCGGACTACGCGGCGCGCAGCGGCGTGGTGAACACCCTGGAAGCCCTGCCGGGCGGCGGCTGGCGCGGCCACAACACCGACGGCCCCGGCCTGGTCGCCGACCTCACCGCGCGCCACGGCCTGGACCTGCGTGCGCGCGACGTGCTGCTGCTCGGCGCCGGCGGCGCGGCGCAGGGCGTGGCCTATGCCCTGCTCGACGCCGGCGTGCGCAGTCTCACCCTGGCCAACCGCACGCCCGAACGCGCCGACGCCCTGGCCGACCGCATCGGCCAGCCCGGCCGCGTGCACGTGCGCTACTGGGCCGACCTCGGCGCCAGCGGCAGCTACAACCTGGTGATCAACGCCACCGCGGCCGGGGTCACCGGCGGTGCCATCGACCTGCCCTTCGGCATCCTCGCCCCGCGCGGCACCGGCTACGACCTGTCCTATGCCCAGGCGGCCACGGGCTTTCTCGCCTGGGCGCGCGCGGCGGGCGCGGAGCAGGCGCTGGACGGCCTGGGCATGCTGGTGGAGCAGGCGGCCCTGGCCTACGCGGTCTGGTTCGGTCGACGCCCGGAGAGCGAGCCCGTGTACGCCGCGCTGCGCGCCGACCTCGACCGGTGAGCGCGCTGGCTTACGACGCGGCGAGCGGGCGCTACGCCTGCCGCGCCGGCTGCGGCGCCTGCTGCATCGCCCTGTCCATCTCCTCGCCCATTCCCGGCATGCCGCAGGGCAAGCCCGCCGGCGTGCGCTGCCTGCAGCTCACCGCCGACAACCGCTGCGCGATCTTCGGCCGGCCGGAGCGCCCCGCGGTCTGCGACCGCCTGCGCCCGCTGCCGGAGATGTGTGGCGAGAGCGCCGCCGAGGCCCTGGCCCACATCGCGCGGCTGGAGGCCGCGACGCGGCCCGCAGGCTGACGGCATGCAGCGCCGTCGACGGCGCGGCCGGCGAACCCTGCGCCGCCATTCCACGCTTGGCCCTGCCACTCGCTAGAATCCGCGCCACCTCTCCATCGGCCCGCGTATGCCCTCCTTCGACATCGTCTCCAAGCTCGACGCGCACGAGGTCACCAATGCCGTGGACCAGGCCAACCGCGAGCTGGACAAGCGCTTCGACTTCCGCGGCGCCAACGCCGCCTTCGAGCGCAGTGAGTTCGTGGTCACGCTGCGTGCCGACGCCGAGTTCCGCCTCAAGCAGATGCAGGAGATCCTGTACCAGCGCCTGGTCGCCCGCGGCATCGACATCCGCTGCGCCAAGGCCGACGACGCCGAGGTGAACCTGGCCGCGGCGCGGCAGAAGATCACCCTGCGGCAGGGCATCGAGCAGGCCCTGGCCAAGGACATCGTCAAGCGCCTGAAGGAGTCTGGCCTGAAGGTGCAGGCGCAGATCCAGGGCGACCAGCTGCGCGTCACCGGCAAGCAGCGCGACGACCTGCAGCTCGCCATCGGCTTCCTGCGCAAGAGCGAGCTGGACATGCCGCTGCAGTTCGAGAACTTCCGCGACTGAGCCCGCCATGCTGCCGGTCACGCCCGCCATCGTCATTCCCGAGCACGAGCTGGTCGAGAGCTTCGTGCGCGCGTCCGGCCCCGGTGGGCAGAACGTCAACAAGGTCGCCAGCGCGGTGGAGCTGCGCTTCGACGTGGCCCGTTCCTCCGCCCTGCCCGAACCGGTGCGGCAGCGCCTGCTGGCGCGGGCCGACCGCCGTCTCACCGCCGAGGGCGTGCTGGTGATCCAGGCCAACCGCTTCCGCGACCAGGCCAAGAACCGCGCCGACGCGCGCGCCCGTCTGGCCGAGATCGTGCTGGCCGCCACGCGCGTGCCGAAGAAGCGCATCGCCACCAAGCCCACGCGCGGCTCGCAGGAGCGTCGCATCGAGGCGAAGAAGACCCGCACCCAGCACAAGCGCGGGCGCGCCAAGGTCGATTGGAGCCGTGAGTGAGGCGGTCCGCGTGAGGACCACGCCATTGCCGCCGGCGCTGCCCGCCGCAGTGCCGCAGCTGGCGCAGAACCCGTGGCGGCGCCTGTGCCGCTGGATCGTGGTGCGCGCCGGCTGGAGGCTCGCCGGCGAATTCCCCGACGTGCCGAAACTGGTGTTCGTGGCCGCGCCGCATTCGAGCTGGTGGGACGGCGTGTGGGGCCTGCTGTTCAAGGTCGGCCTGGGCCTGGACGCCTCGTTCATGGCCAAGCGCGAGCTGTTCTTCTGGCCGCTGGGCCCGCTGCTGCGGCGCCTCGGCGCCATCCCCGTCGAGCGCGGCGCCGCCCACGGCGTGGTGCCGCAGATGGTGCAGCGGTTTGCGCGCAGCGAACGCCTGTGGCTGGGTATCGCCGCCGAAGGCACGCGCAAGAAGGTCAGGAAATGGAAGTCCGGCTTCTGGCACATCGCGCGCGAGGCCGGCGTGCCGGTGATGCTGGTCTACTTCCACTATCCGGAGAAGACCATCGGCATCGGCCCGCTGCTCCAGACCACGCCCGACCTCGACGCCGACATGGCGCGCATCCGCGCCTTCTACGTGCCGTGGCAGGGCAAGAACCGCGGCACGGTGTAGCTCCACCCGCGGCCTTCATCGGATTGTCACGCTGTGGCGGCAAGCTGCCCGGCATGGACGCCCGCCTCACCCTCGTGCACCTGCTCTGCGCCACCGCGGCCTTTGCCTTGGCGGCGGGGCTGAGCGCGCCGGCCGGCGCGCCGCGTGCGCGGCCCTGGCTGGCCAGCGCGGCCTTCGCCCTGGCCTTCGCCGAGCTCTACGCGGCGAGCTGGACCGCCGGTTTCACCCTGCGCTGGCCCTGGCTGCACGTCCTGGGCGCGCCCTGGCCAGTGCTGGCCTTCGTCCTTCTCGGCCGCCATCTGCATCTGGCGGCGGCGCTTCGGCGCCGCGCACCGCGCTGGCGCACGCGCCACGCCTGACGCGCCGCGCTTGACCTGAGGCAGTCCGCCCTGACGCGGGCGCGGCGACAATGCGCGCATGTCCACGGATTCCCGCTGGCACGCCGATCACGCCGCGCTCGAGACGCAGCTGCTCGCCGTGCTCGATGCCCTGATCGCCCTGCGCCCGGCGCGCGCGGCCGCCGCCTTCGCCCGCTTCGCCGCGCTGCTTGACGCCCACTTCGCGGCCGAGGAGAGCGAGCTCCTGCCGCGCCTCGCAGCCTTGCCGGCGCCGCGCTGGCCGCCGGCGCTGTACCTGGCCGAGCACGCCAAGCTGCGCCAACTCTGCGCGCGCTACACCGAGACGCTGGCCGCCGCCGCGGCCCGCACGCCCGCCACGGCGGCGCTGCGGCGGCGCCAGGCACTGGATCTCATCGATGCCCTGCACCCGCTGCGCCACGTGCTGGAACACCACCAGCAGCGCGAGGAACAGGGCCTGCTGGCCGAGCTGGAGGCCGCCGGCGTCAGTCCGCCCTGATGCCCAGGGCGGCGAGCAGGGCGCGCGGCTCGTAGCGGCGATCGCCGCGGATCACCAGGCGGGTCTTGCGCAGGTCGCCCATGTGGATCGTCGGGTCGCCGTCGATCAGCACCAGGTCGGCGACATAGCCCGGCGCGACGCGGCCGTAGCGGTCGGCGTGCTTCATCACCTCGGCCGCGCCGAGCGTGGCCAGGCGCAGCACCTCGCGCGGCGGAATGCCGGCCTGTACGTACAGCTCCAGCTCGCGCGGCAGCTGCGCGCCGAAGGCATCGTCGGTGCCGGCGACCAGGGTGACGCCGCTGCGATACAGCACGCCGACCAGTTCGACCAGGCGCTGCCACGACTGCCGGTAGATGGCCTGCTGCGCGTCGGTCATCGGCAGGCCGCCGTTGCCGGCGCGCAGGCTGCGTTGCCACTGCGGCGGCAGGCGGTCGAACCAGGCCTGCCACGAGGGTCCGGGCTGGCGCGGCCGCTCCAGCAGCAGGTTCTCGAACACGCTGAGCGTGGGATCGACCACGGTGCCGCGCCGATGCAGCTCGTCGATCCAGTCGCGCAGGTCCGCGCCGCCGAGGTCCAGCGCGCCGGCGCGCTGCGCCACGGCGGTGAGGCGCAGCGGCGTGCGCGTGTCGTCCTGGGCCACGTCGGTGATGAAGCCCATGAGCACGAAGTTGATGTGCTGGATCTCGTCCGCGCCGGCCTCGACGAACTGGCGCGGGCTCATGAAGGCCGGTACGTGGCCGCTCACGCGCAGGCCGCGGGCGTGGGCCAGGCGGGCGATCACCGGCACCAGTTCGGGCTTGACCGAGCTGTAGATCTTGATCTGCTCGTAGCCGATCTTCGCGTACCTGTCGACGGCCGCCGCAGCTTCGGCCTCGGTGTCGGCGAACACCTTGGTCGGTCCGGAGAATTCGCTGCGTCCGTCGATGAAACCCGCCTTGACGATGCGCGGACCGATGTCGCGGCCGGCCTCGATGTCGGCGCTGCGCGCGGCCAGCGCGTCGGCGTCGTTGGCCAGGTCGCGCACCGTGGTCACGCCGCAGGCGAGGCGGATCAGGCCCTCGTAGCCGCCCTGGTAGTGGGCGTGCATGTCCCACAGGCCGGGCATGAGGAAGCGCCCCTGGCCGTCGATGACTTCGGCCTCGCGCGGCACCGCAACGTCAGCGCCGACCGCGGCGATGCGGCCGTCGGCGATCAGCACGGACTGGTCCTCGGCCACGGTCGGGGTGGCGGGATCGAACACGCGCACGTGGCGCAGCAGCAGCGGGCGCCGCAGGGGCGTGGTGAGCGCTCGCGCGCGCGTCGCCGCGAGCTTGCCCTCCTCGGCCTGCTGGCGCTGGGCCAGGCGGTCCAGCACCGCTTCCTGACCCTCGCGCACCAGCGCCTGCCAGGACGACCAGCTGGCGAAGAAACGCTGCCGCGCGTCCAGCCACAGGTAGGTCGGCACGAGATCGATGCCGTGCACCGCGTACAGGTCCACGCGCTGGCCGCCGACGCGCTCGCTGGCGAGCTTCTCGATGCGCGCCTCGCCCTCGGGCAGCAGGCGCAGGCGCTGCTGCGGCGCGGCCAGCAGGGCGCGCGCCAGCAGCACGGTGTCCTCGGGCACGCTGTCCAGGCCGAGGTAGAACGCCGGGCCGGCGTCGTCGCGGCGGTCGTCCTCGGCGCCGTTCTTCCAGCGCGCGGCAACACCGTCGCGGGCGAAGGCCTCCTGCACCGGCACCTTCATGTAGTTCACGCCGTGCAGGTCCAGCGCGGCCACGCGCCCGGCGGCGAAGGTGTAGCGCGCGTCCAGGGACGGCCCGCGGCCGCGGTCGGCGTAGTCGTAGTGCACCGCCAGGCTGCCGTCGTCGGCGTACTCGGCCACCTGCACGCCGGCGGGCTTGCCCAGGATGAACACGCGGCTGCGTTCGGTGGCCGCGGCGGCCGGCAGGGCCAGGCCGAGCAGGAGGGGAATCAGCAGGCAAGGACGCATGGCGGCACCTCGGCGGCAGCGGGCCGCAGGAGGCCAGATGTACACCCGAAGCCCGCGGCCGCGCCACGGCCGCGCGGCCGCGGGCGGCCGCTCAGCGCCGATGCGACTCAGCGCCGCGCCGCGGCGAAGTTGCCGTAGCGCTCGGCGCCGTCGGCGTAGCGCAGGCGCAGGTAGCCGGTCATGCCGGTGGGCGCCAGCACCAGGCTTTCGATGTCGAACTGGCCCACGCCCACGCCGTTGCACACCAGGCTGCCGTGCGCGGCGCCGGTGCGCCCGTTCTGCCGGTAGGTCTCGCCCAGCAGCAGGCAATCCTGGTTCTCGTAGACCAGGCGCCCGCTGAAGCGCAGCGGTCCTTCCTGCAGGCTGGCGCGCAGCGTACCGCTGAACTCGTGCATGGTCGGCACGGCGCCACTGCTCGTGCGGAAGCGCAGGGCGAAGGCGCCGAAGTATTCGCCGGCGAGATCCGGTGCGGTCTGGGCCATGCGCTGGATCGGCTCCTCGTGCTCCACGCCGTCCAGGGTGTAGACGAGGCGGGCGCTGTCGGGGCCAACCGGCGAGATGTCCAGCGTGCCCACCGTCTGACCCTGCAGCGGGCCGTCGCCGGCAGCACGGCGCACGCGCATCAGGGTGCCGCTCAGCGCCGGCTGGCCGCCGCTGCTGTAGGCAATGACGTGCAGGTCGGCGCTGACGTACCAGGTGGCGCTGCCGTCGGGGTTGTAGGTGTAGAGCAGCGCATAGGCACTCTCGTCGTGCTGCTCCAGCTGCAGGCCCCAGCCGGAATTGGCCGGGTTGAACCAGTGGTCGCTGTAATCGTGCAGACGGGCGGCGGCCAGGCCGGGCAGGACGAGTGCCAGCAGGGCGCACAGGAAACGGGTCATGGCAATACTCCGGAAACGGGTTACAGGACATCAATACGCGCTGCCGCGGCAGAACTTATCAGTGCAGGGCCGGCGGAACGCCTGAGACGCACCGGCCGGGAATGGCGTCGCAGTCCGCGTTCCCAAGCCGCCGCGCTTTGCGCGACACTGCGCTGCCCTGCCGCCAAGCCGCGATCATCATGGATGCCTCCTATCCCCGCGATCTCCTCGGCTACGGCCGCAACCCGCCCGCGGCAGATTGGCCCGGTGGCGCGCGCGTGGCGGTGCAGTTCGTGCTGAACGTGGAGGAAGGTAGCGAGAACTGCGTGCTGCACGGCGATGCCGGCAGCGAACAGTTCCTGTCCGAGATCATCGGCGCTGCGAGCTATCCGGCGCGGCACATGAGCATGGAGTCGATCTACGAGTACGGCGCGCGCGTCGGGGGCTGGCGCATCCTGCGCGAGTTCGAGCGGCGCGGCCTGCCGCTGACTGTGTTCGGCGTGGCCATGGCGCTGCAGCGCCAGCCGGAGTTCACCCGCGCCTGCGTCGAGCTCGGTCACGAGATCGCCTCGCACGGCTGGCGCTGGATCCACTACCAGGCCATGGACGAAGCCACCGAGCGCGCCCACCTGGAACGCGCCGTGGCCATCCACACGGAAGTTACCGGCGCGCCGCCGCTGGGTTGGTACACCGGCCGCGACAGCCCCAACACGCGCCGCCTGGTGGTGGAACACGGCGGCTTCGCCTACGACGCGGACTACTACGGCGACGACCTGCCGTTCTGGACCGAGGTGACGCTGTCGGACGGCACGCGGCGGCCGCACCTCGTGGTGCCCTACACGCTCGACGCCAACGACATGCGCTTCGCCACGCCGCAGGGCTTCAACACCGCCGCGCACTTCTACGAGTACCTGCGCGACAGCTTCGACGTGCTCTACGCCGAGGGCGCCGACACGCCGCGCATGATGTCCATCGGCATGCACTGCCGCCTGCTGGGCCGCCCCGGGCGTTTCCTCGCCCTGCAGCGCTTCCTCGACCACCTGGCGCGCCACGAGAGGGTGTGGATCTGCCGCCGCATCGACATCGCGCGGCACTGGCAGGCGCGCCACCCCTGGCGCGCGGCGGCCTGAATGCCATGGCCGCGTCGGCGCGCATGACCCTGGAGCACTTGAACGCCCTCGATCGCACCGCCTTCGTGCAGGCGCTCGGCGGCATCTACGAGCACTCGCCCTGGGTGGCCGAGGCGGCGTGGCCGCGTCGCCCCTACGCCAGCCTGGAGGCGCTGCACGCGGCGATGGACGCGGCCGTGGCCGCCGCCGGCAGCGAGGCGCAGCTGGCGCTGATCCGCGCCCATCCCGAGCTGGCCGGCAAGGCGGCGATCCGCGGCGAGCTGACGGAGGCCTCCACGCGCGAACAGCGCGGCGCCGGGCTCGACCAGTGCAGCGCCGCGGAGTACGCCCGTCTCACCGCACTCAACGCCGCCTACCGCGAGCGCTTCGGCTTTCCCTTCATCGTCGCCGTGCGCGGCCACACGCGGCAGAGCATCATCGACGCCATGGCCGAACGCCTGCAGCACGCGCGCGAGGCCGAGATCGCCGAGGCGCTGCGGCAGATCGGGCGCATTGCCGCATGGCGCCTGGCGGATCTGATCGGCTGATCGACACCTTTGCGAGGACAAGGACAACCCATGGCCCTGATCATCACCGACCCCGATGCGCCGGACTTCGTGCGCCGCTACGTCAACCTCGCCGACGCGCGCCTGGGTGCCGTGGCGCTGGATTGCAGCGACGATTTCTTCGCCGATCGCCAGCGCATGCTCAACCCCGAGCCCGCGGTGTTCGTGCCCGGCAAGTACGACGCCAATGGCAAGTGGATGGACGGCTGGGAATCGCGGCGCAAGCGCGGCCCGGGCCACGACTGGTGCGTGGTGCGCCTGGCGCGGCCGGCGCGGCTGCTGGGCGTGGACCTCGACACCAGCCACTTCACCGGCAACTTCCCGCCGGCAGCCTCGCTGGAAGCCTGCTGCCTCGACGCGGGCGATCCCGAGGCGGGCACCGTCTGGGAACCGCTGTTGCCGGCGCAGAACCTCGGTGGCAACCGCCACCACTATGTCGCACTGGACGGTACCCGCGCGGTGAGCCACGTGCGCGTGAACCTATTCCCCGACGGTGGCCTGGCGCGCCTGCGCCTGTACGGCGTGCCGGCCTTCGACGCCGCGGCCACCGATACCGAGGGCCTGGTCGATCTCGTCGCCGCCATCCAGGGCGGCACCGTGGTAGCGGCCAACAACGAACACTTCGGCCGCGCCGCCAACCTGCTGCTGCCCGGGCGCGGCGTGAACATGGGGGACGGCTGGGAGACGCGCCGCCGGCGCGAGCCAGGCCACGACTGGTGCATCCTCGCCCTCGCCCGGCCCGGCACGATCGCGGCGGTCGAGGTCGACACCTGCCACTTCAAGGGCAACTACCCCGACCGCTGCTCCCTGCAGGCTGCGCACGCCGTCGGCGGCACGCCCGAATCGCTGGTGACGCAGTCGATGTTCTGGCCGCTGTTGCTGCCCGAACAGCCCCTGCAGATGGACCGCCAGCACCATTTCCGCAGCGAGATCCTGCCGCACGGCCCGATCACCCACGTGCGCTTCAATATCCACCCCGACGGCGGCGTCTCGCGCCTGCGCCTGCGCGGCCGGCCGGCATGAGCAAGCTGCTGCGCGTGGAGGCGCTGACGCCGGCGGGTTTCGCCCCCTTCGGCGACGTGATCGAAGCCGATGCTGCGGCCACCCACTGCGCGGTCAACGCCGGTACCGCCACGCGCTACCACGACCTTGCGCGCATCGACACCGCAGGCGAGAGCGGCCGCACTGCTCTCAGCCTCTTCCGCGCCGCGCCGCGCGACCTGCCCTTCCGCGTGGCCATGCTCGAGCGCCATCCGCTCGGCAGCCAGGCCTTCGTGCCACTGGGCGAGGCGCGCTACGCGGTGGTGGTGGCGGCGGACCCCGCCGCGCCGCCGCGGGCCTTTCTCGCGCAGCGCCAGGGCATCAACTACCGCCGCGGCGTGTGGCACCACCCGCTGATCGTGCTCGACCGCATCACCGACTTCCTGTGCATCGACCGCGCCGGAACGGGGGAGAATTGCGACGAGGTGAGTCTGGCGCAGGAGTGGGTCCTGGATCTGACCTAGCCGCTGCGCCAGTCTCGGCGCGCCGGCCACGATCCCGCCTGCCGCGTCACGGCGCGCGGCTGCTCCGCGCCTCGTACCAGCGCGCGATCGCGTCGCGCTCGGCTGCGGTCATCTGGGTGAGATTTCCCGGCGGCATGACCTGCAATTGCACCACCTGCCTGTGGATCAGTTCGGCGCGCGCGTCGATGTCGGCCGCGCTGTCGAACTGCGCGCCCTTGGGCGCACTGGCCATGAGGCTGGGGTGGGCGGAGTGGCAGGCGGTGCAGCGGCGCGCCAGGATGGCCTGGATCGCCGCGGTGTCGGGCTCGGGGGGCACGACCGCGCCGGGCGTGACGGCCGCGGCGCGGCGCGAGGCCGGCGCGGGCGGCGCCAACCCCACGAACACTGCGGCCAGCACGGCGCCACCGGCGCCGAGCAGCCACCAGGCGCGCTCGCCGCTGTGCCACAGCACGAAGAACTGACGGATCAGCGCACCCGCGGCCATGATCGCCGCGAGCACCAGCCAGGCCTGCGCGTGGGCGTAGGCGGTGGCGTAGTGGTTGCTCAGCATGGCAAACACGACGGGCAGGGTGAAATACGTGTTGTGCACCGAGCGCTGCTTGCCGCGCGCGCCATCCAGCGGATTGGGCGCCTCGCCGCGGCCCAGCGCTGCCACCATGCGCTTCTGCCCGGGGATGATCACGAAGAACACGTTGGCCGACATGATCGTGGCCAGGCTCGCGCCCACCAGCAGGAAGGCCGCGCGGCCGGCGAAGAGCTGCGTGGCGGCGAAGGCCAGGCCCAGGCTCAGCAGCGCGACGAGGGCGCCGAGCAGCGCGTCGCGGAAGCCCACCAGACGGCACAGCCCGTCGTAGGCCAGCCAGGCCAGCAGCGGGAACGCCAGCGCCGCCAGCACGGCCTGCGTGGGCGAAAGGGCGGTGCGGGCCGCGTCGATCAGATAGACCTGGGGCGACAGCAGGTAGGTCAGGCACAGCAGGCCGAAACCCGACAGCCAGGTGGTGTAGGACTTCCACTTCGACCAGTGCAGCACCTCGGGCAGCTGCGGTGGCGCGGGCAGGAACTTCTGCTTTAGATAGAAGCCGCCGCCGTGCACCGACCAGGATTCGCCGAACAGGCCGGGCGTGGCCTGGCGGGGCTTTTCCAGGCCGCGGTCCAGCGCGACGAAGTAGAAGGATTCGCCGATCCAGGCGATGGCCGCCACCACGTGCAGCCAGCGCAGCAGAAAGGCCGCGCACTCGACCAGGTAGGCGCCCATCAACTGCCCCGGTAGGTGCTGTAGGACCAGGGCGAGACCAGCAGCGGCACGTGGTAGTGCGCACCGGCGTCGGCGATACCGAAGCGCAGCGTCACCACGTCGAGGAAGCGCGGGGTGGGCAGGTCGAGCCCGAGCGCGGCGAAATAGTCGCCCGCGGCGAAATCCAGCTCATAGGTGCCGGGCCGCAGGGCGGCGTCGGCCAGCAGCGGCGCGTCGCAGCGGCCGTCGGCATTGGTGCGGAAGTCGCCGAGCTTGCGGCGCACCTCGCCGTCGAGGCGGTACAGGCCGATGGCGATACCCGCCCCGGGCTTGCCGTGCGCGGTGTCCAGCACGTGGGTGGTGAGCTTGCCCATGGTCTGCCTCAGGCGGTCGCGGCGCGCGCGAAATAGTCTTCCACGCCCTCGGCGTAGGCGCGCTTGGCCTCGGGCTCGGCGAAACTCGCCTCGAAGCTGTTCAGCGCCAGGGTGCGCGCGTGCCCCGCATGGAGACCGAGTGCGGCGAAGGTTTCGGTGAAGTTGCGGTTGATGTAGCCGCCGAAGTAGGCCGGATCGTCGGAGTTGACCGTGGCCACGAGGCCTGCGTCGAGCAGTGCGCGCAGATTGTGCTGGGCCAGGGTCTTGAAGACGCACAGCTTGACGTTGGACAGCGGGCATACGGTGAGCGGGATGCGCTCCCTGGCCAGACGCGCCATCAGTGCCGGGTCCTGCACCGCCTGCACGCCGTGGTCGATGCGCTCGGCATGCAGCACGTCCAGCGCGCTCCAGATGTAGGCCGGCGGCCCTTCCTCGCCCGCGTGGGCCACGGCGCGCAGGCCCAGGCGCCGCGCCTCGGCAAAGACGCGGGCGAACTTCTCCGGCGGATGGCCGACTTCGCTCGAGTCCAGGCCCACGCCGATGAACTGGCCGAGAAAGGGGCGCGCCTCCTCCAGGGTGGCAAAGGCGGCGTCCTCGGACAGGTGTCGCAGGAAGCACAGGATCAGCTCGCCGCGGATGCCGAGCTCGCGCTGCGCCTGGTCCACCGCACGGCGCAGGCCGCCGATGACGGTGGCGAGGGGCACGCCGCGCCCGGTGTGCGTCTGCGGATCGAAGAACAGCTCGGCGTGGCGCACGTTGTCGGCCTGGGCGCGCTGGAAGTAGGCCCAGGCCATGTCGAAGAAGTCGTCTTCCTTGAGCAGCACCGAGGCGCCGGCGTAGTAGATGTCGAGGAAGCTCTGCAGGTCGGTGAAGGCGTAGGCGGCACGCAGGGCCTCCACGCTGGGATAAGCGAGCGACACGCCGTTGCGCCGCGCCAGGGCGAAGATCAGCTCCGGTTCCAGCGAGCCCTCGATGTGGATGTGCAGCTCGGCCTTGGGCATGCCGCGCAGCAGGGCGGGCAGGGACGCGGGATCGGTGGTGCGCATCGTGCGGCTCTCGTGCTCGTCGAAAGCGCCAGTCTGCCCGAAGCCGCGCGCCGCGCCTACGGCGCCGCGGCGTGCCGTGCACGGAACCCTGCGCTACCCTTGCGCGATGACCACCGCTGCATGTTTCACGCTCAACGGCCGCGCGCAGGATCTCGCCGCCGCCGATCCCGCCGAATCGCTCCTGCGCTGGCTCAAGCGCCACCATCACACCGGTACCAAGGAGGGCTGCGCCGACGGCGACTGCGGTGCCTGCACCGTGGCGCTGGTGGAAACCGCCGCCGATGGCAGCAGCCGCTACCGCGCGGTGAACAGCTGCCTGATGCCGCTCGGCCTGCTGCCGGGGCGCGAGGTGCTGACGGTGGAGGCGCTGGCCGATCCGGCGGCGCCCGCCGCCGGCCTGCTGCCGGCGCCGCAGCAGCTGCATCCGGTGCAGCGTGCCCTGGTGGACTGCGCCGGCTCGCAGTGCGGCTACTGCACGCCGGGCTTCGTCATGAGTCTGTTCGCGGGCTACTACGCGCGCGAGTTCGACGACGCGGTGACCGAGGGCAACCTGTGCCGCTGCACCGGCTACCGGCCGATCCGCGACGCCGCGGCGCAGCTTGCGGCGCAGGCGCCGTGCGCCGATCGCTTCACGGCGAGCCTCGCCACGCCGCGGCCGCCCCTCGCCGCGGCCTGCCTCGGCGCCTGGCACAGCCCCGACCGCCTCGACGCAGCGCTGGCGCTGAAGGCCGCGCAGCCGCAGGCGGCGTGGATCGCCGGCGGCACGGATCTCGGCGTGGCCCTGAGCCATGGCCAGGCCAACGCGCCCGCCTACATCGCCCTGGACCGCATCGCCGCGCTGCAGGCGATCGAGGTCGGCGAGGACCGCGTGCGCATCGGCGCTTGCGTGCCTCTGCGCGAGATCGAGACGCGCCTCGCCGGCCGCTACGCGCCGCTGGACGGGATGCTGCCCTGGTTCGCCGCACGCCAGGTGCGCAATCGCGCCACGCTCGGCGGCAACCTCGGCACGGCCTCGCCCATCGGCGACCTGCTGCCCGTGCTGCTGGCGCTCGATGCCAGCGTGGTCTGCCGCAGCGTGCGCGGCGAGCGCCGCCTGCCCATCGCCGACTACTTCCTCGACTACCGCCGCACCGCCCGCGCCGAGGACGAGCTGATCGTCGCGGTGGAGCTGCCCGCGCGCCTGCCCGGGATCGGCGCCAGCTACAAGGTGGCCAAGCGCCAAACCGACGACATCAGCATCGTCGCCGCCAGCTTCGTCATCGACCGTGACGCCCAGGGCCGCGTGCGCCGCGCGCGCCTGGCCTACGGCGGCGTCGCGGCGACGCCGCGGCGCGCGCTGGAGGCGGAGGCCTTCCTGCTCGGCAGGAGCCTGGACGCCGCCACGCTGGGGGCGGTGACGGCGCTGCTGCTCCAAGCCTTCACGCCACTCAGCGACCACCGCGCCGGGGCGGACTATCGCCGCGCCCTGTGCGCCAGCCTGTTCACGCGCTTCGTCGCGGAGCATCTGGCATGAGCGCGCGCGAACCGATCCGCCGCCACGAAAGCGCCGTGGGTCACGTCACTGGGCGCGCGGTCTACACCGACGAGCTGCATCCGCCCTTGGGCCTCGCCAGCCTGTATCCGGTGCAGGTGTCGCACGCGCACGCTCGCCTGCGCGGTATCGACGCGCGCGCCGCGCTGGCCCTGCCGGGGGTGCTCGCGGTGCTCACCGCGGCCGACGTGCCGGGCGAGAACGAGACCGGAACCATTCTGCGCGACGAGCCGCTGATCCCCGCCGATACCGTGCAGTTCCACGGTCAGGCGGTGGCCTGGGTGGTGGCCGAGGATGAGGCGCTGGCGCGGCGCGCGGCGGCCCTCGTGCAGGTGGACGCGGAGCCGCTGCCCGCCTGCCTGTCGATCGCCGCGGCCATCGCTGCGGATCGGTTCCACCTGCCGCCGGCCGAGGTGGCGCGCGGCGACGTCGAGACGGCGCTGGCGGCGGCGCCGCGGCGCCTGGCCGGCACGCTCGACATCGGCGGTCAGGACCATTTCTACCTGGAGACCCAGGCGAGCTGGGTCAGCGTCGATTCGGAGGGCACGGTGCAGGTGGTGTCGTCCACCCAGCATCCCACCGAGACGCAGATCATCGTCGCGCGCGTGCTCGGTCTGCCCAGCCACCGCGTGGTGTGCCGCAGCCTGCGCATGGGCGGCGGCTTCGGCGGCAAGGAGACCCAGGCCAATCCCTATGCGGCGGTAGCCGCCCTCGCGGCCTGGCGCACCGGCCGGCCGGTGCGCATCAAGCTACCGCGCAGCCTGGACATGCAGCTCACCGGCAAGCGCCATCCCTTCCACGCGCGCTACGAGGTCGGCTTCACACCCGAAGGAGAACTGCGCGCGCTGCGCGTGGCGCTGTACGCCGACGGTGGCTGGAGCTGCGATCTCTCTCCGCCCGTGCTGATGCGCGCCATGGTGCACGTGGACAACGCCTACTTCTGCCCGAACGTGCGCATCACCGGCCTGATCGCCAAGACCCACCTCGCCTCCAACACCGCCTTCCGCGGCTTCGGCGGACCGCAGGGCATGCTGGTCGGAGAGGAGATCCTGGCGCGCGTGGCACAGCACCTCGGCCTGCCGCCGGAGCAGGTACGCGAGCGCAACTTCTACCGCGAGGACGCCGCACAGCCGGAGCGCAACTTCACCCACTACGGCCAGCCGGTGGTGGACAACCACCTGCCCGAGCTGTGGGCGCAACTGCTGTTGGACAGCGACTTCGCCGCGCGGCGGCGCGCCGTGGACGCGCACAATGCCGCACACCCGCAGCGCAAGCGCGGTCTCGCCATCACGCCGGTGAAGTTCGGCATCTCCTTCAACAAGACCGAATACAACCAGGCCGGCGCCCTGGTGCACATCTACGCTGACGGCAGCGTGCAGCTCAATCACGGCGGCACCGAGATGGGCCAGGGGCTGCACACCAAGATGCTTGCGGTGGCTGCGCGCACGCTGGGCGTGGACGTGGCGCGCCTGCGTCTCATGCCCACCAGTACCGACAAGGTGCCGAACACCTCGGCCACCGCGGCCAGCAGCGGCTCGGACCTCAACGGTCAGGCGGTGAAGGCTGCCTGCGAGACCCTGCTGGCACGGCTGGCACCGGTGGCAGCCCAACTGCTGGGCGGCGACGTGGCCGAGGTGGTGTTCGCCGACGATGCGGCACATCTGCGCTCCGCCCCGGAAAGGACCGTGCCCTTCGCCGCCGTGGCCGATGCGGCCTACCACGCGCGCGTCAGCCTCTCCGCTACCGGCTTCTATCGCACGCCGCTCATCCACTGGGACGGCGCCAAGGGGCGCGGCCATCCTTTCTACTACTTCGCCTTCGGCGCGGCCGTGTGCGAGGTGGAGGTGTGCGGCTACACCGGCGTGCACACGCTGTGCCGCGTGGACATCCTGCACGACGTCGGCGATTCCCTGGTCGAGGCCATCGACCGCGGCCAGATCGAAGGCGGCTTCGTGCAGGGCCTGGGCTGGCTTACCTGCGAGGAACTGCGCTGGAACACCGCGGGCAAGCTGCTCACCGACGCGCCCAGCACCTACAAGATCCCCACCGTGGGCGAGGTGCCGCGCGATTTCCGCGTCAGCCTGTTCCGCCGTCCGCGGCCGCCCAGCACCGACGTGATCCTCGGCAGCAAGGCCGTGGGCGAACCACCGCTGATGCTCGCCTTGGCCGTGCGCGAGGCCCTGCGCGACGCGGTGGCAGCGTTCGCGCCGCCGCACTCCCCACCGCGCGAGGTGGCGCTGGGTGCGCCGGCCACACCCGAGGCCATCCACGCCGCCATCGCCCGCGTGCGCGCAGGCGCCTGATGGACGAGCGGCTGTTCACGTGCCTGGCGGCACGCCTGGAGCACGAGGCCGTGGTGCTCGCCACGGTGCACCGGGCGCGCGGTGCCACGCCGCGCCGGGTTGGCAGCCGCATGCTGATTGCGGCCGACTGGTGCGCTTTCAGCGTCGGTGGCGGCCAGGCGGAGGCGCGCGTCATCGCCACGGCGCGCACCTTGCTGACGAACGCGCAGGACGAGACCGATCTGGCCATCGACCTGAGCGGCCGCGCCGGTGCCGCGGGCGTCTGCGGTGGGCACATGCAGGTGCGCTTGCAGCGCTGGCACGGCGCGGCCGATTGCGCGCGGGCGCAGGCGCTCTGCGCCGCCCTGCGGCGCGGCGAAACCCTGGACTGGCAACCCGCGCCCGATCTGCCGCCGCAGCGCCTGCGGCCGCAGGCGCGCCTGCTCATCGTCGGCGCGGGCCACTGCGGTCTGGCCCTGCACGAGGCGGCGCAGGCGCTCGGATTCGAGATCTGGGTGCAGGATGCGCGCGCGGAGTGCTTTGCCGACGGACGCTTCGCCGGCGCCACCGTGCTGTGCGGCGAGCCCACCGTGCTGGCGCAGGCGCTGGCAACCCCGCGCGACGTCTACGCCGTGCTGCTCAACCGCGACTACCCCAGCGACGTGGCCGCGCTGGACGTGCTGTGCCGGCAACCGCCGGCGTTCCTCGGCATGATGGGCAGCGCCCGCCGCATCGCCACCGTGCGCGCCGCCCTGCCGCAGCACGCGGCGGCCCTGCAGGCGCTGCACGCGCCGATCGGCCTGGACATCGACGCGCAGACGCCCGAGGAGATTGCCGTCAGCATCCTCGCCCAGCTCGTGCAGGTGCGGCGCGGACGCGAACGCGCGGCGGCGGCCGGCTCGGAGTAGGTCCGGGCCTCAGCGCTCGGAATGCCCCGTATCGAAGTAGTCGCGCCGGGCGAACAGATCGGGCTTGATCAGCTCGATGAAGGCGCGGGCCTGCGGCGACAGGTACTTGCCCTTGCGCATGACCACGCCGTAACTGCGCTGCGGGAAGTACTGGCGCAGGTTGCGCACCACCAGGCGCTGCTCGTCCTCGGGCGTGATGCAGATGCCGGTCACGATGGAGATGCCGAGGTCCATGGCCACGTACTGCTTGATCACCTCCCAGCCGCCCACTTCGATGGCCACGCGGTAGGGCACGCGGCGCTGCTGGAACACCAGATCCACCAGGCGGTAGGTCGTCAGGCGCTGCGGCGGCAGGATCAGTCCGTAGGGCGAGAGGTCTTCCAGGTGGATTTCGGCCTTGGCTGCCAGCGGGTGGCCGCGCGGCAGGATCAGCATGGGGTCGTACCACTGCACCGGCTCGTAGCTGAGGTCGTGCGGCACGTCGAGCATCGAGCCCACGGCGAAGTCGACCTGGTCCTGGCGCAGCAGGGCCAGACCGTCGCGGCCGGTGACGTTGTGCAGCTGCAGGCGCACGGCCGGCTGCTGCTCGCGGAAGGCGCGCACCAGCGCCGGCAGCAGGTACTGGATGGTGGAGGCGCCGGCGGCGATGTTCACTTCGCCCGCGTCCAGGCCCTGCAGCTGGCTGCGGAACTGCTGGTCCAGGCTCTCGAAGCCCTCCACCACCGGGCGGGCCAGCTCGTACAGCATCTGCCCCTCGCGCGTGAGCACGAAGCGCGGCCGGGCGCGCTCCAGCAGGCGCGTGCCCAGCTCCTTCTCCAGCGCCGACAGCTGCAGGCTGACCGAGGGCTGGGACAGGAACAGGGCCTCGGCCGCGCGCGCCAGGGTGCCGAACTTCACCACGTAGCAGAAGGCGCGCAACTGCTTGAGGCGGTTGCCCTTGTAGTAATAGCGCGGCTCTTCTGCCGGGCGCGCGCGGCGCGCCTTGGCTTTTTTGCGCGTGCGCCGCGGCGGCGCCGGCCTAGAGCCGGGATTCAAATCGTCGGGCGGGGCCACGGGTTTTCAATCGCTTGGCATCAATTTGACGATGTCAAACATACTGATTGAAACCTTTGCTTTGTCAAATGCTGCGCTGCACGCATAGTCTGCCCGACATGCCGTTCATCAGGGGACCCGCCATGGCCGTTCCGGTCGAACACCTCGACACCGATCCCGCGCAGCTGCGCGGCGCCCTGCGCCCGGGCTACGAACAGATCCTGACGCGCGGCGCCCTGGCCTTCCTCACCGACCTGCACCGCCGCTTCGAGCCCACCCGCCGCAGCCTGCTGGCCGCGCGCGAGGCCCGCCAGGCGCGCTTCGACGCCGGGGAGCTGCCCGACTTCCTGCCCGATACGCGCGACATCCGCGAGGCGGAATGGCAGGTGGCCCCGGTTCCCGCCGCCCTGCAGGACCGCCGCGTGGAAATCACCGGCCCGGTCGACCGCAAGATGATCATCAACGCGCTGAATTCGGGCGCGAAGGTGTTCATGGCGGACTTCGAGGACTCCACATCGCCGACCTGGGACAACCTGCTGGAAGGACAGGTCAACCTGCGCGATGCGGTGGACGGCACGATCGAGTTCCGCTCCCCGGACGGCCGCGAGTACCGCCTCAAGCCGGATACCGCCGTGCTGATCGTGCGGCCGCGCGGCTGGCACCTGCCGGAAAAGCACTTGCTGGTGGACGGCGAGCCGATGGCCGGCGCCCTGTTCGATTTCGGCCTGTTCGCCTTCCACAACGCGCACAAGCTGCAGGCGCGCGACCGCGGCCCCTACTTCTACCTGCCCAAGCTGCAGAGCCACCGCGAGGCGGCGCTGTGGGACGCGGTGATGGCCCATGCCGAAGCGGCGCTCGGCCTGCCGGCCGGCTGCATGAAGGCCACCGTGCTGATCGAGACCCTGCCCGCGGTGTTCGAGATGCACGAGATCCTGCATGCGCTGCGCACGCGCATCGTCGGCCTCAACTGCGGCCGCTGGGATTACATCTTTTCCTACATCAAGACCTTCCGCGCCCACGCCGACCGCCTGCTGCCCGAGCGCGGCCAGGTCGGCATGACCGTGCCCTTCCTGCGCCACTACTCCGAGCTGCTGATCCAGACCTGCCACCGCCGCGGCGCCTTCGCCATGGGCGGCATGGCGGCGCAGATCCCGATTTCGGGCGACGCCGAAGCCAACGAGCAGGCGCTGGCGCGGGTGCGCGCGGACAAGCAGCGCGAGGCGCGCGCCGGCCACGACGGCACCTGGGTGGCGCATCCCGGCCTGATCCCGGTGGCGCTGGCCGAGTTCGACGCGGCGATGCCCACGCCGAACCAGGTGCATGTCCTGCGCGAGGACGTGCGCGCGCGCCGCGACGAGCTCATCGCCACGCCGCCCGGCACCATCAGCCGCGCCGGCTTCCTCAACAACATCGACGTGTGCGTGCGCTACCTCGCCGCCTGGCTCGACGGCCTGGGTTGCGTGCCCATCCATCACCTGATGGAGGACGCGGCCACGGCGGAAATCTCGCGCGTGCAGCTGTGGCAGTGGCTGCACCACGCAGAGCGCGCCGGCAGCGGCGGACTGCGCCTGGACGACGGCACGCCGATCGACTTCGCCCTGTTCGATGCCGCCGTCCAGCGCATCGACGAGCGCCTGCCCAAGAGCGGGCTGCCGGGCCAGGCGCGCATCCCGCAGGCGGCGTGGATGCTCACCGAGCTGACCCACGCGCGCCAGCTCGCCGACTTCCTCACCCTGCCCGCCTACGCGCTCTTGCCCTGATGTCCGCCGCGGAGCCGCCGCGCCCCGCACTGATCCCTCTCGACCCACGACTCCTCCCGAAGGCCGACACCATGAAGACCCCGCTTCCCACCGCCGAACAGATCCGCCTGGACTGGCAGAACAACCCGCGCTGGAAGGGCATCACGCGCCCCTACACCGCCGAGGACGTGGTGCGCCTGCGCGGCACCGTGGCCGTGGAGCACTCGCTGGCTCGCCTTGGCGCCGAGAAATTGTGGAAATACCTGCAGACCGAGGATTTCGTCAACGCGCTGGGCGCGCTCACCGGCAACCAGGCCATGCAGCAGGTGAAGGCCGGACTCAAGGCCATCTATCTGTCCGGCTGGCAGGTGGCGGCCGATGCCAACCTCGCCGGCGAGATGTATCCCGACCAGTCGCTGTACCCGGCCAACTCCGTGCCGCAGGTGGTGCGCCGCATCAACAGCACCCTGCTGCGCGCCGACCAGATCCAGTGCGCCGAGGGCAAGGCCGATACGGACTTTCTGCAGCCCATCGTGGCCGACGCCGAAGCCGGCTTCGGCGGCGTGCTCAATGCCTTCGAGCTCATGAAGTGCATGATCGAGGCCGGCGCCGCCGGCGTGCACTTCGAGGACCAACTCGCGAGTGTGAAGAAATGCGGCCACATGGGCGGAAAGGTGCTGGTGCCGACGCGCGAGGCGGTCGAGAAGCTCGTTGCCGCGCGCCTGGCCGCCGACGTGATGGGCGTGCCGACCCTGCTGGTGGCGCGCACCGACGCCGAAGCCGCCGACCTGCTCACCAGCGACGTGGACGCCAACGACCGGCCCTTCTGCACCGGCGAGCGCACGGTCGAAGGGTTCTACAAGACCAAGAACGGGCTCGACCAGGCCATCAGCCGCGGCCTGGCCTATGCGCCCTACGCCGACCTGGTGTGGTGCGAGACCGGCAAGCCCGACCTCGCCTTCGCCAAGGCCTTCGCCGAGGCCATCCACGCCAAGTTCCCGGGCAAGCTGCTGGCCTACAACTGCTCGCCCAGCTTCAACTGGAAGAAGAACCTCGACGACGCCACGATTGCCAAGTTCCAGAAGGAAATTGCCAGCTATGGCTACAAGTTCCAGTTCATCACCCTGGCCGGCTTCCACTCGCTGAACTACTCCATGTTCAACCTGGCGCACGGCTACGCGCGGCGTCAGATGAGCGCCTTCGTGGAGCTGCAGGAGGCCGAATTCGCCGCCGCCGAGAAGGGCTTCACCGCGGTCAAGCATCAGCGCGAGGTCGGCACCGGCTATTTCGACGCGGTGACGCAGACCATCCAGCAGGGGCAGAGCTCCACCACGGCGCTCAAGGGCTCGACCGAGGAAGAGCAGTTCCACGGCGACGCCAAGCACGCCGCCTGACGGCGCGCAGGGGCCGGTGTCGCGGCGGACATCGGTCCCACGGGCACGCCAGACCCTTCACGCGCCCCTCACTGGCGTCGTCGTGAAGTGAGCCCTGCAGTGCCCCACCGTACTCCTGGGGAGGAGGAAGACCTGCCGGCGCGGACTTGTGCCGCGTCCGGCCGGTCGATTTTCCCCGGCATGCCGCCCCGCCCGGCTTGGAGTACCATGCGCCGACCTGTCGTCGGTAACTCGGGGGAGTCGGCCGTGGCTGCGGTAAGACCAGGAGCGTCGCTGAAGGATTCGGATCCGGTGTCGCAGGCGCGTGCACGCGCCCGCCAGCACCTGTTGCCGCGCCAATTGTCCGATGCCGAGTTGGCCCTGTTCCGGGCCACCGGCAACCGTCGGACCTTGATTCCGCGCGAGGTGATCTTCCGCAAGGGAGAGCTCGGTCGCGCCATGTTCGTGATCGAGTCGGGCACGATCCAGCTGGAGTTCGGCGACGGCATGCCGGACAAGCTGATCAGCGAGCGCGAATTCTTCGGCGAGCTCGCCCTGTTCATCGGCAACCACGCCCGCGTGGCCAACGCCGTGGCCGCCAGCGACGCCGTGCTGTACGTCATCGAGCACAGCGAGTTCGAGCGCCTGCTGGAGGCCGAGGCCAGCCTCATGGCGCAGTTCATGCGCCGCTCCTTCAGCTATCTGGTGGCCAGCGAGCAGCAGCTCATCCAGAGCCTCAAGCGCCGCAACGAAGACCTGATGGTGACGCTGGATTCGCTGCGCCAGACGCAGACCCAGCTGTCCACCGCGCAGCGCCTGATCCGCACCGACGAGCTCACCGGCCTGTGCAACCGGCGCGGGCTGTACCAGTACCTGGACGAGTACCGCCGCCAGCACGACTCGGACCTGCAGCTCGGCCTGCTGCTGATCGACCTCGACCGCTTCAAGACCATCAACGATCACTACGGCCACCTGGCCGGCGACCTGGCCCTGCGCGCCGTGGCACAGGAGGTGCAGGCCGCCGCGGCGGCCTGCGACCTGCCATGTCGCCTGGGTGGCGACGAGTTCGCCCTGCTCGCCCAGGTGCGCAATGCCGAGGAGCTGCGCGACCGCGCCGCGGCCATCACCGTCGGCGTGCGCGCCCTGCGCTTCTCCGCGCCCACCGACGGCCTGCAGGTGTCGGTGAGTATCGGTGGCAGCCTGTGTCCGGAGCACGCCGACTGGTCTGCCTGGTACAGCGACGCCGACTGCGCCCTCTACCTGGTCAAGGGTGAAGGCGGCGACAACTACCGCGTCATCGCCTGAGCCAGCCCGCACTGGACAAGCGGCCGCATTGGCGCAAAATCCACTCTTCCGCTGCCTCGCCTGCGTCGCCCGGCAGCCCCGGGACCAAGGAGGTCCGCCATGAGCGCCGTTCCGCTGCCGCAAGACACCCCGCCCGCCTCCGCCGGTCCGCTGCTGCGCACACTGGTGCTGTGCGACCTGGTGGACTCCACGGCGCTGGTGGAGCGCCTGGGGGACCAGCGCGCGGCGGCGCTGATCCGGCGGCACGACCGCCTGGCGCGCGACCTGCTGCAGCGCCACGGCGGACGGG
>Ga0208826_1000613_pt1 | contig 35477 bp, 32 predicted proteins | sample AD_UKC115_MetaG_FD_184451 | JGI IMG/M metagenome (GOLD analysis project Ga0208826, IMG submission 184451) | Active sludge microbial communities of municipal wastewater-treating anaerobic digesters from Hong Kong - AD_UKC115_MetaG (SPAdes)... | ecosystem: Engineered > Bioreactor > Anaerobic >...
GATGATGTGGCTTTCCTGAACAGGGAAATTACAATGTGGCTGTACGGAATTCTTGAGAGGAACTGGGTTAAGCTTTCCAGAAAAATCCAGGCAGAAGGGCTCAAGCTTGAAATAGTGATTTCAGAACAGCTTGCCGGCGCAGGGATAAAGGAATCCCACGTAAACGCAGCCTTGATAGAGACAGGGCTTGCAAGGGTGGATCATGTTAAGTGGACTGAAGAAGATATGATCCGGCTCTGCGACTCCATGAGAGAAATCAGCAAACCAATGCTTATTGCTGCAAATAAGGCTGATATTGCCCCAAGAGAAAACCTGGATAAGCTAAGGGAACTTGACAGAATAGTGGTATCCACGAGTGCAGCAGCCGAACTGGCTTTAAGGTCAGCGGCAAAGGGCGGGATAATAAAGTATACTCCAGGAGATAGAGACTTTGAGCTGCTAACGGAAGATGTCACAAAACCCCAGAAAAAAGGGCTTGACGCTATCCATAAAGTACTCGAAAGGTTCGGCACTACCGGCATTCAGGAGTGCATAAACAGGACTGTCTTTGAACTTCTTGATCTTATTGTAGTATATCCTGTAGAGGACGAAGGAAAATGGTCCGACAAACTGGGTAATATGCTGCCAGACGCCTACCTAATGAAAAGGGGATCTACCTGCCACGACCTTGCATACCAGATCCATACCGAAATAGGAGACCGTTTCCTGTATGCGGTGGATGCAAGGACAAGGCTCAGGCTTGGGGAAAAACACGAACTGAAAAACGGGGACGTAATAAAGATTGTATCTACTGCAAAGTAACCAGCATAGGGAAAGCGAAAAATTCAGACAGGAAAACAGAGGCGTGAGATACAATTCATAAGATAAATAATTCATTAGAGAAATAATTAAAAAGAAATACCGCCCCAATTAAGGCTTTATTAGAAGGAGTATCAATGGACCTGCTTTCCTTTGGTCAGCCACTTTATGAGAAATACCTTGCCTGGCAAATAACAAGGTCAGCTACAAAAATTCCAGCCCATGTAGCTCTTATTCTCAAGGAAACAGATCTCCTTGAATACAGAGGAATTGAAAAACTCCTTTCCGCTCTCCTTACATTCAGAAAGTTTAAGGTAGAGCTTGTGAGCATCTATGTGGATATTCTTGAGGCTGACCAGCCGGTGAAAACCGAGCTTGCTTCAACTCTTGGAGAGAGACTGGAAGAAAGCTTCATGGCTCTTCCTTCCGGAACAGGTTATGAAATATATGGACTTGAAGGAGAAGTAAAAAGCAGCCGGCAGGGAAGGGATTTTTTTGTATATTTATCGCTTGGTTTTGGAGGAAGAGGGGAAATCACAAAGTCTGTAATTTCTATCCTCAACGATGTTAAGGCTGGACGCATCAGGCCTGAAGACGTCGACGAAAAAATGCTTGAATCACACCTCCTTGTCAAGCATGAGCCTGATATAATGATCCGTTCTGGCGGGCAGAAACTTTCGGATTTTCTTGTATGGCAGTCCGTTTATTCGGAACTCTATTTTACGGACGTTAACTGGAAAGATGTGAGAAAAATAGACCTTCTGAGAGTGATAAGAGACTTCCAGAAGAGGCAGAGAAGGTACGGAAAGTGAAAATCGGGGAAAGAACCGGAAGCCGTTATTCTGTGATAGTGTGCCCCAGATGCAGGCAGCATGCCCAGATAACAGAGCCTGGAAAAAAGACTCTCAGATGCCAGCACTGCGGATCTCTCCTTCAGGCCCGGAAGCTCAGAGTACTCGGTTCTTTTGAAGAATTATCCGAGGCTGTGGACTTCAGAACCCGCCTGCAAGCTGAAATTTCCGGAAAAGGAACAGAAACTTTTTCCCTGAACACCTTTCAAAAAGAAACCGGCAGCTCAGGTTCTGAAGATAAACCCATACAAAAAACACCTGAACTTTCGGTATCCGAAGTTTCCTCAGGAAGCGTGTCAGCCAGTAAAGACCGGAAGTCTATCATGACTGGGATCCTTGAAGCTTCAGGTGGAAAAATGAAGATCGAAGAGTTTCGTGAAAAAGCTCTTGAAAAAGGGATCGTTGAAGAAAAGTTTGAGACAACCCTGAAAAAACTTATGGAAACTGGAGAAATTTATTCTCCAGAACCAGGAATTGTAAAACTTATATAATTGCGAGTTTCCATCGGTATGCATTGATGATTTCTATTACTGAAGAAATTATTATCAAATATTGAATTACCATCAAATATTGAAGAGCTGCCATCAACTATTGAGTAATTACTATCAACTTGTTACTACTATCAACTTGTTACCGAGAATTCCCCGCTGAAAATTTATTGTTCATGAATTCTTTTTTAAGGTCTCTATTTAATTGGCTGCCACTTAAAAAGGCTGAGAATGGAACAAAAGACAAGTCAAAGAGAAGTCAATAAAAATGACTCTAAAGAATTGTTTGTTGTCAGGAAACTCTCGTTTTCAGGAATCTCAGCAGGCATTTATTACGAAGTCGAATAAGAAAACATATATTAAGTACGAAAAGATTTACTATAATTAAGTATTTAAAAGCAAAAAAGAATCCGGTTTGAGTAATTAAACAACGGGAAATGAGATTCAAAGATTATTATATTAATCCGGAGCTTACTGAAATAAACCCCCATTAAGCTGTCCGAAAAACTATTTACAGAAACCTCACTGAAGCCGCCTGGAATTCATTCATCAGATTCGTCTATAAAAGGTTCAGTACGTGGTTTTGTAGTTTTATCATTATTATCCGTAAACATTACGGGATTGATACAGGGTATAACGGTGTTATAGATATGATGGATCCGCAAATAGAAAGAAAACTCATTGAAATCATGAGGGTAATTCACGAAAGTGACAAGCCCATAGGTGCCCGGGCTATAGCTGACGAACTGAACAACCGGGGCTATGATATAGGAGAGCGGGCTGTCCGTTACCACCTCAGGATCCTGGATGAGAGAGGGTTTACACGCAAACACGGATACGCCGGGCGTACACTTACTGATCTTGGAGAAAACGAAATGAATGACGCCCTTATAGGGGATCGTTTCGGCTTCGTAATATCCAGGATAGAAGAAATGGCATTCAGAACCACCTATAACCCCGAAACTGACAAGGGGGACGTTGTGGTAAATATTTCTTATTTTGACAAGGACGATTTTGAAACTGTTATTGAGTTAATTTCGTATACTGCCCATGCAGGCTATATGATAAGCCCGAGGGTGAGGATCTTCGAAGAGGATTCATTTGAAGTGCCTCTTCCTCCAGGGAAGATAGGAATAGCCACCGTCTGCAGCGTCACTTTTGACGGGATTCTCCTGAAAGCAGGAATTCCCGTAGAACCAGCCTACGGAGGGATCCTCCAGATAGAAAACAAAAAGCCTTCCCGCTTCCTTGACCTTATTTCTTACAGCGGAACTTCTATTGACCCGATAAAGATTTTCATGAACAGGACTCCTACTTCAGTCCTTGAAGTACTTGAGAAAGGGGAAGGAAAAATCCTTGCTAATATGCGGCAGATAAATGCCTCTGCTTATGAAATGACAGGAAATATCTTGAAAAAGGCAGAAAAGGTGGGTCTGGCAGGATGTATCACTTTAGGGGAAATTGATGAGTATTTACTTGGAGCTCCGGTTGAAACCGGGAAGTTCGGGGCTGCAGTGGTTGGAGGAATTAACGGCATCTGCGCCATTGAGGAAACAGGGATTGAAATAGAAACAAACCCGATTTCTACCATGCTGGATTACCAGACAATGAAAGAAATATGATTTTAATTTTTAGAAAAGAGAAACAAAAAACTGACGTAAACACGAGGCAGGCAGATGTTCAGGCTGACAGTGCTGTATGATAATGAAGCCTGCCCTGGTTTTACAGGAAGCTGGGGGTTTTCGGCTCTAATCGAGACAGGAACAGAAACCCTTCTTTTTGACACAGGGTGGGATGGCACTCTCCTTTTAAAGCATATGGAGAAAACAGGTATTGATCCTGCCTGTGTAAGTAAACTGATCCTTTCCCACCAGCACTGGGACCATATAGGGGGCTTGCCTGAGATCCTTTGCGCAAATCCCGGGATTACCGTTTATGCTCCTGTATCTTTTTCAGAGAATCTAAAAAGAGAAATTAAGAAGAGAACTGCACTGATCGAGGTGAAGGAAGCTGTTGAGATATCTGAGGGAATCTGGAGTACAGGAGAACTGGGAGATAAAATAAAAGAACAGTCCCTGGTCCTTAATACCGGAAAAGCTTCCTATGTGCTGACCGGATGCGCCCACCCGGGTATTGATGCAATTATGGATGCTGCTCTCTTCCACGGGAAGATTAAAGGCATTATTGGGGGGCTGCATGATAGCGACCGGTTTGAAAGGCTTGAAGAAATGGAACTGATAGCAGCCGGGCACTGTACAGCCCATAAAAGCAAACTAAAGGAGCTTTTTCCCGCGGAATATATGGAAACCCGAGCTGGCCTGAGCCTTGAGTTAACCAGGTATTAATTTGAGAAATACTATTTCTATTAAAATGGGGGAAACTATTGGATAGCCTGTATTTGACATTCATATTTTCCCTTCACAGTTGAAGATTATTACACTAAGAATCTCAAAACCTGCCTGTTTAAAGATGCCGGATTAGTGCTAATTTCAATTCAGGGTTCAATACAAACTTGATATTTTAATTTGAAAAGAGTAAACGGGAGCCCTTGAGGAACATATGGTTAGAAATATGATGTCCTCTAAAAGGAATAAAGGATTTTGTGTAGAGAGCAGGAGATAAGACAGAGCTCCCAGATCGGTTTGATCTTTGTCCTTATTTCTGCCATATAGAATTAAGTGAACTCACTCTAAACGGCTATTTCTCAGGATACGAAGAAAAAATAGGGGAAACCGTATCCAGAATGAGATAAAGGGAGAAAACACCATGCTGAAAATAGAAGACCTGACTGTAGAGGTCAACGGAAAAATCTTACTCCATGATGTGAACCTCGAGGTTGAGAAGGGGTACACAAACGTACTTTTCGGACCAAACGGAGCCGGAAAGTCAGCCCTCATGAGGACAATTATGGGCTTTAGCGAGTACAGGGTTGTTAAAGGCAGGATACTGTTCAACGGGGAAGATATTACCCACCTTCCAGTAGATGAAAGAGCCCGCCGCGGGCTGGGTATTATGATGCAGCGCCCGCCGGATATGGCAGGAATTAAACTTAGAGACCTTGTAAAAGTAACATCAAAGGGAAAAAAAGACCCTGAAGCCCTTGCTGAAAAACTTGATATGAAGCGTTTTCTGGACAGGGATGTAAACGTTGGTTTTTCAGGCGGGGAGATTAAACGCTCTGAACTTCTCCAGCTTGCAGCCCAGAACCCTAGCCTCTATCTTCTGGACGAGCCCGAGTCCGGAGTTGACCTTGTAAGCATAGAGCAGGTCGGAATGACAATAAAAGAACTGCTTGCAGAAGGCATGGAATGCCCTGGGGAGAGGGGCACGAAAGGGAAGTCAGCCCTTATCATTACACATACAGGACAGGTTCTGGATTATGTGCAGGCAGACCGGGGATATATCCTCTGCAACGGTACGGTTATGTGTTCGGGAAATCCCCTGAAAATGCTGGAAGAGATAAAAAACAAAGGGTATCAGGAGTGTATTACATGCAGACTGACAAGGTGAGCCTTAAAAAAAGAGCCGAGAGTGCAATTGAGAAGAAAGCCGCTTTCGGAGAGGACTTTGAACTAAATAAATATGAAGAAGGTTCCAAAATCAGTAAACCTATTGAAGACCTCCGGACTCTTGATGAGGAAAGCAAAAAGACTCTGCTTCAGGTAGGGATAATACCAAGTGAAGAAGGCAGGTCAGGCAGCCTGCTTGTTCTGGACAATGCAGTTTCGCACTCTTCCCTGAAAGATAAAAATGTTGAGCTTATGTCCACCCACAAAGCCATGGAAAAATACGAATGGCTTAAAGACTACTCCTGGAAACTCGTTCAGGTGGATGCCGACAAATATACAGCAAAAACCTATCTGGAAGACGCTGACGGCTATTTTATTCGGGTGCCGCCGGGGAAGAAATCCGCCATGCCTGTCCAGACCTGCCTTATGCTGGGAAGCAAAAAGTCAGCCCAGACGGTTCATAACATTATAATTGTTGAGGAAGGGGCAACTCTTGATATTATCACAGGCTGCACCTCCAGAAAAGGAGTAGAGGAAGGGCTGCACCTCGGGATTTCCGAGATGTACGTAAAGAAAGGCGCCACCCTGAACTTCACAATGATCCACAACTGGGCTGAACAGATAGGAGTCCGTCCGAGGACGGTTGTGAAAGTAGAAGAAGGCGGGACTTATGTGAGTAATTATATCTGCTTAAAACCCGTGCGCTCTGTACAGATGTACCCGACTGTCAGGCTAGAAGGAAAAGATGCGGTAACAAGGCTCAATACCATAGCGATTGCACATGCAGGTTCCGAACTTGACCTTGGCAGCAGGGCTATTTTTAATGCGCCGGGTACGAGGGCAGAACTGATTTCGAGAACGATTACCATAGGAGGGAGACTGGTCGCACGCGGAGAGATGATAGGAAATGCAAAGGGAGCAAAAGGTCACCTTGAATGTAAAGGGCTAGTCCTTACTGACAAAGGCAGCCAGCTCGCAATCCCTATCCTTGAGGCAAATGTAGATGATATCGAGCTCACCCATGAGGCAGCCGTGGGAAAAATCGCCAAGGACCAGGTAGAGTACCTTATGGCAAGAGGGCTTACCGAAGATGAAGCCGTTGGAATGATCATAAGAGGTTTCCTGGACGTTGGGATAAGGGGAATTCCGGAAGAGCTTAAGGAAGAAATAGAAAATACGATTACACAGACTGCTTTCGGGATGTAAGCCAGGCAGACGGGGGAACTTTGAAGTTTCCCCGGAAAACTTAAAGAAAGCGGAAAACTTAAAGAAAGAGATCTGCCTGCTGAGGAGAAGCAGGGCAGCAGCTGGAGAAGTATCCGGAAGAAGAAAGCATTGCCTGATAAAACATTTTAATCGGAAAATGGGTGTGTAGATCCGGCAGGAGAAAAGGAGAAACCTGCCGGCCCTTTTGTGAAGTATATATTGATATTAATGAGGATAGCATGATTTAAGATTGAATCTCTTTGTAGAAAAGGAACCTTAAAGCATGCAAGCTCATTAAACCTTAATTTGCAAATTGGAGAAGTACTATAAAAATGTTTCTGTACGATTGATTATATAAAAATAAGATGTAAAAATTCCAGAACAGAACTGTCCTTTTCTTAAAAAGATATTATTGAATAGGAGCCATTAATTGAAAAGAGCTTTGAAGAGGACCCTGTTCTTTGATATTTTGTTTAACTTAACCTCTTTTTATTGACCCACAACTAATAAGCAGATATTTTTCAGGAATATGTATAATTGCATTCTTCTCTGCGATTTAATTCTTCTCTGTACATTTTTCTCTCTATATTTAATAGATCTTATAAATGTCAACCCAGGAGAACAGTGTTGAAAAATATAGTACTTCCAATTTTTAGCTGTAGTGTGCAGTACTCACCAGTATATATATATTCCTGATACAATGTTACAGTACTGTAGAATATAAGAGGGATTGGATAATGGACTTTGCCTGCAAGGAATTCAAAATAGAAGACGTAATCAAGTGCGCTCTCAATCTTACAAAAGCTGACCTGAATACTATGAAGTACTTCTTAAACGAACCCGACAAATGGGTTGATACTGATACCCTTTCAAAATCTCTAAACCTAGATATTTCTACAGTCCAGCGCTCCGTGAAAAAGCTGTACGAAAAAGGAATTCTCCAGAGGTCACAGCAGAACCTTGACGGAGGAGGCTATGTCTTCATTTACAAAATCCATTCAAGAAACCAGATTAAAAGTGTAATTCTAAAAATCGTTCAGTCCTGGGCTGACAGGCTGGGACAGGAACTTGAACAATGGGAAAACGGAGGTTAATCAAAATGCTCAAAATCACTCCCTACCTGGGAATCCTTGTACTGATCGTTTCTATCGGAGGGCTCTGGTACCCTGCACTCGGCTACTTTATGCTGCTCGTCTTTGCTGCAATCTTTCTGAGCAGTCCTTTCAGAGGCAGATGGTTCTGCGGAAACCTCTGCCCCAGAGGAAGCCTTGTTGACTTCTGGGTCATTAAAATCTCAAAGAAAAGAAAGATACCCGATACATTCCGGAGCCTCCGGGTCCGTCTGCCAATATTTTTCCTGCTGATGGGCTTTATGGGCTACAGAGTAGCAAGCACTATAGGAACTCTTAACACTTTCGAAAAGATAGGCATGATCTTTGTAATGATGTGCCTTGTGACAACCTCAATTGCAGTCCTTCTCGGAACTTTCCTTAGCCCGAGAGCCTGGTGTTCTTTCTGTCCTATGGGAACAGCCCAGCGCCTGCTTGGAGGAAAAAGGTATCAGCTCAAACTTGAAAAAGACAAATGTATCAGCTGCAAGAAGTGTGAAAAAGTCTGCCCCATGCAGCTCAAGGTCTGCCAGACTGAGACAAAACCCGACTGTATCAAATGCGGAAAATGTGTTACTGTCTGCCCCAAAGATGCCCTTCACTTTTAATTTTTTCATTTTAGATTTTGTTCATCTGGAAGAGTGTCAAAAAAGAGCTTTAAAAAAGTTCGATAACAGAAAAAAAGAGCCGAAAAGAAGAATATTTCCTGAAAAAGAATTAGGACCTGCATAAGAAGACAGAATATTTTAAATTGGAAAATATATAATTTAATGTATAGGGGAGCTAAAAAAATTCCAGAACCTGACTGGCATAACCATCTGCGAGCACTGTAAAGTGTCCATAAATCGGCTCCAACCAGGGAGGAAAAGAATATGACAGCAAAAAGCGTACCGGAACTTTCCACCATCCAGAAAACTGAACTCACCGAACTCTTTGGGGAGTACGTCAATCTTGACAAACGCGAGCGTCACTATTATAACCACGATATAGGAGCCCTGCCGCCTCTTCTTAAGAAAGTGATAGGAAAAACAGACCCTGCAGCCGTCGTAAAAATCCGGACGGAAGAAGACGCAGTAAAACTTCTGGAATTTGCAAACAGGCACAAAATTCCGGTAGTTCCGCGTGCAGGGGCATCCTCTGGATACGGAGGGGTTATGCCGACAAAAGGAGGGATTGTTGCTGATGTAACTTTATTGAACAGGGTAATCAGCATCGACCCCGAAGGACAAAAAGCAGTCGTGCAGAGCGGGATTATCTGGGAAAAACTGGAAAGAAAACTCAAAGAACACGGCCTTTCTGTCAGGGCGATCCCATCAAGCGCCCCTTCCTCAACTGTGGGAGGCTGGTTTGCCCAGAGCGGAGCAGGATACGGGAGTTATGAGTTTGGCTGGGGCTACGAGAGTATGGAAAAAGTCAGGGTTGTCCTCCCCGACGGAAAAATAAAGGAGTTTTCAGGCCCCGAACTCAGGAAACTTATAGGGACAATGGGAACAACAGGGATTATAACCGAAATCACCCTGAAAGTCCAGAAGCTCGAAGAGAGAAAAGCTGTTTCTGCAAGTTTTCCCGATGCTTCAGCCATGAAAAAAGCAGTCGAAACAATCAGGGAAAAGAATATTCCTCTCTGGTCAATCTCTTTTCTGAACCCGGAATGGGCGGACATGAAAAACAAAGCGCCCCATAAACTACACTACGGAGAAATTGTGGACAAAGACAGACCAGTGCTGCCTGCTGCTTACGTCTGTACTTTCATGTACCCTGCCTCCCGAGATGTTTCCGGACTGAAAGAGGCTATAGAAAACGCAGGCGGTACTATTCTCCCTGAAGAGATTGCAGAGCACGAAACTGAAGAATGGTTCAAGTCCATGAAGGTAAAAAGGCTGGGTCCCTCCTTCATCCCTGCTGAGATACTCGTGCCGCTTGAGAATATGGACACCGTTTTTGAAGAGATAAAAAAGAGGATCAAACTGCCGGTGCTCACAGAAGGGATGGTTATCAATGACGGGAACGTTGTGCTTCTCTGCTTCATGCGCCATTCCGAGCGTTCCGTACTTTTCAATACAGCTTTTGCCCTGTCCCTGAGCATCCTTAAAATTGCGGAGGAAAATGGAGGCAGAGCATATTCTTCAGGTCTGTTTTTCGCTTCAAAGAGAAAGAGCGTCTTCGGAGACAGGCTTGAAGAAATTGAGTCTTTGAGAAAAGAAAACGACCCCAATGGGATTATGAACCCTGAGACTCTGGAAGGGAAAGGGCTCCTGAATACTGCAGTGTCTCTGGGATCTTCTTTTGAACCCATGGGCAGAATTGCCGGGAATATGTCAGGGATAAAAGAAGTCACCTTCAAGGACGAGAAAGATATCCCTGCCGAGATTGCCGAACTTGCCTATTCCTGCTCCCAGTGCGGATACTGTGTGAGCGAATGCGACCAGTACTACGGAAGAGGATGGGAATCTCAGTCTCCCAGAGGGAAATGGTTCTTCATAAAAGAGTATCTCGCAGGCAGGGAAAAACTTGACCAGAGGCAGACAAACACTTTCCTTGGCTGCACCACCTGCCAGATGTGCGATTCCCGCTGTGAACTGGATATGCCAATAGAACACGCCTGGATGACCATGCGGAATAAGCTGGTTGGAGAAAAGAAAAAGATGACTTTTCCGCCCTTTGAGATTATGGCTGCAAGCCTCCTGAAAGAGCGGAATATCTGGGCAAATTACAGGAAAGACAGGGACAAATGGATTCCTGAGGACATACGGGCAAAAATGAAGGATGAAGCAGAATACGCTTATTTTGCTGGCTGCACAGCATCCTTTGTTGAAAATGATGTTGCAATAGGGGCTGTCCGCATGCTCGATGACGCAGGAGTCGAATTCACAGGGCTCTTTGACAAAGAAGCCTGCTGTGGAATTCCCATGCTCGTTGCCGGCAGGTGGGATGTTTTTGAAAAGATCATGAGGATGAACGTCTCGAATATGAAAAAGAAAGGCGTAAAAACAGTCATTACCTCCTGCCCTGCGTGCTGGCTCATGTGGCACACAGTCTATCCTCAGTGGGCAGAAAAGCTAGGAATCGAATACGGGTTTGAGACAAAACACTATTCCGAAATCCTTGTGGAACGCCTTGATGTCCTTAAGCCAAAGTTCAAGCAGCCTCTTGACAAAGTAGTTGCCTGGCACGATTCCTGCCATATTGGAAGAGCCGGAGGTGAAGTATACGAGCCTCCGAGAGAGCTCCTGAAAGCCATTCCCGGCATCAAGTTCAGGGAACTTGAATATAACAGGGAAAGAGCACACTGCTGTGGTTCCGTGGTCAGCCTGATTGCCGAGCCTCCAGTTGCATACAGGCTTGGAAACATGAGACTTCAGGAAGCCGTTGACGTGAACGCAGATGTTGTTGCAGCTCTCTGTCCTTGCTGTGTCTTCCAGTTCAGGGTGGCAGCAAAAGAAAGTAACCTCAACATCGAGGTGCAGGATCTCGGCGCCCTGGTAGCAAGAAGCCTTGGATACAATATTGCGGACTCGACAAACTACACTCTGCAGTCCTGGGTTCCTTTCGAAAAGATGATCGACCTCATGAAGCCTGAAAACATGACCGACATGATGGTTGAACTCATGCCACAGATGATGGCAGCTATGCCAGCCCCGCTTCAGGCAATGATGAAAATGGTCAAGTACGTGCCCGGCATGGATGCCATGATGAAGCCCATGATGCCGGTTATGATGCCTATGCTCATGCCCTCGGTCATGCCAAAAGTCATGCCTGACATGCTTAAAGCCGTAGAAAGAAGAGTCCCCATGCCAGACTACATGAAAGAACAGCTCCCTGACCTGATGCCAAAAGCAATGGAAAATCTCATGCCCAATATGCTGCCCGAGATAATTCCACTGCTTACTCCGCGCATGATAGAGTATATCAAAACTCACTGAAAACTCACTGAAAAACAGGCAGGCAAAAAAGAAAAAACTAAAGATAAAATCCAGAAATCGAAGGAAAAAAAATCTGAAATTTCTTCGATTAACCTTTTTTCGAAGATAAAATCTGATTCAGTTTTTTGCATTTCTGCATGTACTTTAACTGCTTCATTAATGCTCATTTTTCTTCATTATATTTGATAGGCTGCTTTTCTATCGAGCTTCAGTACTGCATTTTATTATTCCTCCTGATAGTCCTCCCAAGCTTAACTCACTGTATAACTTCTAAAGTAGTCCTCTTGAGCGAGCCACGCGAGCGAAAAGGACCTCGTGCTCCCGAAGCGAAACTCGGGAGACGAAACTCGGGCATTAAAAGAACCAGCAGACCCTTTTTTCAGGATTAGGAACCTTCCCTTCAGAGTAATTCTTATATAGAAGTGCTTGCATTAAGAATAGGAAAATTACGCACAAAGGAAAGTGCTCTGGAATACAATTAACAGAAATTCATACTATTTCACATCATTTAAAAGGAGATTTAAGTTTGGCAGCACAACCGATCTTTATATTAAGGGAAGGCAGCAAGAGAACCCACGGTTCCGACGCTCAGCACAACAACATCATGGCCGCAAAGGCAGTAGCTGAGGCCGTAAGGACCACTCTTGGGCCAAAGGGTATGGACAAGATGCTTGTAGACTCGATGGGAGACGTCGTCATTACCAATGACGGAGCAACCATCCTCAAAGAAATGGACATCGAGCACCCAGGTGCAAAGATGATCGTGGAAGTCGCCAAGACCCAGGACGCCGAAGTTGGAGACGGAACAACAACAGCAGCCGTCCTCGCAGGAGAATTCCTGACAAAGGCAGAAGACCTGCTGGAAAGCGGCGTTCACCCCACCGTTATCGCAAGCGGCTACAGGCTCGCAGCAGCCCAGGCTGTAAAGATCCTTGACACCATCACTATCAGCGCATCCCCTGAAGACACAGAGACTCTTGAGAAGATCGCAGGAACAGCCATTACCGGAAAGGGGGCAGAATCACACAAGGCTCACCTCTCAAACCTCGCAGTCCGTGCAATCAAGTCCGTTGTTGAGAAAGATGAAAACGGAAAGATCACTGTCGACATCGAAGACGTTAAAACCGAAAAGAGACCAGGCGGCAGCATAAAGGACTCCGAGATTGTTGAAGGAGTAATTGTTGACAAGGAACGTGTCCACACCGGTATGCCTGAAGTTGTAAAGGATGCAAAGGTTCTCCTTTTAAGCGTACCAATCGAACTCAAGAAGACAGAGACCAAAGCCGAAATAAAGATCACAACCCCTGACCAGATGCAGCTTTTCCTTGACCAGGAAGAAGCCATGCTTAAGGAAATCGTAGACAAAGTGATCAATACCGGCGCAAACGTAGTATTCTGCCAGAAAGGAATTGATGACCTTGCCCAGTACTACCTGACAAAAGCAGGCATTTTCGCAATGCGCAGGGTAAAGAAGAGCGACATGGACAAACTCTCCAGAGCCACAGGCGCAAGAATCATTACCAACCTGGATGAAATCGACGAATCCGACCTCGGCTATGCAGGACTTGTTGAAGAAAAGGACATCACTGGCTCCAGAATGACTTTTGTTACAGGCTGCAAGGAAAGCAAGACCACATCAATCCTTCTCCGCGGCGGAACCGAGCATGTTGTGGACGGACTTGAGAGAGCCCTTGAAGATGCTCTCAGAGTTGTAGGCGTTGCACTCGAAGACCAGAAGATTGTTGTAGGCGGCGGCTCACCTGAAGTAGAACTTTCCCTCAGGCTCAAAGAATATGCAGCAACCCTCAAAGGAAGGGAACAGCTTGCAGTAACAAAGTTTGCCGAATCCCTGGAAGTTATCCCGCAGACCCTTGCAGAAAACGCAGGACTTGACCCGATCGACATGCTTGTGGAAATGCGCTCCCAGCATGAGAAAGGCAACAAGAGGGCAGGACTCAACGTCTACACAGGCAAGATTGAGGATATGTTCGAAAATGATGTAGTCGAACCCCTCAGAATCAAGACCCAGGCAATCAATGCAGCAACAGAAGCTGCAATCATGATCCTCAGGATCGATGACGTGATCGCCTCATCCGGTGCTGGAAAGGCAGCCCCAGGCCCGGGTGCTGGCGGCGACATGGAAGACATGATGTAAAGATACTTAAAACAAAACCAGATCTAAAATGGAGGTTTCATGGAAACTCAAATTTTCCTGACCTCTTTTTAGAACTCTTTTTTGAGAAATTAATTCCGAGAAAAGGAAAGGAAAAAAACGTTTTTCTGGAAAAATAGCACCAGATTTAACTTATAGAGATATTTACCGGGCTTCGTAGCAGGATATTTCCCTTGCATCTACTATTACGGGCTTTCCGATTTCGTTTGAAATGACGTTCCTCACCCTTGCCATACACCTGCATTCAAGCTGAATACGGGCTGACAGAGATTCCCGCTCTTCGATGTAGAGTTCATTTGAGCTGACAAAAGAGTGAACTGAGATCTGCTTTTGAACAACCCTTGCTATCAGTCCCTGAGTCCCATCCGTGAGATCCTGAAGGCTTGTGGAAGTCAGGAGAACACTGTCTCCTGCATTGAGCCCCAGCACTCCGAAGAAGTTCTGCGGGTTTCGGATCTCAAGAGTCCTGAGATCGTGCTTTTTCAGGATCTCAATCACGGAGTCGGCAATTCCTGTTAATGCAATGTACTCCATGATATCACCCATACATTGGGAACTCCTTTTTGACTTCTCCTTTCCGCTCGGTAGCCTGAACATCTTCAGCAAGCTTCTGGAGCTCAATTTCTATGCGTTCAGCCTGCTCTATAAGCCTATCAGTGCTGATTGAAAGCCCATAAAGCTCATTAAGGACTTTAATCACAGCAGATGCGGCTCTTGGGTCGGGATTCTGGGTTTTCGTAGCCCCGAGAAGACTGATTGCAGGAATCCCACGCAGCAGGCATTCAGCCATTACACTGCCCGAAATCCCGGAAATGGTTCCCATCTGGAAAATCTCTACCTTATCCCTGATTTTATCCAGCATTTCCGGTGTGGTAGCTGCTCCGAAGACTTTATGGCCTCCGTCCATGATCGCAATCCCTGCAATAGAAGCGATCTCTCTGACATTAATAGACTCAGCCCAGTCTACAAGAGCATTGCTCACATCATAGGAAACCGAGTGGCTGATCGGAATATCGGAAATGACTATAATGATGTTGTGCTCCACGTTTTCGTAGATCCGCACAGGCATGTTTATAAGTCCCTCATAAAGCACTGCAATTGAAGGAAAATATCTGGAATCAATGGAGCCTATGTACTCCATGTTCAACTCTTCAATCATGTGCTGACTTGCAATATTCCCCACAAGCCCGATTCCGGGAAAGCCTTCAATCAAAACAGGATTTTTTGACTGCACAGGTTTCGTAATAATCTTCACGTCATTGTCATCATAGTCTGTAGTAGTCGACAAAAAACCACCTCATAAAATACAACCCCTATGAGTATATCTTATCTAATCCTAAATAAACAAGTTTCTCACCAGCCCGGCTCTGTACTGCCTCCAGCACAGGCATCGATAAAAAAATATCGATGATTCCGGGATTTAGAATTCCATAACCCTCTTTTTTATTAAAAGAGAATCCTTTTAATATATATCTCTTCTTACGACAGAGGAAAAATAATTCAGATCAGACGCACTTATTCTGATCGCAATACCTTCTCCACCCAACATTTTCCAGGGATATGTGGACTATAAACTGCACCTGTGAAAAATCAAAAAGAGAGGGAAAAAAGTTTCACAGAAAAGGCAGAAAATAAAGGAAACTCATAAAAGAGTAGATGTAAAAGCAGTAGAAGCAAAAATAGCTGAATTAAACTTGAACAATAGAATCAGGCATAAACATCAAAACTACAGTAAAAAGATTATAACAATCAATAAAAGAATCTCGTAAAGAGTAACTAAAATCAAAAACAGGAGGAAGTATTCATGGAAAAACCAATTCTTTATCTGGACAGCGTAGGGGAAGAAAACACAGACTCAGTTGTTGAAGCTGCATCAAAAAGAGCAGCAGAACTTGGAATCTCACACATCGTAGTTGCCAGCACAAGCGGGAAAACCGCCTTAAAAATGGCAGAGGCAGTAAAGGGCACCGGCATCAAAGTAATTGGAGTGAGCCACCAGTACGGACAGAAAGAGAAAGGAGAATGGGAAGTAGAGGAAGAGTACAAAAAGAGGATCGAAGAGCTTGGAGGAATAATTACTACCCAATCGCATATGTTTTCCGGAATAGAGCGCTCGATCACAAAGAAGTTTGGAGGATATTCAAGGACCGAAGTAATTGCAGATGCCCTGCGTTCTCTATTCGGAAAGGGATTCAAGGTCGCTATAGAAGTTGCCATAATGGCAGCAGATTCAGGCCACATACCGGTCTCTAATGATACTGAAATCATAGCTATAGGGGGCACAAGATGGGGTGCAGATGTAGCTCTTGTGCTGAGACCGGCTCACAGCAATGACTTTTTCTCTCTTCAGGTTAGAGAAATCATCGCCATGCCGCGGGCAAAAGAAGACTGATCTGAAGAATAACTCGGGTGGCGCAACTCTACTGGCGCTACCAAAATTATTCGTACTTAGAAACCAGGTATTTTGCAATGTATTCAGCAAAAAGTTCCAGATCATCGATATCATTTTGGAGATGTGAATAAAGTTTTTCCAGGTCAATATCTGCATACATATGGACGAGCACACTTCGAAAACCGGCTGCATGTGCTAACTTCCTGGCAAATTCCATTGGAAGGATACCATGCTCACCAAGTACGAGAATAACTTCTCTATAAGTATCCAGACGCTTCAGTTTCTCACTGGAAATGACCATCTCGCAGATATCAATCATGCAGGCAAGTGAGATTTCTATATACCTTTCAACCGCTCCCCTCAAAGTACGATTGTTCCTTATCTCTTCAATAGGATACTGTTGATATTCTTTGAGGGTGCTGACATACTCTCCAAGCTGCTCCATCTTGAAGTTAATCTCTTTTATCATCGAAACCCGCTCTTTGCTATCCTTTTAAGGCTCTCTTTTGCATGCCTTTCAATGTGATACCGCTCGTCCAGATATCTGGACATGATTTTAGTCTCAAACTTTACCCTTAAAGGTTCATCTGACTTTAAGATGATCCCGTCCCGTATAATGTTGTACGTCAAAAGTAGGGGAGAATCATTTAGTACTACAAGATCTATGTCATCCGTTTTAAGAACCTCTGTAAGTTTGCTTATTAATTCAAGCTGGAGGTCAAAACTTTCCTTTTGTAAAAGAGTATCATCAAGAAGCACAGCAATATCTATGTCGCTCAGGCAGTTAGATTCTCCCCTAACAGTTGAGCCGAAAAGATAGGCTAATGTAACATTATCAAATTCTGAGAAAAATTCTCTTAGCTTCTGTTCAAGCTGTTCAAGATCGGGTTGTGGCATAATAGGCTGCATATCAATTGTTTACGACTTTGTGCTTACATCTGTTTATAATTTGTGCAAGCTTCAAATTTTCAGGGCCTTTCCCATTAAGGCTGCGAAAAGCCTGGGCTGAAGCCCTTGTTTTAGATCTGCTCTTAAAATAAACTTGAGGGGATGAAATTGATTTCCAACAAAAAGTCTTCAGCCCCAAAGATAAATATATCTGAGCGGCATCTATAACCGCGGCATGTCAGCAATATTTGAAATTCTCGATAAGGACGCAGGCGGCAGGATAGGGAAACTCAAAACCCCACACGGAGTGGTTGAGACCCCTACAGTCATGCCTGTAATCAATCCGAACATCCAGCTTATTTCCCCGAAAGAAATGAGAAGTTTCGGGGCAGAGATTCTGATCACCAATTCCTACATTATCTACCGTAAAGAAGAACTGCGAAGTGTAGCCCTTGAAAAAGGGTTACATGGGCTCCTCGGCTTTGACGGCCCAATTATGACGGATTCGGGCTCTTTCCAGCTTTCAGTATACGGGTCTGTAGAGGTTACGAACGAGGAGATCCTCGGGTTCCAGGAAAAAATAGGAAGCGACATCATAGTCCCCCTTGATATCCCTACTCCTCCGGACGTCCACTTTAAGAGGGCAGAAGAAGAACTTGCGATCACAGCCGAACGCCTTGAAGCTGCCCGCAAATTCATCCGGAGCAAACAGCTCCTTGCAGGCCCGGTTCAGGGTTCAACCTATCCCGAACTCAGGGAAAAAGCTGCATCACACCTGAAAGATCTGAACTTTGAAGTCTATCCTCTGGGGGCTGTTGTGCCTCTGATGGAATCCTACCGCTACGCAGAGCTTGTGGATGTAATTGCAGCATCCAAAAAAGGGCTCTCTCCAACCTCACCTGTCCACCTTTTCGGAGCAGGGCACCCCATGATGTTTGCCCTTGCAGTAGCTCTCGGCTGCGACCTTTTTGACTCGGCAGCTTATGCCCTCTATGCCAAAGACGGGCGTTATATTACTGCAAACGGGACGTACCATTTAGAAAAACTGAACTACCTTCCATGCTCCTGCCCTGTCTGTTCCAGATATACTGCCGAAGAATTGAAAAAAGCTAAAAACAAGGAAGAGCTGCTGGGGCGGCACAACCTCTATGCAACCTTTGCAGAAATCCGGCTGATCAAACAGTCCATCAAGGACGGAAAACTGCTCGAGCTTGTTGAGCAGCGCTGCCGTGCCCACCCGAAACTCCTTGACGGGCTGAAAAGGCTCTATACTCATTCTGAGTGGCTGGAACAATTTGACCCTGCAACAAAAGGTACTTACTTCTACTGCGGACCCGAATCAGCCTCCAGACCAGAGGTTCTGCGTTTTGGAAAGCGTCTGGAAAGGTTCAGCCTCGAAGGTTCGGCGATTATACGCACAGCTCCGGTTAAAGGAGAAAAGGAATATGACCGGATTCTGGCATTTAAAGCACCTTTCGGAGCATTTCCTGTAGAAATGGAAGAGGTTTATCCCTTCAATGCCGAGGTTCCGAAGTTTCCAGATTACGAATCTCTCAGCACAGCCCTTTCAAACACAATTAAATTAATGGATCTGAACCCTGGAGCAGAATTTACCTTTATCTGTGAAAAAGAATTCAAACATCCTTTAATTGAAGAAATAGGGAAAAAAGCAAAGATTGTATACATGGAAGACTGGAAAAAAGCATAAACAGGTTGAAATCCTGTACTCTGAATTGAAGCAGATTTTTCGGGCTTTGACAATTTGAAGGATGTATCTCCGCAGTTCGTCTCTAAAATTCCTTAATATCCTTCAAATTTTCTACCTCTCTGCATTGGCAGAATCTTTCGGTAAAAAAGAAAAAGGAAACTTTTTTGAAATGCGAAAGTTTATAGGACTATTTGCAAACAAGCTCTTAAACCCAAAAATCCCGAAACACGAAATTCCGGAAACAGAAAACTCCTCATAAATCGAAAATTCACAGGTGAAACGATTGTCCCTTACAGCAAGAATCGGGGAGCTCAGCCCCTACCTCCGGCTGCTGAGACCTGAACTCTACTACATGGACCTGACCCTCCCCGCCGCAAGCGCTATACTTGCTTCCTACCTGGCAACCGGAGGGCTTCCCTTATTTGTCCCCTTCCTGATTGCCGTGATAGGAGGCTTTGCGGCCATAACCAGTTCATATGTTTTCAATGACTGCTGCGATGTAGATATCGACACTATCAATATTCCGGACCGTCCACTGCCCTCTTCAAGAGTTTCAAAGAATTCGGCGATGATGTACGCCTTCTTGCTTTTGCTTATTGCAGGTGCCGCAGCTATGTACCTGAACCCGGAATCTCTTCTGGTCCTCGTTATCGCGGCTGCAACTATCACTGTTTATTCAATCTTTGCAAAGCGCAGCACTTTCCTGAGCTTTCTTCCTGTAGGCATATCCTACGGGCTTGTGCCTATTGGGATATGGCTTGCATTCGACCCTGCAGGAATTCTGAAAGGAAGTGACGGGGTGATCCTTCCTCTCCCGGCAATCTGCTTCGGGCTTATGATGTGCGTTACGGACTGGGCTTTTACACTTGGAGGTGTTGCCAGGGACGTGGAAGGGGACAGGCTAAAAGGTGCTCCTACAATGCCTGTAACTTTCGGAATTCCCTTTACCGCCAGATTTGTTACCTTCTGGTGGATTGTCGGTGTCATTGCTTCGGTCATCATAGGCTGGTCAGCCCGGCTTGGCCCTGTGTTTTTTGCAGGCGCTCTTGCTTCGGGGCTCTGGATGCTTACCCAGTGCTTTGACTTTATCAGACACCCCACTCCTGAGAGAGGCGGCGCACTTTTCCTTAACGGTTCAAACTACAGGGCTATAATGTTCGGATCAATGATCCTGGATGTTGTTCTCTGTATTTATCTGGGGTCTTATACCTCCATACTCTGGTGAAAAAATCTCTGGTGAAAAAAGGAAAGGAAAAAATGGATGCGGACATTATTGTAATCGGGGCATCACCTGCAGGGCTCATGGCTGCCAGAAACGCCTGTGAGAAGGGTGCGGATGTTCTTTTGCTCGAAAGAAAAGAAGAGATAGGAAATCCTCCACACCCCGCAAACTCTTTTTTCAAGGGGATGCTTGACAGGTGCGGGGAGAGGGCAGACCCGTCTTATGTTGTGCATTACCTCAAAGGAATGAAGATCATCTCTCCGGAAGGGCACGAAGTAATAGTAGAAACCCCCGGCTATTCCATTGACAAAACAAAATTCGACCGGTTTTATGCGGAGAAAGTGATGAAAACCGGCGTTGACCTCAGGACTGGAATAGAAGCAAAGGATATCTGGAAAGAAGGAGAGCAGTTTGCTGTCAGCACTTCGGCAGGGAGATTCAGGTCTAAACTCGTAATAATCTCCGACGGCATCAATTCTAAAATGGCATCTCTTATGGGTTTGAAAACAATGAAGTACCCTGAGGATATCGCCTGGGGGACCGAGCTGGATATCAGGGCTCCAGGGCTGGGTAAACCTGAAATGTTTGAGTATTATGTAGGAAACCACGCTCCGGGCTGGAAGACCACATATGCGCCGAGAGGAGGAGACAATGCAGCTATCGGGGCTTATGTGCGCAGGTGCGGAAAGGACGCAACCCCTTATCTGAACGCCTGGGTAGAGCGTTTCAAAAAGCTTAAAGGGCTAGAAGAAATAGAGGTTGTAAGAAAACTTTCCGGGGGAGATCCTATCGTAACCATACCCGGAGAGTACATAACCGATGGGATAATGGTAGTAGGAGGAGCTGCCGGGCAGTCCGGAATAGGGTATGCAATGAGGGCAGGCCAGATATGCGGAGATGTGGCAGCAGATTCTGTAAAGAAAGGGGATGTATCAAAAAGTGCTCTTTTGGAATACAGGAAAATCTGGGAAAAAGAGTTTAAAGTAGAGCATTACATTGGCAGAATAGGGCTTGAGACTCTCAGGAAGATGACGGATAAGGAAATCAATGAGATGGTAAGGGTATTTGAGAATGAAGACCTTTCCTTTATCCACGGCAGCGCTTTTGAACAGGCTATACAGGTTTTTGCGTTTATGTTAAAGAAGAAACCCTCAGCTATGCTGAAGTACAGGGCATTCCTGAGGAACAAATAAAAAACCGAAAAAATAGAACGGAACAATATAGAAAGGAAAAGCCACCAGAAATCCAGATGCAGGGAAAATATGCAGTACGAGTTTTACAAAAACCCCCTTTTCAGGGTCTATGCAGAAATTGAAGACGGTTGCCTGGCAATGAAAACAGGCGGGGCAGCGTCTCCACTGATGAAAAAAGTCCTTAAGGCAAACATCTCAATTTTTGACGGCGAAAAGCCTGCAAATGTAGAAGCTGACCGTCTGATCTATTCGACCTGGATGCCACCGATTCCCAGTACTGGTTTTGACCGCCTCGTAAAAAGCCAGCTTTCATCAATGCTCGGGAAAAACATGCCTGACCAGGTAACGATCTCAATTACAGAAGACTGCCCTAACAACTGTATTCACTGTGCACTTCCTGATACGAAGAACAGGGAAAAACTTGCACCCGAAACAGTTAAAAACGTTATCGATCAGGTTCTCGAAATGGGCACGACCTTTATTATCTTTGATGGAGGGGAACCCCTTACCTATCCGGGTTTGGAAGCCCTGATAAACTATGTTAATCCAGAAAAAGCCATTACTGGAATGTTCACCTCAGGGGTGGGGCTGACCGAAGAACGCGCACGAAGCCTTAAAGCTGCAGGATTGTACTCCCTCACAGTCAGTTTTGACAGCGCATATGAAGAAAAACACGATTATGTAAGGGGCAGGAAAGGAGTTTTTAAGAGCGCGGTTGAGGCAGTTAAAAACGGACTTGCAGCAGGGCTGCTTGTAAATATGTATGTGGTGCTCTCGAGGGACAACGTCAATGAACTTGATGAGCTTTATACACTTGCAGCAGACCTGGGAGCCCATGAACTCTCTTTCTATGAAATAGTTCCTACAGGCAGGTGGATGGACCACGCCTCTGAGATCATGACCCCTAAAGATCTGAGAAAATTCGACAATTTTGTTGCTCAGGCACGCGAAAGAGAAGGCCCAAGAATCTTTCCGATTCCGCAGGTTATGAGAACCACAGGCTGTATGGCAGGAAGGAAGTGGCTGCATATCACTCCAGAAGGGAACATCCTGCCCTGCGCCTGCATTCCAATTCCATACGGAAATGTCCACAAAGATAGGGTAAAAGAGATCTGGAAAAAAATCAGGAACGACCCTGCTTATAACGCAAAATGTTGCCTTATGAGAAATCCGGATTTCAGGGAAAAGTATCTGAAACTTCTGGAGTAAGCGTCTGTAGTTAAAAAATATTGATTTCTGGTATTCGACAAATTTCAGGTTTTTGAAGCAGGCAGGTTCAAAAGCAGAATAACAAATAGTAATTCTTTTTTTTCCATATGTTGTACCTGACCTGAGATTCCTGCGCAGCAGAGAAACCGAAAGTGCTGGCTATGCCAAAATTAAATGACAGGATAAACGGCAATTTAAGTACTGCTAAGATAATAGAAAAATGAGTGCATATGAAAGTGAAATTACTTTCACATGCAATTGAAATAAAAGATTCCAGCGAATCTATTCTATGAGACTGATTAGACTAAACCAGATCTCTGAAGAGTCATCAGGTCTTCGGTGGTGAGCTTTGCTCCGCCCTTGAACTTCTCGAAGATAGACTTGGCATCTTTCTGGAGTTCGGACTTGACAACACGGGACTTTCCGTCTTTGTCTTTCTTCTTAAGCTTGAAGATTTCCTTGTCAAGATCCCTTATTTCCTTCTGGGCATTGATGAAAATCTTGTGCTGTTCGTCAGCTGCTTCCTGAGCTTTTACAAATTCTCTGTGTGCGATATCTGACTCTGCTCTGGTTCTGTCAGCTTCCTTGAAGGCTGCAATCATCTTTTCGTGGTATTCCTGTGCCTGCCTGGCATACTCGGCAAGTTCATCATGGAATACTGAAGCTTCATCCCTGATTTTCTGGGCTTCGTCCAGGATATTTTTCAGTTCGAGGTTGCTTTCAAGCTGTACTTTTTTAACCTGGTACTGTTTCTGAAGCTGCTGAATCTTACCAACGAGTTCTCTTTCCTTGCTGGTGCTCAGGACTTCGGTCTGCTGGGCGAATTCAAGGCGGTCAATATCTTTTCTTAAGGCTTTGATTGAGGGTCCGCCAAGGTTGTTCTGCTTTCGGATGGAATCTGCCTTTGCAAAAAGTTCATTTGCTCTGGCGTTGGTTTCATCGCGCTTATTCTTGTATTCGCTGACCTTTTCGTTGATTTCGTCCCTGAGAACTTTTAATTCCTGAGCTTCGTTGATAAGGTCTTTTGTCTTTTTGTTGAGTTCATTGCGCTTTGCGGCGAGAGCGCTGGCTTCAGCGTTTAAAGTATTCCTTTTCTCTTTGGCTTCTTCAGATATTTCCTTCAAATCTGATCTTTTTTTCTGCAATTCTTTTAGCATCTCTTATTGTGCCTCCCGGTCCAGCAAAAGAGCTGGCATTTTAGTAGTGTTCGATGTCGACATGCTGTGCCTGATTACAACATTGATAGGAAAGAGATTCAAGAACAGGGATTACGGCTCTAAGATCTTTTACTGTAATGACCACGTCCGCATACTCCCTAAGGATGGGCTTTGGATTGAAAGCTATGGCAAAACCTGCTAACTCAAAAATACAGGCGTCATTTGCGCCGTCCCCGACAACCACACACTGCTCAGGCCTGACATTGTAAATCCTTGTCAGTTCCTCGAATACCTTCGCTTTGGAATCGCTCTGTGTGACAGGACCGACAACTTCGCCTGTGAGGCAACCGTCTTCCACAAGCAGTTTGTTAGAAACAACGAAATCAATACCAAGCACTTCACCTATCCTCTCGGCAGCTATGGTAAATCCACCAGAAATCATCGCGGTTTTATAACCCCGGTTTTTGACGTACAGGACAAGTTCGGCGGCTCCCGGCATAAGATCAATCTGATTTACAGCATCAAGGGCAGTTTCCACAGGAAGTCCTTCAAGAAGTCTGACCCTTTCTGCAAGCGCTTGCTCGAAATCGAGGTCTCCATACATCGCTCTCTTCGTAATCTCCTCTACTTTGCTTACAACACCTGCAGCCCTGGCGAGCTCATCGATGGTCTCAGCGTCTATTAGGGTGCTATCCATGTCAAAAACAATGAGTTTGTTTTCAGTAGAATTATGTATAGGACAGTTCACTCAATCAAAACCTGGACCTGAATATCTATAGATATAGCGGGATAATTCCCGAATAGGGCATACTGCCCGAAGTACCGTTTTCAGAGGTACCCCCGCAGCCTGATATAATATATGTGCCCTGACATTAAAAGCCCACCAACGGATAAATTGTTCAAATTATAATGCGGGTTTCGCTAAAACAAAACCACAAAACAACAGCATTGATGTCAACGTTTTTGACTGAAATAAATCACATCCCTTTTAAGCTTTTCGGAGGGGATATGAAATATATCGAATAATGATTATAAATAGGACAGATATATATAAAATAAAGGTGATAAGGGAGGGAAGTTGCCAAAAGGATTATAAACCCTTTGGGAATTCCACTATTGAAGAAAAAGGTCAACACAGGATTTTGAAAAAATGGTCAACATAGGCTTTATAAAAATGGGCAACCTGGGAATGAGCCAGGTTATCAATCTGATCCAGGATGAAATTGCAGCGCGAGAAGGAATCACTGTAAGAGTGTTCGGCACAGGTGCCAAAATGGGCCCTGCCGATGCCGCAGACACTGAAAGCTTCAAGCAGTGGAATGCTGACTTCGTAGTAATAATCAGTCCGAATGCAGCAGCTCCAGGTCCTACCGCAGCCCGTGAGATCTGGAAAGACGTCCCCTGTATCGTAGTTTCAGACGGACCTACAAAAAAGGAAGCCCGTGAAGCTTTAGAGCAGGAAGGTTTCGGATACATTATCCTCCCGGTAGATCCTCTTATCGGAGCAAAGAGAGAATTCCTTGACCCTGTAGAGATGGCGTCCTTTAACTCCGACGCTATGAAAGTGCTCTCCATCTGTGGTGTTGTAAGACTTATCCAGGAAGAGCTCGACAAAGTAACAGAACAGGTCGCATCCGGGAAGTCAGGAAAGAGTCTGGAACTCCCGCACATCTTCGCAAAACCTGAGAAATGTGTTGAACATGCAGGCTTTGCAAACCCTTATGCAAAAGCAAAAGCTCTTGCTGCCCTCCATATGGCTGAGAAAGTTGCACAGGTTAACTTCCCTGCCTGCTTCATGTTAAAGGAAATTGATCAGATATGCCTTACAGCAGCAGCCGGACATGAGATCATGGGAGCTGCAGCCCTGCTCGCAGCTCAGGCAAGAGAAATAGAGAAATCCAATGACACAGTCTTCAGGCAACCCCACGCAAAGGGCGGAGCCCTGTTGAAAAAGGTCAGGTTATACGAAAAGCCAGAGTAAATGCTGAAAAAAAATATTTTCAGCTCTTTAACCTTGTCCTGGATCTTATCAAAAACTGGAAAAACGTCCCTCTCAATTCCTGAAAAAGAGAGAGGGACAAAATCCTCCAGCAAAAGTACATCCAGCAAAAGTACAATTAGCTTTTATCATTCGGTATAATATTCTTTTTGTAACCTGCTACTCTAACATCTTCTGTCTCACTTTTTGCGCCTTCAACTTCTTCCAGTACGGAGGTATATTCCAAAAATACACATGAAAGATCAATTGTAGCCAGAAGGTCCACAATTCCAATGGCCGCAACAACCGCCCCATCACTGGAACGGAGAGGAGCAACCACGACATGTTTTCCGTGATACACGCCTTCTGTGGGAACTTCATGGATGACTCTATTGGTCTTTAATACCTCTTCAAGTACAGGGCCTGTGTAGTCTCTGTCAAGGACTTTTCCCTTTTCCAGCCTGAGCCCTTTCCTTTTCAAGCTTCTAATAGTGGTAGGGAGACCTGTTAACGAATGTATCGCAACCGCTAACGACTCAAGGTCTTCAGGCCCCGAGTCTTCCGAGATAGATAGGGAAGTAATGGTTTCACCCCCAAAAGGTATTTTGCAACCGGTACAGGCAAAAAACAGGCATATGATAAATAAAAAACGAGCCCTATTTTTCTGCCATATTTAGAGTATATTTTTTCCAAAGAATATATAATCACTCTTCATTCTCAAGTGCTTTTATGAGCGCCTGTTTGTGCAATTCTCCAGACTCGTGAATACCTCCAAGGTCACCTCTTGATGCTCTGCAGGGATAATGCTGGACTAACAACCCGGCTTTCGGAGGGGCATCCTTTACCGGCACTCCAACAATCTCCTTTGCCATATACCATGTGCTTCCACAGGGAGCACCTTTTATAACCTCAACTTTAGCTATTTTTCCGTTCTCGGTTTTGACTTTCAAGATAGGAGACCCAAAAATCTCAGTAAAGGGCCGGTTGCAGGAGTTGGGTTCGAGAGTACAGCAAATTTCATCTACCTCTATGTCCATTCCGGAAGTTTCGGAGATCTTTTTAAGTTCGGGAACTGACGCCCTGGAAGGACCTCCCGGAATAATCAAAGATCTCACTCCGGCTTCTGCGGCAAGCTTTGCAATTGCCGAAGTAAGGTCAGGATGCAGGGCATAACTAACCATAATATCGGCAGAAAAGACATGCCTGTCGAAGTTTAGATTCTCCAGGAATTCATCAGGCTCCTCAATAAATACGGGCACGAACTCAGGCAGGTCGGCAGTTACAACCGAAAAGTCACTGTGTTCCTTTATAGATTCAACCAGGCGGTGCCCATACTTGCCCCGTGTGATAACTCCTATTACAGTCATTGCTTTAAGCTATTTTTAATGTTCACATAAATAGATACTCATTTTATCCGGAACTGCTGCCCTGACCTGCCATTTGCCATAACCCCTCAGGCTATAAATACAGATAGTGCGTTTCAATAGAACCTGTTGAGAAATAAAAAGGCGGTTCTTATGAGAGGCAAACTGATTACACTTGAGGGTATTGACGGTTCAGGAAAAAGTACGGCTGCAAAAAAACTTCAGGAAAACCCTGATATTCGTGTTTTTGATCCGATCTTTACCAGGGAGCCGACCAGAGGCACCCTTACCGGAAATGCCGTTGAAAATGCCATCCAGTCTGAAACCGACCAGCTTGCAGAGCTCTTCCTGTTTACAGCTGACCATGCAGAGCATCTGGCAAAACTTGTAAAGCCTGCACTTGAAAAGGGCAAAACCGTTATTTCTGACCGCTATTCAGACAGCCGCTATGCATACCAGGGAGTAACTCTTAAAAGCAGGTTTGAAAACCCGCTTGAGTGGGTGAAGCGCCTGCATGCAGGATGGACTGTTATTCCGAACCTTACTTTTCTTTTTGATATTAAACCTGAAATAGCAGTTGAACGCTGCGGAAAGCGCGGGGAACAGACAAAGTACGAAAAAATAGAGTTTTTACAAAAGGTCAGAGAAAATTTCCTCAGTCTCGCCGCAGAAGAGCCGGAGCGCTTCGTGATAATCGATGCCTCCAGCTCCCAGGAAGAAATAGAAAAAGAAGTAGTCCAAAAAGTTATTGAGTTTATTCAAAGGGATTGAAAGGGATATTACGGGGAATAAGAATCAAACCTGAAAGAATTAGATATAAGAGGAAAGAAAAATAAAAAAGAAGATAAAAATGATGGTTAGAGCCCGTTATCGTCCGCAAATTTGATCAGAGCTTCCCCCAGCATCCGAACATGCGAAGGGTTGAGATTGAAGCGGGCTTTTTTCATGCCCCCACGCTCTTTTGCTAGCTCTACATATTCCTTTTCAAATCGGTCACTGTGTGCAAGAGAAATGGTCATATACCAGCCGCCCCCCATCTTGATCTCCACATAACCGTCTCCGCTGCTTACTCCTTCGCTTTCTTCTACAGGCTCTTCAATACTTTCCTCAGTTACTTTTCTTGTTGCCATGCTGTAACCTCAAAATTCTTTGTATTTATAGTGAAATCCATAATTCGATATAATCTGCTAATTGGGTAATGTTTGTCAGGTTAATATAAGATGCTCAATACATTATTATACCCGAGGCATAAAGCAGGGAATAAAGTCCTCCCATGTACTCATGAATCTGAACTCTTAACCTTTTTTAATCCAAGGGTCATCACTTCCGGAGGAACCGAACCTGAGTGTATTGCAGTTGCCACCAGAGCACCTTTTATACCAAGGCTGTCAAGAGCAAAGAGGTCTTCCATACCCCTGACCCCTCCTGCAAGCAGAACGTCGTGTACTGAGCTCTCAGCCAGTTTGCGCAGAAACTCAGGGTCAAAGCCGGAAGCTGTGCCTACTCTGTCAAGGTCGAGAAAAATCAGGTCTTTCAAAGGAAGCCCATTAAGGATTTTTACGATTTCAAATGGATCTTCAGGGATCTCCGGGTCCTGTTTAAGAATCTTTCCAAATTTCACATCAATACTGACACTTATACGGCCAGGATTTCTGGAAACTGCATCCCTGATTACTGCAAGCGTGCCGGTCTCCGTGCCTATAACTGCGGTTCCTGCAATAGAAAGGGCTTTGTCCACATCTTTTAGAGAAGATACTCCAAAATCGAGCATCGTATCTGCCTTAGAACTTACCTCCCGGATAAGCTCTGCATTAATGTCTAGAGGACCTTTTCCCTGAAGCGAATTAAGGTCAGCAATATAAACTTCTCGAGGGTGTAAAAATTCAAGTATTTCCAGAGGAATTGAGGTCTTGCATACTGCACTTGAATCCGAAACCGGGCGGTAATTTTCTCTTATTCCGCCTTTTGCGAGAACTACGGCATGATTAAATATATCCATTACGAAGACTACTCGGAACATACTTATTCGATAATTGCATCATCCTATAAAAAAATATAAAATAAACTTAATTGTATAAAAGGGAAGAGTATATATTATAAAAGATTTAACTTCATGCTTTACTAGAGGCTTTCTATGAAACTGCTTGTGAGTCCAATCAACAGAGAGGAGGCGATCATCGCTTCTATAGGCGGCGCGGACATTGTGGATGTCAAAAACCCTAAGGAAGGTTCCCTTGGAGCCAATTTCCCCTGGGTAATCAGAGAAGTTAAAGCGGTTGTGAATGGCAGGCAGCCGATAAGCGCAACAATTGGAGATTTTAATTACAAGCCCGGAACTGCTGCCCTTGCAGCTCTTGGGGCAGCAGTCGCAGGAGCAGATTATATAAAAGTAGGTCTTTTCGATATCCAGACCGAATCACAGGCCCTTGAGCTGCTCACAAAGATTACACGAGCTGTAAAAGACTATGACCCGTCAAAAAAGGTTGTTGCTTCAGGGTATTCTGACTATAAACGTATCAATTCGATTTCTCCTTTTTTGCTCCCCGCAGTTGCCGCAGAAGCAGGGGTAGATGTTGTCATGGTAGATACAGGTATCAAGGATGGGAAATCTACCTTTGAATTCATGGATGAAAAAGAGCTGAAAGAATTTACCGACCTTGCCCACAAGTACGGGCTTGAAAATGCAATTGCCGGCTCCCTGAAATTCGAGGACCTCCCTGTACTGGAAAAGATAGGACCAGATATAATTGGTGTCCGGGGCATGGTCTGCGGTGGAGACAGAAGAACTGCAATCAGGCAAGAACTTGTAGAAAAGCTTGTAGCTGAGTGCCAGGCCTGAAAAACTCTGAGAATCAAAAATAACAAAAAACACAGGAAATCTGTGCTGGCCTGCCCTTCAGGAAGGCCGGCCAAAAAATAATTATAAAGCCATTTACTTTTCTAATCTGATGTTTATTTTTGGACATATAGGCATAACTCTGGGAATCTTTTATTTGCTGAGTCGCTTATTTCCGGGGAAAAATATTCCGGTAGATCTTAAATGGATCGCTTTTGGAGCACTTCTTCCGGACTTTATTGACAAACCCCTTGGCAGGATAATCCTGGCTGAAACCATAGGAAGCGGAAGGATATTTGCTCATACCCTTATCTTTGCAATCTTTCTGGGACTGGCTGCATATTATGTATTCCAAACAAAAAGCTGGACAACCCCTCTTATTATTTCAGGCGCCTCTTTCTGCCACGTACTTGAGGACCAGATATGGAACTCACCTGTAACCTTTCTCTGGCCGCTTCTCGGATGGGAATTCCCAAGAGATACATTTTCCGGAGGTTTCATTGAATATTTAATAAGAATCCTGAATCGTTCATATGACCCGGCTTATTCAGGAGTGTTTATCCCGGAAATAATAGGTATAGGGATAATTCTCCTGTATGCAGGCAGCCATATCAGGTCAAAAATGAAAGAAGATCACAGAATAAACCCCTGAACACTCTCTTTTTAGGGATTCACTGTTTAACTTAAAATTGGTCATCTCAGCTTAGCTAAACTCTTAGCTTATTCTTAAGCTCCACTCACTTTTACACTTCATAAAATAGTCTGCTAGAGCGATTGAAGAGAATATTCTAAACCAAAAATTAGTCCTCTTGAGGGAGCAAAGCGACCGAAAAGGACACCGCCCTCCCGAGGCGGAACTCGGGTGGCGGAACTCTGGAAACTCAAGGAGTATGCTTGTAAATTTTGATATTAAGAGAATCATAAATCTTGTATAGAGGTTTACCTTCCGGAGTTTCAGAACTATTCCTGGACGAAGAATATTCCATTTCGGAGTCTGCTAATTTTTCCATACCCATAGCCTCTGAAAAAGTTGTCACTATAAGGTAGAAAGGTCCTCCATTTGTAGTGGAATTCTTTAAAGAAGCCGCATCCTCAGGACGGTTTGAAAGGGTTGACCCGGGATTAGCAGAAGCTTCTGAAAAGGTGTCAAAAGGTTTCTGGTTGCTGGAAGACTTTCCTGAAAACACGTAACCTTCTTTTTCTCCAGAAGATATAACATATGGATATTCTGCTTTTGAGTCTACCAGCCACTGCATTCCTTCAACCTCGTTTTGTGGGATAGCTTCTGAAATCCCGCCAGTATATGGAGAACTGAAACAGCTAAAAAACCCTAACGTCCATAGAAATCCCAGTACAAGAATTGTAGCTCCAAGACCGGTTGGATATCCCTTTCTGAGGAGCACAATATATAGAGAGTATCCCAGCAGTGGGATCTGGGCAAAAATAATGAAGCTCAGATTTACAAACCTATCCGGTGGGTAGGGTATGAAGGGATTTAAGAGAAAGCCAAGTTCCAGGAAGAATGAGGCTATATACAGAAGTAAAAAGCGAGGGTACCTGCGGACAAAGTGATGACAAAAACGTTTGCGGTTCTGCCATACAATTATTGTGTTGATTACAACAAAGATTAACGGAATATAATATTTGCCATAGTAAAGATTGAAAAGGTGTATAAATTCAAGAATTCCGGATTCCGTGCTCGGAATTGTAGCTAAACCTGCGGCTGTCAGTGTCTCAATACGCCAGACAAGAAACGGGAGAAAAACATCAAAAAATCCTGAAGCGTACTTTGCGCAGAGCAAGAAGCCACCTGAAGTGAATGATAAGAAAATAAATACAGGAACTATTTTTCCAGAAGAGTTGGAGAAGGGCTCTCGATGAAGGTTTTTAAAACTGAGGACTTTTTTAAGGAGACCTGACTGCATAACTTTCCCTGCAAAAGCAAGTAGCAGAGCGAAACAAAGCAGGTATATAAAGATAAAGGGATGAGCCAGCGGGAGCAGGGGTACCATAAAGAGAAGACAGGCAGTCATCGCCATTCTGTTTTTACCGGATATTGCATTCCACAACAAAAGGAGATAGAGAGGAATAAGGCAAAAAGTAAGGTAATAAGAGACTGTTGATGCCTGGAAATGTCCAAAATATGGAATAACCGAAGAGAGGAAGGTTACTGAAACCAGCTTTTCCCGGCTCATAAAGCCGCGATAGAAAAGATACATGCCTGTAATGAATATAATAGAGAAGAGAATCGGTAAAAAGTGAGCTAGTGCCTGCGCCCCCATGCCTGAAACAAGAGATAGAGTTGAGCCTAATAGAGGTCCGGTAGGAGAGAGATCTGAAAAAGTAGACAGACATGAGGTTCCTGAAATTCCTGTATTTATTGCCAGACCTGGATATAAGAAATCATCCCCCCTACCTATTGAAGCGTAACCTAGCATGTAAGGGATGATTAATACGATAACATGAACAAGAATAAGTGCGAAAGCTGCGCTACTTTTTCTATATGCGAGGAGCACAAAGCAGGAGGAAAGGTAACAGAAGAGCAGGAGCAGGTAAAAATGGAAAGGAAGCTGCTCATAGATATTAGCTGCGTACCCTTCAGGCTTGATTTCCCTTAGAATAAAGAGACTATAAACAAGCAGTAGCAGAGAAATTGAGGTAATCAGATTTAAGATTTTGTTGTTGAGTTTAGACAATGTGTCCCCCATCCTTCCGGAAAGTTACAGAGTCCAGTTCCCGCATTAAATTAGAGGACGACACCTGAGACAGAGCCTGCATCGTTCTCGTAGAATTTGCTTTAATAGGCATTCTGCAGCAAGGGAACTTACGTTCTCAAAATTTCCTTCAATCTAAGAATCTTTAATTATTCTTCTCCTTTTATTTTCCGTGTATGCAATCGCTTAATAAATAATTAATTGTTGTGCCCGGTATGCAGGTTGATACATATATGAAAGCTAATTAATGTTCGCATTAATGTTCTCATAAATAAAAATCCTCAAGAATTAAAGGCTTTCGGACTATTAGAGAAATGATTGTAAAAGTTTAGAATATTTCCAGTACTTTTAGAATATATAGATGTAGGGATAAGGGTTTATCCACAAGAAAAATTCTGACTTTAAAAGCTGGAAAATGAAACAAAAGAATACATGGTTTAAACCCAGAAAGAAATCGCTCTAAAATTGTATCAAGGGGCAGAAGTTCGATTTCCTTACGAACTCTGGCGCCTTTAACATCATTCTATATATTTTTGCATAACTGATCATTAAAAATTCAAACATTCCCGATGCTCAGGAACCTTAGAGATCTGATTTCTGTTTAAAGTATCAGTGTTTAAATACATGTTACTCCCGGATAATCCCTCAAAGGTATCTTCTCAACGTCACTCAGTTTACTCAGGATATTCCGAATTCTTTGTTCAATGAGTTTCCCTTTTATGCACCAGTAAAAAGGCCTTTTATTTCCAAGAGATGGGAATCTGGCACAGGAAATATCAAGTGGATGGAAATAGAATATGGTGTGCCCTCTTTTAAGACTCTGCATAAGCCCGTCAAGTATGAATGAAGAACCCAGAAATCGAAGCATAGGACCACCTGATGCAGGAAACCTCAGCCCATGTTGACAATAAGCCCAGGGAAACTCGATAAAGTCTCTGTCGTTACCTACTTCAAGTTCATTTTGCGCAGGATAATATGGGTAAGACGAAACTGTGCTGAGAGCTGAATCAGTTTTGTTATAAAAGGAATTTACCGAAACAGATGAATCGTATTTAAATCCCATTCTTTCGAGTGAATCGATCATCCACCCGCTTACAAGGGCATTTGGTGCCCTGTAACCAATCAACTTTTCTCCGCTGATTTTTTCGAGCATTTTCTTTGCGGCCAGAGTCCTTTGCTCAAACTCTTCTACACTCATTAATTGTTTTTTTGTCTCAGGGTCGATCTTACAGGCATGGCTCAGTCCGTGGCAGGCGAGCTCATGCCCCCTATCTACAATTGACTCTACCAATCCCGGGTAGTGTTCAACAGTATCTGCAACTACAAAAAAAGTAGCATTTACATTAAACTCATCAAGAATATCCAGCACCCTTTTTGTAGGTTCACTCAAGTAATCATACTTGCCGTGCCAGTTCTTAAAAAATTCGTCCACACTCCTGTAAACCGAAAAAGGAGAACTGCAGACTGAAGGAATATGATACCAATCTTCAAGATCAACCGTAACCGAAAGACTACCGTTCATGAAATCCCCCAATACGAAATATATTACGTTATCGTGAAACTAGACTGGAAGTTTCAATAAATGGGAATTTAGCAACTATGCGTTTCCCCACTGGCTTAGAAAGCCTCCCCATTTAAAGGAACATCTTAAGAGTATAAAAGATTTTTTGAAATTTCATAAGAAAGAAAAGGGCTAAGAAAGAAGGGATTAAAGAAAAAATACTCTAACAGCGAAAAAAGAAAGAATAAATTTTACCAAGAGAAAAAGTATAAATACCACATGATTAGTATATATTGCCCTATTCGCCCTTATTTAAAAGACCTCGCTTCCAGGTGAAGTGATTATATTCATAAACAATGGTTCTCACTGTATAAAAACCCGAAATAAATCTTTTAAGTCAGAGTTTTCAAGAAATTTGTAGTAAGATGTGGTTTATGAAAAAATTACTTGAAAAAGTCGATTAGCCGTAAAGATAAAAACGCACATGATATTCATCGAATAACATGCCCAAAGAATGAAAGTATTTGGAAGTACTTTCATGCCAAATCCTGGCTGTTGAAAATAAATGGATAGAAACAGAATAAACTTATTAATCGAGTGCCCTTGCAGGCTGGAAAGAAAGAGTATTATACATCCATAAATTCAGAAAAAATGAAAACAGAATCAAGAAACGATCTTAAATTTTGATTTCACAGACTTACCTCCAGAGTTGGCACAACTTTCTCTTTAAAAACCCACTTTTTTACATACAAAAGTGTGTACAATACCCAAAATGTCTCCCAGTACTATATAAAATAATTTTAAAAAATAACAAAAATATTTTATACTAGAACCACATAAACTTCAAAGTCAACTCAGGAGTATATAAGTAAACAAAATTTTCGTAAATGAGTTGATTGACCTGAAGTAATGGCTAACAAGACAGGAAATACTGGTTTTAAAAACCATCCTGAAATACAGGTTTTTGAAAAAATCCAGAGCCAGATCTTCGAAGGTCCTGTCACCTCCAATAACTGATCCCTATTATGTGATTGGAGAGTGAAACTCTGTGTGCAACGTGTCCGCCCCACATAAATCGCAGAGAACCGAATTGGACAGATTCAAAAATATTACGCAGACGTAATTAGATTTTTGAATTACCGTATAGACCCGACATAATTCAGATCTATACTATAGACTTGATCTGATTAGATAGTTCGGAAAAACATTACGAGTACGTAAAAAACATTACGAGTACGTAATATGGAATTTTGAGAAA
>Ga0208826_1000614_pt1 | contig 35336 bp, 26 predicted proteins | sample AD_UKC115_MetaG_FD_184451 | JGI IMG/M metagenome (GOLD analysis project Ga0208826, IMG submission 184451) | Active sludge microbial communities of municipal wastewater-treating anaerobic digesters from Hong Kong - AD_UKC115_MetaG (SPAdes)... | ecosystem: Engineered > Bioreactor > Anaerobic >...
TTGGGCGATTTATCTCTTGCGGAGGCCTTTGCCGCACCTCTTGTTACCGATAGGGCCGATGGACTATGGCCTACGCTTGTCTGCGATGAGTCTGGAAAGGCACTTGGGCTTGTTCATTCGAGCATGGATAGTTTAAAAGTAGCATTGAATAGCGGCAAAGGAACGTATCATTCTCGCTCGAGGGGCCTTTGGGTCAAGGGGGAGTCATCTGGAAACGATCAAACCCTAATCCGCGCAGAGCTCGATTGCGATCGCGACACAATCCGCTTTACGGTGCGCCAGAATGGCGAAGGCTTTTGTCATCTTGGCAGGAGAACCTGCTTTGATAACGGTTATGGACTGGAAAAACTCGATCGCACTATCAAGAAACGCATGAAAGAAGCACCTCCCGGCTCTTATACTCGAAGGCTATTTGCAGATGAATCTCTGCTGGCATCCAAGCTTCGCGAAGAAGTGCAAGAGCTTGCCCAGGCAAAATCTATACAAGAGGCAATATCTGAAGCTGCCGATGTACTCTATTTCACGTTGGTAAAAACAATCAGCATGGGGGCCAGCCTTTCTGATATCGAGGAGGAACTCGAGCGTCGCTCCTTGCGCGTAACGCGGCGCGGGGGAGATGCAAAACCCGAATTCGAAGGTCCAGAAGGAAAAAGCGAATGGAAAAGTATCCATTAAGAAGAATTAGGATCGATGATATCCCGGAGCCTTCGGCGAGGCTTTTCGATCCAGAAATCGATGCGGTTGCCAAGCAGGCTATCGATGCGATTCGGACTGGCAAAGAGGAAGAGCTTAGGCGATGGGCGGAGAGACTCGACAGACTTCCGGCTGGAGCGCCTCTTGTTATCTCTCGCGATGAGATGAAAGCTGCCTATGATGCGCTGCCTAAGGAAACCGCCGAGCTTTTAGGGCGCGCCAAAGGCCGCGTAGCGGCCTTTGCGGCCGCTCAACGCGCCTGCCTTGCGCCTCTTAGCATACCGCTTCAGATAGAGCCGATAGAGATTGCATCTCCGATAGATCCAATAGAACCAAAGAGCCTGTTAGAGCCAAATGAGCCAGCCGACATAGAGATGTCGGCAAAAAAAATGACAGCTAAAGGAATTAAAAAAGAAGGCGAGAAAGGCGCGTTGTGCGGCCGCTACGGGCACGAAATCGTGCCCGTGGCGCGTGTAGGTTGTTATGTTCCAGGTGGTGCCTTCCCCCTCCCCTCCAGCGCAATCATGACCGTTGTCCCTGCAAAAGTTGCAGGCGTCGAAGAAGTCTGGTGTGCTGGCCCCAATCCCAGCAAGGAGACCCTGGCTGCCTCATGGCTTGCAGGCGCAGAAGGATTCTTGCAAGTAGGAGGCGCCCATGCTATTGCAGCCTTAGCTTTCGGCGTCTGTATCCCCAAATGCGATGTCATCGTAGGCCCTGGCGGAAAATATGTCGCATCAGCAAAGCGCCAACTTTTCGGCATTGTAGGCACTGAAGCACCAGCCGGCCCCTCGGAACTACTTATCATTGCAGATAAAACCGCAGAAGCCGACATTATTGCTGCTGATCTTCTAGCCCAGGCAGAGCACTCCCCAGATTCACTGCCCGCTGCAATTGTGACCGAAGAAACTTTAGCTCTCGAAATCCAAAAAGCCCTCAAAACTAGGCTCGAAGAGCTCCCTGAACCTAATCGAAGTATAGCCAATCGAGCCCTTTCGAATGGCTTTATCTGTGTAGAGCATGATCTTCTGCGAGTTGTTGATGGAGCAAATCGCTGCGCGCCGGAACACCTCGAGATTGCAACCACAGATCCTGCAAGCCTTATGAAACAGATAAAAAACGCAGGTGCTGTCTTTCTCGGCCTAAGATCAGCAGAAGTATTCGGAGACTATGGTGCAGGGCCCAATCACACTCTTCCTACTGGAGGAGCATCTAGATTTGCCGCTGGCCTCTCAGTCCTTTGCTTTTTACGAACCAGAACATGGCTTGCCATAGAGAATCCAGAGCTCCTCGTTGAGGATACTGCTGCTTTCGCTCGCCTAGAAGGCCTCGAGGCGCACGCACAAGCCGCACTAACACGTACTCTCAAACATAAAAATGAAAGCCCTAAGTCCTAATGCTTAGAACCCGTATATGCTAGAATATTTTTCTCGTAGATATTTCTCAAACCACACAGGATCCAGAGCAGAACCAGTGGCTTTTTCGACGAGTTCGCCTGGCATATAGCGTGATCCATGACAATGCACATTGGCTCGAAGCCATGTAAGCACAGAGAGAGTATCACCGCTCGCTATGCGAGCTTCGATGTCAGGTACTTCTTCCTTGAGCTTAGCCCAGAACTGTGCAGCATAGAGATTTCCAAGCGCATAGCTTGGGAAATATCCAAAATATCCTATAGACCAATGAACATCCTGAAGGCAGCCCACTCGATCATTTGGCACTTCTAACCCCAATAATTTCTTGTACTTCTCTCCCCATGCTCCAGGCATATCTGCCACACGCAGATTCCCGTCTAATAGCGCTGACTCTAGCTCAAAACGCGCAATTATATGCAAACCATATGTAACTTCATCTGCTTCGGTTCTAATAAGCGAAGGACTCACTCTATTTACTGATTCTATAAAGCTTTCGAAGTCAAGATCCCTGCCAGCCTCACCCAAAAGGGCACTCAAGGCTAAAAAATTCCTCTCCCAGAATGCCCTGGAGCGGCCAACTATATTCTCCCACAGCCTAGACTGTGACTCATGCACCGCCATCGATACAGCTTCAGCCAGTTTTGTCCCTCTAAACTCTGGATTTGGATCGATTCCCATATCGTAGAGAGCATGACCCGATTCATGGATTGTGCTAAAGAGGCTTGAAGGAAAATAATCTTCAACATAGCGCGTTGTAATGCGTATATCGTCAGCACCGAGGCTTGTTGTGAAAGGATGAGCAGAAACATCCAGCCTTCCGCGATCCATCTCGAAATGCAGCACCTTCATGAAATACAAGCTTATTTGTTCTTGAGTTTCAGAGCTGACATACCGCCCTAGACATTTGTCTTCTATCTGCGGCTTAGCGCGTATCTTGTCGAGGATATCGACGAGATAAGCCTTCATTGTGGAAAAAACAGCTGTAATCGATTCCTGCGAGCTTCCGGGCTCATATAGATCGAGTAGTACATCATAGGGTCTTGCATTCGGATTGAGATACCCTGCCAGTTCTCGCGAGAGGCCAACAATTTTTTCAAGGTGAGATTCAAATGCCTTAAAATCGTTGTCTTTTTTTGCCTCTGCCCATTTTACCTGCGCAATGCTAGTTGATCTCGCATATTCGGTGACAAAAGCCTCTGGTAACTTGGTTTCTATATCATAATCCCTCCGCACCTTGCGGATATAGGCTTTCTCATCTGGAGAAAGATCATGCTTCGCTTCTAGTGTCGCAAGTAGCTCACCTATTTCGGGATTTACTGCCTTTTGGTGGGCAAGCCCCTCGAAAAGCGCAAGCTGTGATGCGCGTTCCTGTATCGCTTTGGAAGGCATGTAGGTCTCCTGATCCCATCCGAGGACTGCACTAATATGAGACATAAGAGTGTGTTCTCGATCAAGCTCTATAAGGCGAGCCGTTTCTTTTTGCATCGATTTCCTCCTTGTTTACTCTTCATAATTCATATAGTAGCACTCGAATAAGACTCTTTGTATACTAAAATCCGTGTTTTTAAGGGAATTGACACAGGATATACGCATTCTCAGAGGAACAGGGCCAGCAACCCTGCGTTCACTTGCGAATCTAGGTATTCATACTATTGCGGATCTTTTGCTGCACCTGCCAAGAGATTATGAAGACAGAACAAAAATCCTTCCATTATCGCGCTTTTCTGAAGCTAAGGTTTATACTAAGGCCAAGGTCATTCGCCATGAATGGTTTGGCTTTGGAAAAATGCGCACTCTAAAGATCATCATAGCAGACGATTCTTCCGAGGGGGCCCTCCTCTGCTTCAATAGGCCTTTCCTCGAGCAAATGGCTCCCGTTGGCTCGATAATCCAGATCTATGGCAAATTTCAGTTTAAGTATGGCGAAATCCAGTCTTCTGCCTTTGAGCTAAAACCCCTCCAGGAAGACTTCGTTCCAGAACAGAATCTTTCGCCTATTTATCCCCTCACGGGAAGGCTGAACCAAACAACTATGAGAAGGTTGACAGCTCTAGCACTTCAAAAATTTGCACCTCATATCGAGGATGAACTTCCAGATGCTCTGCGTGAATCATACTGCTTCCCACCCAAGTCTGAAGCTATTCGCTCAATTCATTTTCCTTCATCATGGGAATCAGTTAAAATTGCTCATGATAGGCTTGCCTACGAAGAGCTCTTTTACTTTCAGCTTGGTATTGCACTAAGAATTCGTTCTAGACAGACAAAAACCATTAATCGCATCTTTGTTCCTGGCGTACTTGCCAGACAGCTTCGGGAGCGTCTTCCCTACACGCTAACTGAAGATCAAGAACTAGTCCTCAAGGAAATCATAGAGGACATGCACAAGCCTTTTCCTATGGCCAGGCTTCTGCAGGGAGATGTCGGATCAGGAAAAACAATGGTGGCTCTGCTTGCGGCACTATATGCAGTTGAGCGAGGAGGACAGGTAGCAATAATGGCTCCTACTGAACTCCTTGCCCGGCAACACGCAACCATTGCTGCACATCTTGTAGAGCCCTTGGGTGTACGCCTTGCATTTGTGACCGGCTCGATATCTAGCGCTGTTCGGCCTCAACTATTAGAAGCTCTTAAAAGTGGCGACATAGATATCGCCATAGGTACACATGCCCTTTTCTCCGATGATGTTTCTTTTAAAAATCTCGAACTGGTCATAATCGATGAGCAGCAGCGCTTTGGAGTGCTACAGAGGGTAGCCCTCTACAAGAAAGGCCATGTGCCAGATTTTTTAATGATGACTGCCACACCTATACCAAGGAGTCTTGCTCTTACTTTTTTTGGCGACATGCAAGTATCTACGATTCAGCATCTACCGCCTGGCCGCAAACCCGTTATAACACATCTAGCGAGCGAAGTCCGAAGAGGTTCCGTATACGAGTTTACACGCAAAAAACTGCAAGAAGGCCAACAAGCCTATTTCGTATATCCAGTTATCAGTGAATCAGATAATCTCAGCCTTAGGAATGCGGAATCGATGGCAGAACACCTATCTAAAGAGATTTTTCCTGAGTTTGAAGTTGGAATTCTGCATTCGCGCTTGAGCGACGATTCTAAGATGGATGTGATGTCGAGATTTTCTGCAGGCGAAATAGCCGTTCTGGTTGCAACCACTGTCGTTGAAGTTGGTGTCGATGTGCCTAATGCGACCGTAATGGTTGTCGAGCATGCAGAGCGTTTTGGACTGTCCGCTTTGCATCAGTTGAGAGGACGTATAGGAAGAGGCGGTCTTCAGGGCTATTGTTTCTTTGTTTATTCAAAAGATATTACAGAAGAAGGGCGAATGAGATTGAAAGCTCTCTATGAGACCAACGATGGCTTCGCCATTGCTGAAGAAGACTTGAAAATACGAGGACCGGGAAATATATTCGGCTTGGAGCAATCAGGAGACCTCCAATTACGCATTGCCGATATGCGAACCGATTTTGACCTTCTCAAGAGAGCGAGACATGATGCTTTTAGAATCATCGAGAATGATCCAGGGCTTACGAGCCCCGAGAATAATGTGATTCGCCAAGTTCTAAATCGCGCAAACCCTTATTCTGAGAAGCAAGAATCTTAGCGTTTGCGTTTTAGTGCCTTTGGTCCTCCACGTTGAAGCACCAGCTCGGAGCAACTCATATAATCGATAATCTTATCCCTCCTTGCGCCTGGACCAAGCATCTTGCGAACCTTGTTACATTTCCGTCTTAGATATTGAATCGATGGTATACTAGTACCGAAGTGAGCAGCGAGTTCCCAATCGCGATATAGATAGCGCCCATATGTATCTTTGCGATTAAGAGATAGAAATTCGGCTAGATCTTCTCTGGTCCATATAATAGTCTTGCCATTTGAGTAATCATGTTGAGCCATTCTTCTTTTTGTCCGCTCTGTTGCTCCTGCCATTTTCCGCTTTTGCCAGTATTCGCTTCTATTGCGAGCATGTATAATGTCTTCTCTCTTAAAGCCTGTCTCTTGCATCCATAACCGAGCTAACTTCGCCTTCTCTGCAGGAGATAATCGTGATTTGAGAGAATTCGCTACATATTCATCTGGTGTTTTAGATTCAAGAATCATACGCTCAGCTTTTTTCATATTATGAAATTTAATAAAGAATTGCTAAAAGTCAAATATCCTAAGTTAGCTGCAAGAGGCGTCAGCAACCCTTATGTATCTCATGGCTTCAACATTAGTTGGCCTCTTATAATCTCTCATCGGCCTAGTCTCGCCGAAAGGCTATGGCATGCCAACCTTTTTTCTGATCAATATATGGAAGCTTAGAGAAGCCTAGAGGTTTTTCGCGGCCGACTCGCTCGCAAGCTGTACTTGTCCCAGAAAATATCACCACACCAGCACGTTTGAGCACTTTTTCGGCAAGCAGCCAGTATGTACTTACTATATTATACTTTGGAATATCTTCAATGAAGAAAATAGCTACATCAATGCTAGCCGGACTGAGCTCTTGCCATGCTGAAACTTGTCCTTCTTTTTGTGATGATAGAGTCTCTTGTGCTGGTGATTTCTCGCTTACTGAAGGCGAGATAATAGGAAGCACTGGATCGAGCATGGCAATGGTTTTTAGAGAACTCATCTTTTCTAAATTATGGATCGATGCTGTAAGTGCCAGTACATCATGCGATATCAGCACAATTTCCTCGGTTCCCAAGACTTTTTTTATCCACATAGGTGCGATGCCTACGCCAGGCTCTACAACAAGTGCTCGACGCACGAGAAGACCTGCAAAAACTTTCTGAGCCAAAGAGAGAGCACATACAGTAGCAAAAGAGGGCTCATCGAACTCAGGTAAGCCTAGAAAACCATCCCAATCGAGACTTGCTCTAGCAAGCTGTTTCTCTGTATGCGAACGAAAATAAGTAGAAATCCATCTCTCCTGTGAGGTTTTACCTACCTGAACTTCCTTTGGGCTCTGCGCAATTGCAACCATGTGATTTTTTGTGCTGATCGCTCTTAATAGAGTAAGGCCTGATTTAGCGCACCAGATACAAGCCATATCTGCCAAAGGTGCTATGATGACAAAGGCAAAAGTACCTCCAGGCTGCAAAAGCTCGGTGCATACAAAATGAAAATAATTCTCAAGTACTTTTACTCCGGCCTTTGCTGGCAGATTTGATACGACCGCATCGTATGGGCCACGCTCATCTGGCTCGCAAAGCAAACCTGGTTCTGCAATGAGGTAATCTGCTTTTCTCTCCTTTATTTTTATCTTTGCAAACCTTTTCTTATGGCATAGGGCATGCTCCTGCCCATCCAAGCCGAAAAGCCGTATGCCAAGACCATTCCGTTCTGCATTTCGTGCGGAGAATACAACCGCCCTAAAATCGCGGTCGCGCAAAACCACATCCATCTCAGGGCATGAGGCTGCCAAGCTAATGCCTATTACACCTACCCCGCAGCCCGCGTCGAGAAGGCGATGAGCATGAATAATTCCTGGTTCATTAGCTATTTCTTTTAGAAGAAAGCGGGTCCCTTCATCGATATCAAAAGAAGAAAAAAGCGAATGCGATAGCTCGAATTTGAGCTTAGTGCCACGGTAAGCGAAATCTACTGTCCTATTTACTAGCGGATCTAGCTGACAGAATGAATCGTCGGTCTTATTCGTTGACGCGCTCAACGTACTCGTTTGTCTCCGTATTGATAAGGATTTTCTCGCCCTGCTTGATGAAGAGGGGCACCCGCACTACAAGCCCAGTTTCGGTCCTTACGGGTTTTGTCGCTCCAGATACGGTATCACCGCGCACATAATTTTCGCTCTCTGCCACGGTAAAAATCATCTTATAGGGAATTTTGATGTCTATAGGCTCACCTTCCCACATAACTATTGTATAGGTTTCTCCTTCCTTTAAATAAGGAGCTCGGTCTTCATGAGCCGTTATGGGTATCTCGAACTGCTCGAATGTCTCATTGTTCATAAAATGGAAGGACTCATCATCGCTATATTGATATTGACAATCGACAAGATCTACTTGGGCATCTTCTACAGAATCAGCGGTTTTGATTGTTTGAGTAACCACATATCCATTTTTAAGGTTCTTCGCGCGCACACGAGCAAAAGCAGCGCCTTTCCCTGGATTGACAAACTCTCGCTCTACGACTATATGCGGTATGCCATTGATAATGAGACAAGTTCCGATCCCGATATCACCACCACGAATCATAATTTTTCCCTCAAAAAAAGCATTTAATCAATCTATACTAGCTTGGAATCTTGATCTATGTAAAGACTAAAGCATCTTGTGACTATTTCCATTACAGAACTATTCTAGACTTTATTTTGATATTCGGCATTCCTTAGAGAATTTTTTCTATTTATCTAATCCAAAAAAAGACGAAAAAGGAAAAATCATCACATCTTCGATCGATTTTTTGCCACACAAAACCATCATTAGGCGCTCAAAGCCAAGAGCAACTCCAGAACAATGCGGAAAGTCATCAAAAATGGAGCTATATGTCTTATCGACAATATGAGGCACTAAAGATTCTTTCTTTTTATTGCTCTGCGACTCCATATATCGATCGACAGCCTCAGGATTATCCATTTCTGTAAAACAATTTGCGATTTCAATACCTTCTACATAGAGCTCCCATCGCTCTTTGTATCTGGTGCCAGCAATATCCGCAGCAAGACACTCGATACCTGAAGGATATAGGTCTAGGATAAGTGGCTTATCCTTAGGAAGAGAGGGTTCTACTATGCTAAGAAAAAGAATATGGAAGGCATCTTCCCAATTCGCAGATTGAGGTACTAATAGTCCACGCTGTCGGCAAGCTTCGCGCATAGCCTCCGTATCGCCAAGCGCATCTAGATCTGCATTGGCAAACTCGGCCCATGCTTCTTTCATGCTCATCACTCGAAAAGGCGGACGAGCTTGAGAAGGGGTTTCGGAGCTAGCTAAGGCTTCGAAAAGCTCTTCCGTAAGTTTGATGTTGTCTTTGCTAGAAAAACCCACGCCATAATATTCAAGCATTGTAAACTCAGGGTTGTGAATGGGCGAAACCGATTCGGCATTTCGCCATGCTTTACAGATTTGAAAAACACTTCTCTTTGTATTGGCGATGACTCTTTTCATCCATATTTCTGGCGAAGGAATGAGATAGAGCGGTATATGGCCAAGAGTAGGATGAATATACTCTGTAGCAAAGACCTCCAAGCAAGATTCCGGTATGAGAGAAGGAGCAAGCGCCGGCGTGTCTAGCTCGAGATAATCCCTCGAAATGAAGAACTCGCGTACAATGCTCACCATGCGAGAGCGCTTGGTTATTAAATCTATATTCATATATACTATTCTAGACTGCCCTTAACGAAATGAAATATACGCATTGGGCAGGCTGAGCTTAGAATTCAATTCTTCATTGCTGCTTATCGCGGGCTGCTTTTAGCTGCTGCCTATTGTGGGCTTTGTCAATTAGAATTGACTGCCTGATTGAATTTTTCTTTATATTCTTCGATTACCGCAGCAAAATCAGCTTGTTCCTGAACCGAAAGTCCAGATTTAATGGTCTCTGCCACTGAGTTAAGTGCCTCAGCGCGCTTTCCTAGTTCTTCGATCTTTGCGCCTGTTCCCAGATTTCCGCCATTGAGCTGCGAAACTGCACTTGAATAAGCACCGATAAGATCGTCGTAGGCGGCCTTCCATGTTGTTATATCTTTGATCTCCTCAGGATCAATGCTCGAAATATTCTTGCTAGTCTGGTTGTCCTTGTCAGCTTTTTTAGGAGTACATGCAAAAAATGCAATAGATATGATTGCGAATACTGCAATAAATTTCTTCATATTACACTCTCCTGCAAAATATTGCATAATTAAATATTATTTAGCATAGTATGTCAATATTTAACGTATTCATTCCTCAATATATCAAGCCTTTTTGGCAATTATCGCTGCATTTCTTCTAAGTGCTTTAGGCGAAATCCACTTTTGATCGAGAGCCGAGCCCTTAAACAAAACTCGTATTTGCTCATCGTTTAAATTTGCCAACGACCCAGCATCAAAAAAACCACCTATTCGACCATGATTTACATGCGCTTCTTCATCGGGCTCGAAGTATGGGCAAGCCTCAAGACAAAGATCGCATCCATAGAGCTGGTCGGTCCAGGAATTATTGATGAAATCCGGCAGATTACCCTCGATCGATGAATAATTTTGAATACAGAGATACCGCTCGAAGCCAGGAATAGATGAAATACTCAAAGCCCTACTTGGGCAAGCATCGATACAAAGCCTGCAATCGCTACAGACAGCAAAAAATGAAGGAGCTATGCCTCTAGGAGAATCCTTGTCCTCAAGTTTTTCCATTTTTACATCGAAGGGCAGAAGCATCAGGCCAATCACAACCGCAGAAGACCAAATCGGCAAATTCATTATACATGCATTATGACTGTCGCTTTTTATTAGATGTTCTTGGAAATCAAGCAAATTCAAGATATCCGAATCATTTGTTTTTTTAGCTATAAGAAGGCTGTTTCGACCAATCGTCCCAAGCCCAGCAGCGAGGGCGAGGGCTTTTTCGGGAAATCTCGAATTCACAAATCGTGGCCATCGGCTAGGCGGTTTTCCTTCAAGATCAAGACTTTCTGCAAGCCTCTCTCTTGTAATTGCTTCAAAGGTTGCAACAGCACAATGGCCGAGACGATCCATAATCTCTCTATACCAGTTGCCGCGCGCAAACCTTGCCACCTTCGCTGCTGGTTGGCCATAGCAAGCAAGTGGCAGAGGCGGCAGCCCGCGCTCCGCGCGGCCTGCCGCCGCCTCAGCCTCGATATCCGGTGCATACCGAAGCGCCACCACTAACATCGCTCGCGCATCTAAAAGATGATAATGCTCCTTCAGTACCTTGACTGCACTACTCTCTGCCTGTAGTTGCTCTGTCTCCGCTACCCCTGATCTCAAGGAATCTCGATTTACCTGCTTCGCTTCACTGCTTTCTACTTCTATAGCGCCTTGCGATTCCACAACCTGCTCCCATGCAGTTTGTGAAAGCAATCCATAAGAAAAAAAACCTTGTTCCTTTGCATTCAGCAGAAGCCAATACGCTGCTCGCCTATTAGCTTCCTCATCGAGCTCTGGGCGCTCCATTTTCTGTATTTACGCTTTATAGCAGAGGAAAGCGTGAAGTAAGAGCTAGAACCTCCTGCTTTATGCGCGCAATTACCTGAGCATCACCTTTGGATTTCAATACTTCCATAATAAAAGAAGCAATCTGTTCCATCTCAGAAGGTCCCATACCTCGAGTCGTAATAGCTGGCGTCCCTATGCGTATACCACTCGTCACAAATGCGCTTTTCTTATCAAAAGGAATTGAATTCTTGTTCACCGTTATATTTGCTTCATCAAGCCACTTCTCCGCATCCCGACCGTTTATTCCAAGAGGAGTCAGATCGACAAGCATGAGGTGATTGTCAGTGCCACCCGATACTATTCGAGCTCCTCCCAAGGTTAAAGCCTGTGCCATCACTTTTGCATTGTAAAGCACATGATCAATGTACTCCACAAATTCAGGCTTCTGCGCTTCCTTAAACGCAACCGCCTTACCAGCAATGACATGCATCAATGGCCCACCTTGAATTCCTGGCATGACCATGCTATCGATAACCTCAGACCATCTGCGAAGTGCATCTCCCTTAGCATTCATAATGCCACGATCATTTTCCATATCTCTGCCCACTAGGATCATGCCTCCCCGTGGACCTCGCAAAGTCTTATGCGTTGTAGTTGTAACAAAATGAGCAGTCGCAATTGGGCTGGGGTGTCTGCCGGCGGCTACTATGCCAGCAATATGAGCCATATCGACCATAAGGTTGGCTCCAACTTCATCTGCGATCTTCCGGAAGGCGTCAAAATCGATTATGCGCGAATAGGCACTAGCTCCAGCAATTATTAATTTCGGTTTATGTTGACGAGCAAGGAATGCTACCTGATCGAAGTCTATGAGCTCAGTATCAGGATTCACGCCATAGCTCACCACTTTGTAGAATTTACCCGAAAATGATACTGGTGCTCCATGCGACAAGTGTCCACCATGAGCTAAGCTCATTCCCATAATTGTGTCACCGGGGTTAAGGGCTGCAAAGAGAACGGCCATATTTGCTTGACTCCCCGAATGCGGCTGCACATTGGCATGATCTGCACCAAAAAGCTTCTTCGCCCTGTCACGGGCTAGATTCTCAGCAATATCGACAAATTCACAGCCGCCATAGTAGCGCTTCCCGGGGTATCCCTCGGCGTATTTGTTCGTAAGTACCGAACCGACAGCCTCCATAACGGCTTTGGAGGTATAGTTTTCGCTTGCGATGAGCTCGATTTTTTCTTGCTGGCGTTCTGCCTCAGCCTCCATCGCAGCATAGAGTTCTGGGTCCATAGATTTAATATAGGACATATCTCCTCCCACGGATTATTGTATCATGGCATCTATTAGTATACTACAAAAAACGAATTGTCGTGTGTTCATCTTTTTGTAAGAATCATTGGATTGCTGTCGAAAGAAGAACTGGAGGATTCCAAGTCGAAGTATAGCTTAATCCATAGGCCGCTTCATCATATTCGAAAAGGGACCAGGAAATCTTTGTTTTGCTCTGTGCTTCTACTGGGACAGAGGGCAGAAGCTGATACCCCCTAGCCATTGCAATATGTCTATTATCAATTCCTTGATAATAGCTGGATCTATCCGTAAAGATTGGACGAAAACCCGAAGGAGTTATCCCTATTGCAAGGGCTGGGTCGAATGGAATCCATCCTATTCCGGCAAGATAATATTCTGACCAATAATGAGGAATTAGGCGCATATCTTCAGTCACAAGAAAACCAGCTACCGGGATCGCTGGAATACCCAATGCTCTGAGAAGAGCACAATTGATTAAAACAAGAGAACGCATACCACCAGCTTTGCTTTTAAGCGCATTGATAGCGTCATCCCTTAAAATCTGTTTTTCCTCATTTAGCTTTATATTCGAGAATGTCCACTGAGCAGCCAGCACGATCTGTCGAAAAGGATTCTTCTCCTTTTTTTGGATCGAAAGAGCTGCCGAGACTATCGCTGGATTGGCGGAAGGAACCAGAGCATCTGCAGCAAGATAAGAACTCAAAAAAGCAGGAGGCTTAGCTCCAAGTGGTTGTAGTGAACCTATGGCAATATCTGCTTTTATTTCGCAAACATCGATGACTAATCGCCTCCTTAATTCTATTCTTCCCAGCCTTGCATCCGCTGCGCCAAATCTAAATTCCTGCCATACTGCCGTTTCGGCTCTTAGATGATCGGATCCTGTCTCGATCGTTGTTATTGTCGACTGATACTGAGTTGTTGGAGGTTTAGAGAGGATGAAGGATACCCGACCATCGGGCAGAGATGCGGCAACATGGATAACGAGGGTATCTTCAAGTGTATATGTTACGGAATCTCCTCTTGACAATCTGCCAGGATTGCGCGAAACAGAAATAGGAAAGGCGTTCGAGAGACCATTTCTTGTTCGGACTAAGACATACCCATTTTCAACACCATCTGGCACATAAGCGGATATATAAGAGCTATTCCATTTATCTATAAAAAGACTCATCGATTCGACTCTTATGAAATTGTCCGAATCTACCGCTTCAACCGCAGAAATAATGGGCACTTTAGAAAAAAACACCGCAGACTCATCCTCTGGCATGCCGAAGTAACTGCCTCTAAGCTCGATCAATTTCCCTATCTGAGCATTTGTCGAAGGCTTTATGCTCGTAATGCTTGGGGGCTGCTGCTGCACTATATTATTTTCCGCCTTCGCGGGGACTTTCGAAGCAAGCGCTATCATAAGGGGATTCGATACTCCTAGCTTTGTTCTTGCTTGCACAGTAGCCGAATCATAATTGCTGGGCATCCGAAAGCTTATCAGAACAGGGCTCCAAAGAATTACAGCTTGTGAAGGTAGAGGAACATTATCTAAAAGGAGTTCCCCTCCATTCTTGCCCAGATTGTGTCCCACTATATTGACAAGATCACCAGGCATAGGGGTTACAGGATCGATTGCTAAAAGCCTAGGTTGTATCCTTAGATAGACAATTATTCCTGTCACAACTAAAAGAATTAAAATGCAAAGCGTAATTATCCTACGCTGCTTCATGGGTTTACTTTGAATTCACAAGAATCTCGATCACCATGGGTGCACCCTGTTTAGAGTCTCCGCCCAAGGGATAGTAATAAAACACTGAATCAACTGGAATTCTCACTGTATGAACCGAGGTATTCAGCTGAATCGAGTTATCCGGGCTTCGCATATAGATGTGATTCTGGACAAGCATAGTAATATCTTTTTTTACAAGTTCAATAGGCATGAATACTATTATTGCCGTGAGTCTATCGTTCTCGATCTTGATACCGAGCGGAGAGGCGAGACTCACTTCTCGAACTACTTTATCTTCCCAATTGGGAGAATTCGCTTTGTCGATGGATTCGCCTTGACCTGCTTTTGAGCCTAGAGATCCAGGCGAAGCTGACTGGATTGCTGCTACCATCCCAGGTGTTAAGGTGAATGCTGTTCGAATCTGAAATTGGAAAATAGGAATATTTGAAGAAGATGAATCGGGCGCTACAATTGATGAAGGAGCTGTTGGGATGGAAGGCGTCTGAGCAAAAAGCCACGCAATATTCAGAATTGAAAATGCTGCAAGTGCGAGAGCAGAACGCTTCATTTTATCTCTCCCTGTACGGGGAAAGCCATGATTGTTGGTTTACGCCCGGAGGGATTGTATATCACATACACAGGCGTTGAATCGACCAGAGGTTTAGAGGATATATTCCCTGGCGCGTGTATTGTTACGAACTGGTTTGGATCTGTCTGGGAAAGCAAGGAAACAATACTCTCTATGTTCGATGCCGATTCCTCTGGAAGCTTTGTGCTCAGTGCGAGCGCTTGGCCTGTAGTTCTATGCGCTCCAAAAATGCCAAAAGCAAGGCCAGCAAAAAATACTGTAATCAGAAGGGATGCAGCGAGGACCGGAAGCGGTACAGATATGCGCCTGGACATTAGAGCCGAGAACAGCGGATATCTTTCAAATATGGCTTCGGTACGCAAAGAATGTGAAGATTCGTCTGTAATACTTCTCAAAGAAGCCTGTATTCTTTTGGCTGCTTCTTCCCGTTGTGGAGCATCGAAAACATCAGCAGCTTTTAAGGCTAGCTTTAGAGCACGATATTGAGCAACGCGGTTTGCGCATCGCTCACATTGGCCCAGATGCATCTCGATCCGCTCCTTCCAAGGTGATGGAACTTCATTGTCGACATAAGCGGTCAGCAGACTTTCATCGGGACACATAAGATCCTCCCTCATTCAATATCGAAAGAAGAGTTTCTCTTGCTCGGAAAGCTCTCACTTTGACATTTCCTTCGGTAATACCGAGAACCTTGGCAATCTCTTTATAATTCATCCCCTCATATTCTTTGAGGATGAGTACTATTCGCAGCTTTTCGGGAATCTTCATCAAGGCATCTCGTACTTCTTGGGCGCATTCTTTCATCAAAATTTCATGATCTGCAGATTGATCCGTTCCTGCATGTTGATTTTGCATGTCCCTCGAATCGAGAGCATCTGCAGAAATCTTTGCCTGGGTTGTTTCTGTGTTCCACCAGTGTTCGTAGGCCTTGAATTCTCTCACTTTTCGCCTGGACCAGTTTATAGCCCCATTTTTTACTACTCGAATGAGCCAATATCGGGCATCCTCTTCTGAAGGGAATCGCATCTGCTTTTCGATCAACTTGCTAAAGGCATCTTGAACTATGTCTTCAGCAGATTCCCAATCATTTGTAATATGCACGGCAATGCGTAGAAGCAGGTCGACATTCTGTGCAAAGATGAGGTTGTAGTTTGATATTGGCCCATCATCCTTATTTTGGAACAATCTATCAATCCTTTTGTTACAGAAAGCCCATTGGAATCATTCGTGCAATCTCCACACTGTTCCCTCAGGTCTATCTTCAAGCTGAATGCCTTTAGCAATAAGCTCGCTGCGAATTGCATCAGCTGTCGCAAAATCTCGCGCCTTTTTTGCCGCTGCTCTTCTCTCTATCTGACTATTGATCCATTGAAGAGTCTCTGGATCTACCGAGACTTCTTTTCTTTGAGCCTTAGCAAGATCGAGACCCAGTACTTCATCCATATCTAAAATGAGCGCAAGAGCATCCTGAGCGGGTACATCATTATCCTTGAGCAAGTTCCACACCTGAGCCATTGCGCGTGGCATTGCCAAGTCATCGGCTAGAGCTTCGTCGAAGGCGCTACGATATTGAAGCGCTTTTTCGCCCAGCTCCGAAAGAGCTGCTGGCTTCGCTACCTTTTCTTTAAGGGCAAGAACCTTATCCACCAGGGAAAGCCTTGCAGATTTAGCTTGATCCAGTCCTTCCCAGGAGAATGAGAGCTGGCTGCGATAATGCCCACCCAGACAAAAATATCTATAGTCCAGGGGATCGTAGCCTCTATCGATAAGAGACTCAAGCGTAAGAAAGCTCCCCGAAGATTTAGACATCTTGCCCTTGTCGATAACTAAGAATTCCGCATGCATCCAATAATTGACCCATTTATGGCCCGTCGCTGCTTCGGATTGAGCGATTTCGTTTGTATGGTGCACAGCGATATGATCGACCCCACCTGCATGTATATCGAATTGTTCTCCCAAATACTTCATGCTCATGGCTGAGCATTCGATATGCCAGCCTGGATATCCTATTCCCCATGGACTTTCCCAGAGTAGCGCTTGCTTATCGAATTTCGATTTTGTGAACCAAAGGACAAAGTCGAAAGGATTGCGTTTGTTGGGATCTAGCTCGACGCGCGCTCCTGCTTTGAGCTGGTCTAGTTGAAGCCCAGCAAGCTCACCATAGCGATCGAATTTGGAGACATCGAAATAGAGATTGCCTCCAGCGAAATAAGTATAACCATTTGCCTCGATACGCTTGATTAGTTCGATCATATCCTGAATATGATCTGTTGCTTTACAGATGATTTTGGGCTGTTGAATATTTAGGCGTTCTGTGTCTCTAAAAAAAGCATCAGTATAGAATTGCGCAATTTCGAGCACTGACTGGCCTCTTTCTCTGGCTGACTTAAGCATCTTGTCTTCACCTGTATCATCATCACTAGAGAGATGCCCGACATCAGTGATATTCATTACATGAGTCACTTCATATCCAAATCGCTTTAGCATTCGGACAAGAGTATCTTCGAAAATATATGTTCTTAGATTTCCTATATGAGCATAATTGTAGACTGTAGGTCCGCAGCCATAGAACCCTACACTCCCTTCATGCAGGGGCTTAAAAAGCTGAATGTTCCGACCCATCGTATTGAATATGTAGACATCATGCATATACGCTCCTTTTCGTCAGTCGGACCTTCTTGCTTTTACTACTTTAAGCTAAGATACTGGAATTACATGAAAAAGCTATGGCAAATCGCTCAAAAAATCAATACTGACCATTGCTCGATTTCTTTTGACGAGCCTATGAAGGAGCATACCACTTTCAGGATCGGTGGACCCGCAGATCTCTTTATAAGGCCACGCTCTATATTAGCATTTAAAGAGGTATTGGAGCTTCTACAGATTGAGAATGTACCTTTTTTCATTCTTGGAGGCGGGGCCAATATACTTGTAGGTGATAAGGGTATTAGGGGTGCGGTGATCGATACAAGTCTCCTCTCTTCGATAATGCATTTGAAACAGAAAAACAAAAACGACCCTATTCTGTTGTATGCCGAATGTGGAGTTCCTTTGATTACTCTGTGCGAAGAGGCTCAGGTTTGTGGTCTTTCTGGGCTTGAAAATTTCTATGGAATGCCCGGAAGCCTTGGAGGTTCGATCTATATGAATGCGCGCTGTTACGAAGATGATATATCTACGCACATCCAAGATCTTACAATTATCGACAACCAAGGAAGATTCAAAATCCTTCCCGCTAGTGCTCAGTCATGGTCCTATAAGCGCTCACCCTTCATGCCTGGCGGGGAATTAGAATCCTTTATAATCTGTGCTGCATCGTTTAGGCTCATCTCAGATGATCCTAAGAAAATCGCTGAGCGTATGTGCTTTCGCATGAGAGATCGCATGCAAAAGCGACACTTCAACTTTCCAAGCGCAGGGTCTATGTTCAAAAATAATCATGATTTCGGTAAACCAACTGGAAAAATTCTTGATGAACTTGGCTTGCGAAACTATAGAGTTGGCAATGCGCTTATCTCTCCATGGCATGCAAACATATTCGTAAATATCGGAGAAGCTAGCGCTCGCGATATGAAAGAACTGATAGAATACGCTCAGAAGGTTGTTCATAACGCTACTGGATTTTGTCTCGAGCCAGAAGTCCTATTCGTGGGAGAGTTCTGATTAGCTTCATGGAGCATTTTAATGCGCGCTAAGATGCACAAGGTTTCATTACTGCTACGAACCTTGTATAAGAATTTGAAGCATAAAGTAGGGAAGAGAGCGATAAAGAGAATGTATGGAGGTAAACATGCATTCTTTTCCTTTCTGCCCAAATCCAGCCTGTCTCTATCATGAGGCAGCTCCAAAAGGTCGCTGGTTTGTTAGGCTAGGCTTCTATCATACCAAATGTTTTGGTAATGTACCTCGTTATCGCTGCAAAAGCTGTGGTCATAGCTTTTCTTCACAAACATTTAGTCTGGATTACTTTGCTAAGAAAATACTCGATTATCGCCAAATTGAGCGTCTAGTATCCTCCAGCATGAGCCAGCGCGCACTCTCTCGACACTTCAAGGTCTCTTTGGGAACTATCAATAACCGTATCCAGCGACTTAGCCACCAAAGCCTTGCCATGCACACTCTCTTACGTCCTCGTGCCTCTCACAGAGAACCTGTCTGTATCGATGGTTTTGTCAGTTTTGATCGCTCTCAGTACTTTCCCAATAATATTACCATATCCCTTAGTGCACATAGCCAGTATATTCTAAGTCTCACTCATGCCACATTACGCCGCTCAGGCCGCTGCACCGACAGCCAAAAGCGCAAAAAAACTATACTCTATCGCTCATTAGTCTTTGAAAAGGCTGCCCTCGAACGCTCCTTCTCAGAGCTTCTAGATCAGTTATATAGGGAACGCTGTAGTGCTTACTCTTCACCGCTAATCCTCATCACAGATGAGAAGTGTGAATATGCTAGAGCGCTCAAACTACACCCTAGTCGCTTCTCTATACATCATCTCACCGTAAATTCCAAAGTCCCACGTACCTTCCAGAATCCTCTCTTTGCCTCAAACTATCTCGACAGAGAGCTTAGAAAGGATCTTGCTGATCATCGTCGCGAGACAGTTTGTTTTCCGAGAAATGTTGCGAATATGCTGAATCGCCTTGTCGTATACTTAGGTTGGCATAATTATGAAAAACCTTACAGGATTGGAAGGGATATCGTTCTGACGCATGCGGAAGTAGCTGGTATTGAAAGAGAAGCGATTTGTAAGGCTAGAGAGAAGCAGTTCCAAGAACGCGCTTTCCTAAGCAGAGCAGGATTATCGCTTCTAGATAAAAAGCTATGGCTTAGAAGTTTCCCAACTCCCCTTAAGAGAAAAGCGGAGTATGTACCTGCTTATGCTTATGCATGATAAACTTCCTCCCAAATCTCTTAGAAAATACACAAGGTTCGTAACAGTAATCATTCTAAGCTAAAAAAAAGGCTGCCCAACTTAATGGGCAGCCCTTTAAATCCATCCGTTTGTTATATAAAATCACTGATTTTTGATTAGCACGAACTCTACACGCCTATTCTTCCAGCGGTTTTGAACATCTGTGAAGGGAACAACGGGTTCGCTCGAACCAAGACCTACCACAGTCAAGCGACGCGGATCTACCCCATTTTCTACTAGCATCTTACGAACTACCTCTGCTCGCTCAGTGGATAATGGAATTAGCTCATTAACCTCTTCTTGCTGAATGCGCGATGCACTGTATCCAAGCATTTTGCCAACATTGTTTCCATGGCCTTCGACCCTTATCCTATAATCTGGAAATTTGCCTAGGATCTGTGCAATTCGAGCGACTACTTTTTCGTTTCGAGCCACAATCTCACTATCCAGGCCTATGAAGTCCGCATGGTTCGCCCTAAAGACTATAGAAGGTACTCTGATCTTGAGTCTATCACCGTCGCGTATAACAAGAACATCTACCGCAATTATTCCCTTTATTTTAGTCTGATTTCCAAGAGCATCCCAGCAAGAGAACTCAAATTGATAATCGGTTGCCGACTCGACTAATTCTCCCTTGGGGGATTTTCCATTCCAGGTGATCTGTAAAGGAGGCATTCCTTTGCCGCTCCAAAGCATGAAAGATCGCGTCGGTTTGCTTTCCTGCAAGGTGGCAGATTCGACAATAGCGGTTTCTAGCACTTCGAGTTTCCATTCTGTTATGCCTGCATTCTTATCAGCCACGATTTGGAAGGTGAGTATATCATCGACACCATCATCATCAGGGCTGAAGTAATCTGGCCTGACCTTGATCTCTACCTGCGGAGGCGCAATCTTGACCACTATTTTGTTGCTTGTTGCATCTGCTATGTCGCCTTTCAGATACTTAACCACAAGCTTGCCCGTAAAAGTATCTTCGATCACTTGGCCATGCAAGTCTCGGCCATCCCACACAAGCCGTGTAGGCACATCTGAGTCACTCCCGCCAAAGAAGGAGCGTTCAACACCCTTAGAATCAATAAGAGAGAATCGCCATGACTCGACACCTTCGCGGTTCTCTACAGTAAGAGAGAAAGATACTTCATCTCGAATTCCATCATCATTGGGCGAAATTCCATTGTCTGAAGCAGTTACAAAAACTCTCGGTTTTGTGGCATCGACTGTAATTCCCTTGATAGAAGCAGAAGCGCTGTTACCAGCAACATCCACGCTGACTACCTCATAGGAATAAGCACCATTTGGTACAAGTTTCCCATTCAAGTCTGTGCCATCCCAAGTAAAGCTCTTAGCTTGTCCTTTCCAGGAATAGCTTCGTACTGTTGCCCCAGATGCGCTCCGAATTCTACCTGACCAATCGTCGCCTGGCTCTGATTCTTGAGTAATGGTCACAGTATCCTTAATGCCATCACCATTCGGGGAGAAGAGCAAAGGATCTGCAGATATGCTTATCTTTGGAGGAACTGTATCGACAAGTATCTGAATAGGCTCAAAATTGAAGATATCTCCATTTGCATATTCTAGAGCAAGATACGCACTATAATACCCATCTGGCACTTTCAATCCCGCATCTGTCATACCATCCCAAACATATTGCGACTTGATATCGGTTTTCCCTTTCCAGCTTCGTACAGGCGCCTGACCTCCTGTGGTCTTTGAACCTGCAAATATAGAAAGTGAATAGGAGAGGAGTGTGTCTGGTTTTGGTGCATTGACATTTAAGTAAATAAGATCTTTGACACCATCATCATTTGGGCTAAACGCAATGGGTTCAACTTTGAAACTTGCATTTTTCTGTGTTGCATCCACTATTATCTGCTGGCGAGGAAGAATGAAAGAATTACCAGCTTCATCTATTGATCTCAGTTCATAATAATAAGCACCATCTGATACAATCTTCCCACTCTGATCTTTGCCATCCCAAATAACATCGGCGAGCATTGGATACCACTCCCAGGTGCGGACGATCTTTCCTGTCTCTGAGATTATTTGCCCACTCCAGCGATCTCCATAGACGCTGCTCTGCGTCAATTCAACAGTATCGGCTCGTCCATCCCCATTTGGAGAAAATATCGAGCGAGAAAGACTAACAGTCGCTTGTGGCGCTATTCGATCTACTAGGACAGCTATAGGCCCAGCCTTGGCAAATGCATCATTCAAGTATAGAACCTCAAGACTAACACTGTAGTCTCCATCTGGCACCGCAGTTCCTGCATCATTGGTTCCATTCCAGCGATACTCTCGAGAAAGATCAGCACTACCCGCCCAGCTCTTCATAATTGCACCTTCTTTGGAACGCACTGCAAGGTTGTACTGCTTGATGCGATCTCGAGCATCAGCATCGACATTTATTACAAGTTCGTCTTTTATTCCATCACCATTGGGACTGATCGCATTATCACTAAGACGGAGCTGTACTGTACGCCTTCCTGTCTCTACCTGAATCTGGAATGGCCCTACCACGGTTCTGTTGCCCGCTACATCCTCTGATTCCACCGTATAAGCATAGATGCCATTCGGAACCGTAGATCCACTAGCATCACACCCATCCCATACCAGGTCTTTGGCTTCATTTTGCCAATTCCAACTGCGCAATACATTGCCTTTGCTATCCTTTATCATCCCTTTCCAGTCGTCGCCTGGCAATGATTTCTGAGCTATTAAAATGGTGTCGCTTCTGCCATCTCCATCTGGAGAAAATATGCTTCCTTGAACCTGGACTTCTATGCGTGGATATTGCCTGTCTAGCAAGAAAGTCCCAGTGGCACTTTCAGCTTCATCACCATTGCGATACACAACTTTCATCGATGCAGCATAGTGCCCATCAGGTGCTTGTATTTGAGCATCAGTTTCCCCTTTCCACTCATAGACACTACGCGGCGTTTCACCCTTCCATGTCCTTACAGCACTCAATGCTGCCGGCCCATCCTGAGCAACAATCTGTAGCACATACTCTTTCACTTTTTCGGGCGAGACAATTTCCGCTCTTATTATCTGCACATCTTTAACGCTATCACCATTGGGACTGAAAGCACGATCACTAACAGTCAAACGCACTGCCTTTTTCTCAGTCTCTATCTCAAAAACAGGACTTATATAGCTGAATCCATTACCAGCAGAATCTTTTGATACAAGATGATATCTGTATTTCCCATCAGCAGCTACATTCCCAGCATTATCCCGGCCATCCCATTCAAAGGACCGTACCTCATTTTCCCAAGTCCAAACACTCACAGTCCTGCCGGCTAAATCCACAATGCTCCCCTCCCATCTGTCCCCTGGAACAGATCTTTGCTCTATAGGCAGTGTGTCATTTATGCCATCCCCATTTGGAGAAAATATCGAGCGAGAAAGACTAACAGTCGCTTGTGGCGCTATTCGATCTACTAGGACAGCTATAGGCCCAGCCTTGGCAAATGCATCATTCAAGTATAGAACCTCAAGACTAACACTGTAGTCTCCATCTGGCACCGCAGTTCCTGCATCATTGGTTCCATTCCAGCGATACTCTCGAGAAAGATCAGCACTACCCGCCCAGCTCTTCATAATTGCACCTTCTTTGGAACGCACTGCAAGGTTGTACTGCTTGATGCGATCTCGAGCATCAGCATCGACATTTATTACAAGTTCGTCTTTTATTCCATCACCATTGGGACTGATCGCATTATCACTAAGACGGAGCTGTACTGTACGCCTTCCTGTCTCTACCTGAATCTGGAATGGCCCTACCACGGTTCTGTTGCCCGCTACATCCTCTGATTCCACCGTATAAGCATAGATGCCATTCGGAACCGTAGATCCACTAGCATCACACCCATCCCATACCAGGTCTTTGGCTTCATTTTGCCAATTCCAACTGCGCAATACATTGCCTTTGCTATCCTTTATCATCCCTTTCCAGTCGTCGCCTGGCAATGATTTCTGAGCTATTAAAATGGTGTCGCTTCTGCCATCTCCATCTGGAGAAAATATGCTTCCTTGAACCTGGACTTCTATGCGTGGATATTGCCTGTCTAGCAAGAAAGTCCCAGTGGCACTTTCAGCTTCATCACCATTGCGATACACAACTTTCATCGATGCAGCATAGTGCCCATCAGGTGCTTGTATTTGAGCATCAGTTTCCCCTTTCCACTCATAGACACTACGCGGCGTTTCACCCTTCCATGTCCTTACAGCACTCAATGCTGCCGGCCCATCCTGAGCAACAATCTGTAGCACATACTCTTTCACTTTTTCGGGCGAGACAATTTCCGCTCTTATTATCTGCACATCTTTAACGCTATCACCATTGGGACTGAAAGCACGATCACTAACAGTCAAACGCACTGCCTTTTTCTCAGTCTCTATCTCAAAAACAGGACTTATATAGCTGAATCCATTACCAGCAGAATCTTTTGATACAAGATGATATCTGTATTTCCCATCAGCAGCTACATTCCCAGCATTATCCCGGCCATCCCATTCAAAGGACCGTACCTCATTTTCCCAAGTCCAAACACTCACAGTCCTGCCGGCTAAATCCACAATGCTCCCCTCCCATCTGTCCCCTGGAACAGATCTTTGCTCTATAGGCAGTGTGTCATTTATGCCATCCCCATTTGGAGAAAATATCGAGCGAGAAAGACTAACAGTCGCTTGTGGCGCTATTCGATCTACGATAAGAGGGCCTAAACTAGCTTCCGTGGAGTCTCCATTGGGGTATTCGGCTCGGAAGATAGCCGTATAGTTGCCGTCAGGAACAGACAAGCGAGCTGAGCTTGTGCCTTCCCAAACAATAGTCCGGAGCACATTTCCGATACCTTTCCACTCCATAACCTTCTCTTGTCCAGCAAGTATTGTAAGTTGCCAATCCTGAACGCTTTCTATCGCTGTTGCGCTTATGGCAAGAGTCATCTTATCCTGAATCCCATCTCCATTCGGACTAATAGCCATAGTATCAGCGGAAATAGAAGACTGTTTTAAAGTAGTATCGATACCAATCAAGATAGGCTCTGATGCAAAACTGTTCCCAGCCAAATCTATACAAAATAGTCGATAGGCATAGATTCCATCAGGGAGTAGAGCACCTTCGGCTGTTCTGCCATCCCAAAGGATTTCTGATGGCTGACTATCCCTAAATTCCCACTTGCACCTCAGCACACCCTGACTGTCGCGCAATTCTCCTATCCATAGAGTTTCTTTCGAGCCAATCTGAGAAATAATCACTTGCGACTGCCTGGCCTCACCTCGAGGATTAAAGAATTCTCGCGAGCGCGATACTTGAGCTTTTGGTGCGGTAATATCGATAACAAATTCAGGGCTCAGCTTTTTTGTCTTCCAGCCATTTTCGTATTCTAGCGAGAGTTCAAAGTGATAAGTGCCTTCTTTTAAAAGTGTCCCTTCTCCCTTGCCATCGAATTGGAAATCAGTGGGAGGAGGGCTGCCCTTATTGCCCTCAAGCAATGTAATTTGTCTGATTGTCTTTTCAGCATCAGATGCGCCTTCTATTGTAGAGGAAACATGAAGCTTCCAGTTCAAAAGCCCATCAATGCTGTCAATTTTCAAATTCACATCAAGAATATCTGCGACACCATCATCATTCGGGCTAAAGACTTCCCTGTTGAACACAAAAGAGGCGCTTGGCGTTCTTGTGTCAACAACAATCGGTCCATAGCTTATCTTGAATTCATTGCCCGCAATATCTACACTTTCGAGGTTTAGTGTATATTTATCATCTTTAACACGGCGGCCTGTCGAATCGGCGCCATCCCATTCAAAATGCTCTGGCAGAGTGTCGTGATATTGTCGAGTGTAGACCGACTCACCAGCTTCATTGCAGATGCTAAGATTCCATACATCTTCTTTGCTTCCTGATAAGCTAAAAACTAGCGTATCTCTGCTTCCATCTCCATCAGGGCTGAAAATAGCTCGAATATCATCAAGAACAATTGCGGCAGATGGTGGCGTCGCATCTAGTATAAAAGATTCCGAATAGCTGAGAGGCGAATATCCATTTCGATACTTCATCTCAATGCCTGCTCTATACTGTCCATCCGGAAGCATTTCTCCAGAAGGTCCAAGTCCACTAAACTGGAAAGATCTCGGGGGTGGTGTCGAGCCATCACCATAGGAGGTCCAGACTGTCTTGCCATTCTGATCTTGAATAAACTCTTTCCAGGTAACGAGGTTATCTAAGGATTCAAGCTCGAAAGAGATTAGTGCAGTACCCGCTTCTCCTTCTTTTTTTGGGCTAAAGGCCTTCTTGTTAGCTGCGACTTTTACTGCAGGTCTGCTGGTGTCTACTATGATCCAATCGGATTTATCCTCAGAAATGCCAATGATTTTTTGGCCAGTGTTTCCAGCAGGATCCATTGTAGAAAGCTTGAAACGATAGTAACCATCGGGGACTCTTTTGCCTCTATCATCAGTGCCATCCCAAACAAAGTCGCGAGGCGCACTTCTGCCTTTTATTTCCATTGTCCTAACAGCTACATTGCCTTCATTGAGAATTTCGTACTTCCAGTTGTCTTCTATAGAACCTTGAACGCGGAAGGAAATCGTATCTTTGCTATTATCGCCATCAGGGCTAAAAATCATTATGTCAAAACCTTGTAAGGGCTGTTCGCTGCTCAATACCCATGCATTCACTGTTGGCGCTGTTCGGTCCACAACAACATTCATGCAAGAGTCATAATTTGCGTTTGTGTTTCCAAGATCATCCCAAGCATGGAAACTCACAATATAGGTTCCCTCGGGTACTGGATTGCCTTCATCATCTTTGCCATCCCAATCTAAGATATTCGGAACCTGTACGTTCTTCTTTACATAACCAAAACCCTGCTTTAGGGAAGAAAAGGAATCTATACGATCAGGAAGAACAGAATGTTCTGTAATAGTCCTTACTACCTTGCCAGAGGAGCGGTCCTCGACCTTGAATAACCAACCGGCTACAATTCCCTGTTCGTCTTTTACCGAAACAGGAATCTCTAGCTTGTCCTGTTTGCCATCGCTATTGGGTGAAATATAGGCTACAGGAGGACCTTCTACAGAAGGCGGAAGCTCGAGCTTCACTTCGGGAGAGCTTTTATCAGGCTGTCTCCAAGCAAGCTGAGCGCCAATAGAGAATGAATCTAAGCTATCATAAAGAGGCATGAAGCCAAGGGCTGGAACAATAGCCGATACTCCCTTATTCTGGGGATCTTTGCTGCCAAGAGGTATCCTTCCCGAAATGGTGATAGAGGGCCATAAACTCCGCCCCGTTTTATTTTGAATATCAAATAGGCTTTCCGCTATGGAAATTCGAAGATTAAGCATGTTTCGATAAGAAATTCCTATTCCCAGCTCACCCTCTAAATCTCCAAACGAAGGCGCGCGCAAATCAACATTGGCCCTTATGCGCATATTGTAATCATTTATAAGATCTGCGCTAAATCCGAGACCTGGGCTGAAGGCGGGGAGAAAGCCAGTAGATGCAATGCTTCCGGGCGACATGCCTATTGGCGGTACCTGATAGTTGAATTCTTTTCCAATTCCGCTAAAAACAAAACCTAATCTTGGATTCTGCAAAAATCCTATATCGGTAAATTCTTTGATAATCCCAATATCGGACCAAAGCCCCCATCCAAAGCTTCCATTCCCTCCCATTGCAAGCCAAGCGGAAGCTCCCACCGACAGACTATCTGAGATTTTTTTCGAGAATCCACCCCCGATAGTAACAAAGGTCCCAAGAGGCATGCTTGTCATTGAACCTGGAGCGCTAAAAAGGCGCACAGAACCGTTCCATACTCCATAAGCTTGGGGTAGGCTGAAAGCTGCCATTGCTGCACTACCCCATCCTTGAGGCCCCCCTGAAGAGGTGTCAGCGATGCCTGTGTAGGATAAAGCGAGAATAGGAAGTTCTTCTTCCGATGTAGAAGCCGGGTTTAAATGAAAATTCCATGTGTTGTCCCCTTTTTCAGTGAGCGACATTCCAGCGCCCATCATCCAAGGACCGTAAATACGGCCAAGCAGCGATGCTCCCTCGGGCGGATCATAGCCAAAGACACCACCTATACTAATAGAGACCAATACAAGCATCATTGCAAAAATCCGGGCTTTTTTCATCGATATCCCCTTCTCTATTAAAGAAACCTTCAGATTCAATCTATCACAGGAAGAGCCCAACTTCAGGGCTTGACTCATCACTGATAAATGACCAGGCTTGGCCTTGGCTCAAGCTGCATAACTTCGACAGGCGACATCAGTGGCATATCGAATCCCGCTAGAGGAAAATCAGATTTAAAAAAGAGCTTGAAACCTTTTATCGGCATATTCTCTGCGTTCGCGTTTCTTTGATAAGTGGCTTTCTTGAGCTTCGGAGCACCGAAACCATCCGCAGTATGAATAAGAATGACACGATCCCTGTGCGATATCACTTCCTCACGATCTTGAATCATCTTGTCTGCGAACTGATGCACAACAAGCATACGTATACCAGGAATATCATTCGCCCTGATATATGCATCCATATAATTCTGAGCATCGTTAAGCTCAGCCGCGGTAATAGATCCTATTTCTTTCATGGGGCTGAGCGTTCTCCACTCCGGATCTATCGCTAGATGGACATTTGGATATCGCAAAAATGGCAAGATCTTGTCCATGGCTCCCCGAAGGCTGTATTTGCCTATCTGATGATCGATAAATACAAGCATGCCCATAGATTGAGCATATCTGATGTAATCCAAAAGTATTTTATCGTCTAGATAACCTATTTCTCCTCCTGGCCAGCAAGTTCCATAGATTATATAGAATGCTGGAATCACACCATCCTTGCCATTTACCTGGTCATACTGTGATGCCATCTCCTTTAACATTTCAGCGATCTTTTCTTTCGGATAAAGGCCAAGTATACCCATTTTATCGGAAAGTGGACTGCCATAATAAGCGAGAATAGTATTGTTTGCCACAAGAGGTACCCTTTCCCACAGAAAGCCTCCACTGGATTGATAATTGGCAAGGCTCATATTCTGATCAATACGAGAAATGTTTTCTTTTCTATAGAGAGCAGGAAAAAGCCTATAAGGAAGGGGTTCCATTGCATCGCTTGCAAAGGAAATTATAAAGAAGAGAATTGCAAAAAGTACATTGCGCACTACGATGGAAGGCTTTGCACAATACATTATAAACCCTTTCAATACACAACTATTCATTATTGTATCGGCATCAACTTGAGGCTTCTATAGCCCCACCCACAGGGAGTCTAGTCTATCTCCGGAGCATATTTGTAAACCGCTTATCAATATACCGTGGGAATAAAAAAACCGCCATATTTTGGCGGCTTTTTAAATAATCCATTACAAATCGGCAAGCATTTTGCCTAAAGCCGATTGAGAAACAACTAAATGTATTTCTCCACTTTTCCAGATTTGAGACAACGAGCACATACTTTTATGCGGCGCACAGTTCCATTCTCAATTGTGCGCACTTTGATGAGATTCGGATACCAGGTTCGGCTTGTGCGGTTCTTTGAATGTGATACATTATTTCCGTAAAGTGTACCTTTGCCGCAGATTTCACACACTCTAGACATTGTAGTCTCCATAGAACATAGTCGATGCAATATACCGAAAATGACGAATTATGTAAAGTGGTCAGGATATAATTAGCTCGTTTAAATATATTCCTTTACTCTAGCTTGAATTATTTAGCTCCACTCCCAAACATTTTCGCCATGGCTCCTTTGTTCTTTACCATTTTTTTCATCATCGATCTGGATTTTTCAAATTTCTTGAGGAGTCTATTGACCTGAGCTACAGAAGTACCTGAGCCTTTTGCGATTCTAGTTCGCCTGGAGGGGCCAATAATCAGATGATTCTGGCGTTCCTTTTTTGTCATGGATAGAAGTATAGCCTCTTCATATTTCATCTCCTGAAGATCTATTTGGTCCTCATCAACTTGACCTGCCAGACCTGGAATCATTTCGAGCATCGACTTGACGGAGCCCATCTTTTTCATTTTTTGAATCTGACCTAGATAATCTTCGAGTGTAAAACTTTCCTTGCTGATTTTTTGTTCGAGCTCAAGAGCTTCCTTTTGGTCGTAGACTTCCTGAGCTTTCTCCACTAGCGATACTATGTCTCCCATGCCTAGAATGCGATTGGCGATCCTATCTGGGTAAAAGGGTTCAAGTCCATCGATTCGTTCGCTGACACCAATGAACTTTATTGGCTTGCCAGTAATTGATTTTAGTGAAAGCGCGGCTCCTCCACGGGTATCTGAATCGAATTTTGTCAGGATGGCGCCAGTTATTCCAATTCTTTCATCGAATGCTTTGGCAATTTCGACTGCGGACTGGCCGGTCATAGCATCTGCTACAAGAAGACTCTCCACTGGCGAAAGTGCATCGCGAATTCTGGCTAATTCTTGCATTAGAGGCTCATCGATCTGTAGACGGCCTGCAGTATCGACGATGATCACATCATGACCTTCACGCTTTGCCCGTGTTAAAGCATTGCGTGCTACCTGTATCGGATCTTTAAGTTCTTCTCTATGGATATCGACACCGACTTGTCCAGCAAGCACGGCAAGCTGTTCCACCGCTGCGGGTCTCACAAGATCGCAGGCTACGAGCAATACTTTTCGATCTCTCTTCTTAAGAAAGTTTGCAAGTTTCGCTGCGGTAGTAGTCTTTCCTGAACCCTGAAGACCTAAGAGAAGAATTACACTTTGAGTATCAGTCCCTTTTAGAAGAAGGTCTTGCTTTTCATCGCCTAGAAGAGCGACCATGCGGTCATAGACTATCTTTATAAACTGCTGCCCAGGTGTGACAGAACGAAGCACCTTTTCCCCTCTGGCTTCTTCCAACACACCATTGACAAAACGACGCACAATTCTCACATTTACGTCGGCTTCAAGGAGCGCAATTTTAATTCGATCGAGGGCATCTTCGACGTTTTTCTCTGAAATAGCCGATTTGCCACTTATTGTCCTGAATACATCCGTAAAGGTCTCTGAAATCTTTTCAAGCATTGTTTCTTTCCATAGATATCTATTATTGAATTCCCTTTGAGCTATAGATTCCCTTTAAGCCCTATCTCCGAAGCGACGCCCCTAAGAGCTAGAATTGTCTCACCAATAAGCTCGTCGAGGGGTACACCCAACATCTGAGCTCCTTGCTCTATGACGTTTCTGCGCACACCAGCTGCAAATGCAGCAGAGCCCCATTTCTTCTTTACAGATTTTACTTCCAAGTCAAGCACGCTCCGCGATGGCCTAACATAGGAGCAAGCAGCAATAAAACCGGTCAATTCATCAGCAGCAAAAAGCACCTTTTCCATTAGGAGCTTAGGTTCGACTTGTGTGCATATTCCCCAGCCATGGCTTTCTACAGATCGAATAAATGCATCATCAAACCCTGCTGATGCAAGGATCTCTCGTGCATGCTTCAAATGTTCCTCAGGAAACTTCTCGTAATCGATATCGTGCAAAAGACCTATGATCCCCCAATATTCTGCGTCCTCACCATATTTTCGTGCAAAATGGCGCATCACCGCTTCAGTTGAAAGAGCATGGTGCCACAGAGATTCATCACTGTTCCATAGCTTCCATAAAACAACTGCTTCATCTCTAGTCATTCTTCATACCTCAAGCCAGAAATGTCTTGAAAAATCATTGTAGCCGAAGCACTATTCTTGTACCAGCCTCTACGGCTGTACCCGGAGATGGAAACTGAGCAACCACATATCCATCTCCTTCAAGTTGGACTTCGATGTCCTTTCGCAAAAGAAGAGGCAACAATTGACGCTTTGAATAGCCTTTTAGATCTGGCATGTTTGCACCAATCGAGGCTAAAGGAGGCTCCTGGATCACCACTATTCCAGCATGATTAGCATTTAGACTTTTTTCTCTCGGCAGGCCAAGAATGCCAATCGCAGCTTCAGCTGCATCTCGCAAAACAGGCGCTGCAATTTGACCTCCTAAATACGATTCTCCTTTTGGCTTTACAATGGCAACATATATTGCAAGCTTTGGATTATTTGCTGGCAATATTCCCAATGTACTGGCGATAAAATCCGTATCCGAGTAGGCTTTGGTTTTTGGATCTATCATCTGCGCAGTTCCGGTCTTTACGGCCATACGAACATCAGGCACTTTGGCTCGCCATCCTGTCCCCTCAAGGCTTGCAGCTGATTCCATCGCAGCCATTATTGCTCTAGATGTCTCGGGCGCAATGACTCGTCGCTTAGCTATTACTTCGTGTGAATAAATCCTATTGCCATTAGCATCCTCTATGCGAGATATGGTGTTGGGCTTAAGTAGAATACCTCCATTTGCTATAGCGACCGAGGCTGTTATCATCTGCAGTGCCGTTACACGTATCTCCTGTCCTATCGCCACGGTTGGTTTTGTTCTTGCAGACCACTTTGAAGGTTCTCTTAAGCTTCCAGGATTCTCGCCAGGGGATCCAATTCCCGTCTTTTCTGTAAAACCGAAGCTTAAAATTCGGGAATAGAACTCGTTATCCGAAATGCGATCTGAAGCATAACCAGCTCCAGCATTGCTGCTCTTAGCAAGAATACCTGCTAGATCCAACATTCCATAGGAATTTAAATCCTTTATTATAATTTTTTCTCCAGAAGGAAGGACCTTTTGGTATGCGCCGTCGCAGTTGAATTTAGTCCTCGGCGTTATTAGACCAGCATCGAGTATCGATGACATCGAAAATATCTTGAACACGCTTCCTGGTTCGTAAGAATAAACAGACATTCTGTCTTCGCGCTCCGATTCTCTGAAACTAGCAAAAGTGTTTGGATCGAAATCTGGCATCTGAACATAGGCGAGAACTTCGCCGCTATTTACATCCATTGCCAATATAAAAATGGATTCGGCTTTGTTTTGCTCGAAGGCTTTGCGTGCGATTCCTTCCAATGAATACTGAAGTCGTGCATCTATGGTGAGATAGACATCGTTTCCGCGTAGCTTGTCACTTCCAATACTCGAAAGCTCTTTGTCATATTTAAATTCGACGCCTTCTAGTCCAGTATTTCCTTCTCCTGTAAAGCCAATCAGGTGTGAGGCTAATCTCCCTTCAGGATAGATTCGGCCATTTATTTCTTCGAGTACAAAACCAGCAAGCTCTCCTTTTTCAATTCTTGCCTGCAGTGGCTTTGCTATATCGATATCCAGCCTCTTGGCGAGATATACAAAATTTTGGCTCGATTCCCTTATTTTCTGCTCAAGAGACTCAGGCTGTAAGCCGATTGATTTTGCAACACTACTCAGATCTTTGGAGATTCTATATGGATCGATTTCATTCTTACGAATGGCAAGATTGAATTTTGGAATGTCAAAAGCCAAAAGCTTTCCATTTCTATCAAGAATCCTTCCCCTTTCAATGGGTGCTTCTGCTGAAAGCCTATTATTCTCTGGTCCTTCCAGAGCCAGCAAGCCATATCGAACAAGAACAACACCAGCAAATAGTGTCAACAAAGCGACAAGCACAATTATCCTTCTTTGGAAGCGGGTTTGTACACCATTCTCCATCTGCGCCTACCTCTGAGGAATTACCTTTCCTATTATTGAATCGAATTGTACAAGTCCGAAATCTCTTGAATCGATCGATTCAATCGGATTGTATCCTATGAGGAAATACGCTAACTCCTCTCCTTGTTTTCGAACTTCCCCTATTCTTTTTATTATTATCTCATGCGAAGTGGGTGATAGAGCCACAACAACCTCTCCTGCCGCTGGTAGCTTCCATCGCATCCAGTAATTCCCTTCTAAACCTCGTATTCCATAAGCTGCCTTCATGATCAATACCACCTCGCCGTTCCTATAATAAGGAAGCATGGATTTCCCTTCCACAATGGCTGCATCGAGAATGAAAAACCTAACCAAGAAGGCCACAACAACAATAGCAAGTATAGTAATCATTAAGCTGTCGAACTTTTTAATTTTCGGACTGGGTGATCCCTTCATTAATATCTCCCTTTTGCTCTCTTGCATTCTAGCTTTCGACAGCTTAAATTAAATTATCGGCTAAAATATGCCGATACAAAAGAAGCTATGAAATCTGTGGATCACTCTGAGAATTCTATCCTCGAAGCAGATGAGATTCTCAATAAGCCTCTTGTTTCTGTGCTCTCTGGCGAAAATTTTATCCAAAAGCCTCCACTAAAAAAATCCAAAAAAGCGCATTCAATACCATCGATGCAAAAGCAAAGGCCTTCTAGTGAGCCTCTTTTCTCTCCATCAACTGTCAAGTGGAACTACAATTCTTCAGGAGAAAAGGCTTCTAACGATCTACAACAATTTCATCGAAATCCATTCAAGAATCTAATCAAGCTGCCACCGCGCATTCTTTTATTGATTGCGGTTTTATTGACCACAAGTGGTGCTGGTGTGCTTGCAGCCTCTTTCATATCACATTCTCATCCTAGCATAAGCCTTCCAGATGAAAACTCAGCGCAAGAAGCGCTTATGGCAATGCTTGAACCTGAACCATCATCTCCACCTACCGATGAATCAGCTCTTCCACCGATTCCTTCGCTCCTAGCGGAGAAAACCTATACTATACGTCGCGGTGACACTCTACAGACAATCGCAAGCAGATTTGGTGTTCGCGAAGATACCATAATCTCAGCAAATAATCTGAGCTCTAAAAGCCAGATTCAAGTTGGCAAAACCCTCAAAATACCCAATATGAATGGCATATATCACACTGTCAAAAAGAATGAGAGCCTCTCTTCTATTTCCAGAACCTATGGAGTAGATATGACACGCATCGCTGATGCCAATAATATGTCCTCAGCAACAATTAGAATAGGAGAGCGAATTTTCATACCAAATGCCAAACTCAACGCCTCGGTTTTGCGCAACTTTTATGGTGAAACTTTTATTTGGCCTGTTCGTGGCCAGATCTCTTCACCATTTGGATATCGCACAAATCCCTTTAGCGGACAGCGGACATTTCACGCAGCAATAGATATCGTAGTAAATAGAGGAACAGTCGTCAAAGCAACCCGTGAGGGCAAGGTTGCAGACACGGGATATAATGCTGTATTTGGCAATTATGTTATTATCCGACATGCTGATGGCTATCAGTCGCTCTATGCTCATTTAGATTCGATCCTTGCTAAAAAGGGAACAAGCGTAAATCAAGGCGAAACTATAGGCCGCTCTGGGAATACAGGTCAGAGTACTGGACCTCATCTGCATTTTGCTATCTTCAGAAATGGTCAAGCTGTCGATCCACGACAATATGTGAAATAAAAACATTCGATACTGTTACGAACCTTGTGTATTTTCTAAGAGATTTGGTAGGAAGTTTTTCATGCATAAGCATAAGCAGGTACATACTCCGCTTTTCTCTTAAGGGGAGTTGGGAAACTTCTAAGCCATAGCTTTTTTTCAAGAAGCGATAATCCTGCTCTGCTTAGAAAAGCGCGTTCTTGGAACTGCTTCTCTCTAGCCTTACAAATCGCTCTTCTTTCAATACCAGCTACTTCCGCATGCGTCATAACGATATCCCTTCCAATCCTGTAAGGTTTTTCATAATTATGCCAGC
>Ga0208826_1000618_pt1 | contig 35240 bp, 38 predicted proteins | sample AD_UKC115_MetaG_FD_184451 | JGI IMG/M metagenome (GOLD analysis project Ga0208826, IMG submission 184451) | Active sludge microbial communities of municipal wastewater-treating anaerobic digesters from Hong Kong - AD_UKC115_MetaG (SPAdes)... | ecosystem: Engineered > Bioreactor > Anaerobic >...
ATTCATATTAGTTACCCTCCGTATATTTGATTTGTGCCTTCACTTGCTGTGGTTCAGCACACTTCATATTGTACGGCAGGGTATCTATTTTTTCAAAGATCATTTTTCTTAATTACAGGAATGCTCCCTTTGAAAATTTGAATATTACTGCTTATTGAATAATATTATAAAGAGTTTATAGGGGTCTGAGTTGAAAAAAGTTGAATATTTGTTGAAATAATTGAATCAAAAACAAAACTCCTTCCTGTCAATTTAATATTGGCAGAAAGGAGTTTTGTTTTACAACTCAAATTACAATAAAAATTAATCGTTATTTAATTCATAATCTGCTTCCTCTAGCTTTTCCAATCCTTCATCCTCGGTAAGCTCGGATACATCTTCGTCTTCATCTTCATTTGCTATCCTTGCAACTCCAACCAAATAGACTTGCTCATCCATTCTCATTAGAGTAACTCCCTGGGTTGCTCTTCCCAAAATACTGATGTCTTTAACATTTATTCTGATAATAGTCCCGTCGGAACTTATCATCATTATGTCATCCTTTTCATTAACCAGCTTCATACCTGCAATTTTGCCCGTCTTCTCTGTTACTCTGTATGTTAGGATACCCTTACCACCTCTTGTCTGAACCTTGTATTCTTCAAGCTCTGTTCTCTTTCCGAATCCCCTTTCGGTTACTACAAGCAAGCTGGTATCTTCAATAAAAGCACCCATACCAATTACTACATCATCATCATCAAGTTTTATTCCTCTGACACCTTGGGAAACCCTACCTAATGGTCTTACGTCCTCTTCATTAAATCTTATGGACATACCGTTTCTTGTAACAAGTAAGATATCTTTTGTACCATCGGTCAATCTGACGTCAATAAGCTCGTCATTCTCCCTTAATGATACGGCAGTAAGTCCACCCTTTCTAATATGGTCATATTCCATAAGGTCTGTTTTCTTCACAACTCCGTTTTTGGTCGCAAGTAAAAGGTAAAGTCCTTCCTTATATTCCTTCAGAGGAATAACTGTAGTTACTTTCTCTTCCTGATCAAGCTGCAAAAGATTAACTATAGCCGTACCCTTTGCCTGTCTTCCCGCTTCCGGTATTTCATAGGTTTTTAGTCGGTATACCTTACCCTTGTTTGTAAAGAATAAAATATAGTCATGAGTTGAGGTTGTAAACAAGTTTTCAACAAAATCCTCTTCCCTTGTGCTAAGACCTATTATTCCCTTCCCACCTCTTCTTTGACTCTTATAAGTATCGGTCGGAAGTCTCTTTATATATCCAAAATGAGTAAGAGTTACAACACTATCCTGCTCTTCAATCAAATCCTCTATATCAAAATCACTTTCATCGGGAATTATTTTAGTTCTTCTTTCATCGCCATACTTTCCCTTTATTTCAGCGAGTTCTTCTTTAATAATGTCTAGTACCATAAACTCATTAGCCAAAACATCCTTATAATACTTAATTTTAGCAAGCAATTCCTGATATTCTGCCTCCAGCTTTTCTCTTTCCAAAGCTGTCAGTCTTCCAAGTCTCATATCTACAATTGCCTGAGCTTGCCTGTCACTAAAGCTGAAACGCTCCATCAATCTTTCTTTTGCATTGGCTTCATTATTGGAAGATCTAATGATTTTGATAACTTCATCAAGATTATCAATAGCTATTTTTAATCCTTCCAGAATATGTGCCCTTGCTTCGGCTTTATCAAGCTCAAACCTTGTTCTTCTAACAATTACATCTTTCTGATGATCTATATAATGATCTATTGCCTGTCTTAAGTTTATTATACGAGGTTCAAACTTCTTCTCCGGTGTCTGAACCAGTGCAAGCATATTGACACTAAAAGTCTCCTGCATCTGAGTGAACTTAAAGAGCTGGTTCAATACAACATTTGCATTTGCCTCTTTTTTAAGCTCAATAACTATACGCATTCCATTTCTGTCTGATTCATCCCTCAAATCGGATATTGTCTCAATTCGCTTTTCCTTTACGAGATCCGCAATTTTTTCTACTAATCTGGCCTTATTTACCTGGTAAGGCAATTCAGTAACTACTATTCTCTGCTTATTGGTGCTCATCTGCTCAATATTTGTTACTGCTCTCATTATTATTCTGCCTCTACCTGTCCTATAGGCATCTTTTATACCCGATTTTCCCACTATTACACCAGCAGTTGGAAAATCAGGGCCTTTAATAATTTTGTTCAAATCATCAATTGTTGTTTGGGGTTCCTCAATAATCTTTATTATACCATCGATAACTTCGCCAAGGTTTTGAGGAGGAATATTGGTAGCCATACCCACGGCAATTCCTGAAGAACCATTGACTAAAAGATTTGGAAACCTTGATGGAAGTACAACAGGTTCTATTTCATGCTCATCAAAGTTTGGCTTGAAATCAACTGTATCCTTATTAATATCCCTTATCATTTCATTAGAAATTTTCGCAAGCCTTGCTTCGGTATACCTCATAGCTGCAGGTGGGTCACCATCTACCGATCCGAAATTTCCATGACCGTCAACCAACGGGTACCTCAAAGAAAAATCCTGCGCCATACGAACCATACTGTCATATACAGCAGCATCCCCATGTGGATGATATTTACCTAAAACTTCCCCTACAGTAGTAGCACACTTTCTATATGCCTTGTCCGGTGTAAAGCCCAGTCCGAACATACCGTATAAGATCCTTCTGTGAACAGGCTTCAAACCATCTCTCACATCAGGTAGTGCTCGGTCCACTATAACGCTCATAGCATAATTTATAAATGAATTCTTCATTTCGGCTTCAATGTCAACAGGTATTAAGCTTTGATCTTTGACATCATTTATATCTGCCATCGGTTTACCTCTTTTCTATTCATTCTTTTGTAATTCCACTCTTTATTACATCTTAATTTTTTATACCACCTTATATTTTAATAAAGTTTTAGCAGACTGTCCACTTTTTTCATTATTTAATTAACTTAGAATTATAAATAAAAGGAATGATATTAAATCATTCCCAATTTTTTCATATAAAATACCTGATATCTTAGGGATAACGAAAAATAACATCCTATTCTCATATTTTGAAAACATTATTAAATCAAGTTTTTTCGTTATCCAGAGTAGGAACTTATATTTTAGTCATACCTTTACACATATATAAACAACCTGTTATTGAACTTTCCTATTTGGGTATTCTCACAATAAACTCAACATAGCTTCCTCTATCAAATTGAGCTGCTTTTGCATCCACCCCGGATTTTTTCATCAAATCTATGGCCTGCTTTATGGTATTTACAAAAATCCTTATGTCCCTTATGGCTTTTGTAAACTTAACTTTATTTTTCTTTTCGCTTTCCTGTTTTGTGAATCTATCAATAGCTTTTTCCACAAGCTCTTCAGTTTTTTTAACATTAAGTCCTCTTTCACATACATTTTTTAAAACTTTTAACTGAAGCTGCTCATCATGAAGTTTTAATAATGCTCTTGCATGCCTTTCAGTTAAACTATTGTCTGACAGTATCTTTTTAACTAGCGGTGGAAGCTTTAACAATCTGATTTTATTGGCAATTGTAGACTGGCTTTTTCCTATTTTAGTGGCCAGTTCTTCCTGTGTAAACCCATGATCACTTATCAGATTATTGTATCCTTCAGCCTCTTCCATGTAACTTAAATCCTCTCTCTGAAGGTTTTCTATTAAAGCCATTACCGCAGAATCATTGTCATTTATTTCTATAACAATTGCCGGAATCTCTTTAAGTCCTGCCATAGTTGCAGCCCTAAGCCTTCGCTCTCCTGCAACCAGTTCGTACATGCTGGAGGATAATTTTCTGACATTAATAGGCTGAATAACTCCGTATTGCTTTATTGATTCACACAACTCCTCTAACGAAATCTTATTAAACTGCTTTCTTGGTTGATAAGGATTTGGTCTGATATTTTCGATACCAATATAAGTAATATTCCTCAAATCATCTTTCTTTTCAACCTTTGCAATCTGTAATCTGCTTTCTAACATAGCGCACCATCCTTTGTAATTTTAATATTTATCCTTTGTGTTAAAAATATCAATTTACCAGCTCAAAACTGTTTTAAAACTCATATTTTGTTAAATTAAAGTTACAATTCCAAACTTTAATAAACAAATCGTAAGGATAATATTCGCATACCTTTTTTAAAATCCTTTTTTTTATACAAAGAATCGTTCGTGCAAATGCGCTATATAACTGCATTTTACGGGTTAAATCAGCGGTTCTTTTGATGGTTTACCTGCTTTTCTAGGATATCCTGTCGGAGTTTGTCGAAACTTTCTTATAACTATGACATTTCTTTTACTATCTGTAAAAGGTAAATTAAATTCTTTAACTTCTTCTATCTTTCCACCTAAAATATCCAATGCTTTTTTTGAATTACCAATCTCTTCAGTACTGCTTCCCTTCATAGCAATAAAACAGCCTCCAACTTTTACAAAAGGCAGACAGTACTCTATCAAAACCGGTAAATTTGAAACCGCTCTTGCAGTGCATATATCATACTTTTCTCTATATTCGGGTAATACCCCTTTTTCTTCAGCTCTCCCATGCAGTGCCTTTATACCTTTTAATGCATTTTCCTTAATAACTTCATTTAAAAACTTTACCCTTTTTTCAAGAGAATCCAATAAAGTTACTTCTATACTTTCCCGGGCAATTTTTACCGGAATGCCAGGGAATCCTGCTCCGGTTCCAACATCTATAAGCCTTAAGCCATCATCTTTTATAAAAGGCAATATGCTTAGCGAGTCTATAAAATGCTTAATAACTACATCTCTATCCTCTTCTATTGCTGTAAGATTTATCTTTTCATTCCACTCTTTCAAAAGATTTTTATACTTAAAAAATTTATCAAGCTGTTCTTCCTTTAAAGAAATATTAAATTCCTTTGCTCCATCTAAAAAAAGTTCTTTAAGCTCGTTATCAACTTTATCCACAACCTGGCACTCCATTCTGAATTAATTGTCTACACTTTTCTCCGGTTTTGCTCGAGATAGATAAGTAAAACCGAAATGTCAGCCGGAGAAACACCGGATATCCTCGATGCCTGTCCAACCGATTCGGGTTTTATCTGGTTAAGTTTCTGTCTTGCCTCAAGTCGAAGTCCATGTATCAATGAATAATCAAAATCCTTACTTAACTTTCTATTTTCAAGCTTTTTAAATTGTTCCACCTGTTGCATCTGCCTCTTTATATAACCTTCATATTTTACCGTGATCGATACCTGCTCTCTGACTTGAAAACTAAGTTCAGGCCTGCTTTCATCAATAGCTCCCAGAGAATCATAGTCAAGCTCGGGTCTTTTTAACAAATCACTAAGTTTCATTCCACTTTTAATAGGCGTACTGTTTTTGCTTTTTAAAAAGTTATTCACTTTCTCACTAGGTGGAACATGGATCTTTTCCAGCCTTTTTATTTCCTCTTCAATTTCACTTTTCTTTTTCTCGAACTTTCTAAACCTTTCTTCGCTTATAAGCCCAGCATGGTATCCTACGGGCGTCAACCTTATGTCCGCATTGTCCTGTCTTAATAAAAGTCTATATTCGGATCTTGATGTCATCATCCTATAAGGCTCTTTTGTACCTTTAGTCACCAGATCATCTATCAATACTCCGATATAGGCCTGTGATCTATCCAGTATAATCGGATCCTCGCCTTTTATTTTACGCGCCGCATTTATGCCTGCAATAATCCCCTGAGCACCGGCCTCTTCATATCCCGAACTTCCATTTATCTGGCCTGCTGAAAACAATCCGTCGATATGCTTGAATTCAAGTGAGAGATTGAGCTGAGTAGAATTAATACCATCATATTCAATTGCGTAAGCACTTCTCATTACAGAAACATTTTCAAGTCCGGGTAGTGTTTTCATCATCTTTATCTGCACGTCTTCCGGAAGACTTGTTGACATACCCTGCAGATACATCTCCTCAGTATTTAGTCCCATAGGCTCAACAAAAACCTGATGGGAATCCTTTTCTACAAATCTTACCACTTTATCTTCTATCGAAGGACAATATCGAGGCCCAATACCTTCAATCATTCCACCATACAGTGGTGACCTGTGAAGATTTTCTTTTATTATCTCATGTGTTTTACTATTGGTATATGTAAGATAGCAGGATACCTGTTCTTTCTCAATTTTTTCATTTTCAAAGGAAAATGGTACGATTCTTTCATCGCCAGGTTGTTCCTCCATTTTTGTAAAATCTATACTCCTCCTGTTAAGCCTTGCCGGTGTTCCTGTTTTTAACCTTATAAGATCAATCCCCATCTCCTTAAGGCTGTCAGAAAGCTTGTTAGCCGGGAAAAGCCCATCAGGCCCTCCGCTGTAGCTCACATCTCCAATAATAATCCTACCTTTAAGGTAAGTCCCTGTTGTAAGTACAACTGCTTTACATTTATAAACAGTTCCGGTATGTGTTTTAACACCGGTAACCTTATATTTACCATCTTTTTCTTCCCTTAAAATTTCAACTATTTCACCTTGTTTTACATCCAGATTATCCTGCTTTTCAAGGGTATGCTTCATCTCTATCTGATAGCTTCTTCTGTCCACCTGTGCTCTTAGTGAATATACAGCCGGACCTTTTGCAGAATTCAATATCTTTGACTGAATAAAAGTTTTATCGGTATTTTTTCCCATTTCACCTCCAAGAGCATCAATCTCCCTTACAAGGTGACCCTTGGCTGTACCTCCTATATTAGGATTACACGGCATATTTGCTATACTGTCCAAATTAATCGCAAAAACAGCCGTTTTTACACCTAACCTTGCTGATGCAAGTGCAGCCTCACAGCCGGCATGTCCTGCACCAACTACAACTACATCATATTCCCCTGCTATAAATTCCATAAAACTCCTCTCACTTTCCCAGACAAAACCTGCTGAATATTTCATGCATTACATCTTCACTTACAGATTCTCCTGTGATTTCTCCTAAATATTGTGCTGAATTTACTATATCTATTGTTATCATGTCCAATGGCATACCGCTTTCATGCGCACCAATTGCAAAGTCAATGCTTTCAATTGCTTTATCTATCAGGTTTTTGTGTCTGATATTTGTTATTAACACTTCGCTATTCAGACTTACTTCACCCTTTACAAATAGCTCCATTACTGCTTTTCCAAGCTCAACAGTTCCTACTTCTTCTTTCAGCGACATTCTTATTACCTTTTCATTTTCAAACCTATTTTCAATATCCCTTATTTCTTCTTCAGTAACCAGATCTATTTTATTCAATATTACAATTACCTTTTTATCTTCTATTTTATTTAAAATCTCCAGATCTTCCTGTCTAACACCCTGATCCGCATCTATCATCATTATTATTAGATCTGCAGACTTAACCTCACTGTGTGTTTTTTCAACTCCTATTTTTTCAACTATATCCTCTGTTTCTCTAATACCGGCAGTATCTATAATTCTGACAGGAACGCCGTTCAAATTTATATAATCTTCAATAATATCACGGGTTGTCCCGGGTATATCTGTTACAATTGCTCTGTTTTTTCCGGTTAACTCGTTTAAAAGAGAGGACTTTCCGACGTTGGGTCTGCCAACTATTACAGCATTGATTCCCTCCCTTATTATCCTTCCCTTTTCAAATCCATCAATTATATTAATTAATATTTCTTTTACATCCTTTATTTCTGTATATATTTTCTGTCCTGTAATTTCTTCTATGTCATGTTCTGGATAATCCACTGTAACCTCAATATGTGCCAATAGTTCAACAAGTTTACCTCTAGCTTCTTTAAGCTTTACTGATAATCTCCCCTCAAGCTGTCCAACAGCCGCTTTTGAACTTTCATTAGTTTTTGCATTTATAAGATCAATTACAGCCTCTGCCTGAGATAAGTCTATTCTCCCATTTAAAAAGGCACGCTTTGTAAACTCTCCCGGTTCTGAAAGCCTGGCGCCTTCTCTTAATAACAGATCAAGAATATTTTTTAACACCACAGTTCCACCATGGCAATTTATTTCAACAACATCCTCCCTGGTAAATGTGTTTGGCTTAATCATTTTTGAAAGAAGAACTTCGTCTAATACTTCCCCGGTCTTTGAATCAACTATTTTTCCATAATTTATCGTATGGCTTTTAATTTTATCAAAATCATTCTTTCCTCTGAATATTCTGGCAGCTATTTCAAAGGCTCTATCACCACTCAATCTTATTATGCCTATTCCTCCGTTTCCATGGGGAGTAGAAATAGCTGTAATTGTGTCTTCATTAAATAACATAACAATCCTCCGAATTTATGGAAGTTATTCTAAAACACTATAAAAATGGTTCAAGAAATAAATCTCCTGAACCACAAAATAGCAATAATACTATTATATAAAAATAAATTTCCGTTAAAGTGCTTTCTTCTCATAAAAATACAATATCATAAACCCCGTTCCGGCTTATTTAAATAAAAGCAGATGCATATCTAAATTTATAAACTTTCCGTCTCATGAGCATATTACTTAAGCGTAATAATTACTTTTCTATTCGGTTCATCTCCAACGCTGTAAGTCTCAACATACTTGTGATTCTGAAGAGAAGAATGGATGACCCTTCTTTCATAAGGATTCATTGGCTCGAGAGTAATATTCTTTTTATACTTTACCACTCTGTCTGCTAGCCTGTTTGCAAGCTTTACCAATGTTTCCTCTCTTTTTTGCCTGTAATTTTCAATATCTATTACTACTCTCTTATACTCCTCCTTGCTCTTATTTACAACAAGGCTTGTTAAATATTGAAGTGAATCTAATGTTTCACCTCTTCTTCCAATTATTATTCCAATATCATCCCCTTTAATTTTTAGGAGAATGGAATCTTCATCTTCCTGAGCATTTATTTCCGCTTCCACATTCATTTTTTCAAAAACGCTTAACAAAAATTCTTTTGCCTTCTCAGAGTTAGACTCTTTTTGGGTAACTTTGACTCTTGCCATTTTATTGCCAATTAAGCCAAAAATACCTTTAGTACCTTCTTCAATAACTTCTATATCAACACTATCTCTATCACATTTCAACTCTTCAAGGGCAAGCTCTATAGCTTCCTGTACAGTCTTACCTGTCTTTTCAACGATGTTTTCCATTTATTTATCATTAACCTCCTTCTTTACGAGAATAAATTTATTTAAATACAATTGTTGGAATACCTGAAATACATTACTTGCAAGCCAGTACAATCCTAAACCGGCAGGAAATTGGAACGATACCAATAGAGTCATTACCGGAGCAATAAACGTCATATTTTTCTGCATAGCAAGCGCCGCATCCTGTGCTCCATCCTTTGAATCATTATTGTTGCCACTGTTTCTCTTCATTGTACCTATCATCATCAACTTATTGGATATAAAAGTTGTAATAACTGAAAGTACTGGTATTAATAACAATGGTAGGTACTGCGCCATCTGAGGCCCAAACAAAATATCAGGTCTCCATGTTGGAACTAAACCCAAATCGAATCCAAAGAAATTCATATCCAAAATTTTATGGTAGTTTATAGCACCTATTTGAGAATAAATTCCTTTTATTCTTAAAGCTTCCGGAACTGCATCTAATAACGCTTGTATCTCTGTGGGACTTTTGTTAAGCATATATGTAAGTGGCTGACCAACTACATATATAAGCGAAAACAGTATGGGTAACTGTACCAACAGCGGTAAACAACCGCTGGCAGGACTGTATTTATGCTCTGCATATACTTTCATCATTTCTTCGTTTAATTTTGCAGTATCATTTTTATATTTCCTCTGAAGCTCCTTTATTATTGGCTGAAGTTCTTGCAGCTGAGCATTTGATTTAAACTGCTTTACAGTAAGAGGAAGTAAAATCAACTTTATAAAAACAGTAAATATTATAATTGCCAGACCATAATTTCTGAATGCCATGTTCTCGAATATAAAATTCAGAATTAATCCTAAAAATTTCGGTATATAACTAAAAAAATTCATATGTAAATTCCCTTTCGTCTATTTAACCGGATCATATCCTCCCGGATGAAACGGATGACATTTAAGCAACCTCTTAATTGATTTAAAACTTCCCCTTATTATACCATACTTTGAAATTGCATCAATCGCATATTGTGAACATGTAGGATAAAACCTGCAGCTTGATACCATTTTTAAAGGAGATATATACTTTTGATAAAACCTTAGTATAATTATTGCCAATTTACCAATCAATTTAATTCTCCTCTTTAAATATATTCAGCTTTTTTAATAAAAATTTCATTTCCCTTTTAATATCAGAGAAATCAGGCATCCCATCGCTGCTTCTTGCAACAAATACAAGGTCAAATCCTTCCTTCAACTGACCTTCATAGTGTCTATAACATTCTTTGATAAGTCTTCTTATCCTGTTTCTCTTAACACTTCCGCCAAACTTCTTACTGGCAGTTATGCCCAATCTATTCACTTTGCTTTTATTACTTATTACATACAATACAAGGTATTTTGCAACAAAGAATTTCCCTTTTTTGTATAGTTTCATAAACTCTTTGTTTTTCTTTATAGGAAAAGTAAATATCATTATATGGAGCAATGCCTCCGGTTATATCATTTTTGTATATAAAAATAAAACTTGATTTTAAACAAAAAGACCACAATTATGCGGTCTTACGCTGAAAGAACTTTTCTTCCTTTCAATCTACGCCTTCTTAAAACTTTTCTTCCATTAGCTGTCTTCATTCTTTTTCTAAAGCCATGTTCCTTTTTTCTTTGTCTATTTTTAGGCTGATACGTTCTTAACAAACTAAACACCCCCATTCTCTTCTTCTAATTGTTCTGCTATTAGGCACTTTATTTTAATTTAGTGTATTACTAAGTTATACACTTGAGGACAAAATACCTATTCTATCATTCTCAAATAAACACCGTATCAATTATATATTAAATACTTCTTTAATGTCAAGAAACTATTTATGTAATTACAAAAAAAATAATTCATAAATTTGTTTTTCAAAAAAGCTGATTTTATTGGGTTTTAACCATCAGTTCTCACTAATAAAAATTTTTTTGACACCCCATGTGGATAAATAAAATTTTTATCAATAATTTTGTGGATATCTTTTATTTTTTCTGTTGAATATTGTGCAAAAGTCTGATAATATAATTATTGCCTGTTGATAACCAATGGATTATCAACAGATTTATGTTGATAACCTGTGTGTAACTATTATATTTAATTTTTATACAGATATTATAATTTACCACATTATTATATTACTTTTATAAATAATTATACAAAAATCTTACAATTGTTGCTTAATTGTTATAAGATTTGTCAATGATTAGCATAGGTTTTAATTTTACTTATTTATCCTTATTCAAAAGATAACCATTGTAACAATTTGTTCCGCACATTAGAATCATATTTTAGTTTTATGATTCTTAAGTTTAGGACAAGTACATATAAACTTATTGTTAAAATGTACTGGGTGAATTTGATGACCTGATTTTTACAAAATATATAAAGATAAGGTTGGTTATCTACAGACTTAAACCAAAGATAATTTAATTCTTAAAACATAGGATAAGGAATAATGAAAAATAGTTTTATTTTTTATATTAATTAAAATGGATTAAATCAATTATTTTTCGTTATTCAGAACAGGAACTAAATCTTTAAATGTTCCTAAATTGCTATTAACTAATTGAGGAGGTTAATAGCAAACTAATTTTAATGATTATTTTATGTACATATTTGGAGGAATTATATGAGTGTCCAATTAACAGATTTATGGCAAAAAACATTAGGCCTGCTTCAAAATGAATTAACTGAAATTAGTTTTAACACATGGATAAAAACTATAGAACCACTCTCTATATACAATAATACTATTCACTTGGCCGTTCCAGCTGAATTTAATAAAGGTATTTTGGAATCGAGATACCAAATACTTATAAAAAATGCTATTAAGCAAACAACTTTTAAGGAATATTCCATAAACTTTGTAGTTCCATCTCAGGAGAATATTGATAAGTATTCGGATCAATCCGAAACAAGCAATAACACTGAAGATGCCCTTATATCATTACTGAACCCAAAGTATACATTTGACACATTTGTAATTGGAAACAGTAACCGTTTCGCACATGCTGCCGCACTTGCTGTTGCAGAAGCACCTGCTAAAGCCTACAATCCTTTATTTATCTATGGGGGAGTTGGACTTGGTAAAACGCACCTTATGCACGCCATTGGACACTTTGTTTTACAACAGAATCCTTCTCTTAAAGTTTTATATGTATCATCGGAAAAATTTACAAATGAACTTATCAATGCTATCAAAGACGACAAAAACGAAGAATTCAGATCAAAATACAGAAATATAGATATTCTATTAATAGATGATATACAGTTTATTGCTGGTAAAGAAAGAACTCAGGAAGAGTTTTTCCATACTTTCAATGCGCTTTATGAAGCAAACAAACAAATTATTTTATCAAGCGATAAATCACCTAAAGAAATTGTTACTCTCGAGGACAGACTTAGATCAAGGTTTGAATGGGGATTGATAGCAGATATGCAAGCCCCTGATATAGAAACCAGAATAGCCATATTGAGAAAGAAAGCTCAATTGGAAAATCTAGACGTACCAAATGAAATTATGGCTTTTATTGCTGAAAAAATTGCTTCAAATATTAGAGAACTTGAAGGTGCTTTAAATAGAGTAATTGCATATTCATCACTTACTGAAAATGAAATAACTGTTGATCTTGCCACAGAAGCGTTAAAGGACATCCTTTCGACTAACAAGGTCAGGTCAATAAATTGCAATTCAATCCAGGATGCTGTTGCAAGGTACTTTGATCTAAGACCGGATGACTTCAAATCAAAGAAAAGATCAAGAGACGTTGCATATCCAAGACAAATTGCAATGTTTTTATGCAGAGAATTAACAGATATGTCTTTGCCAAAAATAGGACATGCTTTCGGAGGAAGAGACCATACAACTGTTATGCATGCGTGCGAAAAGATAGTTGAAGAAATTCAATCAAACTCCGAGACCAGAAGAGCAGTTAATGAGCTTAAGAAAAATTTAACCGGTAGTTAGGTTCGGCTAAAAATAAGATTATATAATGTATAAAGAAAAACTTGTTTTGAAAATGTTTTAAATATACGAGAGTTGGATTTTATTTTTTAGTTATCCTTTAATATTTTAAGTTTATCAACAAAAATTGTTGATATGGGGAAAACTTCATGTGATTATTATGTGTATAATGTTGGTTCATGTTTAATTAAAGTTGTATTGTTGATTATTTGATACAAGTTATCTACAATTTAATAACAACCTTTAAGCCATTATTTGCAAAGTGTGAAACTAGTTATACACAAAATCAACAATACTTATTACTATTATTACTAAAAATTATTATATTAATATAAAAGAATGCCGGGAGGATACTCATAATGAAAGTAATATGTTCAAAGGAACATTTAATTGAGGGTATAAATATAGTTCAAAAAGCTGTTTCCACAAAGTCTACAATGCCTATTCTTGAGGGAATACTGTTAGAAGCATCCAGTGATTTCAAACTAACAGGTAATGATCTTGAAATAGCAATAGAGTGTTACGTTGAAGCTGATATTAGGGAACAGGGATCTATAGTTCTAAATTCGAAAATGTTTGGTGATATCGTAAGAAGGCTTCCAGAATCAGAGGTTATGATAGAAATACTCTCTAATAATTCGGTTATAATAGAATGTGAAAACTCACACTTTGAATTAAAGGGCATGCCTGCTGATAATTATCCCTCACTACCTGAAATAAAAAAAGAAAATGCATTTATTATCAATCAGAAAACTGTCAGAGACATGATAAGACAAACATTATTTGCAGTAAGCATAGATGAAAATAGACCTATTCTTATGGGATCATTATTAGAGTGTAATGAAAATAATGTCACACTTGTTTCTATAGATGGTTTCAGACTAGCACTCAGAAAATCCATAATTGAAAATGAAAATAAAAGCTTTAGTGTTGTAATACCGGGAAAAACTTTAAATGAAATTGTAAAAATTCTTCAGCCTGTTGAAGAAGAAATATCAATATTCAGCACACAAAATCAAGTTTTGTTTGACTTTGGAAAGTGTAAGGTAGTTTCAAGATTGTTAGAAGGTGAATACTTAAATTATAACAGTATTATACCAAAAGAATTTGAAACCAGACTAAGAGTTAAAACAAAAGAGATATTATCAAGTCTCGAAAGAGCATCTCTTATTACTGCTGAAGAAAAAAAATATCCGGTAAAGTTTAGTATACTTGATGAAAAAATTGTGATATCATCGAATACTGAAATAGGAGCAGTTAGAGAAGAAGTAAGAGTTGATGTCACAGGAAACAGGTTGGATATAGGCTTTAATCCAAGATATTTTATTGAAGCCTTAAAGGTTATTGAAGATGAGGAAATTGATATTTTCTTTACATCAAGTATAGGACCTTGTACAATAAGATCTATAGAAAACGATGAATATGCTTATATGATTCTGCCGGTCAGAATAAAAAATGAATAAGGAAGTATTAAAAATATGAAAACAATTTCTATAAATACCGAGTATATAAAATTGGATCAGTTTATTAAATGGGCTGATGTTGTTTCCACAGGAGCCGAAGCAAAGATACTTATATATGATGGTTGTGTAAAAGTTAATGGAGAAACAGAACTTAGAAGAGGGAAAAAACTTAGAAAAGGTGACACTATAGAAGTAGATGGAGATAAATTTGTTATTGAATGATATCCGGAGGTATCATTTTGTATATTGATAATTTAAATTTAAGGAATTTTAGAAATTATAAGGAAAATAAAATTAGTTTTTCTAAAACTTATAATGTTATATACGGTGAAAATGCCCAGGGTAAAACAAATATTATTGAGGCAATTTTTTTGTGTGCATCGGGAAGATCTCATCGTACCTCAAGAGATGCCGAGCTTGTGAATGTTAACAGCAATAGTTTTCATATAACACTAGATGCTGTTAAATCTATGGAGTCATCTAATATTGAAATTCTTTATGAGAGAGATAAAAAAAAAGTTATAAAAATAAATGAAGTACCTTTAAAAAAAATAGGTAATCTCATGGGAAATGTACTTGCAGTTATTTTTTCTCCGGAAGATTTATCTGTTATAAGTGAAGGACCCTCTCAAAGGAGAAGGTTTATAGATATTACGATAAGCCAAATAAAGCCTTCATATTTTTATGATCTACAACTTTATAATAAAATTTTGTTACAAAGAAATTCATTACTTAAAGAATTGCAAAATAGTAGAAGTTTAATTGATACCCTTGATGTGTGGGATGAGAAATTATCTGAAACCGGTTCTAGAATTATAAAGAGCCGGCACGAATTTATAAATAGGTTGAGTAGTGCTGCTGAAAAAAATCACTACATTCTTTCTGATAACAATGAAAATATGAAAATAACTTATATGTCTTCAGTAAATGATAATGTTTATAAAGATATAGAAGAAATAAAAGAAAATTTTATAAATGATTTAAAAAAGCTTAGAATTATAGAACTTAGAAGATGTACTACTCTTAAAGGTCCGCATCGCGATGATTACAATATATTAATTAATGGAATGGATGTAAAGTCATTTGGATCACAAGGGCAAAAGAGAACAGTTATTTTATCAATAAAGCTTTCGGAGTTACAAATAATAAAAGAGGAAACTGGCGAATTTCCTGTACTTTTACTAGATGATGTAATGTCTGAACTTGATAATAGAAGAAGGGAAATATTGTTTGATAATATAACTCATGTTCAAACATTTATAACATGTACTGAAAAAGATATATTCAGTAAAAAAGAATTCCGTGATATACTTTTTGTTAATGTGAAAAATGGGAATACTATAACTGAAAAGTTATAAGTTAAGTTTGGCAGATATTTTTATATGATATGGATATTACTTGGATGAAACTTGATTTTTGAAACAAAAATTTGCAGTTTGCTTGCAATTGGGATAAAATAAAGAATGGCATAAGTTGATGAGTATACTTTTTATTAAAATGAAATTGTTTACAATCTTATAATGTAAACTAGGAGGAAATATATGTTTTTGCATATAGGAGGAGATTTTGTAGTACCCGTGAAAAATGTAATTGCAATAATGGACTTGGAAACCACTACTCTATCAAAAGATACTCGTGATTTTTTGTCTATTGCTGAGGAAGAAGGATTTATTGAGAGTATTTCAGATGATATTCCAAAATCTTTTATTATAACTGAAATTGATAAAAAGAGTAAAATATATCTTTCACCAATTTCTTCAGTAACTCTACAAAAAAGAGCAGGCTTTGTTGATGGTATATCAAATATTAAATAATATAGTCAAATAGAGCTTTACATTGCAATTTATTATAAAAGATAATTTTAAATTAATTATATAAGTTTTAAACAGGAGGATAAAATGTCCGAAAATACGAATTTGAACCCATCATATAATGAAAATAATATACAGGTTCTTGAAGGTCTTGAGGCTGTGAGGAAGAGGCCTGGTATGTATATTGGAAGTACTTCATCAAGAGGACTGCATCATCTTGTGTATGAAATAATGGATAATAGTATAGATGAAGCGTTAGCAGGTTATTGTTCAGAAATTGAAATTACTATAAATCCTGATAATTCTATAACCAACATCGACAATGGGAGAGGTATACCTGTTGGTATCCATCCAAAGATGGGGATCCCTACTGTTGAAGTAGTTCATACTATACTTCATGCGGGAGGAAAATTTGGAGGAGAGGGATATACGGTTTCCGGTGGACTTCATGGTGTTGGAGCCTCAGTAGTAAATGCATTATCTGAATATTTGGAAGTTGAAGTTTATAGAGATGGTAATATATATAAACAAAGATATGAGAGAGGAAATGTTGCAACTAAGCTAGAAGTTATTGGCACAACAGATAAAACTGGTACTAAAACAACATTTAAGCCTGATTCACTAATATTTGAAGATCTGGTATTTAGTTACGAAATATTATTGAATAGATTTCGTGAGCTGGCCTTTCTAAATAAAGGGCTTATGATAAGGTTAGTTGACAAACGACCGGAAGAACCAATAGTTAAACAACTTCATTATGAAGGTGGAATATTATCTTTTGTTGAATATATGAATAGAAATAAAGAGATTATTCACCAACCACCTATATATATTGATTGTTCAAAGGATGGATCTTTTGTTGAAATTGCCATGCAATACAATGATACATACTTAGAAAATATATTCAGTTTCGCCAACAATATTGCTACAACTGAAGGCGGTACTCATCTGACAGGTTTTAAAGCTGCAATAACAAAAGTATTCAATGATTATGCGAGAAAGTATAATTTTATAAAAGAGAATGATAAAAATTTATTAGGTGAAGATATAAGGGAAGGTTTAACTGCTGTTATAAGTGTAAAATTACATGAACCTCAATTTGAGGGACAAACAAAAACTAAGTTGGGAAATAGCGAAATAAGAAGTCTGGTAGAATACGCTGTTGGTGAAAAATTAACTAATTTTTTAGAAGAAAACCCTTCTATAGCTAAAATAATATTGGATAAATGTCTTACAGCCTCAAGAGCTAGAGAAGCTGCAAGAAAAGCTCGTGAACTGACAAGAAGAAAAAGTGCTCTTGAATCGACTACTTTACCTGGAAAATTGGCTGACTGTTCTGAAAAAGATCCTAGTCAGTGTGAAATATATATAGTAGAGGGAGATTCAGCAGGGGGTTCTGCAAAACAAGGTAGGGATAGAAGATTTCAAGCTATCTTACCTCTATGGGGGAAAATGCTTAATGTAGAAAAGTCAAGGGTTGACAAAGTATATGGTAATGAGAAATTGTTACCGGTTATTACTGCATTAGGCGCAAGTATAGGGGAAGATTTTGATGTTGAAAAGTTAAGATACCACAAAATTATTATAATGGCTGATGCGGACGTTGATGGTCAACATATTAGAACATTATTACTTACATTTATGTTCAGATATATGAAACCCCTCGTTGAGGGTGGATATGTATATATTGCACAACCTCCATTATTTAAAGTTGCAAAAGGTAAAGAAGAAGCATATGCATATTCTGAAAAACAAGTTGATAAGATTGTAAGTGAAAAAGGTTGGAAGAAGGAAGAATGTAGTATACAAAGATATAAAGGTCTTGGGGAAATGAATCCTGAGCAGCTATGGCAAACAACAATGAATCCGGAAACAAGGACAATGCTAAGAGTCGAGTTGAATGATGCTATTGCTGCTGATGAAATATTTACTATATTAATGGGTGAAAAAGTTGAACCAAGAAAAGAATTTATACAGGAAAATGCAAAATTAGTTACTAATCTTGATATATAATTATAAATATATATTTAGTTAAGTAAATTTTATAAGTAATTTTAAAACCTTTGGATATAGGATGAAAATACATAATATAATAAATACCCCGAAAAAGGGGTTTTTATTTTTCTATAAAAAATGTTTCACGTGAAACATTTTTTATAGAAAAATAATTTTAATAAATATTTACTAAGGCTGTTTTAACAGATTGTAAATAATGTTTTAAAACTCGGGTAGGAAAATTTGAAATTATTTTAGATGTAATATATCCATTTAAAAAATTGAATGGATTTCATTAAAATAATTAAATTTGAAGATGAGGCGATTTTTATTGAAATATGTTTTGCTACTATGTTAATTGTGTTATAATAATATAATGATTTTATATTACATTTAAAAATAATGAGAACAATAAAAAATAACTGCAATATTTAATCAAAGGATAACTAAGGAGTGGGTTTAATGGCAAAAGTAATTGCAGTAGCTAATCAAAAAGGCGGAGTTGGTAAGACTACTACTGCAGTAAATTTAAGTTCCTGCCTGGGCTATAAAGGTAAGAAAGTTCTTCTTATAGATGTAGATCCACAAGGAAACTCAACCAGTGGCCTTGGAATTGATAAAAAGAATATAAAAAGATCAGCATATGATGTTTTAATTAATGATGTCGATATAAAGGAAACACTAGTAAAGACGCCAATAGAAAACCTTTTGCTATGTCCATCAAATATTCAGCTTGCTGGTGCGGAGGTAGAGCTTGTTTCTACTATATCTAGAGAGACAAGGTTAAAAAATTCACTCGTTGGTATAAAAAATGATTATGATTTTATTTTGATAGATTGCCCACCGTCTTTAGGACTTTTGACTTTAAATTCCTTAACTGCATCTAATACAATACTCGTTCCAATTCAATGTGAGTATTATGCACTTGAGGGATTAAGTCAGCTTATGGAAACAGTTAAATTGGTTCAGAAACATTTAAATGTTGATTTAGATGTTGAAGGTGTAGTTTTAACAATGTTTGATGCCCGAACAAATTTATCAATTCAGGTTGTTGAAGAAGTAAAGAAATATTTCAGAAATAAAGTTTATAGAACTGTCATACCAAGAAACGTTAGATTAAGTGAAGCACCAAGTTATGGGTTGCCTATAATCTTGTATGATCCAAAATCAAAAGGAGCAGAATGTTATCTTGATTTAGCTGATGAGGTTATAGAATATTCTGAGGAGGAAAACTGAAATGAATAAGAAAGGCCTAGGTAAGGGATTAGGTGCACTGATTTCTACAGCAAATGAAGAGACTTCATCAGGTGTAGTAGAATTAAGAATAAATGACATAGAACCTAATGTTGGTCAGCCTAGAAAAAAGTTTGATGACGATAAATTATTACAATTATCGGATTCAATAAAGCAACATGGTATTGTACAACCCATAATTGTTAGAAAAGAAGACAACATTTATAAGATTGTTGCCGGTGAAAGAAGATGGAGAGCAGCAAGGCTTGCTGGTCTTAATAATGTACCTGTTATTATTAAAGATGTAACAAATAAACAAGTAATGGAAATGGCATTAATAGAAAATATACAAAGAGAGGATTTAAATCCTATAGAAGAAGCAGAAGCATATGAAAGATTGTTAAATGAATACAACATGACTCAAGAAGAATTGTCTAAGTCAATAGGAAAAAACAGATCAACAATAGCAAATATAATAAGACTTTTATCTCTTTGTGATAATGTTAAGGAATGTTTAATAAATGGTGATATATCCAGTGGACATGCTAGAACATTAATTGCTATAGAAGATAAGGAAAAACAAGAAAAAGTTTGCCATGAAATAATTGAAAAGAATCTAAATGTAAGAGAAACAGAAAATTTAGTAAAAAAATTATTATCAGTAAAAAATAAAGAAAAAAATACCCCTTATGAAGATGAAAATTTGATAAGAATTGAGGATGAATTAAAGAAAATTTTAGGCACAAAAGTTAAGTTATCTAGTAATAATAAAAAGGGAAAAATAATGATAGAGTACTATTCGAATGATGAACTAGAAAGATTATTAGAAATATTTAAAAATATGGGAAATAATAGGAACTCATATAATTAGATTTATGACCGTTTTCGGAGATTATTAATATAATATCATTTAAAAATATAATAATGTCTTAAAAATAATTTTAAAGCGGTTTAAATGAATTAACTGTTTTTATGATATAAATTTATAAAATGTTTCACGTGAAACATTTAGCATTATTAATCAGAATACTTAATTAACAGAGGGAGTAGTATATGGGAAAAATTCTAGAAGACATTTATAATAATATATTAATTCTTAGTCCGTATTTTATTATAGGAAATGTTTTATTTACATTTATAATATTAATCTCACTTATTTCTACAAGATTAAAACTGAATAAATTATTAAAGAGATATAAAAAGTTTTTTAAGGATTCCGATAATGGTAGTGTTGAAAAATTAGTTGAAGAAAATATAGATTTATGTAATGAAATATCAAATAAAAATAAGGATATAGAGAATAGAATTAATTATGTTGAAAGAAATATGCTGCAATGCGTACAAAAAATTGGAGTTGTAAGATATAATGCTTTTGATAATGTAGGAAGTAATTTGAGTTTTGCTATAGCTCTTCTTGATGGTAATGATAACGGAGTAGTTTTAAATGGAATATATTCCAGAGAATCAACATCAACCTATGCAAAGGCAATAGCAAATGGACAATCAAAATACGCTTTATCAGCTGAAGAAATTCAAGCAATTGATATAGCTAAAAAAAATAAATCTTATTAATACAGTGAATTACTATATGATAAGTATATAGATCTATTCATGAACTAGCAAATTACTATAAATTGATAGATCTTGTTTTTTATTATATATTATTCTTTTCAAATAGTTTATTCCTTTAGTAGACTTTTGTGTTGAAACTCTTATATCTCAATTGTTATAAGATATATTTTAAGAATATATAGTAGCTTTTTTTATTATAAATTACTACTTTAGTTGCAGTTAAGAAGTGATATAAGAATTAATTTTCTTGTTAGTTGAAAACACTTTGCCATTTCTTTAGGAGTGTAATAAAAATGGATAATAAAAAAGATAAAAAAACAGTATGGATATATGCCGTAGTTTTGTTTACCAGTGCTTTTATTGTACTGATGATTACAGCATATAGTCAAATAAAAGTAAATAAAAACATTGATGATGTAAAAAATAAATTAGGTGATACAGAAAAAGAAAAAAGTAATTTTCAGATGAATCTTAGCTCTGCACTTGCTGAAAATAAGAAGTTAAGTGAAAAAATTGAATCTTTAGAAAATGAAATTGAAGAATTTAAAAAAGAAGAATCAAGGCTTAAGTCAGAATTAAATACGGCTCAGAATAGTAAAGATTTAAAAATTGAAAATTATGAAAAGCTTTTACTTGCAAGTTTATATTATAATAATAAAGATGTAAAGAAATGTGCACTTATTATATTTAATGAAATAGATATTGAATATTTAGATAATAGTGCTTTAGATATGTATATGATTCTCTCTGATATTTCATTTGAAAAGGCTCCTCTAGAGTTTTATAATGAAGGATATAATTATTTTAAAAAAGGTAATTATGAGAATGCTATAGAAAGTTTTAATAATTCATTAATGTTTTCAAAATCAAAGTATTTTTCTGATGATTGTTATTATTTTATAGCTTATTCATATTATTATATGAATGATAAATTAAAATCTAAAGAAGCAATGAATAAGTTACTTATCAAATATCCAGATAGCACTTATAAAACCGATGCAATTGACTTTATAAAAGCTAATTTAAGTGACTAGTTAATTTGTGATTTAATATTTTAATTTCAAATGGTTGAAATGATACTTTTTTGTAGTATAATTATTTTAATCGTTATGATAAATAATAAATATTAATTTAATTTCTTAGAAGAAAGTAAGAAGTTAAACCTTATTTAATATAGAAGAAGAACCTTCTTTAATTTTTGTTTTAGAGGTTTTCATCTATAGAGAATTATATGAGAATATGAAAAATTAATATAATAAATATAAGGAGAAGTAATTATGCTTGATATTAAACTTATAAGGAGTAATCCTGAAATCCTGAAGAAAGCCTTATTGAAAAGAAAAGACAGTTTTGATGTAAACCAGATTCTTAGTTTAGATGAAAAAAGAAGACAGATTCTAGTGAAAGTTGAACAACTAAAGAATAAACAAAATTCTGATTCAAAGTTGGTACCAATATATAAAAAAGAGGGAAAAGATGTTGCACCAATAATGGAGGAGATGAAAACCTTATCAGATAAAGTAAAAATACTTGATTTTCAAGTTAAAGAAATAGATGAAGAATTAAATAAAATTCTTTTAACAATCCCAAACATTCCAAATAGCACGGTTCCTGATGGTGATACCGACGAAGATAATTTAGAAATCAGGAAATGGGGAGAGCCTAGAAAATTTGATTTTGAACCTAAGGCTCACTGGGATATAGGAGAGAAATTAGGAATACTTGATTTTTCTGCAGCTGGAAAAGTAACGGGTGCAAGATTTACGTTTTACAAAGGATTAGGTGCAAGGCTCGAAAGGTCTTTGATGAATTTTATGCTTGATTTGCATACCAGTAAACATGCTTATACAGAGGTATTTCCTCCGTTTATGGTTCACAGGAATAGTATGATTGGTACAGGACAGCTTCCAAAGTTTGAAGAAGATGCATTTAAAGTAGCTAATAATGACTACTTTTTAATTCCAACTGCTGAAGTACCTGTAACTAATATGTATAGAGAGCAAATATTAGATATAAAAGATTTACCTATAAAGCATGTGGCATATTCTGCTTGTTTCAGGGCTGAGGCAGGTGCAGCCGGAAGGGATACAAGAGGACTAATAAGACAACATCAGTTTAATAAAGTTGAATTAGTAAAGTTTACAACTCCTGAAGCATCTTATGAAGAATTGGAAGCGTTGACAAGGGATGCTGAAGAGGTATTGCAGCTGTTAGGTATACCTTATAGGGTTGTAAAGATTTGTGTTGGTGACTTAGGATTTACAGCAGCAATGAAATATGATATTGAAGTTTGGATGCCAAGTTATAATAGATATGTAGAAATTTCATCCTGTAGTAATTTTGAGGATTTTCAAGCAAGGAGAGCAGGAATTAAATTCAGAAGAAGTGCAAATGATAAGCCGGAATTTGTTCATACATTAAATGGTTCTGGTGTTGCAATAGGTAGAACTACTGCATGTATTCTTGAAAATTATCAACAAGCAGATGGATCTGTTGTTATTCCGGATGCCTTATTGAAGTATATGAATGGTGCAGATATTATTAAATAGTTTATATAATAAAAAATAGGGTTTCCTATATTGGAAACCTTATTCTTTAGCTATTTATTTTGTTATTATTATTTTATAAGCTTTCCAGTTTATTTATAGAGGATTTGTTGATATTACAACACTGCTAAATTGTATTCAAAAATTAAACTTTTAGATTAATGGAATAATAAATGCATCAAAATATTAATAGTAAAAAAATTGGGCTTTAAAGAAAAATTCTGTGATTACTTCAAAGTATGCTTTAGTTGCAGTTTTTCATAAATGAATTGTATATTGAAAATGTAATAATAGAATTAATATGAATTATATAGAATTAGTGTTTGATTCACTTGTAAAAATTGGTAATTATATAAAATATCTATTTTTATTATTGATTTTACCTAAAATAGGTTAAAATCAAGTATTGACAAATAGGTGCTGTACATGTTATATTATTTCTTGTCACAAGAAATGGAGAGATGGTCGAGTTGGTTTAAGGCACCGGTCTTGAAAACCGGCGTAGGTGTGAGCCTACCGTGAGTTCGAATCTCACTCTCTCCGCCATAGCAAAGCCTTTATTTACAAAGGCTTAAAATTTGGAGAAGTACCCAAGCAGGTCGAAGGGGACGGTTTGCTAAACCGTTAGGTCGGGTAACTGGCGCGAGGGTTCGAATCCCTCCTTCTCCGCCAAAGGAAAGCATTCCACACAATGGAGTGCTTTTTTAGTGCGTTTACATAATTGCATTATGGGGACTATTTGGGGACTATTCTTACAAATAGATATGTGAAGTTATTAAAAGATACTAAAAGTTTATTCTGCTTTTGCCTCCTGAGGTTTATTATTCAATAATGCTTTTTCCAGTAAATCTGATGCTGCAGTATCTGCGCTTTTTAAAGCATGAACGTATATATCCATCGTGGTACTTGTCCTGGCATGACCTAACCTTTTACTTATTGCAGATACTTCAAGCCCTTGAGCTGCAAGCAAAGTTGCAGAAGTATGCCGTAATCCATGAGGGGTAATCTTGGGAAGATTATGCCTTTGAAGGAATTCAGGAAACCAGTTGGTCAATGTATATGTGAACATTGGTCGTCCATCCCAGGTAACAAATAATCTATCTGAGTTTTTCCACTGATCACCACACTGCAATCTTTGTTCAAGCCACCAAATACGGTATTCGCTAAGAAGTGCGGTTATAGGTGCCGGGATAGATATTTTTCTAACTGACGTTTCGTTTTTTGGTTTTTTCTCAAAGGTACCTTGACCAGTAAGATATTGACTTGCTTTGACAATTTCAATAGTATTATTGTCCATATCGATATTGCTCCAGCTCAACCCCATGAGCTCCCCAAGGCGGAGACCTGAAAAAACATCAAGCAGAACCATTACTTTATATTTAAGTTCTTCTGTTTCAAGTGCTCTTAATAGCTCTTTTGTTTGGTTTTCATCATAATGTTGTACAGGAGTTTTATCTGTTTTCGGTGCCTTAACTCTGTCAGCCGGATTACTAAATATTAATTGCCATTGAACGGCCGTTGTCAAAATTGAACTTATTAACCGGTGATGATGAAGTACGGTTCTGGAAGATAAACTTTTAGGATCCACATTTTGTTCAAAAAATGTGGACAATTTAATATTTAGTGCTTTGCAAATTGATTCTGCAGTTTTTGAAGTGACTGACCTGGCATTTAAAGCTTTGGATACTGTATCTTCACAAATTCCGGATGCAGCTGCAAGCTTTTTAACGTTTAAACCTTTTTCTTTAATCAACTCTTTCAGGGCCGGAAGTGCAATATATTTTGTGTCCAATCTAATGCCGGCTTCGGAAAGATTATTATAAAATTCAAGTAAGTGGGTCGGTTGAAGTTTATTAAGTTTCAAGTGTCCCATAGCCGGAATAATTCTGGATTGTAGCATTTCTTTGTACCGGAATACTGTTTTCGGTTCAAGTTCCTTCTCTGCATAATCTGGTATCCATTTTTCACAGAATTCTTTAAAAGTTATCTTTCCTACATCAAGGTAAGTACCTTTTTTGACTTCTTCTTCAAAAAGTGCAGCCTGTCTCTGCAGCTCCTTTTCAAGTTGCTTTGGTGTCAGTCCCGGATCCAATGTGATTGACTTACGCTTTTTATTTTTTGTGCCATTGCTTTTATAGCCATCACATACAGTGATGCGGTAACTGTTATCGCCGCGTTTTTCAATACTTGCCATAGTTTTTTATTCACACTCCTTTACTTTAACTGAACTGATTTAGTTTTTTAGTTACTATGACTTTTATTAGATCATTTTCAATAGAATCAGTGAGTTGATTTTTTAGGTGCACAAGATTCTCATATAATTGTGGGAATGAAGCATTTGCTTTCAAAGAATTCTGTTGAATTTGCAATATTATTTTTGAACATGTGCTAATCGCTTTGTACAGATCAGTTTTAAATAGATGGTTTTTGTCTATTTTTAAAATTACTTCATCAATGGTGTTTAGAATATTATAGATAAGCCTATCTTTATCAGTATCTTTAAGAAATTGATTACATTCATCTATTAATTTGTCATAGTTATTTTGGTCTTCTTTATATTGTAATTCAAGCCCTTCAGTGCTAAGTAAATTTAATGTCTCGCTACTAGTAATGTTATAAAAATTTGCTTCAGACTTTGAACTTTTAAAACTAGTCCTACCAAGGAGATAATCAACTGATACATTGAAATAATTTGCTATTTTTGTTAATAAAGTTAAATCAGGTTCACTTTTTCCATTTTCATATCCAGATATTATTTGCTTCCCATTAACTTCTATAATATCCGCCAGTTCTTGCTGAGTTAGGTTTTCATTTTCTCTAAGCTCTTTTAAACGATTACCGAAAATCAACATCATTTTCCCTACCTTCTTAATTATAGTTTTAATATTAACAATAATAGCACAGTAATAGAACGTGGTCAATATTTTATTTACACTAATCTATTGACAGTTAAAAAAAATGATACTAGAATAAAGTTAAATAAATATTTACTAGAAATACAAGGAGGTTAAAATTAGTATGACTATTAAAGCTAAAATTAACGAGTTGAAGGAAGCACGTGTGAAAAAAGGGTTTAGTATCAGGGGTCTTGGTCAGGCCTCAGGATTATCAGCAGCAACAGTTTTTAAAATTGAAAACGATGTGTCGGTTCCATTACCATCAACTGCAAAAAAAATATGCGATGCTTTAAATTGTAAGTTTGAGGATTTGTTTGAGATAGCTAAAAAATCAGAAGTAGTATAGAATAGGAGGTAAAGTATGGATAACTCTACAAAAGTAGTGCATATTTCAGCACCGGTTAGAATGCGGACACAGGCTCAAGCATTAGCAGAGGTAAAAGCGCTGGATCCTAATACAGCATTAACGGCTCATGCTCTAAGGAAATTAATACTTCAGAAGAAGATAAAAGTAGTAATGGCCGGTAATAAATATCTTTTAAATTTTGACAGTTTACTTGAATATTTAGCGAATCCGGTATCATCAACTGAAGAACCCCACGAAGTAAAAGGATATGGTAAGCTTAGACCTGTTGGAAGGTGATTTTGTGAAAGATAGTCAAAAAATTAGAATCCTATACATATTAAAAATTGGGAAGGTTTCTTCGCATCTTCGTGAAGCATTTATGAAGGCCTATGATGCTTGTAAAAACGGAAGGAGGCGGTGAGAGTTGGCAAATCCGCAACCTACTGACGCACATATAAGAATAGCTCACAGTATATCAGAAGAAATTATGATGAGGGACTTTACTAAAAGACAGCGGTCTATTTTAGATTTGGTTTTTCGTTTATCTTGGGGCTGCGGAAAGAAATCTGCAATTATTCCACGGCAAAAGGATTTTGAGGTTGTTGGAATCGGAGAATCTAAAATAAGACAGGAGTTGAATTGGCTTGTTTCTGCAAATGTTCTTTCATGGAATAAAGAAACAAATGAGTTAAGTTTTTTAAAAGATTTTGATCGCTGGTCAGTTTCATTAGTACCTGGTTATAACCGAATAAGATTTAATGAGCTTCTGCATAAAAATCTTACTTACCAAAATGGCAAGAAACTTACCGAAACGGAAAGCCAAGAAACTTGCCAAAACAGTAAGTTTCTTACCGAAACAGTAAGAAAGAACTTACCGAAACGGAAAGATCATATAGATGCAAATTGCACAGCACCAACGGATAGAAGTATGTCTAAAGAAAGTAATAAAGAAAGTAAATCTATATATAATTTGGTTATTGATTTTTTAAACCAGACAACAGGCCAGCATTACAAACCATCATCCAAAAAAACAAGAGATTTGATTGATGCACGTTTGAATGAGAAATTTAAACTAGAAGACTTTCAAAAGGTTATTAAAAATAAGGCTTTTGAGTGGATGGGCACTGATTTTGAAAAATATCTACGGCCAGAAACGTTGTTTGGTAATAAGTTTGAGAGTTATTTAAACCAGAAGCCAAAAAGCAAAAACAAGCAGGAAAGTATATACAACGATCTGAGTAATTACGTGTTGTAAAGAAAACAGGGGGAAGTATGGATTTTCATAACATTGGGCGAATACCGCCACAGAACATTGAATCAGAGCAGTCTGTCCTTGGTGCTATGCTTCTTGACAATGAGATCTTATCTTATATTTTTAGTAATTTAAATGCATCTGACTTCTATCTGGTCGATCATCAGGAAATCTTTGAAGCTTGCTTTGAGCTTTTTGGAAGAAGGAGACCTGTTGATGTGATAACTTTAACAGATCAGCTCAAAGCTAGGGAAACTATAGATAATGTTGGAGGAATGCAGTATCTTGCAAGTTTAATGGATTCAGTTCCAACAACTGCTAATACCAAACATTATGTCGAAATAGTTAAGCGGAATTCCGTATCACGAAACATTATTAAAAGTTGTAACAGTATTATCGATATGGCTTATGATAAACAGTTTGAAAACTCGATAGACTTGAAGAATGCAGCTATGCAAATACTTGATGTTCCAATTAGTGATGACCGGCAGCGTAAAACTAAAATTCTAGAGATATTATCTGAATGCCTGACGGATATTGAAAACCAGTATAAAGTTAAAATTGATGATAAGCTTTACACAGGGTTTTCTGACCTTGACCGTGTTACTGCAGGTTTTCATCCCGAGGAACTTACAATTATTGCTGCAAGACCTGGAGCTGGTAAGACGGCTTTTGCTATACAACTCATGCTTAATCTTGCAAGAAAAAATCATTGTTTACTTATATCTCGGGAAATGTCAACTTTGCAGATAGGTAAAAGGATTTTAAGCAATTATTCAGGCGTGAACGGTCAGAAGCTTAGATTTTGCAAGAGTTTAAATGATGAGGATTGGACAAAGTTGGGGAAGGCTGCAGGCCATATCGCTGGATTACCCATTGAAATTAATGACCAACTTACAACAATCGAAGAAATAAGGAGCTATTGTCGGGAACTTCGGAATAAAGGTAGACTTGATATAGTGTTTCTTGATTATTTAGGTTTACTGCGGACACTAAAAAAATGCAGTAGTAGGCGTGAAGAAATAGAAGATATTTCAAGACGTTGTAAGGAATTAACATTAGAGTTCAATATTCCTATTATAGTATTGTGTCAGCTTAACAGGGACAATGTAAGAGAGGGGCGTGAACCTCGACTATTTGACTTACGCGAGTCTGGTTCTATTGAACAGGACGCGGATAACGTAATATTTCTCCATGTTCCTCAGGATACAGATGAGACGTTAAATGACTTTGATATCAAGGTTATAATATCAAAACAGAGGAATGGTCCCACTGGATATGTTTATTTAAGATATTACAAAAGCACATTCAGATTTTGTGGATATAAAAGCCAATAAAATTTATAAGAAGGAGAAGAGAATATGAGTATAATTAAGCAAAAAGAAACATCAACTTTGATAAAAGAAGGGGTTAAACCTTGTAACCGTTGCGAATGGGTTGATGATGAACCAATTCATTTAAACGAGGATAAGACAAATTATAAAAGAATTTGTGTTAAATGCGGACGTGTAGAGACTATAACAATTGAAGTGACTAGGGGAACATATCAGGATGTATATAGTAAGTTCCATAAAGAATAGATCGGGGATAATGTTATGAAATTGAGAGCTGAACTACCAAGTTATAACGCTGAAAATATAAATAAAACTGTCAAAGACTTATACAATGCTTATATTGATTTAATCGGCAAAATGGATCATATGTTAAGACACCTAGAAGACGAAAATATAGATAATGTGTCTGCAGATAAAATAACAGCCGGAGTAATCAAAGCAACAGTGGAAATGATAAGTGCAATTATTACAGGTGGGCTAATACGTACAGATGTTCCGCCTAACAAAAGAATTGAGTTTTCCGGAAATCAGATACGATGTTATAATGATTTAAATCAACTGAATGGGTTTGTCATTGATGGTGGAGGGGAAAGGTTCGGAGATGTAAGTTTTTATATTAATGGATTAAAAGCTCTAACCATATATAATAATATAACAGAGGGTTTTTCTGTGTTTCCTATGAACGGTAAATCTTTATCTATTGGTGCAGATGGAGAAACAACCGTTTTGAGGGGCATACTTAACTTTTTTGGAAATTCAACATTTCAAGATGCTGCACTGGCAGAACAATTGACAGCTCCAGTAAACGAAGCAGGTAAAATTAAATTATTTTATGATGGAAATGATTTAAAGGCAGTATTTCCGGATGGAACAATAAAAACTTTTACCATGACTTGATAAATGCTTTTCCTTATTATACCATATAAATAATATAATTATAAGGAGTGATTCGATGAAAAAAGTTGTATTTGGTTTTATATTAGGCGTTATTGTTTGTTTGAGTATCCAAGGGTTTGCAGATACTATAAGCATATTTAAGGCTGAAAGGGCAACATTTGAAGTTTATGTTAAAGATCAAAAATTTCAAAGCGATAAGCCGATTGTAACAATCGGGGGAAGTACCTATTTACCATTGAAGGACATTGGAAACACTTTAGGGGTACCAGTAGAATGGAATTCAAACAAAAAGAGGGTCGAAATAGATATGCATAAAGTAGCAACAGTTAACAAAGTGGAACTATTAATAAAATCTAAGGCATTAACAGTTAATGAAGACTATACACCAGCACCTAAGATTATTGAAAGTAGCGGTAAGTATTATTTATTTCCTATGGTAATAAGTTCATATATTAAAACCAAAGGTGAAAATGGAAATGATATTTATTTAGAACTACCAGGTAAAGAACCTATACTGATTAAGTCTCAAGGAAAACAAACAGGATATGCAATTGAGTATAGTGGTTATACCTATATTGATCTAGATGCATGCGGAATTAACCATCAGATTGAAGATGGTGTTTTATGGATTGATTAATAATGATAACTATGTTTGTGAGGAGGCCGACCAGCTTCCTCTTTTTTTGATAAAAACGTAGCAGAAACCGTAGCAAAAACGTCGCAAAAATTAGAAGGTTTTTAAATGAATTAGGGATCCATTTATTGAGCAAATAGCACATTTTTCTGCCGACATTTTGCCGACACATCTGCCGTCAATTCATTATTACATCCGTGTCTTAATGCATGCCAATTTTAAGCCTTTGAATGATGTTGGTAACTACAAAAATCACTACAAAAGCACTACAAAAAATAAGATGCCTCGGAACTATGTGTTCATTAAATTAAATCAAATATAATTTAGACGAGAACTGACCCCTTTATACTTTGTGTACAATGATTTTGAAGGTATTTTGTTTAAGGGGGAAGTAAACTATGGCTTCAATTTTCTCCAGGAATCCTATGGAAAATAACTATTTAGCGCTATTTATTTCAATTGTATGGTACCGTGAATTAACACCGGAAGAATCATTCAGGATTATAGAAGGAAATAGCAAGATGAAGCCTGAGTGCCGGAAGATCACACCTGAAATGATTGAACGGATGCATAAAATTACATCAAGTAAGAATTTTCGCTCTTGGGATAAACTCGAATACACCTTTAAAGTAAACAGGCGTAAAATAGTTGAGCTGCTAAAAGAGTATAGAAATTCACAAAATAAGCAGGTTCTTTCTCAATAACTCTTTATAGATAGCCTTTATAAAACAGCACCATTTTCACAATATGCTATTGAAACAGAAATTGCAGTAAAAGTTGATGCAGAAAACAGAAAAGAAAAGAGTTAAAATTGTAGCTGTCTACAACACTACGGATTAATACTGGCACATTCTTTCTTTTAATTATTATGTATTCATACCGGCCTGTTATTTCAATCAGTTTGGCATTGTTTCCCCTCGGTTTCTTCTTTTTTGAACTCTTCTAAGATTTTCTTGGCAAAAATCTCGATTACTCTTCTTGGCATTGGAATAATCTCATTAGGACGGGTGTCTATTGTTTCTTTAGTTTTTAAATTATACTGAATCATAATCTATAAATACCTCCATCGTAGTTATATATTCTATATTTTTGATTATTGACAGTTTTTTTACTTCATAGTCTATTTTATAAAATATATTTTCCTGATTAAGTTATAAAAATAATCGAATATATGTTAGTTTATAGTTTCAATTCTTAATTTATTAAGGCAAATTTTACCTTTAAAAAATAAAATAGATTTAGGGGCAATTTTGGACGTCTAAACTCGTTAGTTTTTGATACCGCATTACGAAAATATAAACATTGACAAATACAATAAAACACAATAAAATATACATAAAGACATTAGAAAGCAATGAAGAACAACTTGTTCAATTAAAATGAAAGGGGAAGAAAATGGGCGAGACTTACTTAACGGAAAAGGAACTTTGTGAATGGCTCAAGATTAGTAGATCTAAAGCAGTTAGTTTAAGGAAAGAAGGTATGCCTTTTATCAAGCTTGGGAAATCAGTTAGATTCGATAAGGAAAAAGTTGAAGAATGGTTAAGAGAAAAGTAAAGGAACCCGGTCCACTCTCGCAAAGTATGCGGATTCCTTTACATGCACAACCCTTGACAGGGCAAGACACAATTATTATACAATAATGGTCCTTTCAAGGCAAATAAAAATAATATTGGAAGGATGATTGATTTATGAATAAAGAAATAAGCATTTTTGACTTGTTGATAACCAGGGATATGGAAGTAGCGTATGAGGATATTGGTAAAAAGCTAAAGAATAGCAAGCCTTATAATGATTCTATTAAAGAAATTCACGAAAAACTTTCACATGATACAAAACTCAAAATTGAAGTATGTGATATTGTATCTGTTATTGAAACAGAGGCACAAGATGCAGCATATAGCCAAGGATTTTCAGATGCAGTTAAGCTAATAATGAGCTGTATGAATAACGGTGGTGGATATTGTGGGTAGGGAAGATATGTTTCAATTTGCATTAAGCGGCATTTTAATCAATTAAGAAATTTATAATATTAATGGAGGGTATTAGTATGAAAACATTTCGTGCAGACTTTTCTTTGGAGTTCCTTGGAGTTTCTGAAATTAATGAGGTTATGAGCTATAGACACCATCAGTATGCTGAGTCCCAAGAGTATAAAACGAATATAAATGATATGGAAAACATGTTAACCAAAATACCTGATAAGGAAACACAACTAAAATTATCAAATGTTATATTTGATATTGATTGTAGTTCATTTAAAGCAGGATATCAAGCGGTTCTATCAGACTTAATGGTTACCCTAACATTTAATAAATCCCAATTAACATCTACGGATAAAGTTATATTGGAATAGGGATAATTGATTAAAAAATATACAAGAATAAGGAGTTATTGAAAGTGGAAAAAGTCAAAAATGAAACTAAACCTTTTAACCCAGATTATTTGTTTGAATGTATGTTAGCTAAAATGCTTTTTACGGAAGGGTTTATTACTGAGGAAATATACTTTCAAGTTTGTAAAAAGCTTAGGGAATTTCATAAAGAATAAAATTTTATTTTAAGAAAGGATGCGTGATGAAATTGGAAAATATGGATTCTTACCCAATGATACTTAAGCCAAAACATGTTAAAGAGATATTAAATTGGAGAATAAATGATGTTTATAAGCTGTTTCGAAGTAAAAAGTTTCCCTCGGAAAAAATAGGAGAGAGATACATAATTCCAAAACCAAGATTTCTACAATGGCTTGGAAAAAGTGATACTTTTATTTAGAGGCTATTAATATGGTACACATATTGACGCTTAATTTATACAAGTGAGAAAGCAAAGTCAATAATATTAGGCGGGCTCCATTTTGAAGTAATCTATTAATTAAGTAGAAAGAAGGGGAGAAAAATGAGAAATTTAGAAGAAATATTAAAGCAATCATATGAAAGTTTGCCCGATGTAGTAACAGTGGATGATGTTAAAAACTTTCTTGGTGTTGGTGCTGTAAAGGCATATGAAATTATCAATGACGAAAGATTTACTCGACTGAACCTTGGAAGAAAAAAGGGAATACCTAAATGTGAATTCTTTGATTGGCTGGAAATAAAAAGAATGGGAATACCAGAAAATGTAGTTATGGAGCGCTTAACCCCTACGCCTTTGAATAGGAGAATTGAAATAATGGGTAAAATTGCACAAAGTTACAAAATTGCTAATGAGAAGATCAATGGAAAGAAGCAGGGAAGTAATAAGGCAAAAAAATAGGCGACTAACAGTAAAGGGGTGTCGGTAAATACGACACCCCTTGCTGATCATTTTATTCATTTTGGTATCAAAAATTTTTATATTATTAGTTTTGGAGGCCCCAGAGATTTTATCTCTGGATTCTTGTTTATATGCTGCACATAGAGCTTCTGGTCAATAAGAATACCAAAGCTAATGACAGTAAGATAAACAAAGCAATGCGAACGTATTCTGTTTTTGTGAAATGAATCAACAATTCTTGTTGACTGAATAAACATATTATGATATATTTATTATAGGAGGTTCTATTATAGATAAATAAAAATTAGTAAAACAGATTGCTAATGGAGGGATTCATATGTTGACTGAATTTGGGAAGTTATTAAGAAAGATAAGAATTGATACTGGAGAGTTACTCAAGGATATGGCTGACAAACTTGGCGTAACACCTTCTTACTTATCAGCTGTAGAAACTGGTAAAAGAAATGTTCCTGAAGAATGGCCTGATAAACTTGCTTATATATATAATCTTAACACTTCTCAGAAAAAAGAATTAGAAGATACTGCATACAGTTCAAAACTACAAGTTAAATTTGATATGAACAATTTAGTGGATAATGATAAAAACTTAATATTGTCTTTTGCCAGGGAATTCAAACAACTCGATACCGATGAGAAAGACAAAATACTATCAATTTTAAGAAAGCACAATAATCGACAGTAAGGAGGTCATATATGTCATATATGAGGTCATTGGTAGCAACACCGTATTCTAGAAAAAACTTAAGAGATTTAGCATATTCAATCAGAAGTGCTACAGGTACAGAAAACCAATTATGTTTTCCTATATGGATACGCTACGAATTAACCCTACCAAAAACACAGCCAATGATATGTGGAAAGTATACCAAAAAATATGGTATACTTTTTTAGCGTGCTACAGAAAAAGCAGTC
>Ga0208826_1000619_pt1 | contig 35236 bp, 30 predicted proteins | sample AD_UKC115_MetaG_FD_184451 | JGI IMG/M metagenome (GOLD analysis project Ga0208826, IMG submission 184451) | Active sludge microbial communities of municipal wastewater-treating anaerobic digesters from Hong Kong - AD_UKC115_MetaG (SPAdes)... | ecosystem: Engineered > Bioreactor > Anaerobic >...
GGCGAGGCCAGCCGGCTGCTCGGCGATCTGGTGATCTGCGCGCCCGTGGTGGCGCGCGAGGCGCGCGAACAGGGCAAGCGGCCGCGCGACCACTGGGCCCACCTTGCCATCCACGGCGTGCTGCACCTGCTCGGCCACGACCACGAGGATGCAGCCCAGGCCGAGGCCATGGAAGCGCTGGAGCGGCGCATTCTCGCGGGGCTCGGCATTGCCGATCCCTACCGCACGGCACGCTGAGACGGCCGCCCCGCCAGCGGCCGTCCGGTAGCTTTTGCTACACTGCCGATCCCGCCGAATCCGGCGCCAACGCCCGCTGGCATGAGCGAGGACCACCCTAGTACGCCGCCGCACAGATCCTGGTTCGAACGTCTCACCCAGGCCCTGTCCGGCGAGCCGCGCAACGTGGAAGAACTGCTGGAGGAGCTGCGCCAGGCCCAGGCCAACGGCCTGCTCTCCAACGACACGCTGTCGATGGTGGAGGGCGCCATCGAGGTCACCGACCTCACCGTGGCCGACGTCATGGTGCCGCGCGCGCAGATGGTGTCCCTGCCGCTGGGGGCGCCGCTGCAGGAGATCCTTGCACGTGTCATCGAGTCCGGGCATTCGCGCTTTCCGGTGCACGGCGATGACAAGGACGAGATCGTCGGCATCCTGCTCGCCAAGGACTTGCTGCGCTGCTTCACCGCGGCCGAGCCCTGCGACATCTCGCGCCTACTGCGCCCGGTGGCGCTGATCCCGGAATCCAAGAAGCTCAACATCCTGCTCAAGGAGTTCCGCCTCTCGCGCAACCACATGGCCGTGGTGGTGGACGAGTACGGCGGCGTGGCCGGGCTCATCACGATCGAGGACGTACTGGAGCAGATCGTGGGCGAGATCGACGACGAGCACGACACCGACGAGGGCGAGGCCAAGGGCATCGTGGCACAGACCGACGGACGCTACCTGGTCAACGCGCTCACGCCCATCGCGGAGTTCAACGCGCACTTCGGCTGCGCCTTCTCCGACGAGGAATTCGATACCGTCGGCGGCATGGTGACGGCCGAGTTCGGCCACCTGCCCGAAGTGGGGGAGGAAACCGCCCTCGGCGGCTATGCCTTCCATGTGACGCGCGCCGACGACCGCCGCGTGCACCAGTTCGCCGTGCGCAGCCTCGACGCATGAGGCCACGCCGCCTGCGCCGTGCGCGCGGCGCCGCTGTGCTGTGGCTGGGCGCGCTGCTGGCGCTGTGGGGCGCCCTCGCCGCACCGGCGCCGGCCGCCGCGCAGGCCGCCCCGGGCAGCGCGCTGAGCGTGTCCCTGCTGACCTTCGGTCCCGGCGAGATCTACTGGGAGCGCTTCGGCCACAACGCGATCCGCATCCGCGACGCCGCCAGCGGCAGCGACGTGGCCTACAACTACGGCATCTTCGACTTCGGCGAAGACGATTTCCTGCTGAACTTCGCCCGCGGTCGCATGCAGTACCGCATCGCCGCCGACGCCACCGCCGAAGACTTGGCCCTCTATGCACAGGAGGGCCGCTGGATCGTCGAGCAGGCCCTGGCCCTCACGCCTGCGCAGCGCCAGGCACTGCGCGACTACCTGGAATGGAACCTGCGCCCGGAGAACGCGCGCTATCGCTACGACTACTTCACCGCCAACTGCTCCACGCGGGTGCGCGACGCGCTCGACCGCGCCCTCGGCGGTGCCCTGCACGCCCAGCTCGTGGCCCCCTCCAGCGGCTTCACCTACCGCATGCACGCCGACCGCCTCATGCGGCCCGATCTCGCCCTGATGCTGGGCATCGACGTCGGCCTCGGCCCGCTGGCCGACCGGCGCCTGCCCTTCTGGGACGAGAGCTTCGTGCCGATGCTGCTGATGCAGCGCCTGCGCGAGGTGCGCGTGCCTGCTGCGGACGGCACGCCCGTGCCGCTGGTCCAACACGAGACCCTACTGGCGTCGCCGCGCCTGGCCGAACCGGCGGATTTTCCGCCCGACCTGCGCTGGCCCTGCGGCGCCCTGGGTCTCGGCCTCGCCGCGCTGCTGCTCGCGCTGGCGCGTCGCCGCGGCCGTGCTGCGGCGCGCGGCGCCTTCGCGTTCATGGCGCTGAGCACGGCGCTGCTGTGCGGCCTCGGCGGCCTGGTGCTGGCGGCGCTGTGGGGCCTGACCGAACACACCTCGGCCTGGCGCAACGCCAATCTCCTGCTGCTCGACCCGCTGTGTCTGCTGCTGTTGCCCGCCTGGTGGCGCGCGCGCCGCGCCGACTGGCGCCCGAGTCGGACCACGCTGCGTCTGGCGCAGGCGATCGCCCTGCTCGCCGCCGCGGCACTGTGCCTGCGCGTGCTGCCCTGGTTCGTGCAGGACAACCGTCCCTGGATCGCCCTGCTGCTGCCCCTGCACTTCGCCCTGCTGCTCGCCCTACGGCGCATCGACGCGCGCCCTGGCTGAGGCGGCGCCGTCCGCTGGCCGAGGCGCCGGCGTGGCGGCACACTGCCGGCATGCGCCATCCCGCGATCCTGCTGCTGGTCCTTGCCGCGCACGCGGCCCTGCTGGCTGCCTCGCTGCACCCTGATCGGCCGGCCGCCACGCGGCCCACCGCGGCGCCGCCGGCGGCACCGCGGCCTGCGGCCGCCACGCAATCGCCCCGCCCGGCCCGCCCTGTGCCGCCCGCACGGGCGACCTTCGCTACACCGGCGCCGCCGGCAACGCGGGATCGGCTCACGCCGCAGGCTTGGCTCGATGCGCAGGAGCACGCGCGCCGCCAGTTTCGTGAGCGGCGCTTCGGCGGCGCGGTCGCGGCCCTGCTCGCCGCGCCGGACGACGGTCTGGCGGCGCTGGCGGAACGCGCCCGCCACGGCGATGCCGCGGCGCTCGACGCCTGGCTGCTGCGGGCGGACGACTGCCAGGCGGTGGATCGCCCGCCGGCGGCCGTGCTGGCACCGCTGTCGAGCGAGCGCGAACCTGATGCGGTGCCCGATCCGCGCCGCCAGTTCGCCGACGCCCTGGTGCAGGCGCGGCGCGAGGCGGATGCGCAGCGCGCCCTGGCCTGTGCCCGCACCAATGGTGACCGCGCCCGACTGGAGGCCGACTGGGCCGCACTGGCGCAGGAGGTGCGCACGTCGGCGGCGCAGCGCGCCCTGGCCGAACTGCTGTACGACCAGGACGGCGATCTCGCCGCCCTGCTGGCGCGCCTGCGCGCGCTGCTGCGCGCAGGCGACGACGCCGCCGCGGCGCTGGCACTGGCGCAGCACCTGACCGAGAGCGCGGACGCGGCCGAGCGCGAGGACGGCCTGGCGCGCCTGCGCGATCTGGCGCGCCTGGACAGCGACGCCCTCAGCGCGCTGGCGCAATGCCTGGCCATCGGCTGCGGCGCGCTGGCCCCGCGCCCGGAGCAGGCCGGAGAACTGCTCGAGCGCAGCGCCGAACTCGGTTTCGCCTGGGCCCTGGAGCGCGCCATCGACACGGCACTGCGTCGCGACGAGCGCGTGGCCGCGCTGGGCTGGAGCCGCTACCGCGCCTGGCTCAATGCCTACGGCTGCTTCGCCGCTCCCGACGATCTGGGCTTGCGCTTCTACCTGGCCGACCTGCGCCTGGAGGAGCAGGTCGGCGACAGCCTCACCGCGCCGGAGCGCGCCGCCGCCGATGCCCTGGCCGCGGCGCACGTGCGCCGCGCGGGCGCGCAGGCGCGGCGCCGCGCCGCCTGCGACTGAACGCGCGCCCCACGGCGGCCCGCAGCGCATTGCCCAGGCCCGGAGCGGTCCGGCATGATGGCGCGGCTTTCGCGTCCGCTGCCGGAGACCCGCATGAACCTCGCCCCGCTCAGCGCCGCGCCCGCTCCCAGCGACCCCGCCATGGTGGTCAACAGCGTCGCCTACGATGCCGACGGCAACAAGCTGCGCAGCATCACCCTGGACGAGATCAGCGAAGTCGTGCGTGACCGCAACAACTTCGTCTGGGTCGGCCTGCACGAACCGGACGAAGCGCTGCTGGAAAAGCTGCAGGAGGAGTTCGGCCTGCACGACCTCGCGATCGAGGACGCGCACCATGCGCACCAGCGCCCCAAGATCGAGAGCTACGGCGAATCCCTGTTCATCGTCGTGCACACCGCGCAGATGGTGGCGGGCAAGATCGAATTCGGCGAAACGCACATCTTCCTCGGCCGCAACTACCTCGTGACCGTGCGCCACGGCGCCTCGCTGTCCTACCAGCCGGCGCGGCGCAGCTGCGAGCAGAACCCGGAGCTAATGGCGCTGGGGCCGAGCTACGGCCTGTACTCGGTGCTCGACTTCGTCGTCGACAATTTCTTCCCCATCGTGCGCGAGTTCCGCGCCGAGCTGACCGAGCTGGAGCAGGACATCTTCCGCGACGAGTTCAAGCGCGACACGCTGCTGCGCCTGTACGACCTGAAGAAGGACCTGGTGGAGATGCGCCTGGCCGTGGCGCCGCTGCAGGACATCCTCAACCAGCTCACGCGCTTGCATCCCGGCCTGATCCGCGACGAGGTGCGGCCGTATTTCCGCGACGTCTCCGACCACGCTGCGCGCATCAACGAATCCACCGACGCCATGCGCGAAATGCTCACCGTGGCGATGAACGTCAATCTTGCCCTGGTCACCGTGGCGCAGAACGAGGTGGTCAAGCGCCTGGCCGGCTGGGCCGCGCTGCTGGCCGCGCCCACGCTCATGACCAGCTGGTACGGCATGAACTTCCACCACATGCCCGAGCTGGACCGCCCGTGGGGCTATCCGTTGATGATCGCCGCAACCCTGGCCATCTGCGGCGGACTGTACGTGGTGCTCAAGCGCGCCAAGTGGCTCTAGGTCGGGCGCCTCAGGCCGGGCGCGGCTGGCGCTGCGACAGCAGCAGCAGCGCCACGCCGGTCACGATCAGAGGCAGAGACAGGATCTGCCCCATCGTCACCCAGCCGAAGGCAAGGTAGCCGAGCTGCACGTCCGGCTCGCGCACGAATTCCACGGCGAAACGGAAGCAGCCGTAAAGCAGCGCGAACAGGCCCGATACGGCGTAGCGTGGCCGCGGCTTGCGTGAGTACAGCCACAGCACACTGAACAGCACCACGCCCTCAAGCGTGAATTCGTACAGCTGCGTGGGATGACGCGCTTCGCCGTGGAGCTGCCCGGCGAGGAACATGGCGCGCAACTCGTCTGGCGCCTTGCCCAGCGCCTCGAGCGCGCGCGGGAAAACCACACCCCAGTCCCCACCGGTGCGCTTGCCCCACAGCTCACCGCCGATGAAATTGCCCAGGCGCCCCAGACCCAGTCCGATCGGCACCAGCGGGGCGACGAAGTCCACGGCATCGAAGAACACCACACCGTTGCGGCGCGCCCAGTACAGGCCGCCGACGAGTACGCCGAGCAGGCCGCCGTGGAAGGACATGCCCCCCTCCCACACACGCAGGAGCGACAGCGGCTCGGCCAGCAGCTGCGGAAAGTTGTAGAACAGCATGTAGCCGATGCGGCCGCCGAGGATCACGCCGAGCATGGCGTAGAACATGAGGTCCGAGAATTGCTCCTGCGTCACCGCCCCCAGGCGCCCGGCGCGCAGGCGGCGCTTGCCCAGCCACCAGCCGCCGAGAAAACCGCCGAGATACATCAGGCCGTACCAGTGCACGCCGAAGGAGCCGAAGGCGTGCCCGAACAGGCTGAAGGGCGGGAACTGGACGGCATAGGGATCGATGTCGTGGAAGTAGGCCATGGCCGGCGTCGGGGCAGAGGGAGCGCGATTGTCGCCGATCGGTGGCGGAATTGGCGCGTTGTCCCCGCGGCGGCGATCGGCCAGACTGCGAGCCCGGTTGTCCGCCCCAACCATGACCCCCGCTCGCGCCACTCCCCGCCGCTGAGGCGCACCATGTCCCTGCAACTGGCTCTGGTCGCGCTACTGGTGCGCGAGTACGACGAGGCCCTGGATTTCTACGTCGGCAGCCTCGGTTTCACCCTGGTGGAGGACCGCCCTGTGCCCGCGCAGGGCAAGCGCTGGGTCGTGGTGGCACCGCGCGGCGGCGGCGCACGGCTGCTGCTGGCGCGGGCGGCCGACGCCGAACAGGCCAGCCGCGTCGGCAACCAGACCGGTGGCCGGGTGTTCCTGTTCCTGCACAGCGACGACTTCTGGCGCGACTACCGCACCTACCGCGAGCGGGGCGTCGAGTTCGTGCGCGCGCCGCGCGAGGAGCCCTATGGCACCGTGGCCGTCTTCCGCGACCTCTACGGCAATCTCTGGGATCTGCTGCAGCCGGCCTGAGTGGCCCGCCCTTCGCCGCGCCGTGCGGCCCTGCCGGCGCCGCCGCACGGCGCTACACTGCGGCATCCTCCGATTCCACGGCAGCCTTCGCCATGTCGCGGCTCACGCCCCTGTGGGATACGCCCGAGCTGCACGTGCGCCGTTTCGACCACGCGCACGCCGGGCACGCGCCCGACGACGCCGAGGAAGTGGCTGGCCAGTACATCATCAGTGTGGTGGAGCGCGGACGCTTCCTGCTGCACTGCCGCGGTCAGCGCTGGGAACTCGGCCCGGGCGATGTGATGCTGAGCCGGCCGGGCATGGAATTCCGCGTGCAGCACCCCGGCCACGACTACGGCGATGTTTGCCTGTCGCTGTGTCTGGCGGACGCCAGCATGGAGGCGGCCGACCCGCAGCGGGTGTGGCCGGCCTCGCGCCCGCCGGTGCTGCGCGCCGCCGATCGTACGGCCTACCTGCACTGGGCCCTGCTGCGCGCCGTGCGCGACGCCCAGGGGCTGCACGCCGAGGCCTGCGCGGCGGACTGGCTGGAGGCGCTGGCCGTGCCGCCGCGAACGGCACCGCGCCCGTTCCGGCCGCACACCCTGCGCTGGCACGCCGAACGGGTTCAGACCGCGCGCGAGCGGCTCGATGCCGAGCCTGCCGCCGAGCACCGTCTGGTGCAGCTGGCGCGGGATGCCGCCATGAGCCCGTTCCAGTTCGCGCGCGTGTTCGAGCGCCTCGTCGGCCTGCCGCCGCACCGCTACCTGCTGCGTGCGCGACTGCGCCGCGCCGCCGCCATGCTGGACGCCGGCAGCCGCGTCACCGATGCCTGCTACGCCTGCGGCTTCAATCACCCGGCGCACTTCACCCGACTGTTCCGCCGCGAGTTCGGCGCCCTGCCCTCGCACTACCGGGGCGCCAGCGCCGCGGCAACTTGAGCAAGAAACTGCAAGCAGGCGCCGCCGTGCCTGCCCTAGGCTGGACGCTCCCAACGGAGCCCATCGCATGCTTGCCACCAGCCTCGCCCTGACCTCCCTGCTCGCCGCCGGCCTCGCCTCCGACCGCGATACCGTCGCGGCGCTCGACACCGCCTACCAGGCCGCGGTGAAGCGCAACGATGCCGCGGCCATGGCACGCATCCTTGCCCCGGATTTCGTCCTCGTGCTGGGCGACGGCCGCCAGTACGGGCGCGAGGACCTGCTGGCCGAAGCGCGCCGCGGCCATATCGCCTACACGCGACAGGAGGAGGACCCCGGCACGCAGACCGTGCGCGTGTGGGGCGACACCGCCGTGGTCACCGCCCGCCTGTGGGTGCAGTACCGCGACGGCGCGCACGAGGTCGACCGGCACCTCTGGTTCAGCGATACCTATGTGCGCGGCGCCGACGGCTGGCGCTATATGTTCGGCCAGGCCTCGCGCCCCCTGGATCCGGTGCCGGCGACTCCCTGAACGCCCACGTCGGCGCCTGCTCACCGCGGACACACCGCGTCGTGCGCGGCCAATCGCGCCCCGCACCGCCCGGTGTCGCCACGCGCGGCCTGGATACAGTGCCGTCGGGCGCGCGCGCACTGCCGCCGGTCGGCATCGCCGCGGACGCGCGTTCGCCCGCGCCACGCGCGCCCCTTGTCTTCCCCACACCCGCCGCGGCGCCGCGCGCGCCGCTCGTCATCGCGCCCCAGGGGAAGCCATGTCCGTCTCACGTCCACGAATGCTGCATCGCCTCGTCCTGCCCCTGCTGGCCAGCCAGGCTGGTCCCGCGGCCGCCCAGTCGGCCGCCTGGACCCTGTGGGCCAGTGGCCTGCAGCCCGGCATCCATCCACGCCTGGCCATCGCACCCGACCACAGTCTGTACTACGGACTGCTCGCCACCGGCGGCCCGCAGGGCGTCATCTACCGCGCCGCCGACGCCCGCGCGCCGAGCGGGCAGTTCAGCGCCCTGCCGCCGATTCCCTACGTGAGCCTGACCAACAACATCGAGGCCCTGACCAGCAACGCCGCGAGCGAACCCGTCGTCGGCGTCTTCCACGGCACCGCCGCCGCCAACCTCGACGATCCCGTCGCTTTCGTGCTCGACCGGACCAGCGGCCAGTGGGTCGCCGCGAGCCTGTCGGCGCCGGCCAACCTCGGCGTCTTCGCCCTCACGCGCGCCCCCAACGGCGACGTGTGGTTCGGCGCGAAATGGAGCCGTGTGTACCGCAGCAGCGACGGCGGCCGGCACTTCACCGCGATCGACGAGAGCGCGCTGGTGCAGGCCCATGCGCCCTGCTACTACCCCACCCTCGGCGGCGCCGGCGGCGACGGCGCGATCTACAGCATCGCCGTCGACCGCCGCGGCCGGGTATACGCCGGCACCGAAACCGCGGGCCTGGTCTATTCCGCCGACAACGGCGCCAGCTGGCAGCCGGTCGACCCCGACGCCTGCCTCGCCGCCGACCCCGCCCAGCGCAATCCGTCCAGTCCCATGGAGCCGCTGGTGCGCTCGGGCAATGTCGGCGCCATCGGCTTCACCCTCGGCCACGATCCGGTGTGGAACGGCGTGTCGCTGTTCTATTACAACTGGCCCAGTTCGATCGGCCGCGCCGACCTCGCCGCGCACACGGTGGCGCCGGCCACGGGCTTCACGCCGAACTTCATCTACAAGGGGCTGCAGGTCACGCGCATCGTCACGACGGCGAACGGCACGATGTTCCTGCACAGCGGCGCCAACCCGAGCTTCGACCCGGTGCAGCCCCCGCCGCCCTCCAGCCAGTACTCGCTGGGGCTGTTCCGCTCCGACGACGGCCTCAACTGGAGCGCCTTCAATACCGGCATCCCCGGCAACAACGACGGCCTCGCCGAGGGCGCGCTCGCCGTGGACGGCAACCGCGTCTTCACCGCCACCAGCGACGGCAAGATCTGGTACCTCGACACCGACGACACCCTGTTCCGCGACGGCTTTGGCGGCTGACGGCGGCTAGGCCGGCAGCACGCGGCAGAGGTAGCCCTTGAGGTAGTCGGTTTCAGGAATGGCCGGATGCACGGGATGGTCCGGTCCCTGCTGCAGCTGCACCAGCGCCTGCACGCTGCGGTCGAGGTGGCGCGCGCCGTGCTGGATCGCCTCGAGCAGGGACGTGCGCGGCAGGTGGTGCGAGCAGGAGCAGGAGATCAGCATGCCGTCGCGCGCCAGCACCTGCATGGCCAGTTCGTTGATGCGGCGGTAGGCGAGCTGGCCCTCCTTCAGGTCCTTGCGCCGCTTGATGAAGGCCGGCGGATCGCACACGACGACATCGAAACGCTCGCGCTCCTCGCGCAACTGCCTGAGCAGGTCGAAGGCATCGGCCTTGACCGCGCGGACGGTCGCGGCGAGGCCGTTGCGGGCGGCGTTGTCGCCGATGCGCTCGACTGCGCTGGCCGACGCGTCCACGCACAGCACCTCGCTCGCACCAGCCTGCGCCGCGCGCAGGCCCCAACCGCCGAGATAGGCGAAGAGATCGAGCACGCGCTTGCCCGGCACGAGCGCGGCCAGATGGTCGCGATTGGCGCGCTGATCGTAGAACCAGCCGGTCTTCTGCCCGCCGATGGGATCGACGGTGAACTCCAGGCCGTGCTCGCGCACGGTCACCGGCGCCTCCAGCGCGCCATAGCCGAGGTCGGCGTATTCGGGCAGGTTCTCCTGCGCGCGCGAGCCGGCGTCGTTCTTCCACACCAGCGCGCGCGGCTTCAACACCTTCACCACCGCCTCGGTGATGGCGTCCTTCAGGCGCTCCATGCCGGCGGTGGTGGTCTGGCCCACCAGCACGTCGCCGTAGCGGTCGAGGGTCAGGCCCGGCAGGCCGTCAGACTCGCCGTAGACGAGGCGGTAGTAGGGCTCCGCGTACAGGCGCTCGCGCAGCGCGAGGGCCACGTTGAGCCGGTGCACGAGCAGCGAGCGGTCGATCGGATGCTTGATGCCGCGCACCACCAGGCGCGCGGCGATCAGCGAGTTGGGATTGACGTAGCCGAGGCCGATGGCCTTGCCCGCGGCGTCGACGAGGGCGCAGGGCTCGCCCGGGCTGAAGGCCGTGAGTGGCGTGCGCTGCACGTCGACCTCGTTGGAGAACACCCACAGGTGGCCGGCGCGCAGGCGCGCATCCTCGCCGCGCTTGAGGATCAGGGCGGGATAGTCGATCGGTGCAGGCTCGGACACGGCGGGACTCGCGCGATAAGGTGACGCATCATAGCGGCAGCCCGCCGCCGAACCCGCGCCATGCCCAACCGCCTCGCCGCCAGCACCAGTCCCTACCTGCGCCAGCACGCCGACAACCCGGTGGACTGGCATCCCTGGGACGCCGACGCCCTGGCGCTGGCGCGGCGCGAGGGCAAGCCGATCCTGCTGTCCATCGGCTACAGCGCCTGCCACTGGTGCCACGTCATGGCGCACGAATGCTTCGAGCACGCCGGCACAGCGGCGCTGATGAACGCGCTGTTCGTCAACATCAAGGTCGACCGCGAGGAGCGTCCCGACCTCGACAAGCTCTACCAGCGCGCGCACCAGGCGCTCACGGGCCGCGGCGGCGGCTGGCCGCTCACCGTGTTCCTCGCCTGCGACGACCTGCTGCCCTTCTACGCCGGCACCTATTTCCCGCGCGAGGCGCGCCACGGCCTGCCGCCCTTCGCCTACGTCTTGGAGCAGGTGCGCGGCTTCTGGGACACGCGCCGCGACGACCTGCGCCAGCAGAACGCCGCCCTGGCCGATTTCCTGCGCGAGGCGGCACCGCCGTCCCGCCCGGACGCGCTGGACGGCGCGCCGATCCAGCGCGCACTGGCGCTGTACGCGCAGCATTTCGACGCCGCCAACGGCGGCCATCGCGGCGCACCGAAGTTTCCCCACGCCGGCGAACTGGTCCTGCTGCGCGCCGCGGGCGACGCCGGCAACCGCCATGACGCCATGCGCCACACCACCCTCGACGCCATGGCCCGCCGCGGCCTCTTCGACCACGTCGGCGGTGGCTTCTTCCGCTACTGTGTGGATGCGCGCTGGGACATCCCGCACTTCGAGAAGATGCTGTACGACAACGCCCAGCTGCTGCCGCTGTATGCCGAGGCCGCAGCGCAGTGGCCCGAGGCGGATTTCGCCGCGGTCGTCGATGCCACGGTGACCTGGCTGCGGCGCGAGATGCAGGCACCCGGCGGCGCCTTCTACAGCGCCCTCGACGCCGACAGCGAAGGCGAGGAAGGCCGCTACTATCTGTGGCAGCGCGAGGCCGTGCAGGCGCTGCTCGGTGCGGACGACTATGCGGCTGCTGCACACCATTTCGGCCTGGAGCGCGCGGCGAATTTCGAGGGCGAGGCCTGGCACCTGCACGCGCTGGAAGCGCCCGGCGCGATCGCCCGCGCCCTCGGGCGCGAACCCACCGAGGTCACGGCGGCGATCGCGCGCAGCCGCGCTGCCCTGCTCGCCGCGCGCGAACGGCGCGTGCCGCCCGGGCGCGACGACAAGATCCTCACCGCCTGGAACGCCCTGCTCGCCGCCGGCCTGCTGCGCGCCGCACGCGCCCTGCGCCGCGACGACCTGGCCGAGCTCGCCGACACCGTGCTGGACTTCCTGCGACGCGAGGCCTGGCGCGACGGCTGCCTCTACGCCTGCCATGCCGGCGGGCGTGCGCAGTTTCCGGCCTACCTGGACGACCACGCCTTCCTGCTTGACGCCCTGCTCGAACGCCTGCAGCAGCGCTGGGACACCGCGACCCTGGACATTGCACGCGCGCTGGCCGAGGCCCTGCTGCAGCGCTTCGAGGACAAGGCGCAGGGCGGCTTCTGGTTCACCGCCCACGACCACGAACCCCTGCCCGCGCGCAGCAAGCCCTGGCTGGACGAATCCCTGCCCAGCGGCAACGGCGTGGCCGCGCGCGCCCTGCTGCGTCTGGGCCATCTGCTCGGCGAGCCGCGCTACCTCGACGCCGCCGAAGGCACGCTGCGCGCCGCCTGGCCGACGCTGCAGGACGCACCGCACGCCTGTGCCGCCCTGCTGCTGGCGCTGCAGGACGTTCTGCAGCCGCGCCCGCACCTCGTCGTGCGCGCACCGCAGGCTGCGCTGGCGGCCTGGCGCGAGCGGCTCGATCCGACCCGCGATGCGCGCCTCGACGCCTACTTCATCGCCAACACCGAGGCGGCGCCCGCGGCGCTGCCACAAGTGCCCGATGCCGCGGCGCAGGCGGCCTGGTTGTGCGTCGGCACGCGCTGCCTCGCGCCCGTGCACACGCCGCTGGCGCTGCGCGCGGCGCTGGATGCGATCTCCGCCACAGCCTCAGGCTGAAACGCGTCGCCGGCGTCCATGCGGCACGGCATGGTCCCTGGCCAGCGGCCGCTCACTGCGCATCCGGCAACCGCTCCTGCGTTGCTCTACCTCGGGCATCCCTGCCCTCGCCTGTCGCCCGCGGCACTCGGCCATCCCTGGCCAGCGGCCGCTCACTGCGCATCCTGCGCCCGCGGCACTCGGCCATCCCTGGCCAGCGGAATCTGCAGGGTGCCGGCGCGGCAGGGCGTGGCCACGCGCGCGCCGCAGCGCTGCGGCTGCAGGTCCCGGCTCAGGCACACGCGCACCTCGCTGAGCTTCATGCCATCGCACTTCACGGCCAGCATGTCGCGCGACAGGCCGGGGTTGGCGGCGACGAAGGCGTCGGCCACGTCGAAGGCGCTGAGCCGCGGCGGCGTGTGCGCCTCGCCGATCACCGGCGGGACGCGGATCGCGGCGTAGGCGCGCTCGGCGTCGGCGAAGTACTGCGCGGGCGACAGCCCGGTGCAGGCGCCGTGGGTCTGCCACTCGTGCTGGATCAGCGTGCGGCTGGGCGATACGGCCAGGGCACGCTGCACCGTCGCCGCGTCCGGCCGCGCGTCGCTCGGACAGTGCTGCGGGCCGTTGCCCGACTGGTACTGCGGCCACAAGCCGTGCAACACGAAGCCGTAGCCCTGGCCGTCGCACTGGTCGCGCTCCTGCGGATGCGTGGTGCAGAAGCTGGGCGACCAGGACAGCGAGAGCAGGTAGTAGTCAAAGTCGCCGCGCTGCGTGGCCGGCTGCGCGCGCTCCTTCTGGTGGTGCGACTTGCGTGCCAGGGCGGCGTCGGCGGCAGCCAGGCTGGCGAGGCCGAGCAGGAGCAGGCCGAGGCGTTGCAGGCGGGTATGCATGGCGTTCTCCTTGCGGGACGTCCCGACACCGCGCTGCTAGAGCAGCACCGGCGCGTCGTCCAGTTCGTTGGGATTGCGGCTGCCGTCGGCGGCGGGGAAGTGCGTCTGCAGCAGCGCCCCCACCGCTTCGATCGCGGCCAGTGCGCCGGCTTCGTACTCGCCGCGGCCAAAGGCCGCGGCCGCCGCCGCGCAGATCGCGTCCCACTGCGCGGGCGGCACGCGCCGCGCGGCGCCGCGGTCCACCACAATCTCGATGGCGCGTTCGGCCAGGAGCACGTAGATCAGCACGCCGCTGTTGTGCTCGGTTTCCCACACCCCCAGGCCGGCGAACAGTTGCGCGGCGCGGCGGCGCGGCGTGAGGCCTCGCGCCACGTCCAGCAGGGGCAGGCGCGATTCCACCGCGAAGACGATCTCGCCGCGATGGCGTCGCTCGCTGGCGGCGATCGCCGCCGCCACGGCGTCGCGCACGCGCCGCGGGAAGGCGCGCGGCAGCCCCCACCAGGCGCGAGCGGCGTTGGCGAGGAGACGCGCAGCCGTGCCCATCACCAGCTCCCCGAGGCGCCGCCGCCGGCCGAACTGCCGCCGCCGCCGGAGAAGCCGCCGCCGCTGGAAAACCCGCCGCCGGACGAGCCCGACGACCAGCCGCCGCCGCTGCCCGAGGACCAGCGCCCGGAACCGCCGCCGCCGATGTAGCGGCCACCGCCGCCGGCCCACAGCGAGAACAGGCCGCTGATGGCGCCCGCGGCGACATGCCAGGGTGCGGCGAGACCGAACAGGTGCAGGATCACTCCGACCAGCACGCCGACCAGCGCCAGGCGCAGCAGGGCCGGCACCGAGCCGAAGATGAGGCTCAGGCCCACCGAGGCCCAGAACCAGAGGATCAGCAGGGACTGGCTGTCCATGCCGCGCTCGGCGGTGCGGCTGCGATAGGGCTCGGGCAGCGGTTCCCCGTCGATCAGCTTCTGCAGCGCGTCCACGCCCGCGTCGATGCCGCCGGCGAAGTCGCCGTCGCGGAAGCGCGGCGTGAGGTACTCGTCGATGATGCGGTGCGCGGCGACATCGGGGATGGCGCCCTCCAGGCCGCGCCCCACTTCGATGCGCATCTTGCGGTCGTTCTTGGCTACCAGCAGCAGCGCACCATCGTCCACGCCCTGGCGCCCGAGCTTCCAGGTGTCGAACACGCGGATGGCGAATTGTTCGATGCTCTCCGGTTGCGTGCTCGGCACGATCAGCACGGCGACCTGCGCGCCCTTGCGCTGCTCCAGCGCCTGCAGGCGTGCTTCCAGTGCGTCGCGCGCTCCGGGCGCCAGCGTGCCGGTGAGGTCGGTGACGCGCGCCCCCAGTGCCGGCACGGCCACCTGGGCCACCGCCAGTGCTGCCAGCAGGGCCAGCAGCAGTCCCGCGGCGAGCGCGATCGAACCGGCGCGACGCGGCTTCACGCGGTGTCGGCTAGTCGTGCCCGGCGGGCTTCTGGCCGGCGGGATCGGGCGCGGCGGGCGGCGGCGCGGCCGGCTTGCCGAAATCCACCGTCGGCGCGGTGGAGATCGCCTTCTCGTTCTCCACGCTGAAGTTGGGCTTCACCGCGTAGCCGAACATCTTCGCGGTGAGGTTGACCGGGAACTGGCGCACCAGCACGTTGTAGTCCTTCACCGCCTCGACGTAGCGGTTGCGCGCCACGGTGATGCGGTTCTCGGTGCCCTCCAGCTGCGCCTGCAGGTCGCGGAAGGCCTGGTCGGACTTGAGGTTGGGATAGTTCTCCGTCACCACCATCAAGCGCGACAGGGCCTGCGTGAGTTCGCCCTGCGCGGCCTGGAACTTGGCCAGGGCCTGGGCGTCGTTGGCCAGTTCGGGCGTGGCCTGGATGGTGCCGACGCGGGCGCGCGCCTCGGTCACCTTCACCAGCACCTCCTGCTCCTGCTGCGCGTAGCCCTTCACCGTAGCCACGAGGTTGGGCACCAGGTCGGCGCGTCGCTGGTACTGGTTGAGCACCTCGGACCACTTGGCCTTGCTGTCCTCGTCGGCGCGCTGGATGGCGTTGTAGCCGCAGCCGGACAGGAACAGCGGCAGGCACAACATCAGGGCGATGAGTTTCAGGCTGCGCATGGCGTCGTCCTCGCGGAAGATGCGGCACTGTACCCGAAGGCGCACGGCGACGGCGAGACGCCGCCGCGCTCAGTACAGGCGGGCGGCCAGCACCAGGCCCCAGCACAGCACCACATTCATCATGAGCAGGAACACGGCCGCCGAGCCCATGTCCTTGGCGCGACCGGCCAGTTCGTGGAATTCGGGGCTGACCTTGTCCACCACCGCCTCGATCGCGGAGTTGAGCAGCTCCGCCGCCATCACCAGGATGAGGCTGCCGACGAGCAGGGCCTTCTCCAGCGGCCCCCGCCCGAGCCACAGCCCGAGCGGCGCGAACAGGACCGACAAGTACACCTCGAGGCGGAACGAGGCCTCGTAGGTCCAGCCGGCGCGCAGTCCCTTGAGGGACCACAGAAGGGCCTTGTAGATCTGCTTGGGACCGCGGGGTTCGGTGCTCGGCATCGGAAAGTCCGTCAGGGTCGGATGGCCGCGTGCCCGCCGGGCGCCGAAGTGCGCCGCCACCCCCGACGCTCCCCGGCTCTGCGTGCCGTCGCCCGACGGCCGCTCGGCGCGCGGCCCGCGGCCGCGGCGGACGCAAAGGCCGCGTATGATGCCACAGCGCCCGCGCGACCCCGCGGCCGCGCACGCACTGACGGAGATCGCCATGTTCGACGCCGAAGCCCTGCTCGGCCAGATGCTTACCGGCAGCCTCGGGCGGGCCGTGGGCGGCAATACCGCGCGTCTGCTGCACGGCGACGGCGGCACGCGCGCCGCCCTGGGCATGGGACTGCTCGGCGTGGCCATCGCGGCCTACGAGCACTACAGCGCGACGCCTGGCGCTTCGCCACCGCCCCCGCCGGGCGCGGGCAGCCCGCCGCCACCGCCACTGCCGCCAGCGGCCGCCACGGCGACGCCACCGCCCGCGCCCGTGGCGGCGGACCGCGGCGACGCTCTGCTGCTGGTGCGGACCATGCTGGCGGCCGCGGCCGCCGACGGCTGCATCGACGCGGACGAGCGGGCCGCCATCCTCATGCGCGCTGACCAGGCGGGGCTGGGCGCGGAGGTGCGCGCCTTCCTCGCCAATGAACTGGCGGCGCCGCCCTCACCCCAGGCCATCGCCGCCGCCAGCCGGCCGGAGCTCGCCGAGCCGCTGTACACCGCCGCCTTGCTCGCCATTCGTGTGGACACCGCGCAGGAAAGCGCCTGGCTGGCCCAGTTCGGCGACGCGCTCGGCCTGGACGACGCGCGCCGCGCGGAGATCGCGCGGCGACTTGCCTGAGAGGCGGCGCCGGCGCGGACAGCCCGTCTCCTGCGGGATCGGCCGCTTTCGCCGCGCTGCGCCTTGACCGTGTCCCGGGTGCGGACCACGCTTCGCGCACTTCTCCCGCGGAGCCGCACCCATGACAAGCGTCGCAAGCAAGTTGGGCTGGGCCGTGTTCGCGCTGCTGGGCGCGGCCTGCCTGGGCGTGGTCGCGCTCTCGCGCGGCGAGAGCATCAACGCCATCTGGCTGGTCGCAGCAGCGATCGCCGTGTTCGTCATCAGCTACCGCTTCTACGGGCGCTTCATCGCCGAGCACGCGCTGAGGGTGGACATCACGCGCGCCACCCCGGCCGTGCGGCGCAACGACGGCCTCGACTACGTGCCCACGGACAAGACCGTGCTGTTCGGCCACCACTTCGCCGCCATCGCCGGCGCGGGTCCGCTGGTCGGTCCGGTGCTCGCCGCGCAGATGGGCTACCTGCCCGGCACGTTGTGGATCCTGACCGGCGTGGTGTTCGCCGGTGCGGTGCAGGACTTCGTCATCCTGTTCCTCTCCACGCGCCGGGACGGCCGCTCGCTGGGTGAAATGATCCGCAGCGAGATGGGCAACGCCGCCGGCGTGGTGGCGATGATCGGCATCCTGATGATCATGGTCATCCTGCTGGCCGTGCTGGCCCTGGTGGTAGTGAAGGCTCTGGCCGGCAGCCCCTGGGGCACGTTCACCGTGGCCATGACCATCCCGATTGCGGTGGGCATGGGCCTCTATCTCAAGGTGCTGCGCCCCGGGCGAGTACTGGAGATGTCGCTGATCGGCTTCGTGCTGCTGCTGCTGTCGATCTGGCTGGGCGGCCGGGTGGCGGCCGACCCGACCTGGGCGCCGCTCTTCACCTTCGACGGCAAGCTGCTGGCGTGGATGCTGATCGCCTACGGCTTCATCGCCGCCGTGCTGCCGGTATGGCTGGTGCTGGCGCCGCGCGACTACCTCAGCACCTTCCTCAAGATCGGCACCATCCTGCTGCTGGCCGTGGCCATCTTCTTCGCCGCGCCGCAGCTGCAGATGCCGGCGGTGACCCGGTTCATCGACGGCTCCGGTCCGGTGTGGAGCGGCAGCCTGTTCCCCTTCCTCTTCATCACCATCGCCTGCGGCGCGGTGTCGGGCTTCCACGCGCTGATCTCCTCGGGCACTACCCCCAAGATGCTGGCCAACGAGGGCGAAGCGCGCCTGATCGGCTACGGCGGCATGCTGATGGAGGCCGGCGTGGCGATCATGGCCCTGATTGCCGCCGCCGTGCTGCAGCCGGGCGTGTACTTCGCCATGAACAGCCCGGCCGGCGTCATCGGCACCACCGTGGACAGCGCCGCCCAGGCGATCAGCCAGTGGGGCTTCACGGTGACGCCCGAGCTGCTGACGCAGACCGCCCGCGACATCGGCGAGAGCAGCATCCTGTCGCGCGCCGGCGGCGCGCCCACGCTGGCCGTGGGCATGGCGCAGATCCTCCACGGACTGGTGTCCGGCGAAGGCATGATGGCCTTCTGGTACCACTACGCCATCCTGTTCGAGGCGCTGTTCATCCTCACCACGATCGATGCCGGCACGCGCGTCGGGCGCTTCATGATCCAGGAGCTGCTGGGCATGGCCCACGCCCCGCTCAAGCAGACCGAATCCTGGCTGGGCAACGTGCTGGCCACCTTCCTGTGCGTGGCCGGCTGGGGCTATTTCCTGTACCAGGGCGTGGTCGATCCGCTGGGCGGCATCAACACCCTGTGGCCACTGTTCGGCATCGCCAACCAGATGCTGGCCGGCCTGGCCCTGGTGTTCGCCAGTGTGGCCCTGGTGAAGATGAAGCGCGATCGCTACCTGTGGGTGACCCTGCTGCCCACGGCCTGGCTGGTACTGTGCACGCTGACGGCCGGCTGGCAGAAGCTGTTCCACGACAATCCCAAGATCGGCTTCCTCGCGGCGGCGAAGAAGTTCTCCGACGCCCACGCCGCCGGGCAGATACTCGCTCCGGCGAAGACGCTGGAGGACATGCACCGCGTGATCACCAACAACTACGTGGACGCCGGCCTGTGCGCGCTGTTCATGCTGGTGGTGGTGTCCACCCTGGTGTTCGGCCTGCGCGCCGCGCTGGCGGCGCGCCGCAACGACCGGCCGACGGCGCAGGAAACGCCCTACGTGGCGCTGGGCGCGGCCAAGCCCTGACGTCCGCAACGTGACCGACGACGCCCCCAGTTCCGCCGCCGCGCCCCTCTCCCGGCGAGAGGGGGGGCGCATCGCCGCCGCGCTGCTGCAGCGCGGCGGCGACGCCCTGCGCCAGTGGTGGCGCCTGGCCGTGTCCGCCGCCCGCCTCGCCATCGGCGTGCCCGACTACGACACCTATGTCGAGCACCTGCTCCGGCACCACCCCGAGCGCGAACCGATGAGCTACGAAGCCTTCTTCGCCGAACGCCTGGCCGCACGCTACGGCAAGGGCCGCTCGCGCTGTTGTTGAGTGAGTCCCGCGCGATCGCGGACAACATCACGTCGGCGCCGCTTCACGAAAAAGGGCCGCGATGCGGCCCTTTTTCGTTGCAAAGAACACCTCCGTCAGGCTACTTCACCGCACCGCCCGTCCAGCGCTTGAGCCAGCCCAGCACGGTGTCGTGCCACTGCACGCTGTTGTGCGGCTTCAGCACCCAGTGGTTCTCGTCGGGGAAGACCAGGAACTGGCTGTCGACGCCGCGGCGCTGCAGGGCGGTGAAGGCCGCCAGGCCCTGTTCGTAGGGGATGCGGAAATCCTTCTCGCCGTGCACCACCAGCATGGGCGTGGTCCACTTCGCCACGTGGTTGATGGGGTTGAACTGCTCGTAGGCCGCCGGCTTGTCGTACTGCGTGCCGCCGTGTTCCCACTCGTCGAACCACAGCTCCTCGGTGGAATAGCCCATCATGCGCGCGTCGAACACGCCGTCGTGGTCGACCAGGCACTTCCACGGCTGCGACCAGTTGCCAGCGATCCAGTACACCATGAAGCCGCCGTAGGAGGCGCCCAGAGCGCAGGCCTTGTCGCCGTCGAGGAAGGCGTACTTGGCCTGGGCCGCGGCCCAGCCCTTCTGCAGGTCCTCCAGCGGGCGATCGCCCCAGTGCTGCGAGATGGCGTCGGTGAAGGCCTGGCCGTAGCCGGTGGAGCCGTGGAAGTTGATGGTCACCACGGCGAAGCCGGCGCCGGCGTAGGTCTGCGGGTTCCAGCGGTAGTGGAAGTCGTTGGTCATGGCGCCCTGCGGGCCGCCGTGAATGATGAAGGCCACCGGGTACTTCTTGCCTGGCTCATAGTTCCAGGGTTTGACCACGTAGCCCTGCACGCGCTCGTCGTTCCAGCCCTTGAAGTCGAACCACTCCGGCGCGCCCATGGCCACGTCCTTCAGGCGTTCGGCGTTGAAGTGGGTCAGGCGCTGCAGGCGGCCGCCGTCGAGGCGGTAGAGGTCGGTGGGGGCAGTGAGGCTCTCGCGCGCCACCACCAGTTCGCGACCGCGCAGGTCGTAGCCGGTGATGTCGCCGTCGCGGCTGAGCCGCGTGGTCTTGCCGCTCTTCGCGTCGAGGGCGAAGAGGGCGTGCTCACCATTGTCGTCGGCGGTGGCGTAGAGGGTCTTGCCGTCGGCCGCGATAGCGAGGCCCCCGGCCGAGCGGTCCCACTGCGGCGCCAACTCGCGCGTGCCGCCGCTGGCGAGGTCGAGCGCCATCACGCCGAAGCGGTCGGCCTCGAAGCCGGGACGCTTCATGGCGAGGTAGTACAGCGTCTTGCCGTCGGGCGAGGGCACCGGGTAGGCGTCCCAGGCGGGGTTGGCCGCGGTCAGATTCTTCGGTGCGGCCGATCCGTCCACCGGCACGCTGTAAAGGTCGAAATTGGTGGACCAGGGTTCGGTCCTGCCAGCGATGCGCGCGCCGAAATAGACGGTCTTGCCGTCAGGCGAGAAGGCGTACTCGCTGTCGTCGCCGAAGGGCTTGGACGGCACGTCGCCGTCGATGCCGCGGCTGAGCAGCTTGAGCGTGTCGCCGGCCCTGCCGTCGTCGCCCAGGCGCACGGCATAGAGCTGCGAGCGGCGCCCGTCGGCCCAGGTGTCCCAGTGGCGCACGAACAGCTTGTCGTAGACGCGGCCGCTTGCCTTGGTCTTTTCCGCCGCGTCCAGGCGCTGCCTGGTGCAGGCGAGGTCGGCGCAGTCGGTGTATACCGCCAGCGACACCAGCAGCGTTCTGCCGTCCGGCGCCAGCTTGAAGTTGTCGACGTCGATCGGATAGGCGGTCACCGCAGTCGCCACGCTCTTCTCCGCATCGAAGCCGTTGCGCATGACTTCGCTGCCCGGAGCCGCGGCCAACGCTGCGGCCACGTCCACGCGCCACACCTGACCCACGCCGTCCTTGGGCGCGCTGAAGTACAGGCTCTTGCCGTCGGGTGACCAGCGTGGCGAAGTGGCGTTGAGATCCTTGGCGGTCACGCGCAGGGGCGCCGATTTGCCGTCCAGGCGCTGCAGCCACAGGCCGAAGCGCCCCTTGTTCGCCGCGTAGTCGGTCTGGCGCACCTGGAAGGCCACGGCCTTGCCGTCGGGCGAGAGGCGGGGATCGGCCACGCGCTCGAGGTTGACCAGGTCATTGGCATTGAAGCCGCGCGGCGCGGCCAGGACGGCGGGCGCAAGCAGCGCGCCCAGCACGGCGATCGAAAGTCGTTTCATCGTATCCACTCCAAGGGGCTGCTGTGGAGAAAGTGCTGCGTCAGCCGTTCACGCGCCGGCTCATCGCTTCGACCCAGCGGTAGAGCGCGACGATGACGACGACGAAGGCGCCACCGCCGATCCAGGCCGACGGGGTGGCGAAGTCGTCGCCGACCAGCGCCAGCGGGAACAGGTTGAAGGCGACGATGCCGGCGATGATCACGCCGACGAGGCCTTCGCCGACGATCATGCCCGAGGCCAGCAGCACGCCCAACTGCTTGGTCGCCTCGGGCTTGGCGCTGCGCTCGGCGCGATGGTCGAACCAGGCACCGACCAGGGCACCGACCACCACCATCAGCGTGGCCGAGGTCGGCAGGTAGATGCCGAGGCCGACGGCCAGTGGCGAGAGGTGCGCCCGGTCGTTCGTGGCCTTCTTCAGCACGGCGTCAAGCACGATCAGCACCACGCCGATGCCGGCGCCGATCTCGATCAGGCTCCAGTCGATGTTGTTCTGGATAACGCCCTGCGCCAGTGCCGAGATCAGGCCAGCCTGCGGCGCGGCGAGCGCCTTGGCTGGATCCGCGCCGGGCGCACCGGCGAAGCCGTAGGCCTGGTTGAGCAGGTCCAGCACCGGCGGGATGACCGCCGCCCCGGCCAGCACGCCGATCAGCAGCGCCCACTGCTGCAGCGACGGCGTTGCATCGACCAGCTGCCCGGTCTTGAGGTCCTGCAGGTTGTTGTTGGCGATGGCGGCGACGTTGAACACCACGGCGGTAACGAACAGTGCGAACGCCACCAGGCCCTTTTCGTGGCCGGGCTCAAGCAGAGGCTTCACCCCGAACACCAAGAGCAGTGCCGCACCGATGACGACGAGGATGCCAATGCCCGAGAGCGGACTGTTGGACGAGCCGATCAGGCCGGCCATGTAGCCGCACACCGCGGAGACGAGGAAGCTCATCACGACGCAATACAGCAGGCCGCCGATCACCAGCGGCCACATCTGCGCGCCGAGGCCGCTGGCGTTGGCGAGGTGACCGAACAGCCAGGCGATCGGCACGAAGCTCGCCAGCATGATCGCGCCGACAATGCCGATGGGGATGTCGTGCTCGGTGCGCGGCAGCGAATCGAGCTTGCCGGCCTTGCGCACCTTCGAGGCCGCCATGGCCGAGGCGAGGCCGTTCCACACCGGCTTGACCAGCTTGAGCAGGGTCCAGATGGCGGCGACGCCGATGGTGCCGGCACCAAGGAAGCGCACCTGATGACTCCAGGTCGCGCCGGCGATGTCTTCCGCGCTTCCCGCCAGGCCGGCGGCCAGCGCCGAGAAATGCGGCACACCCCAACCCCAGCCGATCAGCGCGCCCAGCAGCATGGCGACGCCGACCCACAGGCCGACCAGATGGCCCACCGCGAACAGTGCCATCGACAGGGCGAAGTCGAAACCGCTGACGCCGGAACCGACCTTGAAATAGGACTTCACGTCGCTGGCAAACAGGCGCGTCGCCACCACGACGGCGAAGCCCGCCGACACGAGCGAACCCCAGACGACCGCGCGCAGGCCGGCGCGGCTTTCTTCCACGCCGCGCGCGTCGTCGCCGCTGCCGACCTTCAGCACCTCGGCGCAGGCCACGCCCTCGGGATACGGCAGGTCGGAGCCGGTGACCAGGGCGCGCCGCAGCGGAATCGAATACATCACGCCGAGCACGCCGCCTAGCAGGCAGATGAGGAAGGACTCCCAGAAGGGGAAGCCGGTCCACCAGCCGATCATGACCAGACCGGGCAGAACGAAGATGATCGAGGAGAGGGTGCCGGCCGCCGAGGCAACCGTCTGCACGATGTTGTTTTCCTGCAGGGTGGAATCCTTGAAGCCGCGCAGCAGGGCCATGGAAATGACCGCGGCGGGAATCGAGGTGGCAAACGTCAGGCCGGCCTTGAGGCCGAAGAACACGTTGGCCGCGGTGAAGGCGACCGTGATGACCACGCCCAGCGCCAGCCCGCGCCAGGTCAGTTCGGTGCGCGCAGTCGCGCCGGACGGTGCAGGTGAACTCACAGGGCAGGTCCTCGGCCAAGGGGGCGCCAAGTATTGCAGAGCGGGCGGCGGGCGAGGAGGGCGCGGGCGGCGGCTGCGCCCCACGGCCGCGGGGCGCCATCGCCCCGGCGTGCGCCGCTTCCGTGGCACACTCCGGCGGTTGCCTGTCGCCGGAATCCGCGTATGTCCGCCATCGCCACCGAACCGCCCCTCGACCGCAGCGACGACTTCCTCGGCCAGCCCAAGGGCGTGTACGTGTGCTTCTTCACCGAGATGTGGGAGCGCTTTTCCTTCTACGGCATGAAGGCGCTGCTGCTGCTCTATCTGCTGCAGCACCACAAGTTCGGCGACAAGGGCGGGCTGGACGTGCTCGGCGCCTACGGCGGCCTGGTGTACTGCCTGCCGGTCATCGGCGGCGTCATCGCCGACCGCTGGCTGGGCATGCGCCGCGCGGTGATCTTCGGCGGCCTGCTGCTGTGCGCCGGGCACCTGGGCATGGTGGTCGAAGGCCACGAGGCCACGGTGGTGAACGGTGTGGTGCAGCGCGACGAGCCGGCGCTATGGGCATTCTATTTTTCCCTGTCGCTCATCATCCTCGGCGTGGGTTTCCTCAAGCCCAACGTCTCGACCATCGTGGGCAAGCTCTACCCGCCCAACGACGCGCGCCGCGATTCGGGTTTCTCGCTGTTCTATGCAGGCATCAACCTCGGCGGCCTGCTCGCGCCCATCGTCTGCGGCTACCTCGGCCAGACCCTGGGCTGGCGCTACGGCTTCGGCGCCGCCGGCATCGGCATGCTACTGGGCCTGGCGCAGTTCCTGTGGGGCCAGCGCTACCTGCGCGGCCATGCCGAGGCGCCGGCTCCGCAGCGCCTGCGCGAGCGCGTCGCGGGCCTGCCGCGCGAGGCGTGGATCTACCTGCTGTCGGTGCTGGGACTGGTGCCGGTGGCGGGGCTCATGTGGGCGGTGGCCAACGGCGCCTTCAGCCTGGGCGGCGAGATCAGCCTGGCCCTGCTGCTGATGATCGTGATGCTGCTGTGCGTGCTCGGCTGGTTCGCCTGGTTCGTGACCACGCAGTGCGACCATGTGCAGCGTCAACAGATGCTGGCGGCCATGGCCATGATCGGCATGTGCCTGGCCTTCTTCACCCTGTACGAGCAGACCTTCGGCTCCTGGGTCACCTTCACCGACCGCCTGCTGACCAAGGACGTGATGCCCGGCCTGGTGCAGGCCGTGCCGGCGCTCACCTGGGACGGCGGCTGGGCGACCAACCTCGCCCAGTTCGCGCGCTACGCGCCCTGGTCCATCGTCTCGGTGCTGCTGGCGCCGGGCGCCTTCGTGGTGGCCGCCGCGCTGTCCGACCGCAACGCCGCCTCGCGCGCGCCGCAGTACCTGTTCGTCTTCGCCGCCGCGGTGCTGCTGCTGTTCCTGCTGCGCGACTGCGTGGTGCTGCCGCAGACCGCCGGCTCGCTCACCTACCTCGGTTCGATGTTCGTGGTGCTGCTGGCGCCGCTGTTCACCGCCCTGTGGGGCTGGCTGGACCGCCGCGGCCTGGAGCCGTCCAAGCCGGTGAAGTCCGCCCTGGGCCTGGTGTTCGCCGGGCTGGCCTTCCTGCCCCTCATCGCCGCCGCGCGCGGCGCTGGCGCAAGCGGCGAGCTCGCCAGCGTGTGGTGGCTGGTGCTGGCCTACCTGGTGCTGGAGTTCGGCGAGATGTGCCTGTCGCCGGTGGGTCTGTCGGCGGTCACGCAGCTGTCGGTGCCGCGCGTGGTGAGCCTGATGATGGGCACCTGGTTCCTCGGCACGGCCTTCTCGGAGACCCTGGCCGCGCTGTTCGGCAAGCTCGCGGCGCTGGAGATCCCGGAGGGTGCGGCGCTCGACTTCGCCGAAGCCGGCGCCAAGTATGGCCACCTGTTCTGGGTGCTGCTGTGGATCGGCCTCGCCTGCGGCGCCGTCGCCTTCGCCCTGGCGCCGCTGCTGCGGCGCTGGATGCACGAGGTGCGCTGAAGCGCGGGCGGCGCGTGCCGCCCGCCCGGCCTTGTCGCTACTTCGCCGACGCCGCTGCGGCGCCGTCCCGCGCACCGATGTTCGCGTCGAGGAACGCCAGCACCTTGGCGTAGAGCTCGGCGCGGTGTGCCTCGTCATAGTAGCCGTGCCCTTCGGTCCGTTCGTACAGGTACTCGTGCGCCACGTGGCGGGACTCCAGCGCGGCATGCAGGGCCATGCCCTGCTCCGGCGGCACGCGCCGATCCTCGCCGCCGACCGCCAGCATGACGCGGGCCTTGAGCCGGTCGATCTGCCGCAGCGGCGAGACCTGTGCCAGGGCAGCGTCGTCCTCGCCCAGCACGCGCTTCCAGTAGTTGTCGTTGCTGGTGCTCTTGGCCGCGTCGGTGGTACTGCGCAGCGTGGTCAGGTCGTACACGCCGGCCTCGCCGATGGCGCAGCGGTAGAGGTCGGGCTCCTTCACCGCGCCCTCCAGGGCGGCGTAGCCGCCATAGCTCGCGCCCATGATGCACACGCGCGCCGGATCGGCCACGCCCTCGGCAATGGCCCAGCGCGTGGCGTCCGTCACGTCGTCCTGCATCAGGCGGCCCCACTGCCGGTGGCCCGCCTGCTGGAAGGCGTAGCCGCGCCCGCCGGAACCGCGGAAGTTGACCTGCAGCACGGCATAGCCGCGGCTGGCCAGTACCTGCACATCAGGGTCGTAGTTCCACTCGTCGCGCACGCCGTAGGGGCCGCCGTGCACCAGTACGACCAGCGGCAGGCCCTTGGCTGCGGCCTTGCCCGGCGGTCGCGTGACATACCCCAGCAGCACCTGCCCATCGCGCGCCTTCAGCTGCACCGGCTCCATCGGTGCCAGGGCTTCAGGCTTGAGGGCAGGCCAACGAGCGAACAGCAGGTCGAGCTTCCTGCTGGCCTTGTCGTACAGGTAGTACTCGCCCGGATTGACGTCGCTCTGCACCAGCAGCACGGCGCGCGAACCGTCGCGGGCACGCGAGACGATCTGCACGTCGTCACCGGCGAACTGCGGCATGACCGCCTTGAGCAGCTGCATGGCGTCGGACGACTTGTCCAGCACGCCCACACTGATGCGTCCGGGCATGGCGCGCACGCCCACCACGTCGCCACCGTCAAGGCTGGTCACCAGGCCCAGCGGGGTGACCAGCGGATCGCTCCACACCGGCTTGAGCTGGCGCTCGCGCGTGGACCAGGTGCACACGGCACCGGCCGCACCCGCCGTGGGGCAGGCCCAGTAGGCCGTGGTGCCGGCCCGGTCCAGGCGCCAGGGCGTGGCACGCAGCGAGTCGCTGGCTTCGTCCAGTACCTTCTCCCAGGCCTTGGCGTCGGTGTCGCGGTAGAACACCTGCCAGCGCCCCTGCGCGTCCTCGCCTGCCATGAACCGCAGGTTGCCCTGGTAGTCGGCCACGATGCTGCGCGGCTCGCGCAGCGGCGAGGTGTGCATGCGCACGGTCTTGCCGTCGCGCACGTCCATGCGCCGCACGTCGGGAAAGGGCGGATCGATGCCGTTACCCCAGGGCTGCACCAGCACCACCACGTGCTTGGGGTCGGAGGGGAGCGTGGCGATGACCTGGGCCGAGGCATTCTCGGCCTTGGCCACGTTGAGGTGGGTTCCGGCCTGCTGCGTGGCCACGCGGTAGCCGAACAGCAGCACGTTGTTCTTGCCGTTGGCATCGACACCGAACAGCTCGCCGGTGGCGATGGGGCGATCCTTGCCCGCCTCGCGCGTGCCGACCGAGTAGACCAGGCGGTCGGGGCCGGCCCAGTCGAACTCGGCCAGCTCGTCGTCCCCGCGCGGCGCGACGTTCACGCCCTTGAGGTCGGTCAAGTGGATGAGGCTCAGCATGCGCTTGCCGTCAACCACGGCGACGGCGGCCAGATACTGGCCGTCGGGCGACAGCTGGGCGTCCTCGTACTGCGGATGGCGGGCGAATTCCTGCAGGGGGATATCGGCAGCAACGGCGGGCGCGGCGAGCGCGAGCCAGGCCGCCAGGGCGGTCCAACGCATGGGAGCGTTCTCCTTGAGATGGCACAAATGAAAACGGCGGCATCCGTGGATGCCGCCGCAAAGTGTAACGCAGGGCGGCGGGCGCTCAGCCGGGTCCGGACGTCGCCGGGACGCGCCCGTAGCGGTCTTCCAGGCGCACGATGTCGTCCTCGCCGAAGTAGTCGCCGCACTGCACCTCGATCAGGTGGATGTCCTCAGCCGTGGGGTTCTCCAGGCGGTGCACCGTGTGCATCGGGATGTAGGCCGATTCGTTCGCATGCAGGTCGAACTCGCGCTCGCCGATGCGCACCCGGGCCACGCCGCGCACCACGGTCCAGTGCTCGCTGCGGCGGTGGTGGTACTGCAGCGACAGCACCTGACCTGGCTTGACCACCAGGCGCTTCACCTTGGCGTCGGGCGCGTCCTCCAGCACGGTGAAGCTGCCCCAGGGGCGGTGCACGGTCTGGTGGTGAGTGGCGCTGTCGTGACGCTCGGCGCGCAGACGGTCTACCACCAGCTTGACCTGCTGGGCGCGGTCGCGATTGGCCACCAGCACGGCGTCGCCGGTGTCCACCACGACCAGGTCCTGCACGCCCACCGCGGCGACCAGGCGGCGGTCGCTCTGGATGTAGCAGTTGCGCGCCTCGATGAGGATGGCCTGGCCGCGCACGCGGTTGCCCTGCTCGTCCGATTCGCTCTCCAGCTCGCTCACCGCCTTCCAGGAGCCGATGTCGCTCCAGTCGAAGCGCGCCGGCACCACGGCGCGGCGCGAGGCGCGCTCCATAACGGCGTAGTCGATGGAGATGTCGGGCTGGGCGAGGAAGGTATCGCGCGGGAACTCCAGCGGACTGTCGTGACTGGTCGCGCCGGCGTAGCAGGCCAGCGCCGCGGCGTAGACGTCGGGACACGTGGTCTTGGCCGTGTCCAGCAGGGCATCAGCGCGGAAGCAGAACATGCCCGAGTTCCAAACGTATTCGCCCGAAGCCAGGTACTCAGCGGCGGTAGCGCGATCGGGCTTCTCGACGAAGGCATCGATGCGCCTCCCCTCGCGGCCGGCGATGGCCTCGCCCATGCGGATGTAGCCGAAGCCAGTTTCCGGCGCGGTGGGCGGAATGCCGAAGGTCACCAGCCAGCCGTCGTGCGCCAGGGCCTCGGCGCGGCGCACGTCGGCGCCGAAGGCCGCGGTGTCGCGGATCAGGTGGTCGGCCGGCAGCACCAGCAGCACGGCGTCGTGCGCCAGGTGCTCGCGCGCGTACAGCGCCGCCAGCACGATCGCCGGCGCGGTGTTGCGCCCGGCGGGCTCCAGCAGGAAGGGCAACCGGTCGAGGTTCGCGCCCGGCACCTCGGCGTAGGCATCGCGGCTCAGGAAGTAGTAATCGCGCCCGGTCACGGTGAGCACGGGGCCGTTCGGCGCCGCCTGCCGCGCCCGCGCCAGGGTCTTGGCCAGCAGCGATTCGCCGTCGGCCAGGCGCATGAAGGGCTTGGGGTAGGCGCTGCGCGACACTGGCCACAGCCGCGTGCCGGAACCACCGGAAAGGATCACGGGAATCAGCATGCTTCGCTCCGCACGGATCGCGCCGGCGTCATCGGCGGGCGCGCAGGGATCGGCGCGCCGGGGGTGGCCGCTCGCGGCCGGGCCGGGCCCGGACGGCGGCAGGGACGGCCGCTCAAGGCGCCAGTTCGCCAATCACGCCGTCGAGGCCGTCGCGCCAGTCGGGCAAGTGTAGCCGGAAGGTTTCGCGGAAGCTGCGCGTGTCCAGCACCGAATAGGCCGGACGCCGCGCCCGCGTGGGGAACTGCGCCGTGCTGATCGCGGCCACCTCGGGCACGCGCGCCAGCACGCCCGCCGCATGGGCGCGCTCGACGATGGCCCGCGCGAACTCGCACCAGCTCGCCTCGCCGGCGCTCACCAGATGATGGGTGCCAAGCGCCGTGGCGCGCCAGGCCGGATCGCCGTCCTGCAGGCGCAGCAGCGCGGCGGCGGTCGCGGTCGCAATGAGCCGCGCCGGCGTGGGCGCACCGCGCTGGTCATCGACCACGGTCAGGCGATCGCGCTCCCGCGCCAGGCGCAGCATGGTGCGCAGGAAGTTGGCCCCGCGCGCGGCGTAGACCCAGGCCGTGCGCAGGATGAGGTGTTCGGCGCCGCTGGCGCGCAGGGCGACTTCGCCGGCCAGCTTGCTCGCGCCATAGGCGCCGAGCGGCGCCGTCGGCGCATCCACCGCGTAGGGTGCCCTGCCCTGCCCATCGAACACGTAGTCGGTCGAGTAGTGCACGACCAGGGCCGCGTGACGCCGGGCCCAGGCACCGAGCCCGCCGACGGCCTCGCCGTTGATGCGCCGGGCCAGATCGGGCTCGTCCTCGGCGCGGTCCACCGCCGTATAGGCCGCGGCGTTGACGATGAGTGTGGGTGCGACGCGGTCCAGCAGGGCCGCCAGGCGGTCGAAGTCGGCGATATCGCCACGCGCGCAGACCGCGCCGCCGGACAGGGTGCCGCTGCGCGTGGCGCACACCAGCTCGCCCAGCGGCGCCAGCGCGCGCTGCAGTTCAAAGCCCACCTGGCCATTGGCCCCCAGCAGCAGGATCTTCATGCGCGGGCTCAGGCGGTGTAGGCGGGCAGGCGCTCGGGCGCGATGTCGGCGAGGAAGGGAGCCCTCTCGTCCTTGGCCGAGAGCAGCGGCGCCGCCACCGGCCAGTCGATGGCCAGGGCGGCATCGTTCCAGCGCACGCCGGCGTCCGCCTTGGCGTCGTACAGCGCGGTGCACTGGTAGGCGAAGGTCGCGTCCTCGGACAGCACGACGAAGCCGTGGGCGAATCCTTCGGGAATCCAGAAGTGGCGCTTGTTCTGCGCCGACAGCACCACGCCCTCCCACTGGCCGAAGGTGGGCGAGCCGCGGCGCACGTCCACCGCCACGTCGAAGACCTCGCCCTCCAGTACGCTGACCAGCTTGCCCTGCGGCCTGGGCCACTGGTAGTGCAGGCCGCGCAGCACGCCGCGCGCCGAGCGCGAGACATTGGCCTGGACGAAGTGCAGGTCCAGGCCCGCCGCACGGAACTTGTCTGCGTTGTAGCTTTCGTAGAAAAAGCCGCGCGCGTCGCCGAACACCTGCGGCTCGACCACCACACAACCGGGCAGGCGCGTCGGCACGAACCTCACGCTACCACCCCATGCTCGGCGATCTGCAGCAGGTAGCGGCCGTAGCCGTTCTTGGCCAGCGGCCGCGCCAGCGCGCGCAGCTGGTCGGCGTCGATCCAGCCCTGAAAGAAGGCGATCTCCTCCGGGCAGCACACTTTGAGGCCCTGACGGTTCTCGATGGTCTCGATGTAGTTGGAAGCCTCCACCAGCGATTCGTGCGTACCGGTGTCGAGCCAGGCGTAACCGCGGCCGAGCTTCTCGAGCATGAGCGAGCCGTCTTCCAGGTAGCAGCGGTTGAGGTCGGTGATCTCCAGCTCACCACGCGGCGAAGGCTTCAGTCTCGCGGCGTAGTCGCACACGCGGCCGTCGTAGAAATACAGGCCGGTCACGGCGTAATTGGACTTGGGCTGCGCCGGCTTCTCCTCCAGCCCCACCACCTTGCCCGAGGTGTCGAACTCGGCCACGCCGTAGCGCTCCGGATCGTGCACGTAGTAGCCGAACACCGTGGCGCCGCGCTCGCGCGAGGCGGCGCGCCGCAGCACCTCGGTGAAGCCGTGGCCGTAGAAGATGTTGTCGCCGAGAATCAGGCAGGAGGGTTCGCCGGCGACGAATTCGCGGCCGATGGTGAAGGCCTGCGCCAGGCCGTCGGGTGAGGGCTGGGCCGCATAGCGGATGCGGATGCCCCACTGCGAGCCGTCGCCCAGCAGTTGCTTGAACAGCGCCTGCTCGTGGGGCGTGTTGATGACCAGCACCTCGCGGATGCCGGCAAGCATCAGCACACTGAGCGGGTAGTAGATCATCGGCTTGTCGTACACCGGCAGCAGCTGCTTGCTGATCACCTGAGTCAGCGGATACAGCCGCGTGCCGGAGCCGCCGGCGAGGATGATGCCCTTGGTCGTGCTCACGGATTCGATCTCCCTGTTCCGGGCCGGTGCGGCTCAGGCCGCGCCGAGCCGCTCCATGCGGTAGCTGCCGTCCAGCACGCGCTGCACCCAGGCCGCGTTGGCGAGGTACCAGTCCACCGTGCGGGCGATGCCGGACTCGAAGGTCTCCTGCGGCGCCCAGCCCAGTTCGCGCTGGATCTTGGAAGCGTCGATGGCGTAGCGGCGGTCGTGACCCGGGCGGTCCTTGACGTAGGTGATCAGCGACTCGCGCTTGCGCCCGTCGGCGAGCGGGCGGCGCTCGTCCAGCAGGGCGCAGATGGTCCTGACCACGTGGATGTTCTCGCGCTCGGAATCGCCGCCCACGTTGTAGACTTCGCCCGGGCGACCGGCTTCCAGCACGCGCGCGATGGCGCGGCAGTGGTCCAGCACGTACAGCCAGTCGCGCACATTGCGCCCGTCGCCGTACACCGGCAGGGCCTCGCCGCGCAGCGCCTTCTGGATCATCAGCGGGATGAGCTTTTCCGGGAACTGGAACGGCCCGTAGTTGTTCGAACAGTTGGTGGTCAGCGTGGGCAGGCCGTAGGTGTGATGGAAGGCGCGCACCAGGTGGTCGGAGGCGGCTTTCGAGGCCGAATAGGGCGAATTGGGCGCGTAGGGTGTTTCCTCAGTGAAACGGCCCACCGGACCGAGCGAGCCGTACACCTCGTCGGTGGAGACGTGCAGGAAGCGGAAGCCGTCCTGGCGTTCCAGTGGCAGCGCGCGCCAGTAGGCCAGGGTCTCCTGCAGCAGGTGCAGGGTGCCGACCACGTTGGTCTGCACGAAGGCCTCGGGCCCGTCGATGGAGCGGTCGACGTGGGACTCGGCGGCGAAATTGACGATGGCGTCCGGGCGGTGCTCAGCCAGCAGGCGGGCAACGCCCGCGCGGTCGGCGATATCGCCCTGCACGAAGACGTGCGCCGGATGCGCCTCCAGCGATGCCAGCGTGTCGCGGTTGCCGGCGTAGGTGAGCTTGTCGAAGTTGACCACGCGCACGCCGCCCCGGGCCAGCGCGTCGAGCACGAAATTGCCGCCGATGAAGCCGGCACCACCAGTCACGAGCAGGGTCTTCATGCGATGCGGTCGCTCCAGGGCAGGCCGCCCGCCGGGCGCGGGCGCACAAGCCCGCTAGGGTAGCAGATGCCCCCTCGCGCCGCCGCGGCGGCGCACGCGGGAGCGGGCCCCGCGACGCCAGCCGGCGCCTCAGGCCACTGGCGTGGCGGCGCCAACCCGATCGCGCACGCCCGCGCTCAGGACCAGCGCGACCGCGACCAGCACCACAGCAAGGGCAAAGGCCGTGCGCGTGCCTGCGGCAAGGGCCTCGACCGGCGCACCGGCGAGGATCGGCACACCCGTGCCGAGGGCAAACACCGCCCCCATGAGCGAGGCCCCGGTCAGCAGGCCGAGGTTGCGCGACAGGCCGAGCAGCCCGGACACCAGGCCGCGGTCCGGTACCGCCGCGGCAGACACGACGGCCGTGTTGTTGGCGGCCTGGAATAGCGCGAATCCGGCCGTCGTCGCCATCAGCGGCAGGGCATAGCCGGGGACGCCCAGCGACAGCGGCAGCCAGGCCAGGGCGAGGCAGCCCACAAGCATGACCACGAGCCCCGCCAGGCTCATGGCGCGCGCGCCGAAGCGATCGACCGCGGCTCCCGCCGGCAGTCCCGCCAGAGCCGCCACCACCGGGCCGCCGCTCATGACCAGGCCAACAGCCGAAGGGCCGAGACCGAGGGCGAGCGCCAGATGGAAGGGGCCGACCACCAGGGTGGTCATGGCGACCGTGGTGACCAGAGCGCCGGCGACGAACCCGGTGCCGATGACGCGGTGGGCGAGCAGGCCCAGGTGCAGCAGGGGTGAGGCCGCCCGCGATTCCACGGCAACGAACAGCAGCCCACCGGCAACTGCTGCCAGGCCGAGGGCGATGCCGACCGGAGCGGGCTGGCTGCGGCCCCAGGTCAGGGCCAGCGCGTAGGCGGCCAGCGTGCCTGCCAGCAGCAGCGTGCCCGGGAGGTCGATGGCGGCGCGGCGGCGGCGCGGGGGATCCGGCGGCAGGTACTGCCGCGCCAGTGCCAGTCCCACCAGGCCGAGCGGCAGGTTGAGGAGGAACAGCGCGCGCCAGCCCAGCGTGGCCAGCAGCACTCCACCCAGGGAGGGACCCAGTGCGGTGCCCAGCGCCGACATGGCGCCCAGGAAGCCCATGGCGCGCCCGGCGCGCTCCGGCGGCAGGGCGTCGCCAACCAGCGCCAGGGACAGGGCCAGCAGCACCGCCGCGCCGAGCCCCTGGCCGGCGCGGGCGAGCAGCAGCAGCCACAGGCCGGGAGCGAGACCGCAGGCGACCGAAGCGAGCGTGAACAGCGCCATGCCGAGCCCCATCAGGCGACGCCGGCCGAGGAGGTCGCCGAGGCGTCCCATGCTAACCATCAGCGGCGTCATGCCCAGGAGGTAGGCCAGCACGACCCACTGCACGGCGGGGAACGGAACGGCGAACGCCGTCGCCAGATCAGGCAGGGCGACATTGGCGATGCTGGTGCCGAGTGAGGCCTGCAGCACCGCCAGGGCCAGGCAGGCCAGGGCGCCGAGGGCGCGGGGCGGAGCAGAGCGCCCGGCGGGCGCGGGAGAAGCCGCGTAGGGCATGGAGCCTCCTTTCGCCGCCGACGCGGCGGCGGAGACCACCCTAGGCGCCCCGCTGCCGCGGCGGAAGACGCACGCACTGCAAGGAATACGTGCACGAAACGCCATGCCAGGCCGATTCGTGGTAACTGTTCGCCATGGCCCTGCCCGACCTCAACCTGCTGGTGACGCTGAACGTGCTGCTCACCGAGGGCAGCGTCGTCGCCGCGGCGCGCCGGCTGCAGCTCAGTCCATCGGCCATGAGCCGGGCGCTGGCGCGGCTGCGCCGCGCCACGGGCGACCCCCTGCTGGTGCGCGCCGGCCGCGTCCTGGTGCCGACGCCGCGCGCCCTGGCGCTGCGCGAACGCGTGCGCGGCGTGGTGGAAGAGGCCGAGGCGGTGCTGCGTCCGGCCCTCAGGTTCGAGCTCGCCACGCTGGAGCGCAGCTTCACGATCCGCTGCACCGAAGGCTTCGCCGAATCCTTCGGCCCGGCCCTGCTGCGCCGCATCGCCGCGCAGGCGCCCGGGGTTCGCCTATGCTTCGTGCCCAAGCTGGACAAGGACAGCACGCCGCTGCGCGAGGGCACGGTGGATCTGGAAACCGGCGTCACCAGCAAGGAGATGGGGCCGGAGATCCGCACGCAGGGCCTGTTCCTCGACCGCCTGGTGGGGGTGGTGCGCAAGGGCCATCCCCTCGCCCGCGGCCGCATGACGGCGCAGCGCTACGCCGCCGCGGCGCACGTGCTGGTCGCCCGACGCGGACTGGAGACGGGCGCGGTGGACCGCGCACTGGCACAGGCGGGGCTGGCGCGCCACGGCGCCGTCAGCGTGGGTGGCTTCGCCACGGCGATCCGCCTGGCAGCGGAATCAGATCTGGTGGCGACGGTGGCGGAGAAGCACACACGCAGCCTGTGGCGCGGCATGCAGCGCTTCGCCCTGCCGCTGGCGCTGCCGCCGTTCACGGTATCGCTGTTCTGGCATCCGCGTCTGGAGGCGGATCCCGCCCACCGCTGGCTGCGCTCGCTGCTGCGGGCGGTGTGCCGCTGAGGGCCCGTGCGGCCCGCTGGGCTCAGAACGGTATGTCGTCGTCGTCGAAATGGTCGCCCGGCGCCGGCGCCGGCGCCGGGGCGCCGCCACCGCGCGCGGGTGCCGACTGCGGGCCACGCGCGG
>Ga0208826_1000622_pt1 | contig 35174 bp, 32 predicted proteins | sample AD_UKC115_MetaG_FD_184451 | JGI IMG/M metagenome (GOLD analysis project Ga0208826, IMG submission 184451) | Active sludge microbial communities of municipal wastewater-treating anaerobic digesters from Hong Kong - AD_UKC115_MetaG (SPAdes)... | ecosystem: Engineered > Bioreactor > Anaerobic >...
GCCTGTTATTTTATTGTCGTACTGACAGATATGACTTCCTGCAGATTTTCTTATCTTACCAATTTTCCTGTTCTACTTCTGCTAATTATCTTGTCTAACCTACTGACAAAATGCCTGTCTCGCAACACCTTTAGGCGAATCAATAATAACCTCTTTAGCTGTTATATTACTATTTATACAGTAAAAACCGATATGTACACTTCCTTCGCAAATAATAGTTGCATCGGATATAAATTTTGTGTAAATATCTTTTTTAGCCTTTATCACCGATTTGTTTCTGCCTGCTATACCACCATTGATACTAATGCTTCCCTCTCTGCTTACTATTTCTCTTACACTTCCTAATCCAAGCTCGCTTAATATTTCAATATCCTTTCTTGCTTCAACAGAAAAATTATCTTCAACTGTTCCTTTTACAGTAAGATATCCGTCAAAATCAATATTACCAACCTTAAAATCTACGTCTCCAAGTATTTCCAAATGATTTGAAACACTTATTTTATCACCATCAAAGTGAACAGCACCATTTCTCAGGGCATAAAGAGTTGTAACACCGTCTTTATACTCTTCTCTGACCGTATTCCTATCATATAAAATCGGATATTTTTTGCCTGATGTAGCCGGAATTATCGTTCCCTTGACAGATCGACCTGGAACGCCTGTTGTCGGTTCTTTTCTCTCCCCAAGCCATTCACCTGTACTTACTCTGTTTATCAAGCTCAATTGATAATGGTCTACTTTTCCATCCTCTTTAACTTCCGGCTTTACCTCTTTCATCTCATACATTTTTATAACAGAATCTTCACCATTTTCCGGTGCAATTCCCTCAGCCACCAATATTTGCTTATCATTTATTAACTCGTTTACCAATACATCCGATTTAATTCCAAATACGATTCCCTCAGCTTTAAGCTTACCCATAATTTCCTTTATCAGGTTCAGCTTTGCATCGCCGCAAAACTCTTTTGGAGATACAGAAAGCTTTACATATGCTTTTAATCCATCACTTGATACTCCAATATTTATTCTTTCCTTTATGTCTCCAAACTTTTCAAGGGGTTTTGGAGCGAATAATATGGCATTCTTAATAGCCATAAAACTGGTTATTTTTATGTCTGGATGTTGACTTATAATATTATTAAAATGATCTATCGACATACCGGCCTTATAGGATTCAATATAGAACCCGTCTGCCCTACGAATTATCTTTAAAAATTCCGATGAATATATAATAATATCATTTGCCATCGTCAATCCCCACTTCACTAATGTTTTTCCATGATTTTAGAACTAATGTGAACCTGAAAATAAAAACTTGAGTTATGGGAACTACTTATAATTCTTACTAGAATTTATCGGCAAAACATGACTAAAAATAAAGACCTGAAATTAAATTCAGGCCTCTACATTGTATTTTTGGAACGTCTCTTTTGTCTTTCATCAAGAACGCTTTCAAGTGCGGTAGCTTCGTTAACAACATTTTCTATCTTCTCAAGCATTTCCTCCGACTCCAGACTATGCCCAATCTGGTGTTTGAACATGCTGACCGTACTCTTGATATAATCAAGTTTGGTGTCTATCCTCTCAAGATCATGCTTTTCTTCCTTAAGCCGAGCAATTATTTTTTCATCCATTTCTATAGTCTTTTTTAAATCTTCATAGACCTTAGGATCGTTAATAAAATTGAGCTTCCTCGTATTCTTACCTATTCTGTCCATTATAGGACCAACGTCTGTCAGATTAAGTTCTCTGCTTCTTATGCAGAAATTCTTTAACATTTTTAAATATGTTATTACCAAATTTAAAGTATGTTCGGTTATTCTTTCCTTAAGGAAACCGGTGTCACCTTTAGAATATTCATTTATTATCTCAGTTTTGTCTTCCATAATAGAACATAGCTTTTTATAGTATGCACTATTAGTATGCTTCTTAGTGTCATTAGCAAGCTTTGCACACATTTCATTCAGATTCCTTATATGCTCTTGCTTTGATTTGTGAATAAGTTTATCCTGAAACTTCTTGCTTGTTAAGCTCTGTAGTGAACACCCTATGTAGGCTGCAAATGCACCTATATAAGCAACATAAGACATTTCGCCCAAATATTGACTTCCATACATAGAAAGCCCTGCTAATATTGCAAATATCCCTACATTTCTATAATTAGTTAGTGCACTCAGAAACAACTTAAATTTCATGTTATCTATTGAATTCATATTTGTAATTACCTCATATAACAGCTTTAATCTGAAATCAAAGTAGTAAGTTCTCACTGGAAAACAGCTGAACATTATCTTGTAAAAAAATTTGAATAAAACAAATTCTTTACAAGAATCGTATATATACGCCGACACACCCCTTATAAATAAGGGATGTGTCAATTATTTGATAAATCAGTTTATTTTATTCACTTACTTTATTTTCAGGTTTTTCTTTTTCTTCTAGCGGTGATTCATTTACCACCGGTGGAGCTTCAACCTTTTCCTTAACCTCAAAGCCCTGTTCGCCTCCGAGCATTGCTTCTGCTCTTGCACGTGCCCTGTCACGAGCTGAATTCATATCAAGCTTTTTAAGTTTAAGATCTATGTTGTCACTATTTAAAGACTCAATGGCATTTGCCTTTGCAACTTTCTTGTTAACAATTTCCCTTGCTCTGTCCATATCCTCATTTATATTTCCAACCTTACTATTCTTGGAAGTATACTTGGCATTAACAGAATTTATATTTTCCTTGAGTGCCGCCATCTTTTGCTGGCTCTTCAATGTCTTTAACTCATTTAATTTTGTATTCATTTCAGACTCAAATATCTTGTAATTCTCCCTGATTGTCTCTACTTCTTTCATTGCATTATCATAGGTAGCTTTGTGTGTATCATAAACCGTCTGATATTCTTCTTCCTGCATGAGGAGTTCAACTAAAACATCTTTATCTCCCTGCTTTTGTGCAGAATCTATCCTTGCTTTAATGGCATTTAAATTCTTTTCAGAATTCTTCATTTCAATTTTTATCAGTTCTGCATTTGTCTGAATTTCTACTATCTGCTGCTCTGCTTCCTTGCGAGCCTTTCCAATCTGGTTCTTAATATCTTCAAAAAGTAATTCCGGGTTATTTTCTTCCAAGCCTCCAACAAATTGGCCAAAAAACCCTCTTATCAAACTTCCCAATCTACTAAAAAAACCCATGTAATATACCTCCTAATAATTATGGCATAATATTAATTTATAATAAATCAACAGCATTGTAAACCATGAAAATGAAAATTTAACTACAAATTGTCAAGATTGCTTCTATCATCTAAAAGTTTTTGATATTTTTCAGGTAATAAATCCTTATCATCACACTCTTTAACTGCAAGCTTTGTCATATATTCCACCTGCTGAGTACTTGGTCTGCACCTTGTTATTGCCTCATTTAAAATAGCAGCAGACAATACTGTTCCTTCAACATCATCTTCATTTGCAATTTCATAAGCCTTCCTGACAACCGTCTCTATTTCAGCACCTGTATAATTCTCCGTCTTCTGTGCAAAGGGAAGAAAATCCTCAATATCCGTATCAAAGCCAAATTTCTTAATCATAATTTTAAATATTTGCGCCCGATCCTCCACTTCCGGAAGCAATATTGGAATCTTTTTGTCAAACCTGCCTGCTCTCTTAAGAGCTGCATCAAGAAGGTCAGGCCTGTTGGTTGCAGCAATAAAAATTACTTTCCCTCTATTATTTGTATTACTGGTAAACTGTAAAAATTCACTAAATATATTTCTACTTACTCCACTATCATTTCCATCGCCTCGTCGAAATGCCGTATCTATTTCATCAACAAATACTATTACAGGCTGCTGGGACTGTGCACCTAAAAGGCACTTTTTGAAATTCTTCTCACTTTCCCCAACATACTGCCCTAATATTCTGGACATATCAATCTTAACACAGTTAAAACCGCTTGACTTTGCCAGAGCATTAACCAAAAGAGTTTTCCCTGTCCCTGATGGACCACATAAAAGAATCCCCATCGGCACCCTTCTTAAATCCCCATTTTTTATTGGCTGCACAATATTTTTAAGTAGGTAGTTTTTTGCCTTTTCCATTCCGCCTACGTCTTCAAAGCTAATTTCAGGGTAAATGAACTCCAATACGTCCCCATATTCTTTTTTCAGCACAGAGTGCTTCTTCTCTTTAATAAAATCAAAACTGATAGCCACATTTTCAGACTCAGCCTTTAGTTTTATATCCTTTATCGCTTTTTTGCTAAGTCCCGAGGATAACTTTGAAAATTCCTCCACAGAAAGATCCATTTTAATATCCTTTTCCTCAACCAGATATTTAATATACTCTTTCCTCTCTTCTTCGGAAGGAAGTTCAACAAGGATCGGCTCTACTCTGTATGAAGATCTTAAAACCTCAGAGTTCACTTCTGCAAGAGTATTGGCCATCATAAAGATAGTGCTCCCGACCGAAGATATCCTCGCGTCATTTGACCACTCACTGAGCCAGATCAAAGCAAGCCTTTCTTCCATAGATAAACTGCCCATATCTCCCGGTGGAATAATTTTTTCCACATGGTCAATAAAAAGCACCATTTTAGTATTTCTTAATGCCATATCAATATAGGGAAATATCTTCGATGGTAAGGAATTTAATAGATTTACAGCCACATTTGAGGTAATTTTATGGAACTCTCTGGCCATAGCCGGTTCTAAAAAAGTCAGTCCTTTAGAAATATCATAGAATGCAACTATTCCAAATCCTCTTTGCTTGATAAATTCATCATAAATATACCTGTCTAAGCTCCTATGGTTGTCTACCACATCACGAATATTGAAATACAGAATGAACTCATGTGAGATTCCTGCTTTATAAGTACTTAAAAATTTTTGATACCACATAGTTTAGCTCCCTGGTAAATTTTATATGCCTGCACAAACACACCCTTTGTGTTCGCTGGTGATGGCACTATTTTATTTTACCATAAGTGGCAGCCATATCAACAGTAATATCTTCAAATTTCCTAAAATCAGACAAGGGGTATGCCTTTACCGGATACAATTTCCTGTATTCTTTTAGAAACATTCTCAATATCAACTACTTCATTGGACAAACCTGCTTCATATATACTTCTTGGCATACCATAAACTACACAAGTTTTTTCACTTTGTGTTATACAATAACAGTTGCATTTCTGCTTTAGCTCAGCAACCCCATTTTTTCCGTCACTTCCCATACCGGTTAGTATTACCGCAAGAATATTTTTACCTTCGAATAAATCTGCAACCGATGAAAACAGCACGTCAGCAGATGGCTTTACACCATTTATATATTGGGTGGATTCGGTTTTTATAAGTACGCCGGAGCCCTCATCTTTAACAACCATATGAAAGCCCCCTGGTGCAACAACAATTTGTCCTTCCTTCAATGGTTCGTTATTACTTCCCTCTCTTACTTCCAACTTACATGTCCTGTTAAGGCTTTCACACAGTGAACGAGTAAACTTAGGAGGCATATGTTGAACCACCAGTATAGGTTTTCCAAAGTCGGCACTAAAACCTTCAAATATCTTTTCGAGCGCTGAAGGCCCACCTGTTGACGAGGCTATAAGAATCAGGTCAACCTGTTTAAACTTGCTTGCATTGAACTTGTCTACTATATCATCGGGACTTTTCGTAAAAATCCCGCCTCTCTTATTCTGAAAACCGGTTGTTTGTGATAAATTACCGCTGGTATTCCGATATTTTCTGATCCTTATCTGGGAAAAAAGAATTTTTAGCTGTGATTTAATTATATCAACACTTTTTTCTTGGCCTACATCTGTCGGCTTCAGAATAAAGTCAACCGCTCCATTATTTAATGCTTCCATGGTCAGCTCAGCACTATGAGTACTATCTGAACTGATCATAATTACATCAATTTCCGGATGATCCTTTTTTATTATTTTTAAGGCCTCGATGCCGTTCATTTCAGGCATAAAAACATCCAGTAAAGCAACATCTACAGTTTCCTTTTTTATCCATTCAATAGCCTTTTGCCCATTCGGAGCAGCATAATCTACAATAGCTATTTCTGTATTTTCTATAGCTTCGGCAAGAACTTTTCTATATACTATTGAGTCATCTGCTACTAATACACGAATCTTTTCCAAACAATAAGCCCTCCTTTAGTCCATCTATACATAGCGCAACGAAGCTGTAGTCAAATTGATCAGTTCCTATGCGTCAAACAGAGGAACTATATATTCTTTAAAAGTTTTTTATAAATTCTCCAATAATTCTATATATTATATATACCCTTGCTCAATTTTATTAATCATTAATTAAAATGCAAAATAATCTTCTAGTAAAGCAAACTTTTTCTAAGAAGAACAGTCATATAAAAATGTTATTTACATAAAATATAAATGAATTTATAAGTAAACGGAGGTATTTATGAAAACAGCAACCTTTAATATTCCTTCAATAGCATGTAGTGCTTGTTCTAACAAAATTCAGGAAAGTGTTAAAAACCTTTCCGGTATAGAAGATATTTCAATCGATTTAAAAAGTCAGCAGGTAAAAATAGACTATAACCCTGATAATATAATGCCTCAGGAAATTAAGACGCATATATCTAAAATGGGTTATGAGATAATTTAACAGATATAATCAAGGTACTTTATATTCCGGATAAACAATATAAATCCAGTTTTAAAGTACCTTGCTACTAATTTTTCTATCTTAAATTCTTTATAGCATTAATTATAACCTTTTCCTGATTATTTATATGAACTTGAGCAAACTTTTGAGCCATTTCCGTGTCTCTTTGGGATATTGCTGCACAAATATTCTCATGCTCCTCTATAAGATTTTTTGAGCTACTATAGTCTTTAAGATATATAACCCTAAAACGTTGGATTTGCTCTCTTAAATTATTTGAAATCTGCAGGAGTCTGTCATTTCTTGACGCTCTATAAATCAGTTCATGGAACTCAACATCTTTTTTTATAGTCCCTTGCAAATTATCCTTATCTGCATAACTCATAAACTGTGATTGTATCTGCTTTAACTCCTTGATTTCTTCATCGGATATTCTTTCTGCCGCAAGCCTTGTAGCAAGACTATCCATGGAAGCCCTTACTTCGAGAACATCCATTATATCCTTGACAGACAGTTCTGCCACATGAGCCCCTTTTCTAGGAAGCATATCCACCAGGCCTTCGAGCTCAAGCATTCTTATTGCTTCTCTCACAGGCGTACGGCTTACTCCCATTTTTTCAGCCAGTTTGACTTCCATCAGGCGCTCTCCCGGTTTTAACTCTCCGGTAATAATTGCTTCCCTTAATGTATCAAATATCACTTCTCTTAACGGTTTATAATCATTTAAATTTACCTTTGAAAGTTTACCAGCCATATTTATCTCATCTCTCCTCGCAAAATGTTTCGGTTAAAATGCATTCCCACTTGTTATGCCTGCTTATGTTCTTATAAGCATTTTCAGCCTCCATCCTACTGCCAAAAATTCCAAATACAGTAGGTCCGCTTCCACTCATCATACTGCCTAAGGCGCCAAGCTCAACAAGCTTATTCTTAATTTCACCGATAACTCCATATCTATTTACAGTAACAGCTTCCAAAACATTGACCATATTCTTTCCAATGCTTTTTATATCCCTGTTTTCAATCGCATCAACAAGTAATCTTATATCCGGTCTTGAAGATATTTTTCCTATATCAAGATTATTATATACCCATGCAGTGGAAACAGAAATTCTAGGTTTAACAAGAACAATATTCACATTTTTTAAAGGAGCAATGTCTGTAAGGATTTCTCCAATTCCTTCTGCCAGCATCGTTCCACCTTTCACACAGAACGGTACATCTGCTCCTATAGATTTTCCCAATTGCATCAGTTCGTCTTCCTTCAAATTTAGGGAAAACATTTCATTCATCCCACTAAGAACAGCGGCAGCATCAGCACTTCCTCCCGCAAGGCCTGCTGCAACAGGTATATTCTTGACTATTTTAATTCCCACACCTTTTGGAAGGTCGTACTTGTCCATTATAACAGCAGCCGCTTTATAAGCTATATTATCGCTGTTTGATGGCACCCAATGTTTGTCGCACTTAATATTAATGCATTTTTCATCTATCAAATCAAGATAAACTTTGTCGTGCAAACTAATTGACTGCATAATCATCCGAACATCATGATATCCGTCATTCCGTCTACCAAGCACATCAAGGAACAGGTTAATTTTTGCTCTTGCCTTAATACAAATTGAATTCATTTTTCACCTTGTTTATCTATAATGGAGATATCTCCTTACAGACTTCTATGTTCATTTTTTCAAGTAAAAAATACGACCATGTTTTTCAGGTCTTATAAATCAATACTTTCATGTTTTTATATTATATACAAAATACAATCTGTTTTCAATCAAAATCTCAGAGAGGGAAATTCACTTGTAATAAATGTAAAGAAAATATCCTCTCCAAGGGGGTATCAGTCTTTACACTTAGGAAAAGTAATACATCTATGGAAGTTGTGATCAAATCAATAATGAACACTGCTTAAAAACAGTGAAACAATATCATTGAAAATAAAATTTTTTAAAGAAGAACTATAATCTAAATTTAAGAATTCAAAATGCCAAAAACCCGGAGGAAATAATTTTCAATTCCACCAGGTTTTTGGCATATGTATTATTTAACGCCTCTCTTCCTGCAGACTATTTCAAAATAGTCCGCAAGAAAATTTTTGAGGCATATATTATATTCAAATAAAATCTACTAAGATGCACTTGATTTTCTTGGAATCATAACCTGTTGACCGGGAGTAATATTATCATCTTCCGATAAATTATTAACTTTCTTAATATCTTCCACAGTTGTGTAATACTTTTTGGCGATTTTCCACATTGTATCATCAGGTTGTGAGAAGTAAATAGTTATGCTAGGACAATCACCTTTCTTATCCTCAATTGCATTGTCAGTGACTTTTGAAACCAGCGGTATCTCTACATTGTCAATAACTTCCACATAAACATTAATAATAACTCTTATTTCCACATCATTAGCCGAAATCATGCTGTAATTGCAATGCTCTACATCAAGATCAACTTCGCAATCCATATTTGGGTCTAATTCACTGACTTCAATATTTTGCTTGAAAGGGATTTCATAATCATAGCAAAAAACGGGCTGCTCACTGTTTTTTGCAACATACAGTATGCTGTTATTCACTGCTCCTTCGATATTTATTGATCCATTTGCAGCATTGCATTCAAACATGCTTGGTTTTGAAAGCACATTAAATACTTCAGCTATTTCAGGATTATCGCCATCAATAACAACTGTTTCCTTTAAATTAATCTGATTCTTTTCTCTGCAAATTACCCTTTTTGATGAAAACGATTTTTGTTCAATACTTAATTTTCTGCTCAGGCTATATGCATCTGCTATAACGTCAACTTGTCTCTTTTCATATGCTTGTGCCTTTATTAACAATTCAATGTCACCGCTTAAAACTCTGAGTTCACCGTCATTATCTTCCCCTGGTTTGAATGTGTAATTTAAAACTCTGTAATCTACTTCACACTCGCATCCTTCGTCTATACCTTGAATATCAATAAACTGTGTAAACGGCACTTCGTGCTCCATAAACTGAATACTTCTTTCTTCATCATCGGCAATATAAAGTGTTAATATATTTAAATCGCCTTTTGCAATTACTTTATTATCAGATAGTTTATAATCCTTTCCAACTATTTTCACATCACTTCTCAATATTTCTTTTATGGTCGGCTTGCCTGCAGGTATTTCCATGGATTCATTAATGTTACAGTGAGCATTGTTTTCACCCATATAACTATTTACATCGGCATTGTTTTTTAATATTTCAATATCCTCCAGGCCCTCAAGGTTATTCACAAAATCCTGTTCAACCTCTTCAGTTACTTTTGCATCAATCTTAACTATTGCCTTTACCTTGACTTTTCTGCCGTACAGTATCTCATAATCTACATGTTCAATATCACAATTTACATTTGCTTTCATCCCGTATTTTGCATTAAGTACGTCTAGGTTATATAAAAAGTCATTATTTGCAGTTATGCTTCTTATAGCGTTATTTTCTTCATCTGAAATGTAAAGTATTTTATAGCGGATGGTACCATTTACAGCAACTCTATCCTGTAAAACCTCCGAGCTTCTCTCAAATACCTCTCCGTCCATTAGAAGAATACGGACTGCATCAGGATTTGTATCCGGCACTATAATATCATGTTCAACTATTGTCTGTGCAGTTTCTTCCCCTATCATATTATTAATTCTTATGGATTCTTTCACAAGCTCAAGAGACATCTTCAATCCTCCTCTAAACAAAAAATATTCTAATTCACTAATCTTATACCTAATTAGGATTAATACTATAGCAAATCTGCTTTGCGCACCTTTACTAATATATATTGACAAGGTATATAAAATATTCCAAGTAAGAGCACAAAATAAAAGAACTTAATTTTATTATCAAGCTCTTTTATTTATACTGAGGAATTTTCAATGAAAATACCCTCTGTTTATTTATTTAGTTTTTATACCTCTATACACCAGACACCTTAACTCACTTGAATCTTTTTGTTATCCTTACATATTACAATCTCGACAGCCTTCGTAAGTATATCTGTATAACTGTATGAAACCCTTCTTGTTGCCTCGTAATCGTTTTCAAATTTTACTACGAAGATGCTAGGATAGGTGTTTTCAAGTATTCCCTCTTTTATAAAAGCCTTTTTTCTACCTTTGTTGGCTTTTAACTGAATCTTTTGCCCAATGCATGTTTCTATATCTCTCTTAATCTGAAACAAGCTGCTCTTCTCCATATTTGAATCACCTCATCTTCTGTTTGCACACATTATATCACAACAAGAGCAATTTGTCAAAAAAATATATATTATAACAAGGGAAATTTATTGATGTCAAGTATTTTTTTTAGGACGCAATTATCTGTATGGTTCTAATGGATATCCATCCCTGTATTTCCCTCTTGTCTCTATTCCTCCAATTCCTTTTAAGCCAGTAATAGTAGTACTTATGACATCTTTTGGCGAAATAATTGTGCCTATTCCAGTATATGCAATTTTTTTGCATATATAAACAGGGTCCAATGCATGAATCAAAACTCTATAAGGTGCACTCGCATAATTTGCTCCTGCTTCTATTATTTCATGATACATGGATTGACAGGCTCCTGCAAATATAACAAGTCCATCGAGATTATTATCATAGCGCCTTGCCTCTTTAACTGCGTCAACAAAATATTTGGAATTTCTGTAATTATCCATACTGCTATATCCATTTTCATCTTTTATAACTCCATCATGACCAGTTAATACCAGAATATCAGGCTTATACTGTTTTAGCAGTTCATATACCTTTGAAGGCTGATCCTTCTCCTTAACATGTACCCCAGCAGCTTCTATACCAAGTTTTTTGTACTTCTCAAGACATGTATCAAGATAGTCACTATCCCCGTCAATGTGAAGTACCCTACCTGGCCTTTGAAACGTTCGGTCCTCATTTACCACCTGCTCGCGATAAAATTTTTTTTTTGCAGGGATCTTAACATTGAAGGCTGCATATTTCGTATTTTTGTATTTACTTTGTCATTAATCTTCTCATTATATTCCCTAACATTGGACGCTGGCTGTACCTCAAGATCTGACGCAGGCGCATCAGCTTCAAGTCTGTAACAAATTCCTCTTAATATTGCAACTTCTTTACCACCCTCATTTCTAATATCAACAACTTTAAAAAGTATGTCCGAGTTATAAGACTTTCTTCCAACAATATCCCCAACTTTTAAAGTACCCATAAAATTCTTCCATTCTAAAACGTTCTCCTAATATACATAATATGTAATTTTTTATTTTATGTGATATCGCTATTGAAAACTGTGAATATATATAGTTATAATTGACTATATAAAGTAAATGAGCTTTTTGCCGCCACGTGTATTACTTCTTGGATTATTGCTTTAAACTGCGGTATATTATTATTTTGATGAAAAATATAGGAAGGAGAGAACCGTGACTAACGCTGATTTCTGAATAAGTAGTGTTAGAATATACCCTGATTTACAGGGGAATTTAAGCCTCTGGAGCATCACATCAAACGATAGTAGGTTTGCCGAGCTCGGATGCGTTGAAGGAGGAAGCAAACATAAACTTATATACCAAGCTATATAGTTTAAAAGGTTTGCGTAACGGTAACGAAATTGCAAACAGATATCCAGATAGCTCAATCGTGCAAAATGGAACCCATTGTTAACATTGCAGAAAAACTTCACATATCTGAAGATGAACTAGAATTATACGGAAAGTATAAAGCTAAATTGTCGGATGAACTCTGGGAACGGATTAAAAATAAAAAGGATGGTAAACTTATATTGGTAACTGCCATAAACCCCACTCCTGCAGGTGAGGGCAAAACTACAACTACTGTCGGACTAGGACAGGCTATGTCAAAGCTAGGAAAAAACGCCGTGATTGCATTGAGGGAACCTTCGTTAGGTCCTGTAATGGGTGTTAAGGGCGGAGCAGCAGGAGGCGGCTATGCCCAGGTTGTTCCCATGGAGGATATAAATCTTCATTTTACCGGTGACATGCACGCAATAACAGCTGCAAACAATTTGCTGTCAGCTGCTATAGATAACCATATTCATCAGGGTAATAGCCTTAATATCGATCCGCGTCAAATAGTATGGAAAAGAGCAATGGATATGAATGACCGTGCCCTAAGGAGCACTATAGTGGGTTTAGGTGGGAAAGCAAATGGAATGCCTAGAGAAGATGGTTTCTTAATTACTGTAGCATCAGAAGTTATGGCCATTCTATGTCTCTCAATGAATCTTATGGATTTAAAGGATCGTCTAGGCAAAATAATTATAGGATACAATTATGAGGGTAAACCTGTTACTGCAAAGGATGTTAAAGTAAACGGTGCTATGGCGTTGCTTCTTAAAGATGCCATTAAACCAAATCTTGTTCAGACTCTTGAAAACACACCGGCAATAATGCATGGAGGTCCCTTTGCAAATATTGCCCATGGCTGTAACAGTATTATGGCTACCAAAATTGCACTCAAACTCTCTGATTACTGTATAACGGAAGCAGGGTTTGGTGCTGATCTCGGAGCAGAAAAGTTTTTTGACATTAAATGCAGGATGGCAGGCCTAAAGCCTGACGCTGTTGTATTGGTAGCAACAATAAGAGCATTGAAGTACAATGGTGGTGTAAAAAAGGAAGATCTCGGCAATGAGAACCTTGACGCATTAAAATTGGGCTTTGTTAACCTTGAAAAACATATAGAAAACCTTAAAAAGTTTGGAGTTCCCGTTATTGTTGCAATAAATCACTTTGGAAGCGACACCGTTGAAGAAGTTGAGTATGTTAAATCAAAGTGTAAAGAAATTAATGTTGAAGTAGCTTTCTCACAGGTATTTGCAAAAGGCGGAACAGGTGGCCTGGAGCTAGCTGAAAAACTTGTTAATCTCATAGACGCTACTTCCTCTGATTTTAAACCGCTTTATGATGTAAATCTCCCAATAAAGGAGAAAATTGAAACTATAGCAATGGAAATTTATGGTGCTAAAGGGGTTGTCTATTCTCCGGATGCTGATAAAACAATTAAGAAAATAGAAAACATGGGACTTGATAAACTACCTATTTGTATGGCCAAAACTCAGTATTCTCTTTCAGACAATCCTCATTTGTTGGGAAGACCGGAAAACTTCAAAATAACAGTTAAAGAACTAAAAATATCTGCAGGTGCCGGCTTTATCGTAGCCTTAACGGGTGACATAATGACAATGCCCGGTCTGCCAAAAGTTCCTGCCGCAGAAAAAATTGATATAAATGAATCGGGTGTTATTCAAGGCTTATTTTAACACAAAAAGTTTTTAATCGATCCTGATATCAATCAATAATTATGGGGACGTTGCTATTCGTCCCTTTTTATTCTTTTATAATAGCTTGAATCTTTTTGGAATGAAACTTAAATCAATATAATAAATCATACCTATCTAAAAACTTTTTATGATATTCTATTTCATCGATTACTTCAATAAATTTTCTCTCAAAAGTTTTGTCCCTCCAACTCCGCCTGCTATTGTAGTATTTATTTACAACTCTCCAAAACTTTTGTGGAAATTGAAGCATCAGCTTCATAATAAAAAATTCATCCTCCGATATTGGTTCAACTGATGTATATGCGTCAATTATTACCTTCGCCTCATTTATATCCCAGAAACATTTCCTCATTTTACGCCTTAAAAGGTTGGCTATGTCATATACTTTTAATTCAAAGCTGCACAAGCTGAAATTAATTATTGAAGTTTCACTGCTACCAATAATTATATTACTGTGGGTGTAGTCGTGGTGGCAAAATAATCTTTCCTTGCGGGTTTTTTCTACCAACATATTATACTTTGACTCCCTTATTAGGTTTATGGTACTTTCACCTAAGTTGTAAAAATAATCTATATATTGCAGTATCAAATAGTCAAGACATCCTTTTTCTCTCTGAGCGGTTTTTTTTATTCTTTTTATCTCTTCAAGTCTTTTTATAAAATGTGAGGGCAGATTACCCAATTCATCTTTTACAATACTCTGTTCAGGCGGAATATACCCTCTGGAGGCACTATGCATCTCTGCAAGTGCAATAGAAGCTTTTATTACATCTTCCTTTTTATCAAAATCACATTCTCTTCCTTGAACAGTTTCAGTTATAGTGTATATGCTTCCATCAATATTTATATAAGGCAATCCCTCTTTTGTACAAGTAAATCTATCTAAATTACAAAAATTATTTTTGTATAAATGTTCTTTAGCACCATGAATAAACCAAATTCGCTCCGATGAGAAATTCAGTTTCCTTAAAACTTTCTTGCCCGCTGAACTATCGATAATAAAAAAATCCTTAAAAGGAATGATATTTCTTACTGTCAATTCATACTCCTGCGATATTTCTTTTTCTAAATCTCCCATTGTATTTTGACCTCCATTTTATTGGTACAGCCCATCAATCTATATATATGCACATTATCTGACAACTAGAATTATTTTTTGATATATGGAGAAATAAAAAACCTCAATAGTATTCTATGAATGCTATCAAGGCTTAATCGCATATGGAAGTCATTTTTTCTAAGTGCTAAACTATTTTGGTGGTCCAATTCTCAACATTCCAGACATCTGTCACCCAGTCCTCATAAAACTCAGGTTCATGGCTGACAAGAACAATTGTACCCCTATATTCCTTCAAGGCCCTCTTTAATTCATCTTTTGCATCAATATCTAGGTGATTGGTAGGCTCATCTAACACCAGCCAATTCACTTCCTTAAGCATCAATTTGCATAGGCGCACCTTAGCGCTTTCCCCACCGCTCAGAACCATCATCTGGCTTGTTATATGTTCGGTAGTTAGCCCACATTTTGCAAGTGCCGCACGTACCTCTCCGTTACCCATACCAGGGTATTCATTCCAGACTTCTTCCAATGCCGTGTTGGAATTATATCTCTCCGATTCCTGTTCAAAATACCCTGGGCAAGCAAATTGATCCAACTTAACTTCTCCTGATACCGGCTTTTGAATTCCAAGAATTGTTTTTAAGAGGGTAGACTTACCAAGACCATTTACACCCTTAATAGCAACTTTCTTCCCTCTCTCTAAAGACAGATTAAGAGGTCTTGTCAGCGGTTCTTCGTATCCTATAACAAGATTATCTGCTGTGAACAAATATTTACCGGGAGTTCTGGCTTCCCTGAATTTAAAAGAAGGCTTGACCTTTTCTCTTACCTTTTCAATAATTTCCATCTTATCCAACTTCTTTTGCCTGCTTTTTGCCATATTGGTAGTGGCAACTCTTGCTTTATTTCTTGCAATAAAATCTTCCAGCCTCTCAATCTCTTTCTGCTGCTTATCATATGCCTGCTGAATTTGATTTTTCTTTAACTGATACATCTGCTGGAACTGGTCGTAGTTTCCCGTATACCTGGTCAAAATAGCATTTTCCACATGATAAATAACATTTACTACTTCATTTAAAAAAGGAATATCATGAGATACAAGTATAAAGCTATTCTCATAATTTTTGAGATAGTTTTTAAGCCAAAAAATGTGTTCTATATCAAGGAAGTTAGTAGGCTCGTCCAAAATAAGAATCATTGGATTTTCAAGAAGCAGTTTTGTCAGAAGCACCTTGGCTCTCTGACCTCCGCTAAGATCGCTTACATCCCTGTCAAGACCAATTTCACCCAAACCCAATCCATTAGCAACTTCTTCAATTTTAGCATCAATTATATAAAAACCGTTGTGTTCAAGGGTACTCTGTATTTCCCCTACATCTTCCATCATTGCCTCAATTTCACTTTCTTTTGCATCAGCCATTTTTTCATATATCTGAAGCATTTCCTGCTCTAAATCAAACATATGCCTGAAGGCTTCCCTTAGTACTTCCCTGATACTTTTACCCTTTGTGAGGGCAGTGTGCTGGTCTAGATAACCTGTTGTTATCCTGCTGCACCACTCCACTTTCCCCTCATCAGGCATCAGTTTACCGGTTATGATGTTCAGGAAAGTAGATTTTCCCTCTCCATTCGCACCAACCAACCCGACATGCTCACCCTTCAACAACCTGAACGAAGCGTTCTCCAATATCTTTCTGGCACCAAATCCATGACTTACTTTTTCAACATTTAAAATACTCATTTTAACCTCAAATCATTGTTTTTAAATAATTTTATCCTATTGTCTGTTGCTAAGTCAAAGTAAATTTCATCATAAATCGAAATCATGTAATATCTTCTGAATAAAAATGCACCATATTGCAAAAAGAACTATAATTTTGTCCTTTAGCAAATATGGCGCATAATAAATTCTAATCTTTCGTGAATCCTTAAGCTCCGCTTTTTAGTCTCTCCTCTATTAATATTAACACTTTACCTTAAGTTGAGAATTATGTTGTTAACAGCAAAAAGATTGTTGATCCTTTTTGAAAAATCCCTGTCAATATGCAGTTCCTGAATTTCCGAACTAATATAATTTTTTAAAAAGTTGATCTTCACATAAGACAATAAATTATATGTTTCCAAATTAATTCTTCCACTTAGTACGTTACCCTGACACAACTCTACAAAATTTACTGACTCACTAAGAAGTTTCTTTTTTACATGAACCATTTTTATATATCACCCTCCCACAATTTTTATATATTTATAAAAGAAATTAATACCTATAATTAAACTTATAATTAACTTACCGTACAATAGTTTAACGTATATAATAATTACATGTCAATATTTGGCTAAAAAATTCTTCCACAAAATTGTCAAAATACCTTTGAATTTAGAGCCATCATGGTTTAAAATATACCTATAGATCAATTTTAGAAAATTATACCAAATTCATTAAACAAGGTGATTAAGTGAGTAATTTAGGAGAACTTTTCCGGGAAATAAGGCTGAGTAAAAATTGGTCAATCAGGCAGGCTGCCAAAAATATGGGCATAAGTTACTCATATCTAAGTATCCTTGAAAAGGGAACAGATCCGAGGACAGGTAAAGACTCAAACCCTAAGCCGGATATGTTAAAAATAATTTCAAAAGCATATAACTATCCTTACGAGGAGCTTATGAAAGCTGCAGGATATTTAAATGATGACATTAACTATACAAAGAAATTCGATCCTATAATATTTTCGAATAATCTTAAACTTATAATGGGCGTAATGAGTATAGAAGAACTTTCAAAGGATATTTACGAAAAAACCGGTTATCAAATAAAATCTTCACAGATTAAAAGTTATTTAAGTGGGGACATTCAGCCATTCCCTGGAACTATAAACATTTTGAGTAAGTACGCACAGGTAAGCAAAGATTTCTGGCTGACAAGCAATAATAATGAAACCCTTTTACAAGAGAAAAAAAATTATAAGGATAATGCGTCAAGGCTTTCTCATGAACATTTAAGCAAGGACTATATAAGTTTTGCAAGCCTTTCAGAAGAAATAAAACAGTTTGTAATTAACAAAGAAAACAATTTGTATTTAAAATACGCTATGGAGGCCAAAAAAAAAGGTATTAATCCAAATACTCTTAATTTGCTTATTCAAACTATTGCAAGTGAAATGGAATCTTATAAATAGAATTTTTATCAAGGGAAATTTTGTTGGAAATTTTTTGACTGATACAATCAATATGATATAATAAATTATATAAGGATGTGTTCGTTTATGAATAACCCTTCATATTTAAGTATTTTGCTTATTAGTTTTCCTGAATCTCTTTTGGTCGGGATATTAAGTATTCTGACAATAGGAAAGTTTTCGTTTTTTAAGGATAGGAGTAACCTGATAAGAATAATAATTTTTGCTGCTATTTCTGCTATAGCATCGTTTTTTGTTAAAAAGAAAGTTAGCTCTGAAGAAGCCTTATTAGTTTACTTGTTTCTAACATCTTTGCTTTTTATATTTTTATTGCGCTTAAAAATGTATGAATCTATTTTAGCATCAATATTCGGAGTTATAATACTATTATTAGTTGAAATACTTTGGTTTACACTTGTTCAGCCATTTATAGGAAGTAAAATGGAGGATATTTATTCAAATGTCTATACTCTATTTTTACTTGCACTACCTGCAAGAATAGTGGAAATAATAATGATATACTTGTCATTTAAATTCAATATAAAAATTATTGATTTAGATCATAAAAATAAGCAAAAAAAGGAATATTATATACAGCTGATAGTATATGCTATATCTACAGGAACTTTAATTTTCCTTGCCTTTCTACTGACAAGAATACTTGTGACTGATAATACAAATACCGGATCTCTGATAGATAATTTGTTAGTAAGAATAAATATTTATATAACTTTATTTGTAACAACCATACTCACTCTTGCCATAAAAAATACCAATGATCACTACAAAACCAGTAATAAATTAAATGATAATGAATTCTTACAAAACATAGAATATATATCAAACCTTATGGACGAAGAAAATATTACTGAAGCTAAAGACGCTATAGATAGTTTGAAGGAATACTTAAAAGTTAATAAGAGGTAAACGCAGTTTAATAAAACACAAATATTTATATAACAATAAATAGATAGCTTACTAAAACTAGGGGGTAATTTTGTAATGAAGAAAGTTTGGGAAGCAATTGCAGTTTTTTTAACTGTACTTGCTGTTTTTTCTGCCAGTACTGCATGTTGGTTCATGTTCTATCAGCCTAAAACTCCAAAAGCTGTTATCAAATTATACAATAAAACTATGTAACACTTTTCACACTAAACAAATAATTTTATTTCTCCTAAGTATATTAAAAAAAAGGGTGTGTTGTATACTACGTATAAAGTAGTATACAACATCCCTTTTTTTATTAACAACTACAGTTTTATATTTACTTATAAAGCTCCACTAGCTTTAACAAATGCTCATAACGTTCCTTAGCAGCCTTCTCAGATTCCTGGAAGAGCTTTTCAGCACGTTCCGGAGAAGAAATTGCCAAGCGAGTATAACGTGTTTCGTTTTTCAAGAAATCCTGATATGTTCCATCACCAGGCTTGGAAGTTAAAGTAAACGGATTCTTGCCTTCTGCCTTAAGAGCAGGGTTGAAAGAGAACAGATTCCAATATCCGGAACTTACTGCCTTCTTCATTTCATCCTGACAATGATTCATGCCGCCTTTAACTCCATGGAGTTCACAAGGAGCATAGCATATAATTAATGATGGTCCGTTATATGCTTCGGCTTCAGCCAAAACCTTTACTGTCTGATTTGGATTAGCACCAAGAGCAACTTGAGCTACATATACATAACCATAACTCATAGCAATTTCAGCAAGGCTCTTCTTGCCAATATCCTTACCCAACGCAGCAAACTGGCAAACTTCACCGATATTTGAAGCCTTGGACAATTGTCCGCCTGTATTGGAGTACATTTCTGTATCAAATACCATAACGTTTACATTTTCACCTGCAGCAAGAACATGGTCAAGACCACCGAATCCAATATCGTATGCCCAGCCATCGCCACCTAAAATCCATACGGATTTCTTAGCAAGGTATTGTTTTTTCTCAAGAACTTCTTTTGAAAGATCACAACCAGCAGCAGACTTTTCAAGTTCAGCAATTAATGCATTGGCAGCCGGTGTATTCTCTTTTGTGCTATCCTTGGTTTCAATAAATTTAGCGATAGCGCCCTTTAAATCAGAGGACGCGCTGTCGGAAGCAGCAATCTTTTCAAGCTTACCAATTAACTGGTCACGAAGAACCTTTTGTCCAAGATACATTCCAAATCCGTGTTCAGCATTGTCTTCGAATAAGGAGTTTGCCCAGGCAGGTCCTTTGTTTGTGTCCTTATTTACTGTATATGGGCTGGTTGCAGCAGGACCTCCCCATATTGAAGAACATCCTGTAGCATTTGATATATACATTTGCTCACCAAACAACTGTGTAAGCAAACGAGCATATGATGTTTCAGCACATCCTGCACAGCTTCCGGAAAACTCAAGAAGCGGCTGATTGAACTGTGATCCCTTTACGGTAGTTTCTGCAGGCACTCCAGGTTTTTTACCAACGTTAGCAACGAGGTAATCAAATACTGGCTGTTGGTCTGCTTGTGATTCCTGAGGTACCATTTGAATTGCTTTAGCAGGACAAACAGTAATACATTCGCCACATCCCATACAATCTAATGGAGTAACACTTATTGTAAACTTGTATTCACTAGCCTTTGGCTTTGTATCAGCAAGTTTTATATTGGAAGGAGCTGCTTTGATTTCATCTTCACTTAACATAAATGGACGGATTGTTGCATGTGAACATACAAATGAACACATAGTACACTGAATACATTTTTGTGGATCCCATTCAGGTACATTTACAGCAGTACCGCGTTTCTCATATGCAGATGCACCCATTTCAAATTCTCCGTTTGGATTCTCAGCAAACGCAGATACAGGAAGACTGTCTCCATCCATTAATGCTATTGGATTAAGAAGTTCTTTAACCATCTTAACTGTCTTTGGACGACCTATAAGCTCAGGAGCAGCTGGATCCGCTTCAGGATTTGACCATGAGGCGGGTACTTCTACTTTATGAAGAGCACTTACACCTGCATCAATTGCTTTGTAATTCATTTCAACAATTGCATCGCCCTTCTTGCCATAGGATTTTTTAGCAGCTTCTTTCATATAACTAATAGCTTCATCAATTGGCATTACATTTGCCAATTTGAAAAATGCGGATTGAAGAATTGTATTGGTACGTTTACCCATACCAATTTCAATTGCCTTATCAATTGCATTAATTGTATATAATTGAATGTTATTATCTGCAATATATTTTTTAGCAGCCGCATTCAATTTTGTAGCCAACTCATCATCTGTCCACTGGCAGTTAATCATAAAGATTCCGCCTGGTTTTACATCCTGAACCATCTTAAAGCCTTTAAGAACATAAGATGGGTTATGGCATGCAACAAAGTCAGCCTGATTAATATAATAAGGGCTCTTGATTGGCTTGTCACCGAATCTGAGATGTGAAATTGTTACTCCACCTGTCTTCTTGGAATCATATTGGAAATATGCCTGAATATATTTGTCAGTATGGTCACCAATAATCTTTGTAGAGTTCTTGTTAGCACCTACAGTACCATCTCCACCAAGTCCCCAGAACTTACACTCTACTGTACCTGCAGCAGCTGTAATAGGTGCAGGTTTAACTTCCGGCAAGCTTAAATATGTGACATCGTCAACTATACCGATTGTGAAACGTTTTTTAGGATCATCCTTCTTAAGTTCAGTGTAAACAGCAAATACTGAGGAAGGAGGAGTATCCTTTGAACCAAGTCCATAACGTCCGTTTGTTACAACAATATCATTAAGTCCTGCTTCACGAAGAGTTGCAGCAACATCAAGATACAATGGATCACCTAATGCTCCAGGTTCCTTTGTACGGTCAAGAACAGCGACTTTCTTAGCTGTCTTTGGAAGAACCTTAAGAAGACTGCTAGGAACCCAAGGACGGTATAAACGAACCTTAATAAGTCCAACTTTTTCACCTGCAGCTGTTAAATAATCTATAACTTCTTCAGCCACATCACAGAAGGAACCCATAGCCACAATTACACGGTCAGCATCCGGAGCTCCGTAGTAATTAAATAAATCATAATTTGTACCAAGCTTTTCATTTACTTTAGCCATGTATTTTTCAACAATAGCCGGTAATTCATTATAAGTCTTATTACATGCTTCACGATGTTGGAAGAATATATCTCCATTTTCATGTGAACCACGCATTTTTGGATTTTCAGGGTTTAATGCATTATTACGGAAGTCTTTTACGGCATCCATATTGCACATTTCTTTCAGATCTTTGTATTCCCATGTTTCAATTTTCTGAACTTCATGGGATGTACGGAAGCCATCAAAGAAGTTAATAAACGGTACTTTTCCTTCAATTGTTGCAAGATGAGCAACTGCACTTAAATCCATTACTTCCTGTGGATTTGATTCAGCTAACATGGCAAAACCAGTTTGACGGCAAGCATAAACGTCACTGTGATCACCAAAGATGTTTAACGCATGTGAAGCAACGGTACGTGCAGATACATGGAATACACTAGGAAGCAATTCACCTGCAATTTTGTACATGTTAGGAATCATTAATAAAAGACCCTGTGAAGCTGTAAATGTTGTAGTTAATGCACCGGCAGCAAGAGAACCATGAACAGTTCCTGCAGCACCTGCTTCAGATTGAAGCTCAACAACCTTAACTTGATTACCAAAAATATTTTCCCTGCCTGCAGCAGACCATTGATCAACAAAGTCAGCCATTGGACTTGAAGGTGTTATTGGGTAAATGGCGGCAACATCAGTAAACGCATATGATACATGAGCAGCAGCTGTATTGCCGTCCATTGATTGTTTTGGTCTTGACATATTTTTATTACCCCCTCTATTCTATTATTCAACGATTTATTCTATCATTATACTACAATCTTGTAAAGTTTGTATACCTGTCAATGTATACAAAGTACAAATTTTAGCATGATCTATTTCTCCTTATCCCTCATTATATCCTTCTTTCGGGTCAAATCAAATAATGGAGAAAGTTATGAAAAAACATTAACAATTGTTATTTTATGTAAAATATATTCCCGTCATGTCAATATATTTACTCTTTAAAACTCAAAAAAAGTAGCTTTAGCATATGAGCTATAGCCACTTTAATCCTGCTTTCAAGATAATTTTTTAAGAATATATATATAAATTTGTTAAGCCTCTTCTCCTGCTAATCTAAGAAGCTCCGCCCATCTCTTATCAACTTCCGCCTGAATTTCTTCCAGCATTTGCTCATTTCCAGCTCTAAATAGATGTTTAAATCTACCCTGTACCTTTAAGAAATCTTTTACCGGAAGTTTGTTCTTTGGCTTATAATTTACAATATATTTACCGTCTATAACCTCATATAATGGCCAGAAGCAAGTTTCAACAGCCAACCTGTTCAATTCCATAAGATCAGGCGTATTGTACTGCCATCCTCTAGGACATGGAGCCAGAACGTTCAAAAACGCAGGCCCTTTTGTGTAAATAGCCTTTTCAGCCTTTTCATAGAGATCCTTCATGTTTCCTATAGCTGCTGTTTGAGCAACATAAGGTATATGATGGTTGACCATTATCTCTGTAAGGTCTTTCCTCCACTGCTGTTTTCCAGGTATCTCCTTACCGGCAGGTGAGGTAGTTGTATCTGCATATTTTGGTGTAGCTGAAGATCTTTGTATTCCGGTATTCATGTATGCTCCGTTATCATAGCAAACATAAACCATATCATGACCTCTTTCCATTGCACCGGAAAGTGATTGTATACCTATGTCATATGTTCCGCCGTCACCACCAAATGCAATAAACTTGGTATCCCCACTTATTTTACCTTTTCTCTTCATTGCTACATAAGCAGCTTCTGCACCTGCTACCGTAACAGCTGAGTTTTCAAATGCATTGTGTATAAACGAATCTTTCCATGCAGTATAAGGATAAATAAAAGTACTAACTTCCAAACATCCTGTCGCACTTCCAATAACAGCGTGATCCTCAGGTTTAAGAGCTCTAAGTATTTGTCTTGCAACCACGGGTGCACCACAACCCGCACACATTCTATGACCACCGGTAAATCTTTCCGGTTTCTTTGCAACTTCTTTCAAATTGTACGCCATTTATCACACCTCCTATTCTCTTACGCCAAGGTAATTGTATACCTCGTCTACCTTACCTGTGCCGGAAATCTCAAATAATTTTTCAACAACCTTTTCAATATCATTTGACTTGACGTCTCTTCCACCTATTCCGTAAATATAGTTTATTACTTTAGGTGAAAGCACCCCTTTAGCATACATTGCACTTGTTACATCAGTAAATAAGGGGCCTCCCGCAGCATTAAAGCTGTCAGCCTTGTCCATAATGGCAATAGCTTTATACTTTGATAACGCAACTGCTATTTCATCAACAGGGAATGGTCTAAATACTCTTGGCTTTATAACAGCAACTTTTTTACCCTGAGCTTTATACTGGTCAGCAACATACTTAGCAGTACCTGCCGTAGAGTTTAACACAACAATTGCAACATCTGCACCGTCTGTATTATACTCTTCAAATAACTCATACTTCCTGCCTGTCAATTTATAAAATTCTTCTGATACTTCAAGAATAACCTTTTTTGCATTCATCATTGCCTGAGCCTGTTGTCTCTTATGTTCAAAACAATGGGTAAAATGATCCAGAGGGCCTACCGCTATAGGATTTTCTTTATCCAGCAGATACATTTCAGGCTTGTACTCTCCTACAAAGGCTTTAACCTTATCGTCTTCAAGCAATTCAATGTTTTCTATGGCATGAGAAGTAATAAATCCATCCTGACATACCATTACAGGAAGCACTACATCAGGATGTTCGCCTATTCTGTGTGCCATTAACATGTTATCATAGGCTTCCTGATTGTTTTCGGAATAAAGCTGAATCCATCCAGAATCTCTAGCACCCATGGAATCACTGTGATCATTGTGAATATTTAATGGTCCGGATAAGGTTCTGTTTACACAGGCCATTACAATTGGAAGTCTTGAAGCTGCTGCAATATAAAGTACTTCCCACATTAGGGCTAGTCCGTTTGCTGATGTGGCTGTCATTGCCCTTGCACCGGCAGCTTGTGCACCTACACAAGCAGACATGGCACTATGTTCTGATTCTACTGCTACAAACTCAGTATCAACAACACCATCCGCAACATAAGTTGAGAAATATTGAGGAACTTCTGTTGAAGGAGTAATTGGAAAAGCAGCAACAACATCAGGATTTATTTGCTTCATGGCAACAGCCATTGCCTCGTTACCACTCATTCTTTCTCTTATCGACATATTCCACACCTCCTATTTCCCTTCCTCTACAAAGTCGATGGCCTTGAAAGGACAAACCTTAACACATACGCCGCACCCTTTGCAGTGATCATAATCAAAATCTACTCTTTTACCTTCTTCATTAACCAGTATGGATGTATCAGGACAAACCGGATAGCAAAGCAAACATTGTTTGCACTTTTCCTCAATCCAAACAGGCTTCATTGAACGCCAATCACCTGTTTTGTAAAGATGTGCGTTTCCTGCATAAGGTATGGCACCGCCCGGAGTGATGTCTTTCCAATTTACATCAATGGCCACATCCTTTAGTTCCTTTTTGCTCATATACCTTTCACCTCCTGCATGGATCTCTCAAGGGCCTTTATATTCCCTTCAACAACTTCAGGCTTCTTTGCAAATTTATGCTTAAAAGAATCAACCATATCCTTCAAGAATTCCTGTTCATTCATAACTTTGCTTACTTTAACAACCGCACCCAACATTGGAGTATTCGGGAAATATTTGCCCAATGTTTCTATAGAAATTGTTCTTGCGTCAATAGTACACACTTTTCCCTTATATCCCTTTAATAAAGGTTTCAATTCTTCAGGAGACTTTGTAGTATTAATTATAATGGCTCCGTCCTCTTTCAATCCTGAAGTTACATCAACTGCTGTAATTAGAGTGTCGTCCACTACAACAACATAATCAGGCTCGTAGATATTGCTGTGAATTGTGAGCTTTTCATCGCTAATTCTGTTGTAAGCTGTAATTGGCGCACCCATTCTTTCCGGACCATACTCAGGAAAACCTTGTATAAATTTCCCGGTATTAAATGCAGCATCAGCAAGCAACAATGATGCTGTTTTAGCACCTTGTCCACCACGCCCATGCCATCTTATTTCGACAACCTTGCCCATCTGGTAAACCTCCTCATTTAATAATAAAAAGCAAGAAAAATTTTTAAGTATTTCGAAAAACGTGTTTTTTACACCATAATATTTTATCCTAAAGTTTTTATCAAATTCAAGCATAAATGTTAGATTATTTCTATTTAAGTTAAAATTTGTATCATAGAAATAGAGAATTGAGTTTGACAGGTTTTATTGTTTTACTACCTTTTATGGATATTTTCTTGTTTTCAGCAGAAATAATTGTATACATTTATATATTTAAAATTCCCTTTAAGGCTACTATTAAAGCAACACCCGGTACTCCCATCATTCCTATTATAAAAGCTGTAATAGGATTTAACGCAATGTGATAGTTAAAGACTGAGAAAATAATATTTATTACTATAATAGCTATACCACCCAGAAGTGAGCTATATATCAATTTAGCAACCGCTTTCAAAGGAACAATGAACATTCTTCCGAAAAAAAATAAACAAATAATCCCAATTATATAAGAAAAAATAGTGCTATAGCCTATACCCACTTATAATCACTTCGCCCTCATTTATTATTATAAATAAATAACTTTAAGTATTTTCACAATTACAAAGTATTTGCAAAATAGTTTTATGGTAAACACTTACTATAAATATATAAGAGCTCCCACTAATTTATTACAAAATGATTTTATATTATTTGCTTTTTCATTTTGCTTCAAGTTTTATCCCTTTTTCTTTTGCAACTTTAATCAAATACTCGTATCGCGCCTGACACGCCTTTATTTTGTAAGTATGATAATCAATCATATCTCCATCAACAGCATAATTAAAATCATCATTTGCTTTAGTCCATTCATTTTTTGCAATTGTTATACTTTCAATAAGGTTTTGAATATCAGTGTATTCATTTTTCTCAATTTCGTTAGTTTCTCTGATATTCAGTGCATTCAATATTTTTTGGTATATACTGTTTTTTTGAAACTTGGATTTTTGATCCCTTTGAATATTCAAATTCATAAACTCACCTTATACTTATAATTTAAATAGAACATTTATTAATATTTTATTCCAAGTGGTTGTCTGAATGTTCTTTTTTATAAGTATAAGCAGGATTCATCCAATCTATACATATAATAGAATTTTATTCACATATTTTGATAATTTACCATTATGCATAAAGATATATTTGCGACTATCTCCACTTAATGTAAAAAATACTAAAAACAATTTAGTTGATGTAAATAAACTTTTATCGGTCAGGATTTTGTTTACATTTATGCAATGAAAAATATATTGTTTTTTTTGAATAAACTTGCGATAATTATTATATACCAAGATAGAGAACGCTATTAGAATAAATTTACAGAATTTATTAGCGAACTAAAGATAAATATTAGCAGTCTAATATTTATAACGTTAAGGTAAATTTTAATATAAATGGAGTGTAGATATGACAAACCTTGAGACACCAAAGAAAAATATTAAACCTAAAAACAAAATTCTTTTAGTTTTACTGCTGGTAGTTGGTCTGCTTTTTGCAGTAACATCAATCTATGCAATTTCTGTTCTTGCATATGGAAAGTCTTATACTGGAATAACTATCAACAACCAAAATGTTGGTAAAATGACCAGAGAAGAGTTATATTCAATGTTAAAAACTAATTACCAGGATAAGACTGACAATAATAAAATAATTTTAAAATACAAAGACACTAAAAAAGAAATAGGTTTTACTGAAATTGAAGTAAAGTATGATCTGGACAAGGCTGTAAACGAAATAATGGATATAGGCAGAAAAGGTAACATATTTAGCAGATTTAACGAAATAGGCAGTGTTAAAAAAAATGGAAAGTCACTAGAATTAATATATTCATATAACAACGATAAACTCAAAACTATCATAGACAATTTTAATAATGAAACCATTAAATATGTTAAGGAAGCCGATCTGCTTATTGAAGACTCAAAGGTTACTTTATTTTCAGGCCATTCCGGAGAACGGATTGACTCTGAAGATATATATAAAACAATTGAGGAGTCCATTAAATCATGTTCGAGTATTGAACATGAAGTTCCCATATTAACAACTCCTCCAAGCAGCATCGATATTGAGGATATATACAATAAAATATGTACAGATCCGGTTGATGCAAAGGCAGAATCAAATGGAAGCAATTTATCAGTTATACCTCATACCAAAGGAAGAACAATTGACAAAGCTGAGTTGGTGAGTATCGTTAATGAAATTGAAAAAAATCCCGATACTCAAAAAGTTCTCCCTGTTAAATTTGTTGAGCCTAAAATAACTACATCTATTTATCAGGCTAATCTTTTTAAACATACGCTTTCAACTTTTAGTACTAGTTTTTCTACAGTGGGCACAAATAATGCTAACAGAGGAGTAAACATCAAACTTGCATCTACAAAAATTAATGGGAAGATTTTACTACCAGGCGAGGTATTTTCCTTTAACGATGTTGTAGGCCCTAGAACAGCTGAGATGGGTTATAAAGTTGCTCATGCATATTCAAACGGTAAAGTAATTAATGACATAGGCGGGGGAATATGTCAGGTATCTACAACACTTTACAATGCAACTCTTAAGGCTGATCTTGAAACAGTATCAAGAAGGAACCACATGTTTACAGTAGGCTATGTTCCCTATGGTCAGGATGCAGCCGTATCCTATGGATCAACCGACTTTAAGTTTAAAAATAATACCTCCATGCCTATAAAGATTTTATCTAACGTCACAAGCAATAACCGTGTTGAATTTTCAATAATTGGTACAAATGAAAATCCTAATAAATCAATAGAAATTAGCAATGTTCAAATAAGTTCCACACCGGCTCCTGTAAAGTATATTAATGATCCCTCTATGGAAGAAGGAAAAACAGATGTAATTGAAAAAGGAATGACCGGTTACGTAATAGATACTTACAAAATAGTAAAAGTAAACGGCGAAGTAGTCAGTAAAACAAAAATTCACAGAAGTACCTATAATACACTTACAAGAGAAATCAAAAAGGGTACCAAAAAGGTTGTAACGCCTACAGCAGCCCCTTCGGCTTCTACTACTACAGACCCACAAGTAGTTGTACCTGCTTCCGGAGCGACAAATAATTTACCTGTCGAAGGTACTGTTGATTCGCCCTCAGCAACAGACAATTCTGATGAGGATAGTGTTTAAATAACACTCAATATAAACAGATTTTTTATTTGTAAATCCATACTGTAGTTGTAAACACTATTTAAACTCTTTAAAATACTCTCTTTATAGTAATAATTAAACTACTATAAAGGGAGTATTTTTATTTATACAAAAAGTTACATATAATCCGAGAGCCTCTCTAGAAATCATTTATAGCGATATTTTAATAACTGTCCACGCTTACAGCTCCATTATTCCTAAGTATTGACCCGATTGGATTTACTTTATCTTCATCAGTTTTCATGCTGAACAGTATTTTTCCAGCCTTAATATCTGTCTCATATTGACGGCTTTTATTTTCAGGAATTCCAAGATCAACAAGACCTCCAACTATTCCACCTGTAACTGCACCGGATAATAAACCTGTTATAGGGCCGGCCGCTGCTATTATCCCAAGCCCGGGAATAACCATGCTACCTGCTCCTATAAGAAGTCCTGCGAGCCCTCCAAGTATCCCACCTGTCATAACTCCATCAGATATATTATCATTTACTCCTCTGGGGCTTGTACCCATACTAAATCCTGTGTTTTTCCCTGTAGTTGCAGTATCTCCCTGACTATTTTCATCTTTAGCTATTATGGAAATATCATCGGTTCTTAATCCCTGATCCTTTATTTGTCTTGCTGCATTTTCAGCACTTGAATAATTATCAAAAATTGCTACTACTGTTTTTGACATTTTCGTACCTCCTATAAGTAATTTAGATAATGTAACAACTGCTTACTTTATATTCTATTGATAGGTATTAAATCCATGTGTATAAGTAAGCTATTATTACATTTAACCTTATGTATATCATTAGTTATAGTTATATATTTTATTCGTTGAATTTAAAATGTAACTTTTTTTTAATATTATTCACATTTACATGGTGTATAATTATATTATGTTAGTTTTCAAATAATAAGGGGTGTTACATAAACAAATGAAAAAAATATTTAGTATTACAATTATATTAACTATGCTACTCTTGTTAGTTTCAAATCCATTTGCAGCTTCTGATATCTCCATAATGGAGAAAAATGCAAATTCTCTTGTAAAACTTGGAATTATGAAAGGTTATGAAGACGGTACCTTAAGACTTGATAACAAGATAAAAAGAAGCGAATTTATCACACTTGTTGTAAAAATGATGGCTTATGACAAAGACACTGATTTAGCCGGCACAAAAATCAGCTTCAAAGACTTACAGACAAAGCACTGGGCTTATACCAATATTAGGGTTGCACTTAAGTATGAACTTGTTACAGGATACCCTGACAACACGATAGCACCGGATAAGGACGTGACTTTTGCAGAAGCCTTGGCCGTTGTTATTAGGGCTCTGGGTTATGAAAAAACTCTAATCGGTAAATGGCCAAATAATGTAGTTAATAAAGGTACTGAGCTTGGACTTAATAAAAATCTCGACTTAAAGCCTGATCACCCTCTTTCACGTGGTGAAATGGCTGTTATAGTATACAACGCATTGACAGTTAACTTTGCGGTAAATTAATTTTATAACACATTAATAAGTTTTTCTTATAATATTGTATTCACTTAATAAAGTTGCTAATATAGTATTAGCAACTTTATTTATACTATTTTTCTTAGAACTTGCTGATTTGATTCAGGCATTCGCTAAAGTATGTAATATATAACTTAGGAGTATGAAATGCAATTAGAAGGTATGCTGCTTTTACTAACATTAATAATACTAATCCCTATTCTTTCAATTTTTTCAAATGATACAGCCTTTTTTATAATTCTTTCACTGGTTCTGTCATTTTCTTCTATGAAAAAAATTATGACTACTTTTTTTCCCGTAGTTCATGAAGATGACAATGAAACTAATGAATTAATGGCTGAAATCCGGGATGATATTGACTTGGACTTTGGTAAAATAAAAAAAGGAATAAAAACAGTAAAAGCACTTGTTATAATTTTGTTTTTTATTTACACCTGCTTCTTTTTGAAATTATTTTTATTTAAGATCATTGCTTCTTTTATTATTGTGTATTGGATTCGCTATATTTCTAATATTATTAAAACTGACAGTGAAGATGAAGAAGAAACGCATGATAGTAAAATTCCTTTATTTGAAAAGACTTTAAGCGTTTCTACAAATATATTGATCATAATTTTGATAATATCAACTTTCTATGATAGATTCTTTAGTTATTGAGTACCTGTTAACATATCAAATAGTTATGTAATTTTGGCTACGAGCATTACTACTTTGGTCGTAGCTTTTTGCTTCGAATCTAGTTTATACACTATTATCAGCGTAGCGGAACGACCAGGCTGCGAAACTTAAGTCTCTGGAATATTTTTCTTAGCATTTATTACATGCACCTTAAAAGAAGTAATATACTTATAGTAATTCTTATTTATGTTATAATTAATACTAATAATATAATTATTTAGTTTGATAATATGGAAAGGAAAGGTTATTTAAAATATATAATGACTACTAAACAATCAAACCTTACTACAGTAATAACTTTGACTATTCTTATTTTATCTGCTTCATTGGATAATGTAGTTTTAGGATTATTTCCACCACTATTTTCAGCTATCTCTGATGACCTGAAAATTAATGAATCAGCTATGGGAGTAGTTTCTGCAATAACTATAATATTTTCTGCAACTTCTTCTATTTTTTGGGGATACATGGCTGACAAAGGAAAACGTAAGCACTTAATCATTTTGGGAACTTTTATATTTTCTGTCTCCATATTTCTAACTGCCTTCAGTAAAAGCCTTTTTCAATTAATCCTTTTTCAGATTTTTACCGGTATTGGTCTAGGTTGTGTAGGGTCAATAGGTTATAGTGTTCTTACTGATTTTATTCCCAAAAAAAGATTGGGTACACTAATGAGTTTATGGGCATTATCCCAAGGATTTGGAGGAATTGCTGGCTCTGTGATGGCGCCTATTATTTCAACACACTCTACTTGGAGGAAACCATTTATTATACTATCAATAATTGATTTTATATTCATGTTTTTGTATTTTATTATGAAAGAACCCGAAAAAGGTTCTGCTGAACCGGAACTAAGATACCTCTATAAAGAAGGCTTAAGCTATAATTATTCAATAGAGTTAAGCCAAATACCAAAAATAATAGCAAAGAAAAGTAATAAATGGCTTATGCTTCAGGGTTTTTTTATGCAAATAACAATTGGCACTCTTATATGGCTACCCACTCTCTATGCCTCCAAAATAAGAGCTGAGGGAATTAACAAAGAAACAGCCTTGATAGCCGCAGGCTACTTTTATGCTTTACTTCAAACAGGCGGCCTATCTTCAACTTACTTTGGATATTTAGGTGATAAATTTCAAAAGAAAACATATAGAGGAAGAGCACTTCTAACAGGAGGACTTATACTAATTGCTATACCCCTTTATGTTATTATGTTTTTGTTGCCTATGGACAACCTCACCTTACCTGAATCCAACGAACCTTATTCAATACTTATTTCGTTAATTACGCAATTCGTTACTAATCCATGGATTCTATTAATGTTTATATTAGCTGTTTGCGCAACAGCTGCACAATCTGCAAATACACCGAATTGGTTGGCTTTATTAACCGACATTAATTTACCGGAACATAGAGCAACAGCCTTCAGTATTGCAAACTTAGTAAATGGAGTTGGTAGAGCTCTTGGAAATGTTCTTATAGGTCTGGTTTTAGGATTAATTACATATAAGTTTGATGAACCATACAACTACATGTTTACAATGGTATTATTCCAAATATTTTTTATACCTGCAGTCTTCAGCTACTATAAAGTATCAAGAAACAGTGGAAGGGATATTAGAAGAGTAAAATCCGTATTAAAACGTAGAGGAAAGACCAATTAACCGAAATTTATATCACATACATTTGGAACCCTTACAAATAGTAAGATATCCTTGGATAGAGCATTTCAGTCTGTATGTGATATTTTCAACGGGAATTTAGGTTGTAGATATATTATTTTCGCCAATAAACTAGAACAGCACTCCATATCTTGGAATGCTGTTCTTTGGCGGAGAAGGAGGGATTCGAACCCTCGCGCCAGTTACCCGACCTAACGGTTTAGCAATGCGTAAAAATACTTTTTGCAACCTTTCGTAATTTGCTGTAACCGTTGGTATAACTGCATTTGTTACTTTTGACTATTTGTATTCTTTAATAAATTTGGAGACTATTTTGTGCCTTTGGTACCCATTTAGTACCCACTGGGTACTATGAATTTTTAGATAAAAAAATACACTAAGTTCATTCTATTAGTGTATTTTTTATTATTAACTGAGATTAAAGAACTTATATTACGATTTTCGCTATTTCTTTTCCAACTTTTACTGGATCAATATCTTTACCCTCACGTTTATAATACAAATAAAAAAATCTTTCACGCATCTCGGATTTTTGCGAAGCTGATAGTAAAGTAATAAGCTTCCCCAATTTAAAATCCTTTCTTATGTTTGAAAAATAAACATTAATGTCAGCTAAATCTCCTTTTAAAAAGCCACTCTTGAAATTATACGTTTGTACTAACACAAAATCAAATGGAACGTTTTGAGTTTCGTGAATCTTTTCAAAACAATTCAGCCAATTTAGAACTACAGTATACCGTTCTCTCATTGTTTCTTTATCCTTATAAGATAATTCATCAGTAGCCTCTGTTTCATCAAGCAATGACAAACATTTAGATTTAGATTGCTCATCAATACATTGAGAAGAGGATTCCTCAAGTAAAAACCTCTCAAGTATTTTTAATTGGGCTTCTAACTTTGGAAAAACATCTTCTCCTAATAAACCATCAACAATCACTCTATATTCAGCTTCAGATTTCCAAATCGGATGTCTTCGCAGACTTCTATTAAAAAACTCTTTACAAAATTTATTATCTATTGATTTTGCCCAATGAACAATATCATCATCACATAGCAATGAAATTTTATTTTGGTAACCATTCTCAAGCAAGGATTCTAAACTAAATAATTCTTGTCCATTTTTCTCTTTGAAATCATGATTTACTTTCCGTATTATATGCTGGACCAAAAAGTGTTCATATAAAATAACAGGATGACTTTGGATCCACTTCTTTTCAGCATCATGAGCATAAATAACATTTTCAATTACACTTAATGCTGTCTTATTATATACAAAATAACATTTCCCATTAGATTCCTGCAATGTTGCACTTCCAAGTAATCTATCATAATCAATAGATATATTATCATAACCTGTAACAAAAGCATCTCTTATAAGATAGTCTAACTTATCAACATCTATTGTTGATGAGTTCAACAGGGATATAAACACATTAAAAATACTTATTTCTTTTGTATCCACATCTGAATACTTATATCCAGTTATGCAACGAGCAAAAAAACTCCTCATTTTTGAATCCGTGAAATAGTTTGGAAATCTTTTAATGGCAACTATTGCACTCATAATTTCATGTGGAGCAGCAGGTTTCTTTTTTTGATGATATATTTGCATATCTCTAGTAAACGATTCATTATTTACTTGTTCTCTGAGTGGATACGCTATGTTTATAGCATACCACTTAAAAAACAAGAATTCTAAATTATCGCTATCATAAACTCTACCACATGAAACCCTTTAATATCAAATGGCTCATATCAGATCTAGTTTTAATGGCTTA
>Ga0208826_1000623_pt1 | contig 35127 bp, 35 predicted proteins | sample AD_UKC115_MetaG_FD_184451 | JGI IMG/M metagenome (GOLD analysis project Ga0208826, IMG submission 184451) | Active sludge microbial communities of municipal wastewater-treating anaerobic digesters from Hong Kong - AD_UKC115_MetaG (SPAdes)... | ecosystem: Engineered > Bioreactor > Anaerobic >...
AAGTTTTGCCTGATTGTTTCATAACTTCGGCATAATTACCAATATTAATCATATCAGTAGTAGAAATTTTTGCACTGTTAATTACAAACCAGACAGACATCTTGCCCATAAGATATTCTTTGACAGTAACAACCTCAGGTGCTTTGTTTTTTTCTGCATTCAATTCTTCTGCAAGTCTCCTCGCTTCTGCATCAGCATCAGCTATCTTCTTCTCAAGATCAGAAATCTTGTTGGTATAAGGAGTATAATCACAAGGAACAGGTTCTACATATTTTGTAAAATCACGCCTGTTAAATTTATATGTAAGACCAATAGTTGCTGAAGCCATACCCTCACCTTTAGAACCTCCAATTGTTCCCTCAAATCTTTGATTGACAAGCAACCCTCTAAGTTCAAGATTTGCATCAAAAGCATCAGAGAGTCTAATCTTATTAATCAATCCTGCAGAAACTCCCAATTCATTATCCTCGAGATTGTCGCCGTCCTTCCAGGATTTTGCCCAACCGAATCCTACAAAAGGAACAAACTGCCACAATCTTGTCTGTTTATAACCCCCAACAAAATTAGAAAGATTAAGCATGTAATCAGCATGAAGATTTAAAACATTAAAAGATTCATCTCCATTATTATCAGCATATGGGGCATTTGGCCCGTATCCTTTAGCATCAATACCTGCATATTGGAGACGAAAGCCAGAACACGGAGTAATCCATTTGCCAACAGAAAGATCCAATGCAGTAGATATACGGTTTCCAAATGAAAGCTCGCTGTCATTTTCTCCAACATAGACGTTCCCTCCAAATCCTGCAGATATGAACCAGTTATCCCACAACCCGTTTGTCAAAAACGGTCCTCTTTTAGGCTGTTCCTGGGCTGAAATGATCCCAAAAAACATTAAAAGAACTAAAGTTAAAAAATTTTTCTTCATAGCATTATCGAGTTAATTTTGTGAAAGATAATAAAAAAAATATTTAAATCAGAAAATATTTTTATAAAAAAACAGTACTTACAGAGAGAGAGCTTGATTTACAACGTTTTATATTACTAAACTATTACGACAGATTTAATGAAACTATGCCCTATGGTTGCTGTTCAAAGCCAAATGCAACTGTTTCTTGCTGTTGAGCATATGCTGACACAACAGCAAGCATCATGACTAAAGTTAGAATCCTCTTCATAATAATTCCGTTTAGTTTAAAATTAAAAAATCTAATACCAACTATTTATCTTATACAAAGATAATACGAAAAATAAAACATCCAAAAAAGAGAAGAGAGGATTTTACTCCTCTCCAACAACCTCTATCTTGATATTAGCCTTAATGTCTCTGTAACACTTGACAACCGCATCATAGACACCTACTTCCTTAACATTTTCCTCACTTGTTATGGTAATATTTCTGCGATCTATCTCGTAGCCCTGAAGCGCAAGGGCATCTGCTACCTGAATATTGTTTACAGAACCAAAAATCTTGCCTGTAGAACTTACCTTAGTTAAAATTTTAACCTGCAATCCTTCAAGTTTTGTCGCCAATGCCATTGCATCCTCACGAATCTTAGCCTCTTTATGAGCCCTTTGTCTCATATTTTCTTCATGAACCTTTTTGGCAGAGGGAGTAGCCATAATTGCGAAACCTTTTGGTATCAGGTAATTTACAGCATATCCATTGCGGACTGTTACTACATCGTCCTTATGACCCAGATTGGGAACATCCTGTTTAAGTATAATTTCCATAAAATCTCCCTCCTATTTCAATAAGTCAGTTACATAAGGTAATAGCGCAAGGTGTCTGGCACGTTTAACTGCCTGGGCAACCTTCTTCTGAAATTTCTGTGATGTACCGGTAAGACGGCGTGGCAAAATTTTACCTTGCTCATTAAGAAATCTTTTAAGAAATTCAGGATCCTTATAGTCCACATACTTAATACCGGCCTTTTTAAAACGACAGTATTTTTTCTTCTTTACCTCAACAGTTGGTGGGTTCAGATAACGTATTTCATTATTTTGACTTGCCATAATTTTACTCTCCTTAGTTTTTGTTTTCTGCCATATTTGCACGTTTCTTCTCTGCATAAGCTATTGCATGCTTATCCATGGCAAAAGTAAGAAAACGAATAATGCGCTCATCTCGACGATATTGAGTTTCAAGTTTAGTGATAAATGAAGGGTCTGCCTTAAACTCAATTAAATGATAAAAACCTGTGGTTTTCTTTTGGATAGGGTAAGCCAACTTTCTGAGTCCCCAGTCCTCTTCGTGAACGATTTCACCCTGATTGTCGGTGATAAAGTCACGAAACTTTTTTACCGTTTCCTTTATCTGAGCTTCAGATAAAACGGGAGTAGCAATGAAAACGGTTTCGTACTGTTTTAACATACTCTTTTTGTGTGTTTATTAAATTATAAAATTATTTAAAAAGGGCTGCAAAGTTATAAAATAATTATATTCAAACAAATTATTTCTTAACAGGGGCTTCCTTAAGAACTTCAATTACATAGTTCCACCACTTTTCAACACTTTTAATATTCACTCTTTCATCCGGAGAATGAGGAGATTTGATGGTTGGACCACAGGAAATCATGTCCCAATTAGGATATGTTCCTCCAAGAATGCCACATTCCAAACCTGCATGAATGGCTTTTACCTCAGGCTCTTTGCCGTAAAGCTTTTTATAAACGCCCTTCATGATTTTCAAGATATCCGAATCCATATTCGGCTTCCAGCCAGGATAACCACCTGTCAGACTGACTTTAGCTCCTGCAAGATCAAAAACAGACTTAAGGGCAATTGCATGTACTTCCTTAGCAGAATCAACGGAACTTCTCATAAGAGACTTAACATCTATCTTCCCATTCCCGCTTTTAACAATCGCTAGGTTGTTGGAAGTTTCTACAAGCCCCGGCATCGCATCACTCATTCTCTCAACCCCGTTTGGACATGCATAGATTGCCTTAACTGCCTTGAGAGCAATTTCAGGATCAATTGCTCTAACAGGTCTTTTAGTAATATTAAGTTCAATATTGAGATTCGGTTCCTGAGCAGCAAGTTCTGCTTTCATGTCGCTAAAATGTTTGCTTACTATCTTTCTGGCAGTTGATATCTTTGAGGCAGGAATCGCCAAAGTTGCAAAAGCCTCTCTTGGAATTGCATTTCTCAACGAACCACCTTCAAAGGATGCAATCATGGCACCTGATTTTTCAACGAGAGGCAGAAGTAATCTCACTAAAGCCTTGTTGGCATTTCCACGACCAAGAACTATATCCATACCTGAATGGCCTCCTTTAAGGCCGGTTATAGCAAGGGAAAGTCCAATATAATCTGCAGGAACGTAAACTGTTGTATATTGGAATGTTGCCGTTGCATCCAGACCACCTGCACATCCGACATAAAGTTCTCCTTCGTCTTCTGAATCGAGATTTATCAATATGTCACCTTTCAAAAGACCCGGTTTTAAACCTCTTGCTCCTGTCATCCCTGTCTCTTCATCAACAGTAATCAATACTTCAATAGGCCCGTGAACGAGATCTTTCGCTTCAAGAACAGCCATTGCCACAGCTACTCCCATTCCATTATCAGCACCAAGGGTGGTACCTGTTGCATATACCCAGTCATCCACAATCCTGGGTTCAATTGGATCTTTCTCAAAATCATGAACCTTGTCACTATTTTTCTGAGGTACCATATCTATATGTGCCTGTAGAATAATCCCTTTACGATTTTCCATACCTTTGGTAGCAGGTTTTCGTATAATAACGTTTCCTAGTTCATCCTTTAATGTTTCGAGACCCAAACTTTTCCCGAAATTTTCCAGAAACATTACAGCCTTGGCCTCTTTCTTTGAAGGACGGGGTATCCGGGTAAGAGATTCAAAATGTTTCCATACCCTTGTTGGATTTAAATTAGCAATACTCATTTCTATAAATATTAAAATTTGTTAAGATTAAACAATTTACTTTTTTGCTGTTGCCACCTCTATGGGAAATGATAGCAAGTTCCCCAACTGATATACAGGAACTCTTGTCTGTAAAAGGATATTCTGGCCATCAATAACTTTAGCCACCATAGCTGCCGGTCTTCTGTACACTATACTTCCCTTACCTCCTGAAATGTCTGTCTTAGGCGCAGGTGCAACTTTATCTTCCAACGACAGTTCCAAAACAACAGGTCTTCCGGCAATATTTGATGCAGGCAATAAACCTTGAGTTTCAGAAAATCTGAAGGCTATATATATCTGTTTCTGGTTGTCCTGTGAAGGAACAACGTCATAACTCATTTCTTGAATATCAAATATGCTTTTACCTAAAAAAAGCGACATGTATTCATCCTCTATTCTGTTAATTTCCTCTATTGCAGCTCTCAACGCATCACCACTAAAAGTAGCATCAGTTTCTCCGGTAATAATCTCAAGCCTCTTTGTTCTCAGTTTAAATATAAGATTAGCAGCTTCTTCTGCTCTTCTTTCGATGCTCTTCTCCACAACCTGACTCTGCTGAACGCCCACCTTTTCGAGGCCTTTTGCAGTCTGAACAGTTTTATAAAGTGTGGTTTGCTCGCTTGTAAGATTATTAGAAACACTCGCAGGATTAAACAGCTGGCCAGAAGTGATATTGTGAAACCTCATCTTGTCACTTTTCCCGGCATATGAATCTGACCACATAATTAACCCCTGACTTATAAATTCAAGAAAATTGGCAGAAGCATTCTTAGAATTACCCAGGTTGACTGCATAATTAGCAGAGTAATCCGCTTCAATGTAAGGGATAATCTCCACTGATTTCAATTTGTAAATTTCCATATTGTCCTCTCTGGCCTGTATCCCAAGATACTTTTGGGCAAATTTGGCATAAGGACCGGCCACAAAGGACTCATGGTCTGCCGTTACATTAAAATGTATTGTAGTACTTGGAAGAGAATATACTATTGCTCCAAGCGGGACTGTCTCTCCCTGCGTTAAAGTCTGGGAACCTGCAATTGAGGTTAATAGCAGAAATATAGACAGTAGGTATATTTTCAAAAATTTCATGATATTGAATATTTATTTAATATATTAATTATCCCTTTTCCACCTTCTGTGTGACCATAACCAGTCTGCAGGACTCTGAATAATCTCCTCTTCCAACAGCGATGCAAATCTGTTCGTTATTTCACCCTCCTCAAGAGATGAAGGATTTTCTGTTATAGATACAAATTTAGCATTGTATTTACCACGTCCAACTCTTTTTGCTTTAAGAAATATAACAGGAATATTCAACTTTCTTGAAAGTTGTTCGGGTCCTTCAAAAAAACGAGTTGGTTGATTTAAAAATTTTGTCTGAAATTTTGAACCGGGAAGCGGTACTTGATCTGCAATAAATATATAACACAGTTTCTCATCTCTGTGTTTAAGCATATATCTGGCTATTTCGTTCATCTCCACAAGCGCTGCTTCTGAATGGCGTTTCCTTACCCATTGTATCATAAAATCCGAAAATTGGCTACTCAATTTCTTATATACAATCCTCAGGTCTTCATTCCTGTATCCAGAAGGCGACATATCTATAGCAAGCATCTGTTCCCAATTTGCAAAATGTCCCATGACAATCATTGCAGAGCCATTTCTTTTATAAGCTGAATTAACTATATCCAAACCGTATGTCTCAAGATTATCTCTCCATTTTGAAATAGATCTTGAAACAGACCATATCATTTCAAAAAAAATGTCGGTAAAATTGTGATAAAATTTATCAACAATTAACTTAATCTCATCGTACTTTTTCTCAGGAAAGGATCTTGCTATGTTGACAATAATCACATCCAACCTGTATTTAATAACATCTCTCAACAACCAAGCCGAAAAATCTGATATTAAATAATGGATTTTTTTGGGCAACAATGAAAAAAGATAGGCAAATATAAGAGTGAGATAATAAGGAATCCTATACATTTGTTGATTTTACATTTTTAACAAAGTTATCCAAATTTTAGTATTTTTGTAGAATTATGAGGAATTTTTAACTAATCTAAAATTAATACCATATGTTTAAATCACATCCGAAAGGACTACTGGCAGCGGCTCTAGCAAATATGGGAGAGCGCTTCGGATTCTACATTATGATGGCAATATTGACATTGTTCATCTCTGCAAAATTCGGTCTGTCCGAGACCTCTACTGGCTATATTTACTCCGCTTTCTACGCATCAATCTATGTTCTTGCTGTCGTTGGAGGTTTGATAGCCGACAAGACTCGTAATTATAAGCGTACTATTTTTTGGGGACTTATTTTGATGTCCTTTGGTTATTTGATTATTGCTATTCCTACTCCCACTCCCGTCTCAAGCATCCCGCTTTATCTTTCAATCACTTGCATAGGTTTGTTGGTAATTGCCTTTGGAAACGGACTTTTTAAAGGTAACCTTCAGGCATTGGTTGGACAAATGTATGACAAACAAGACTACAAGGATTATATCGCAAAGAAATTCGGTCTGGACAAAAATGGCAAGCCTAAGGATATGAGAGACGCTGGTTTCCAGCTATTTTACATGTTCATAAATATCGGAGGTTTCTTTGCCCCTTTTATTGCTATTGGTGTGAGAAACTGGTGGCTTAAACATAATGGTTTTGATTATAATGCTCAACTCCCCGAGCTTTGCCACAAATTTTTATCGAATCCTGCTGTAATGAACCCTGAACAGGTAGCTAATCTTCAGACTTACTCCTCCCAAGTAATGTTAAATGGTGAACCTGTTTCAAATATGACTGCTTTTTGCAATCAATACCTCGATGTATTTACAAGGGGTTTCCATTTTGCTTTTATTGCAACAATAATCGCAATATTAATTTCTCTGGTAATATATGTAACAAATAAACATAAGTTTCCCGATCCGGCTGCAAGTAAAGCAGCTTCAACTGAAGATAAAAATAACCGGAATTTGTCCAAAGAAGAGATTGCAATGTCAGCTTCTGAAGTTAAACAAAGGATTTATGCACTATTTGCTGTTTTTGGAGTTGTTATCTTTTTCTGGTTCTCTTTCCATCAAAACGGTTATTCTCTTACCTATTTTGCGCGCGACTATATTAATCTAGATGCAATAAATATTGATCTTGGTTTTACATCTCTAAAGGGAGCTGAAATCTTCCAGTCCGTCAATCCATTCTTTGTTGTTGTCTTAACGCCTGTTGTAATGTGGCTGTTCGGGTCTCTTAAAAAGAAAGGAAAAGAACCTTCAACCCCTCGAAAGATAGGAATTGGTATGGGTATTGCTTGTGCTGCATATCTTTTCTTGCTTTTAGTTTCTCTTACATTGCCTGACAAATCATCGCTGGCAAGTATGTCTGCAAGTGATCTGAATGCTATGAAACTTACTCCATGGGTAATGATCGCCATGTATTTTATTCTTACGTGTGCAGAGTTGTTTATATCGCCATTAGGTTTGTCATTCGTATCTAAAGTTGCTCCTCCACATCTTCAGGGCATAATGCAAGGAGCATGGCTCGCAGCTACTGCTGTAGGAAATTCTCTTTTGTTCATTGGTGGCCTTCTTTATACATCTGTCCCTCTATGGGCATGCTGGATGGTATTTGCAATTGCATGCGGACTCTCAATGATAGTTATGCTTTCAATGGTTAAATGGCTTGAGAGAGTTGCCAATTAGAATAGTAACATTTCTATTTAAGATTATAGGAAGCCGAACTGAAATACCATTTTAGTCGGCTTCCTTTGTAACAGATAAAATCAACAATTATATTATGATACCATTTGCTAAAAACAGAAGTTACAGAAGGTTCTATCAGGATGTTTCGATTGATGAGGCTGATCTTATCAAGATGGTAGAGGCTGCAAGGCTCTCTCCTTCTTCAAGAAACATGCAACCTATTAAGTTTTTTATAACAAACGACAGAAATATGAACGACGCGATTTTCAAAAATCTTTCATGGGCAGGTTATCTCCTTGATTGGGATGGCCCTGAGGAAGGAGAAAGACCGTCTGCATATATTATAATGCTCCATGATAAAAAAATCTCTTCAACATATTCATGTGACAATGGAATTTTTGCACAAAGCATTCTTCTTCAGGCTGTAGATCTTGGCTTTGGTGGCTGCATAATCGGTTCCCTTAAGAAAGATGCTATTGCAAAGTTGCTCCAACTTCCTGAGCATCTTGAGCCAATTCTTGCTGTAGCTCTTGGCAAACCAAAAGAAAACGTAATTATTGAAGACATGAAAAATGGAGATGTCAAATATTGGAGAGATGACAGCCAAAATCACCACGTTCCCAAAAGAACACTTGACGAGCTGATTTATAAGATAAAATAAAAATGAAAATCATGAATCCCGACAGACCTTTTGTGATAGCTGGCCCTTGCAGTGCAGAGAACGAGGAGCAGGTAATCGCAACTGCTATAGGGCTGAAAGAAATTGGGATTCAAGTTTTCAGGGCCGGTCTCTGGAAACCTCGCACCAAACCTGGGTCCTTTGAGGGAGTAGGCAACGCTGGCTTACAATGGTTATCAAGAGTCAAGAGAGAGACAGGGTTACTCACTTGTGTGGAGGTTGCTAACTCTTCTCATGTTAAAGCATCTCTTAAAGCTGGCATTGATATGATTTGGATTGGTGCAAGAACGAGCGCAAATCCTTTTGCCGTTCAGGAGATTGCCGATACGCTGAAAGGTTGTGATATCCCGATACTTGTTAAAAATCCGGTTAACCCCGATGTGGATCTATGGATGGGAGCAATCGAGAGATTTCAAAACAGTGGGATAAGTTGCATATATGCAGTACACAGAGGATTCAGCACATATGAAAGAGGACTTTACAGGAATATTCCTCAGTGGTATATTCCTATTGAACTCAAACGCAGACTTCCGGATGTTCCGATGCTATGCGACCCCAGCCACATAGCAGGCAGGCGTGACCTTATACTTCAAATAGCCCAGCAGTCTATGGATCTGGGCTTTGACGGACTGATGATAGAATCGCACATAGACCCAGGTTCTGCATTGAGCGATAAGGAACAACAAGTCACTCCGTCAGAATTAAAGACAATACTCTCATCCATTATCATCAGAGATTATGAAGGAATCCCTGAATTATTGAAAGAGCTGCGAAGAGAGATTGATGAGATAGATGACAGACTCTTAACATTGATTTCGAGAAGGATGCAGGTTGCCAGAGAGATAGGGAGGTGCAAGAAAAGCAACAAGATCCCGATCTTACAGCCGACGCGTTACGAACGCCTTGTAACCCATAAGGTGTCATGTGCTGAATCACTTCAGTTAGATCCTGATTTTATCAAAAGGATACTTGAAGCGATACATGAGGAGTCGGTCAGACAACAATTGACAATAATAAACAGCAACGAGGAAGTTTAGATTGCCTGTATCTGATTTTTTGTAAATTTACCAGATATTCACAACAAATAAACTCGACAGCATGAGGAAACTTTTTAAAATTTTTGGTTTTGCCCTGCTTCTTCTCTCCGCCTGCATCTCCTGCAAGCAAAATGTCAAGGAGAATCCATATAAACTGGACATTGTTGACACAAAAGAGGCTTATCTTGAAAGTATTAAAGCTGATAGCACAAATGTGCTTGTTGACCTTCAGAAGTACATACCGGGTGTTGTACTTGATATAAGATATGCTGACACCAACAATTTCACCGGGACAAAAATTTATACCCAGCCACGGGCTTTCCTGAGGAAACCTGCAGCCGATTCACTACTGAAGATACAGCAGATCCTGGCTGAAAAGGGACTAGGTCTTAAAATTTATGATGCATACAGACCTTATGCAGCAACACTATATTTTTACGAAGTATACCCTGACACTACATTTGTAGCTGCTCCGTGGAAAGGATCAATTCATAACAGAGGTTGTGCTGTGGATCTTTCAATCATAAATCTTGAAAGTGGCTCTGAATTGAAAATGCCGACACCATTCGACAGCTTCACAGAACAAGCTTCTCATAATTATAACGATCTTGACTCTACTGCTCTGGCAAACAGAGCACTCCTGAAAGATGTAATGTTGAGTCACGGCTTCACACTTTACGATGCCGAATGGTGGCATTACAATCTAAAAAAGAGGGACAATTACAAGTTGATGAATCTCTCTTTCGAGGAACTTGATGCAATTAAATAATCCTATCATTATAATTGAACGATGAACAGATCAAACAAAAAAATCATTCTGCTGCTCCTGTTTACTATTTTTCTATCAGTCAGCATAAATGCACAGGAGGTCATTAATCAATCTTCAGCTGAGACTTGGAATTCTAATAAGGTTACCTTTCCATCTTACATAACAACTCATCGTGAAAACCTTATTTTGCCAAAAATCAAAGGATATGAGGTTATTTCCTGCGATTTTCATGTACACACCGTTTTTTCTGACGGACTTATGTGGCCTACATTCAGAGTACTTGAGGCATGGAAGCAAGGCCTTGACTGCTTTGCTATGACAGATCACGTTGAGTACAGACCACACAGAGAGAATCTTAAGGCAGATCTGAACACGTCTTACGATCTGGCAAAAGAAGATGCAGACAAAGTTGGACTTATGTTGATAAAAGGTGCTGAAATAACCCGTAAACCCAAAAATTGGGGACATTTTAATGCCCTTTTTATCAAAGATGCCAATCTTCTAGAGGTTGAAGATCCTAAAGAGGCATTGCTTGCAGCAAAAAAGCAAGATGCTTTTATCGTATGGAATCACCCTGGTTGGTCTTTAGACAGTACTCTCATAAATCCATTTGTCGGAGAAATGCTCAAGGAAAAAATAATAAACGGTATTGAAGTCTATAATAATTGTGAATTTTATCCTAAAGCCATGGCATGGGCAATTGATAAACATCTTGCAATTATTGCCGCTACCGATGTCCACGGAACAGTTGAACAAGGCACACTCAAACAAGATGCAAGTCAGAGACCTATGACACTCGTTCTAGCTAAAGAACACAGTTCAAATGGTATCAGAGAGGCACTTGATGCCGGAAGGACAATGGCGTTTTTTCAAGGGTATATTGCTGCCAGGGAAGAAATTGCCATATGGCTTACAGAGGAATATCTGAGCGTCAAAAAGGTATATAGCAATGAGAAAAATGATTTTTACACATTGACTAACAGTTCTTCAGTACCGTTTAAAATATTATTTAACAATAAGAGGTATGTGTTACCTGCCCTCTCAACAATCTCTTTCAACGTACCTAAAGGGGTCTCAAAGATTGCAGTAAAATTTGAGAATATTATTATCTATGAAAATAAAGCTTTGGCACATGATTTGTTATTACAATAGACGAGAAGTTTTTTCATAGTTTAAGTTTTAGGTTAAGTGTAAAATGAAAAGAGGGTGTCTGGCAAACAGGCGTCCTCTTTCACTTTTTACAAACCTTAAACAAAATTGCATTTTCAATAATTTGTTGTACATTTGCACACCTTTTCTCGAGAAGATTAGGAAGTTAAACAATAACAACTTAAAAAACACAGTATTATGGCTGTAAAAATTCGTCTTGCCAGACATGGCAAAAAAAACTTTTCCTATTTTCATATTGTTGTAGCTGACAGTCGTTCACCCCGTGACGGGCGATTTATTGAACGTATAGGATTTTATAATCCCAATACAGATCCTGCAACTATTGAAATAAATTCTGAAAAAGCACTCGACTGGCTTATGAAAGGTGCACAACCTACAGAAACCTGCCGCAGAATACTATCCTATAAAGGGGTGTTGTTGAGAAAGCATCTGCTGGAAGGTGTAAAAAAGGGAGCCATTAATCAAGAAATTGCAGATCAAAGATGGAATGCATGGTATGAGGCAAAAGAGGCTAAGATTACTCAAAAGCTCTCAAACTTGGAACTCGACGGGCGCTCAACCAAAAAGAACGCTCTTGAAGCCGAGGCCAAAGTCAATGCTGCACGCGCAGAGGAAATAGCTAAGAAGAAAGCTGCAGAAGAAGCTGCTAAAAAAGCTGCCGAGGCAAAAGCTGCTGCTGAAGTTTCAGAACCGGAGGCATCTGCAACAATCGAAAATGAGGGATCTTCAGAAGCATCTGAACAATAGCAATAGCCTTATTGGCAGAACACTGATTCCTGTTGCAAAAGTTCTAAGATCATTTGGAACTGACGGTAGAGTTATTTTAAAATATAACTTACCTCATCCAGAAGATGAAAATTTGGATAAGAAGAGACCGGTGTTTATCTTTTTCGATGGATTGCCGGTCCCTTTCTTTATTGAAGATGTCAATACTAAAGGTTCACAACAACTTCTTATAAAGTTTGAAGGAATTAATACCCAAAAATTTGCCGAAGAGATTGTTGGTGAAACTGTTTACATAGAAAAATTACAAAAGAAAGGCTCAAAAGTAAAAGTCGACAAAAATAATGGCGACGATATTACCGAGATAATTGGATTTAAGGTGTTTGATTCTTACGAACAATATATTGGCATTATCCAAAATATATATCCATATCCAAATAATCTTTGTATAGGAGTTCACAGAGAAGATAAAGAAGATGAACTCCTTATTCCTTTTAATGAAAAATTGATAATTTCAATTGATGTTTCACACAAAAAGGCAGTGTTAAATCTTCCCAAAGGGATACTTGATCTTTAATGTAATCTGCCTCTTCCTGAGGTTCTGTCTCGTAAAGAATATCACCGCTCTGACTGCGTCTGAGATGTACTTTTGGATTATCCATCGTGCCTGTAACAGTGACAGGTATACCTATTATGCCAAAAGGAGGAAGGCCTAGTCTGAACTTAATATTAAGCCTTCCGTCGAGAGAAATTTGTCCTTCAAATCTTGGGTGAAAACCTAATATTCTCATTTTGGTTCTCTCAATCGTAATAATATTGTTATTAATGCCACTTTTAACCAAAACTCCCTTAAGTTCAGGATTGTCCAGACTATCTCGACCGGTAGCTTTACTAATCTCACTCAGCACCTTGAGACCGTTGATCTTTACCTCGTCCAATCTTATATAACCAGATCCCTTAAGAGATGGATAAATCGGAGACATCTCTCCGTCCAACTCACCTTTGAGTGAATATTGTAATGATACCTTGCCATATATACTTTCTGCACTTCTTACAAGCTCTTTAAAGAGTGGGATCTCAACATAAGCTCTGTGAATATCAAAGGAGTCCGCTTTTACATGCATATCAAACAATGCTTTTTTATGTGAAAGCGGCTTGTAATTTGCACTCAATAAAAACCTTGCACCTGCTATTTGAAGTATTGTATTTGTAAGTTTGGCCTCCTCATTATCAAGTCTAACTCCACCGTTAATGTCGTCAATTCTGTTTCCTGCAAAATTCAATTTATGCACATGTGCATTCAATGAAAGGTTGAGATTGGAAGGAATTCTAATAACACCTGTACTATCAATTGAACTGATTTCTTCTCCCTCAAATTCTTCTCCCTCAAATAAAAAACGAAAATCATCCAAATTAACAGAATCTGCTGTAAGTGTTGCGTTCCCCGTAAGTTTCCCTCCTTCAAAAAAGTAGTCTATGAAATTCTTGGCATACCCGTCAATTCTGAAAGTATTATCCCTATATTTTAATATTGCATCGCTCAGAAGTATTTTGTCATTGTCAATAGTTATAACAGCATCAGGAACTCTGAAAGGAAATGGATAATCTTGACTCATAAATTCAAAATTGCGAAATCCTATTTTCCCTCTGTTGTCCAATTTATTGAATCGCCCAGCTTTCGCATCCTGTTGATTACCTGAGAGATAAAAATCTGTTGAGATCTCTCCTTTCAGCGTAATTCCCTCTATTGCAAAAAGCTGGTACAAATTATCTAAATTTAACTGACCATTAGACGTAATTTTATATTTCAAATTGTCAAAATTTTCCATTTTAGCAGTCAATGTAAACGGCTTTCCGTCAAAATTGAAATTAAAAGGATCTGCTACAATCTTAAGATCTGAGTAGTTGCCTTTAACGTCCTTAATCTCAATATCTGCATTTAAATCGCACAAAGTTCCTGAATAAAAGGTAGAAGAAACAGCCCCTTCCTTAAGCTTAATTTTTGCATCAATAACCGGAAGCAATCTGAGTTCAGGGTTATAAATACCATCTAACAAAATCTTGTAATCCAGTGTTCCTTCTGCTTTATAATTTTCAAATCCCATCGCATTAGAAAGAGTCCCCAAGTCAATAGCCCCATCCATGTCTACCTTAATTAGAGGTGATGAAAGTCCTTTCATTTCTAAAGTTAATTTATTCTTATCGCCTCCGAGATTAAAGGATAAATTGTTTACCTTAACCGCCACTTGTTCCGGGTTGAGAGATGGAAGAATAATTTGACAACTAAGATTAATGGCATTAAGTGGAACAGGTGCTTTTGCATGTGATAAACTTCCCTTATTAATATTAATTGCTACAATTAGGTCTGGAAAGGTTCCAATTGAGTCATTAGCAACTCCATTGACTTGTAATTGAATAGAAGCATTCCCTTTAATTTTGGTATTTGCAAGCCATCCTGAATACTTCTCAGGCAAAAGTGAAAAAAGTTCCTTAAAACTGTTATCAGAAGTATTCAACTCTAAGTCCACACTATACCCATTGTCGGCAGGTGTATAATATCCGTGAAATTCCGTTTTAACCCCTGCAATCTTTAGTTTATTTTTCAACAACGAAATCTTAAAATTATCAAGATTGACATTTGTGGTAAAATTGGCTTTAATTCCTTTTTTGTCAATCATTTTAGTGCCATTTTGGGCAAATGACAACTCCTTGATGTTTAGCAGTGATAAAAGTAAAAAGTTTGTATCCTTAATATTTCCCTTCCCTCTGTAATTGAGCCCATCAATCTCTAAAGCCATTTTGCTTGGACCATCAAAATATCGTAAACTGCTATTGGAAATCACAATGTTTTTCAGATTGACCGAGCCTTTAAAAGAAGCATCTCCCTCTTGCTGTACGGCTAATGTATCATTTGACCGGCTCAATTGGACAATTTCATAGTTGTTTTGACCATTCTTATCAGTAATAAGATTCAGAAATACCTCATCGAGATATATTCCGTCAATTTCAACATCCCCTTTTAGCAAAGGTAACAAGTTTATGCCGGTAGAGATTGATTTACCTGACAGAAGCGTGTCATTTTGAAATGGAAGTGGCCCTTTTATTACTATTTCGTCTAAATTAAAAGTCAGGTGAGGAAAATGACGAAAGAATGAAAAACCAATGTTTTTAAATCCCACATTCCCATCAATATAGCTGCATGCAACATTTTTAACCTTCTCTTTGACAGCTCCCGGAAAAAAATAAGGAATGACGGCCATAAGAAAAAGAATGGTGACAAGTCCTATGAACAAGATCTTCCCTATTTTTTTAATCAGCTTCATACTACAAATCCTCTAACAACTCCTTAACTTTTGAAACTTTTGATTCAAGAAGCTCCTCTGTAGAGGCCTCTGCAATAAATCTCAAATATGGTTCTGTATTTGAAGGCCTGATATTAAACCACCATTGAGGGAACTCAACTCTATATCCATCAAAATCATAATAAGCAACTGGTTCTTCTATAGAGATAAAGTAATCTCTAACTCTGTCCATAGCTTTTTGCTTTTGCTCTATCTTAAAATTAATCTCTCCCGAATTTTTATATTTTTCTATCCTTGAAATAAGCTGAGAAAGAGTTACACCCTTTTTTTTCATCCCGGATATTATTCCCAATATTATCAAAGAGGCCATTATGCCTGAATCACTGTAAAAAAAATCTTTGAAATAATAGTGACCTGCGAGCTCTCCTCCAAAAATTCCATCAATCTCTCTTAGTTTATGAGCAGCATATGCTCTTCCAACTTTCCATGTAACCATTTCGGCACCCATTGGAACAAGATATTCGCCAACAGACTTAGAACTTCGTATGTCCTGCAAGACTTTCCCCCTTTCTCCCCTCTCTTCAAGAAAATAGTGTCCAAGAACGGCAATCATCAGATCGGGAGAAATAAAACGTCCATTTTCGTCAATGAATATCACCCTGTCACCGTCTCCATCGAAAATTATGCCTACATCACAACCCTTCTCAACTACAAGAGTTTGAAGGGCAACTATGTTTTCAGGAATAAGAGGATTGGCTTCATGATTTGGAAAAGTGCCGTCAAGTTCGTCAAAAATGTAGTGCAATCGCTCTCCTTCATGTCCAAGAATATCTTTGATCAAAAGAGCTGCCATGCCATTTGAAAGGTCTACAGCAATATTAAGATTGCTAATATCTTTTTTGTATTGCATTAAAAAATGCACATACTCACTTTTAACGTCGAAATTGTTAATTGCTCCTCTTTTACAAGCCACAGGCGTTTCCCGTCCATCGTCTATCCAACTTTTAATTGTGCCAAGTCCTGAATCTAAGCCTACAGGAAGTGCATTCTCTCCCGAAACTTTAATACCATTATACTCCTTGGGATTATGAGAAGCAGTTATCTGAGCAGAAGCTTTAAAACCATATTTGGCAGTTGCATAATACACCATCGGCGTAGTTGAAAGACCAAGATCAAACACATCAGCTCCTGCATCCATTATACCCGATGTCAATGCTTGATGAATTTCTGGAGATGAAAGTCTTGCATCCCTGCCTACAAGGACTTTGTCTGTGTTCAAAAGTTCAGGAATAAAATACCCGACCTTATAGGCAACATATTTGTCAAAATCCTGATTGTAAATTCCTCTAATATCGTATGCATGAAATGCTCCCATAAATCAAATTATTTTATTATTGACTTGTAGAAAGTGTTAACCTTTCCAGATTTTATATTATTGAGCCTACTCTGTATCATCTTTTTCCTTATCGGAGCTACAAGATCTGTAAAGAGCAAACCATCAAGATGGCTCATTTCGTGCTGAACCATCCGACAGGCAAATCCATCAAGGATCTCTTCATGCTCGACAAAGTCAGTATCATAATATGAAATTCTGATCTTTTCAGGTCTCACGACAGCTGCATGTATATCTGGAATACTCAAGCATCCTTCATTGTATTCGACTGTCTGCTGACTCTCTTCCAAAATAACGGGATTGATCATTGCTCTATTAAATCCGGCAAGTTTCGGATCTTCACTTCCAAGTAAAGCTCCATCAACAACTATAACTCTGATAGATTTACCAACTTGGGGCGCAGCAAGACCTACGCCATCTGCTTTGGTCATCGTCTCTTTCATGTCCTCTATAAGCTGTCGTATTTCATCCTTAAGTTCCATATTGGAAATATCAACCTCTTTTGCCTTTTTTCGAAGAATTTCAGATCCATATAAATAAATCGGAAGTACCATTATATTGTTATTTAAATTATAATTTGTTCCTGTCAAGGTAACTTTGTAAGATTATGGCAGCACTAATCTTGTCAACATTTCCCTTTACTCTGCGATCCATTTTTTTTACTCCACCATCAATCATAGCTTGAAAAGCAAGTTGAGATGTAAAACGTTCATCTTCCAATTTAACAGGTAGCGAGGGAAATTGTTTCCTAAGCCTGTTAAGAAATTGATCAACATACGCTGCAGCTTCAGAAGGTTTATTGTTCATGTTGAGAGGATATCCGACAACTATCAACACAACTTTTTCTTTTTCCATGTAACTTTTTAAAAAGTCGATTATCCCGGCAGAAGGAACTGTGTCAAGAGGAGAAGCAAAAATGCCAAGAGGATCGCTGACTGCTACTCCAACTCTCTTTTTGCCGTAATCTATGCCTATAATACGCTCCATTACGCAAATTTAGTTATTTTTTTAGTACTTTTGTTAGTTATAAAATCATTATGCCACGACTATTCACATACACCGATTTTGCAAAAGGAAACGATAAGGTGAAGGCTTATGCCGACAAACACACTCCTGTTATTATTTGTGAAAATGAGGCTGAAAGAGACAAACTCTTCTCAGTTAAGGTAAGATTGGGTACTTCTACAAAACATCCAAACACTGCAGAACACCATTTTGAATTTATTCAACTCTGGAACCTTGAAACTTTAATTGGAGAGATTAAACTCCAAAGAAGCAGTTATGGTAAAGATCCTCTTCAGATAGAGGCTGTTTTCAGCTTCGTCCCAAGAGTCAGCCAACGACTCACAGCACTTGCATACTGTAATAAGCACGGATTGTGGAAAAGCGAAGAGATATTTATAAAAGTATATGACAAGGATTAAAAAAGGAAAAATTAGAATACTTCACAGCAAGTTCAGGTTTTCAATATTCAACGATACATCACATGAAGAGCTGTTTGTTTTCAGAGCTAAAGGATTGATGTTTGTATTGAGTATATGTCTTGCTATTATCTTTATAATAGCATCTGTTACAATCCTTATTTCATATACGCCTCTTCGTGAATTTATTCCGGGATATCCAAACGCCCAGACAAGAAAATTGCTAGTGCAAAATGCTCTTAAAATTGATTCTCTTGAGCGAGCCTTAAAGCTTTCAGAATATCAAATTACAAATATTCAAAAAATCGTTACGGGACAAAAGCCTGAAGAAATGGAACTTGCAGTAAAACCTGCTACCTCTGCTGATACTACTGTTATAAATAGCAAGAAAGTCAGAGAAGATTCCTTGCTAAGGATTGAAGTATTGAAGCAGGAGCAACTTAACCCTACAAAAAGAAAGGGGATAGAACAAATTGAAGGACTTCATTTTTTCCCACCTGTCAAAGGGATCATCTCTAATGGGTTTAACGCGGCTCTCAATCATCCCTATCTTGACATTGCAACTCCTGCTAATTCGGTAGTGTGTGCTGTCCTTGATGGCACCGTTATCCAGGCAAATTGGAATGATGAAACAGGATATATAATTGAAATTCAACATAGCAATGATTTGGTGTCTATATATAAACATAACTCTAAATTACTAAAGAAGGTTGGCGACAAAGTTACTGCGGGTACAGCTATTGCTCTTACAGGCAGCACAGGATCTTTGAGTACCGGGACTCATCTTCATTTTGAGTTATGGCATAAAGGAACCGCTATTGATCCTTCCAAGTATATTAAATTCTAATCTCATATGATAAAGCGAAGAGTTGCAGTTCTCGGATCAACAGGCTCTATAGGCTGTCAGGCGCTTGAAGTTATCTCAATGCATCCAGAATTGTTTGAGGTTAGTGCTCTTACTGCAAACTCAAACTCAAAAAAGCTTGTTAAACAGGCCAAGGAGTTTAATCCACAGTGTGTTGTTATAGCTGACGAGTCTCATTACGAAGAGGTCTACAGCGCCCTTAAATATCTGGACATTAAAGTATATACTGGTGAAAAATCAATCGCCGAAATCGTAAAAAGTGACGAAACCGATATTGTTTTGACAGCAATGGTTGGATTTAGCGGATTAAAACCAACTATTGAGGCAATAAAAGCAAGGAAAACTATAGCTTTAGCAAACAAAGAGACGCTGGTTGCTGCCGGGCAGATAATTACCACTCTTGCCGACGAATATAACACACCCATTATTCCCGTTGATTCAGAACACTCTGCAATATTTCAATGTCTTCAAGGCCATCCTGAAGATATTGAAAAGATTCTTTTAACCTCCTCCGGTGGTCCATTTTTTTCAAAAAACATTGAAGAGATCGCAAATGCCACTGTTGAGCAGGCGCTTAAACATCCAAAATGGGCTATGGGTGCCAAAATCACAATAGACTCAGCCAGCATGATGAATAAAGGGTTCGAACTAATCGAAGCCAAGTGGTTGTTTAAGGTAGACCCTTGTGATATAGAGATAGTTGTTCATCCCCAATCAATTATTCACTCAATGGTTCAATTCAAAGATGGAGCTGTGATAGCACAATTAAGCCACCCCGATATGAGGCTGCCTATCTTGTATGCACTCTCATATCCACTCAGAGCTGAATTGAACACAAGAAGACTTGATTTTGCAGAGATACGAAATCTTGATTTCTTCAAACCCGATTACAATAAGTTTCCTTGCCTTGAAATAGCAACTCAGGCAATAAACAAAGGGGGGAATATACCTTGTGCAATGAATGCTGCCAATGAAACGGCAGTTACTCATTTTCTCAATGGTGCTCTGCCTTTCTCTGCTATTCCCAAATTAATTGAAAATGTGCTGTCTGGAACAAAATTTGTTGCAAATCCAACATTGGAAGAGATATTTTTGACTGACAGAATTGCAAGAGAACAAGCAGATATAGAGAAATATAAATTTAATTGAAATGGTGATTTTAATAAAAATACTTCAAGTCGTTGCAGCTCTATCATTGCTGGTTCTTGTTCACGAATTTGGTCATTTTGTTTTTGCACGTCTTTTTAAAATAAGAGTCGAAAAGTTTTACCTCTTCTTTGACCCATGGTTTTCTCTATTCAAATTCAAACCAAAAGGTAGTGACACCGAATATGGAATAGGATGGCTTCCTTTGGGCGGATACTGCAAAATTTCAGGAATGATTGACGAATCCATGGATAAGGAGGCACTCAAAGAAGAACCTAAGCCTTGGGAATTTAGAAGTAAGCCTGCCTGGCAAAGATTTTTTGTGATGTTCGGAGGTGTCTTTTTTAATTTTATTCTGGCAATCTTAATCTACTCCGCAACCCTTTTTACTTGGGGAGAAGAATATCTTAAAAACGAAGATGCTATTTATGGTGTTCAATGCAATGAACTAGCCCGGGAAATTGGTTTCAAAAATGGAGATAAAATTATTTCTGTTGATGGTCAACCTGTCGAAAAGTTTCAGGATATTCAGATCGATATCGCTCGTAATCAAGCTGGAAGCGTTAAGGTTCTGAGAGATGGAGCTGAGGTCACTATTAATATTAATCCAAATTATATACCGGCAATTCTGAATACCCCAGGGATGTTTACACTCAGAGTACCTTTCGAAATTCTTTCCATCCCGGACAGTTCGCTCAATGCCAATGCAGGATTGATGCCAGGAGACAGAGTGTCCGAAGTTGATTCTCAAAAAGTGTTTATTGTTCAGGACATTCAGGAAATTTTAAAACAACACAAAAGTGACACTGTCAATTGTGTTATTAACAGGGGTGGAGTTATGATCCCGAAAAAACTGCTTGTTGATACCGCCGGAAGAATCGGTGTATATCTTAACACAGATATTCACAAGTTTTTCAAGGTTACTAAAGTTAACTACTCACTACTTGAGGCAATTCCTTCAGGAATTTCAAAGACTGTTTCTACCCTGACTAACTATGTCAAGGAACTTGGTCTTATCTTTTCTCCGAAGACTGAAGCTTACAAATCTGTCGGAAGCTTTATTGCTATTGGCAGTATTTTCCCAAACTCCTGGGAATGGGATATATTTTGGAACATAACAGCCTGGCTGTCAATCATGCTTGCAGTAATAAATCTTATACCCATTCCTGCACTTGATGGTGGACATATTCTCTTTCTATTCTATGAAATTATAACCGGCAGAAAACCTAGCGATAAATTCCTTGAAATTGCCCAAGTCATAGGTATGCTTATTTTGCTTGCTATAATGTTTCTCGCTTTTGGGAACGATATTGCTAGACTTTTTAAATAAAATAACAAGAATATGAAAAATTTTAATTTTTTACTTCTCATACTAATCGGGTCACTTCTTGCCTCATGCAAGGGAGGCCCTAAATTAATGCCAAATATAAGTGGAAAGGCAGGTGAAATAGTTGTAGTAATAAGCAAAGGCGACTGGGAGTCAGATCCGGGAATTGCCATACGCTCAGTCCTTGCTCAAGAACATCCCTATCTTCCCCAGAGGGAGCCTCTTTTCACCCTCATAAATATTCCTGAAAATGCTTTTTCAAATATCTTTCAAATCCACAGGAACATAATTATTGTTCACACTGGGGTCAATGTTAAGGAGCCCACAATTGCTTATCAGGAGAATGTTTGGGCAGCCCCACAAACAGTTGTAACAATTTCAACTGCAAATGCAAAGGATGCTGCAGATCTTATAAACAGGGAGAGTGATAAACTCATAAATGTTTTTTTGCAAGCAGAAAGGAACAGAAACATTGCCAATGCTAAAAAGTATGAAGAAAGAGGATTGAGAGACGTGGTTACTGCTACTTTTGGGGGATCTCCATATTTTCCAAAAGGCTATACACTTAAGAAAAAAACTGATGATTTCATATGGATCTCTTACGAAACAACCTATACAATCCAGGGCGTTTTTATATACAAGTATCCTTTCAGGGACAGTTCGGATTTTACGCCTTCAAGATTATTGGAAATAAGAAACGAGGTATTAGCACGTAATGTTCCAGGGCCGTTAGAAAATACCTACATGACCACAAATATGTCAATAGAGCCAGGATTCAGATGGGTAAAATACAATAAAAGAACATTTGCAGAACTCAAAAGCCTGTGGGAAGTTCAGAATGATTTCATGGGAGGGCCTTTTGTTGACCATATTTTTCTTGACAAGGAAAAGAAGAATCTGATTATCCTTGAGGCGTTTGTATATGCACCAAGATATGATAAAAGGAATTATCTACGTCAGGTTGAATCCATAATCTACTCCTTTGAATTCTTCTAATATTTTTTGGAACTAAGTAGATAATTTTTACCTTTGCACTCCCAATCTTGGGAGGGTGTGCATGGTCGGTTCGTCTAAAGGTTAGGACTCAAGATTTTCATTCTTGCAATAGGGGTTCGATTCCCCTACCGACTACAAAAAATATAATAGAAAAGAAATGGCAAATCACGCATCAGCAAAAAAACGCGCTCGCCAAAGCGAAAAGCGCAGAGAGCATAACAAGTATTATGCAAGAACAACTCGCAATGCTTTAAAGGCATTACGTAATACTACCGACAAAACAGCAGCAGAGGCAATGCTGCCAAAAATTTATTCAATGCTCGATAAATTAGCTAAAGTTAACATTATTCACGCCAACAAAGCTGCAAATTTAAAAAGCGGTATTGCTGCACATGTAAACAAACTTTCATAGTTTATACATTCATGCATATGACTTTAAAAAAGCTTTCCAAAATTTGGAGAGCTTTTTTATTTCTTTATTATGAACAGGAGATTATCAATCAAAGAGTGGCGGGAAGATGAAAGACCAAGAGAAAAATTGATGGCTAAAAGCGCAACAGCTCTTGACGACAGTGAATTGATAGCCATAATATTAGGAAGTGGAACAAGAAACGCTACAGCTGTGGACCTGGCAAGAGAGCTCCTTGTAGCATGCAACAACAGTCTGAGAGAATTGTCAAAACTGAATATCGACAATTTGACAAAAAGATGCGGTATTGGGCCAGCCAAAGCAGTTACAATAGCTGCCCTCTTTGAGATAGCCAAACGTTATTCCATTACAGAAAATAAACCTATTATACAGATTCAATCCTCCTCAAGTGCTGCTGGTATTATCAGCCCTATTTTAAAAGACCTTCCACATGAAGAGTGCTGGGTATTATATCTTAATAGAGCAAACCGATTGATATCCAAAGAAAGAATCAGCATCGGAGGAATCTCTGCAACTGTAGTTGATGTTAAAATTGTTATTAAAAGTGCTCTTGAAAAACTTGCCAGTTCACTGATTCTTGTACACAACCACCCTTCAGGTAACCTACAACCCGGCGAACATGACAAGATGCAGACCAAAATTTTGAAAGAAGCAGCTGCATTATTTGATATTGCCCTTCTGGATCATCTGATTATTGCAGGAGATGAATATTTCAGTTTTGCTGACAACGGAATAATCTGATTATTTTATACCTTTGGCCAAATTGAAAAATACATGAGAATCGTTAATATAGGAGAACAGAATTCAATTCTTAACAACTTCATAGCTGAAATTAGAGATCGAATCATACAAAAAGACAGTTTCAGGTTCAGAAGAAATTTGGAAAGAATTGGGGAAATCTTTGCTTACGAAATAAGCAAAGATTTGGAATATACTACAAAAAGTATACAGACGCCTTTAGGGGTTGCTGCTTGTAACACACTTTCCGATTCACTTGTACTTGCAAGTATAATAAGAGCAGGTCTTCCTCTTCATAATGGCTTGCTCTCTTTTTTTGATGCTTCACAGAATGCATTTGTTGCAGCCTACAGAAAATACGGAAAAGACAATAAATTTACTATTCAGATAGAATACACAAGTACTCCTTCTGTTGAAGGAAAAGTACTTATTCTTGCAGATACAATGCTTGCCACCGGTTCGTCAGTACTACTTGCATACAACAGACTTTGCGACATTTCCAAACCAAAGCACAGTCATATTGTCTGTCCCATAGCAAGTGTATATGGTATTGAATACCTATCCAAGCATCTTCCTCATAAAGAGACTACACTTTGGGTAGCAGCAGTAGATGAAGAACTTACCGTAAAATCTTATATAGTGCCCGGATTAGGAGATGCAGGAGACCTTGCTTACGGGAGTAAACTGTAAACCACTTCTCCTCCTATAATTGTCATAATCACCTTTGTGGAAAGTACTTCTTTTTTGATAACTGTCATGAGATCCCTGTCAAGCAGGACAAAATCGGCGAATTTCCCTTTTTCGATGCTGCCTTTCACTCTCTCTTCAAAAGTCGCTTTTGCCGGCCAGATTGTCATAGATCTAATGGCCTCTTCTTTACTTAGAGCATTTTCCATCTGGAAACCTTCATCAGGCTTAAAAGCTGCATTTTGTCTATAGACAGCGGAAAAAAAAGTTGCTATAGGATTAACTTTTTCGATTGGAAAATCTGTTCCAGAAGGCAACCAGCCAAGCTGGCTGAGTAACGATTTATAAGCATATGCATATTTTATTCTTTCACCCAATCTATCAACTGCCCACATCATATCTGATGTAGCATGAGTTGGCTGTACAGATGGAACAACTGAATATTTTCTAAAAAGGCCAATGTCTTCAGGATCAACAACCTGAGCATGTTCGATTCTCCATCTTCTGTCGTTTTCTCCCTTTAAAAAAGACCCATAAATTTCAAGAGCTTCCTGATTAGCAAGATCTCCGATACAATGTGTAGCAACTTGAAATCCTCTTTCAAAAGCCCATTTACAATATTTTTTGTAATTTCCCTCACTTGTGACTCTTATTCCTGAGGTGCTTGAATCATCTGAATATGGTGATTTCAATAATGCTCCCCTCGAACCTATAGCTCCATCGACATACAGCTTCAAAGTACCTACCCTGAATCGCTCTTTTTGGTATGGTTTCTTGAAATAATTCAGATTTTCATCATTAGCTGTAAGCCATACATCAGATCTAATTCTTAGTTTAGAACGAGAATAAAGCGAATCCATCACAAGTATTCTTGAAAGCTCCTCCTCAGCATCAGAAACAGAAGTAAGACCATTCTTAAAACATTCTCCTTCTGCAGCCAGTATGACATTCTCCAAGACACTGCCGCTGAGTTTTGGAAGAGCGTTTTTTATTCTATCTGCAGTATTCTCCAGAAACAGCCCCGTAAACTTTCCATTTCTGATTAATGCCTCTCTCTGTGGTATTGAAGGGTCTCCGGGTATTAGACCGGCCATTTTTATTGCAGCACTGTTTGCTATAACTGCATGAAAATCTATCCTTGTAAGAACCACGGGAATATCAGGAAAAAATATGTCAAGCTTTTCATTTGAAGGAAAGGACTTACTATGCCATAGATTTTGATCCCAGCCTTCACCAATGATAAAGGATGTAAGATTATTTGTCCTGAAATTTCTAAGCCTCTCAACTATTTCATCAAAGGATGCAGCTCCTCTTAAATCACATTTCAACATCCCCTCCCCAAGACTTATAAAGTGACAATGAGCATCATTAAATCCAGGGTACAGATACTTACCTTTAAGATCTATATACTTATCGGCTCTGTAGCTGTTAAGAATTTCATCATCGCTTCCAGTAGCCACAATCAGTCCATTTTTAACTGAAACAGCATTACATTTTGAGAAAACTGAATCAACAGTATATACTTCACCATTATAAAGTATGAGATCTACTTTATCTTTCATCTGACATGAAGAAATTATGAGTGTAAAAAAGGTTATAAAAAACAGATTTTTGTTCATTAAACGACAGTATTTAAAGCTCCTTTCTAAGTCTTGCAATGGGGATATTAAGCTGTTCTCTGTATTTTGCTACTGTTCTCCGCGCAACTTTATAGCCTTTTTTTGAGAGTACAGTTACAAGTTCCTCATCGGTTAGAGGATGTTTTTTATCTTCCTGGTTTATACTCTCCATGAGAATGTTTTTAATCTCTTTGGTAGACACCTCCTCTCCACTCTCTGTAAGAAGTCCCTCAGAAAAGAAATATTTTAACGGAAAAATTCCAAAGTGAGTTTGAATATACTTACAGTTCACAACTCTCGAAATAGTCGAAATATCAAGGTTAGTCTTCTCCGCAATATTTTTGAGAACCATGGGCTTAAGCTTGGTCTCATCTCCATCTATAAAATAATCGTGCTGAAATTCAATAATGGCATTCATAGTATTTTGCAGAGTATTATGCCTCTGTTTTATAGCCTCGATAAACCATTTCGCCGAATCCAACTTTTGCTTGACAAATGTGGCTGCTTCCTTGCCGGACTTACTGCCGGACTTGGCCGAAGCAAGTAACAAGTCAGCGTACCGTTTGTTAACTTTCAACTCTGGCACTGAAAATCTCGGCATAGTCATAACCAATTCACCGTCTTTCAGCTCAAGTACAAAATCTGGTACGACTTGTTGAGACTGCTCGTTGTATGAATCATCAATCTGACCTCCTGGCTTTGGATTTAACTTCAATATTTCATCTATTGCAGATTTTAACTGTTCTTCAGTTATTGAAAGTTTGGCAATTATCTTCTGATAGTGTTTTTTTGTAAACTCGTTAAAATGGTCTGAAATGATTTTTTCAGCCAATTGTTGCTCTGGAGTTTTATTTTTAGCTCTTATCTGCAAAAGAAGACATTCTTGCAAATTTCTTGCACCAACACCAACAGGCTCAAATTCCTGAATCTTGGACAAAATCTGCTCCAGTTCCCTTTCATTGGTTGTTATCCCGAGTCTGAAAGAAATATCATCGACCAATGAATCAAGATCTCTTCGTAAATAGCCGTCATCATCCAGGCTACCGATAATAAAACGTGCAATATTCCTTTCTCTAGGGTCCATCTGACTGTATCCCAACTGAGATATTAGATTCTGATGAAAGCTTTCTTTAACCGAGAAAACATTGTACTGTGGCTTAAGGTCTTTACCCTGATTATTGGCGTAGAGTTTATAAGATGGTATCTGCTCGTCTGTGCTGTATTCACTTAAGGAGATGTTGCCGGAACTCGCTTCTTCTGTATCATCACTCTCCACAGCCTCGTCCAGAACAGGATTCTCCTCAAGTTCCTTTTTAATCCTCTGTTCAAGTTCAAGGGTGGGAAGCTCCAGCAGTTTAATTGTCTGTATCTGTAATGGAGAAAGTTTCTGTACTAATTTCTGCTGTAAACCTTGTTTTAACATATTCTTGGAGCGTTTATGCAAAGATATGATTTTTCTTTAACTTCGCATCCTGATACAGCGCGATTCTATGAGCACAGATAAAACCAACTTGCGGGTAGATGTAAGATCAGTAATAAAATCCAAAAATCCTGACCTTCTGAGATATATACCAGGATTTATAATTAACTGGGTAGAGAGACTGATCTGTCAAGATGAAATTAATAATATTCTTGACAAGTATGGCAATCTTAAAGGCGTTCCTTTTGCAACTGCCACACTTCGTGAGTTAAATGCGACATACAGTGTTTCGGGAATAGATAAAATAGCTAATAATGGGCGGTATATTATTGTCTCCAACCATCCTCTTGGAGGATTTGACGGAATGATATTAATGGATATTTTTGGAAACTATTATAATAATAAAATACGTTTTGTGGTAAACGATTTACTTTCTGCAGTAGAACCATTAAAACCAATTTTTTTGCCGGTCAATAAATTCGGCAAGCAAAGTGTAGAAATTGCAGAAAAAATACATCAGGAATATACCTCTGATAATCAAATAATAACATTCCCAGCAGGATTATGTTCAAGATTAATCAATGGCAGAATAATAGACCTCGAATGGAAAAAAAGCTTTGTTAACCAGGCTATTAAATATAAAAGAGATATTATCCCTATCTATTTTGACGGTAAAAATTCAAACTTTTTCTACAGGTTTGCCAATATTAGAAAAAAACTTGGTATTAAATTTAATTACGAACTCATATTGCTTCCTCGTGAAATGTTCAAGCAACGCGGTGGTAAATTCAATATTTATATAGGCGATCCCATTCATTGCGAAGAACTTGCTCATAATGGGACACCTGCTGAATGGACAGCAAAGATAAGAAAAACAGTTTACTCTCTAAAGCCTTGAAAATGGAACCAGTAATACCTCCCGTTGATAGAAAACTCATAGTTGATGAGCTTACAAGTGACAAGTTTATTCGTCATACCAGAAAAGGAGACAACAGACTTTACGAAGTGACAGCACATGATTCACCACACACCATGAATGAAATAGGCCGTCTTAGAGAGATTGCTTTCAGACTATCCGGCGGAGGAACAGGCCTGTCAGTAGATATTGACAGTTTCGACACTGACTCTTTTACACCTTATAAACAACTAATCGTCTGGGATCCTAAAGATCAGGAAATTATTGGTGGCTATAGATACATTCATTGTACAGGATTGGATATTGAAAAAATGGCCACACATGAACTTTTCGAATTTTCAGACCAATTCAAAAAGGATTATCTTCCTTTCACCATAGAACTTGGGAGATCATTTATTCAGCCAAATTATCAAGGTACAAATATTAGACACAAAGGCCTCTATTCTCTTGACAATTTGTGGGACGGATTGGGTGCACTCGTAGTAAAATATCCTAAAATCAAGTACTTCTTTGGAAAGGTAACAATGTATACTACTTATAATCAGCGTGCAAGAAATATACTTCTCACCTTCTTAAACACATTTTTTCCTGATAACGAAGGCCTTGTAAAACCGTACAAACCCCTTGAGTTTGACTCGGAAAACCCTTATTACAAAGAACTTTTTAACCCTCAAGACTACAAGGAATCTTATAGGGTCCTTTCAAAGGAAATAAGGTTACTAGGAGAGAATATACCTCCCCTCATTAACTCTTATATGAACCTGAGTCCAACTATGAAAGTCTTTGGAACAGCTATTAATGAAAGCTTTGGAGGAGTTGAGGAAACTGGCATACTTATAAATATAAACCAAATATATCCTGAAAAGATTGAAAGACATGTTTCACCAATACTTCAAATTGCTAACAAACTTAAGTCGACATGGTTGAATGTAACAAAACCAATCATATCTACGATAAAGAACGAAGGGCAACAAGAAGCTGAAAAAAAGAAGAATTTCCAAAAGAGTAATAATGTCAAAAAAATAGTAAGAAACATCACAGAGAAGCCTATAACTCCAAAGAATAATAAAGGTAGAAAAAGCAGTACTGGATCTAAAGATGGCAGTACTAAACCGGAGGATAATTAATCACTTCTTTTACCAGAAAAACAGAACGATACATCCCCTCTATCTTTTTCAAAAGTTGCATGGCTTCTGATTTCGTCCTAAAGTCACCAACAGTAACCTTGAAAAAAGGTTTTTCATATGAAGCATAAGCTCTTATATCGGGAAATTGAGAGGTAAACTGAGTTACAATTGCCTCTGAACGACTTCTTGCATCCTGCTTGTTGTCAAAAAATATTCTGACTCTATAACCATATATTTTCCTTCCTGAAGAATTGGAAATATATGTTAATAAAAGCGATTCTATGCTCTGAGATTGCTCTATAGTCACAAAATTACCCGAAAGTCCGGGTTCTTTTAATAATGCAAAAATATTTCTGTTTAGCAAGGTGGAATCGAGCAGCAAGGGACCTTTACGTACAAAAACAGTATCTTGTCCCTTGACAATTTCCTGAGAATAGGAAATTAGCACTGCTGAAACAATTACAAAAAGAGTTACTATAATTCTTTTCATAATTTATAGTCTATTAATCAGGTTTTTAAGAGGCACATCCTTATATCTGAGTATTTTTTTCCCTCCTCTTGCATTCTTGAAAACCAATTTTGTCGATAATTTAAAATCTTCGACTCTCCATTTTTCGATGTTTAATCCCATCGACAGCAAAGGTAAAGGATCAACCAGAAGTGCATTTATTTCAATTTTACCATTTTTAACGCTTTTGGGGAGAAGTGTATCTGGCCTGACGATTTCAAGTTGTGCGAAATCAACTCCTTTTCGAGTAATAATTCCATTGCCCGAAAAGAGTATAATTGTAGAAGTAGTTGGATTGCTTATTATATAACTGAGTTCAATATTTGCCTTAGAAGTGCTGACAAGTTTGAAGCTACTTAACTGTACGGATTTAATATCCACATTCCTGTAATTTGTACACCCATTGGCTGCCAAAATAACTATCAATACAACTGTCAGAAATTTCTTCATCTCATATCAGATTATCTGCAAAGGTATAAAAAAGGCTATATTTGCAGTACAAAATGCAAATATGCCCAACAAATATCATTCCGTAAGACCACTATTTAATAGTAGTTTGCCTCAGCTTTTCATCGAGACATATGGTTGTCAGATGAATGTTAACGACAGCGAAGTTGTTCTTTCAATACTCCAGGAAGCCGGCTTTGCCCTTTGCAATAAAATCGAAGATGCCGATCTTATCCTCGTAAACACTTGTTCGATAAGGGATAACGCAGAACAAAGGATCTGGGGAAGACTTGAACACTTCAAATCAATGAAGAAAAAAAAATCGAGCCTGACTGTCGGGATATTGGGATGTATGGCAGAAAGACTGAAAGAGGAATTACTAAATCATCCTGCAGTTGATCTGGTGGCTGGACCTGATTCATATCGAGATCTCCCCAACCTGCTTGTCCAAATAAGAGAAGGCAGCAAGCAGATAAATACAATCCTTTCTCAGGAAGAGACCTATGCAGACATAACTCCTGTGAGAATGGACCAAAATGGTGTAAGTGCATTTATTTCAATCATGAGAGGATGTAACAATATGTGTACCTATTGTGTAGTCCCCTACGTGAGAGGAGGAGAAAGAAGTAGGGATCCTGAAAGTATTGTCCGTGAAGCCACTGAACTATACGAAAATGGATATAAGGAGATAACTCTTCTTGGGCAGAATGTTGATTCATATCGATGGGTTGACAAAGATAATCCTTTAAAAACCACCAATTTTGCACAACTCCTCGAAAGAGTTGCCCTAATAAGCCCAAAATTAAGAGTACGCTTTTCTACTTCACATCCCAAGGATATGAGTAATTCTGTCTTGTACACTATGGCTATGTACGATAATATTTGTAAGCACATTCACCTCCCTGTCCAGTCCGGGAGCGACTCTGTTCTTTCAAGGATGAATAGGAAGTATACCAGAAATGAATATCTTGAGAGAGTGGCTATGATCCACCAAATAATACCAGACTGCTCAATCAGTACCGATATTATTGCCGGCTTCTGTGGCGAAAGCGAGGAAGATCATGAGCAGACCATGTCATTGATGAAAGATGTGGAATTTTATACCGCTTTTATGTTTCAATACTCCGAAAGACCAAATACTAAGGCAGCCAGGCATTATAAAGATGATGTTCCTTCCAATGTAAAAAACAGGAGACTGAACGAGATAATAAAACTTCAAAATGAATTGTCACTCGCAAGCAATCAGAAAGACTTAGGCAAAGTATTCGAAGTTTTAGTCGAAGGAGCTTCAAAAAAGTCCAAATCAGAACTATGCGGCAGGAACCAACAGAATAAAATGTGTGTATTTCCGGCAGACGGACATAAAACAGGAGATTTTGTCAATATCAGGATAACATCCTGCACCTCTGCCACTCTTAAAGGAGAAGTTGTGAAATAATTTTTTTTAAACTTTAAAATATGACCAAATTTAAGACAACCTACATTGGCAACCTCCAAACAGAGGTTATTCATCTGAAATCTGGGAGCAAAATTATTACTGAAGCTCCTGAAGACAATAATGGCAAGGGAACTATGTTTTCGCCTACTGATATGTTTGCTGCTTCTCTTGCCTCATGTATGATGACAATTATGGCAATTTCAGCACAAGCTCATGGTTTTTCAATAGATGGGATGTACATTGAAACAGAGAAAATAATGGCTGCTAATCCGAGAAGAGTTGGAGAACTGAAACTTGATATCTATCTCCCAAAGAAAGATTATACAGAGAGGGAAATGCGATTTATCGAAACATCTGTCAAAACATGCCCTGTAGCAAACAGTATACACCCTGACATTGTTAAGACCATCACATATCACCTCCCTGAATAAAGTGAATCTTTAAACTTTTTTAAAAGAAAAGGTAGCGACAAGTTCCAATGCCGGCAGTTGCTGAGTTTCTGATCGAACCATCAGAAGGTGCCACTACCTTTAAAACTGAATTTGAAGTAAAACTTACTTCTGAAGTGAAAATATTGCCTGTTACAGGACTAACCCCAACCCCGTAAAAATAAGTGCCTGTAAATAATTTGCTGTAACTGTTGTTTTTTACATTTACCTTATAAATATTGGCCTCTACAGGAATATAGTTAGAATCGAAAGTTGTACAATATGTATAAATATAATCCCCGTCCTTGTCAATGGCTATGTATCCATCCATGGCATCTACAGGAACATCGAGAGTTGACATTATCTCAAGCGATGATGGGTTGATTCTCATGAGACCGTCTCCGGGAAAAGAGACCCAAATCTTGTTCATACCATCTACAACAACATGTCTTGCACCATTTACAAAGGTTGTTGGCTTGAGTGTTGCCGCCAGTCTGAGAGTGTTCCCAACAATGTCAAAAATCTTAAGTCCCTGTTTTACTGCTACATAAAGTCTTCCGTCATATAATATTATCCCCTCGGCATCTGAACCGGCATCAATGTTGCCCTGCAATGCTAACGTTGAAATAGAATAAACAGATATATATGATTTGTCAAATTCCCATGAACCTGATGGAAGGACTATGTGATCAGACCCCCAGTTTGTCACATAAATATAGCTGTCAGACATTACCATGTTACGAGGAGACACAAGTCCATCGGTAATACTGTAGCCTTTATCGACACCTGTTTCAGGATTTATAAATAAAATCTTGTCCGGATAGTTACATATAAGCGCAGCATCCCCATAGGGTGTTATATAGCCACTGTTAAGGGTTGCTCCTATAGAAACCCCGTTGGCTGATTCATAAAGACGATTTGTGATCTGATTAGTGGTTTCATCATAAAGAGATATACTTGCAGATTGCTCTGTATAATTACCCTGATTTATAACGAGTACCTTGCCTTTGTTACCAATAAATTCGGGGTTGTCATCCTTTGAACATGACACATTGAGAAAAATGACTGCTAAAGCAGCAAATAACCATTTAATACATTTTTTTTTCATAACTATATTTTAAAATTTATACTGTAGTGACAATTGATAATTTCTCCCCGGCATTGCATAGAATTTAACATTCTGATACATCTCATTCGTAATGTTCTTGATAATGCCATTCAAAACAAAATTACACCCAAGAAATCTTAAATTGCAGGATGTTCCTATATCTAACAGGGTATAAGAAGGAAGTATGTCATAAAGATCCACTGTGGTTCTTTTGCCTGTATAACTTACATTTGAATATATTTCCCAGTTATCTTTCACCACTCTCAGCCCGCTTCTCCAAGACAGTTTGGGTTGATAAGCAAGCTGTTCTCCTATTGCAGGATCTTCATCCCACAATCCTTCAACCATTTTAATATTGGTATAGGCAAGAGAAAAATTTAAAAAGGTCTTAAATGTTGAAAATGATCTGCCAATCTTAAGTCCAGACTCTCCTCCCCTTGTCACAACAAGAGGTATGTTTTGCGGACGCCAGACCGTTCCTGCCGGAAGCCATCTGATCCAGTCGTTCACTTTGCTTTTGTATAGAGTCCCAAACATATCCAAACTCCAGACAGATGAAAACCAGTTGTAATTGAAACCTCCTTCAAGAGTTATGGAACTTTCACTTTTAAGATAGAGATGCTCTCCTCCCCAATATCGGTCATTCAAGGTAGGAATCTTGCTATTCCCCGATAAAGCGCATCTAATTGCCAAAGAATGGCTGTTATTATTCAACACATTATATCTCACATCGAACGATGGCATCAAAGGTACCGAGACGTCTGTAGCACAGGCAAATCTCACCCCTCCAGAAAGAATTAATCTGTTATTAAAATTATAGCTGCCAAGTAAATATAAATTAAACCTGTTCTCTTTGACAGAATCAGCATATGAGTCAACCTGAGGTATGGTGTGTTCTGCAAAAAATCCACCTTTTACTACAATATCACCAAATTTACTTTCTATATCTGTTGAGAACGAGAAGCGGTTTGCTGCTATTTTGTCATCTTCATAGAGCTGTTTATCAAACGAATAGGAAAGATGAGCGGCATAAGTTACTATTCCCTTTGCGCCAGAATATCCGAGGCTCATTTTCAAATTATTGTCATATATCGATCTGTAAGTATCTGGACTATCATTCAAAGACACCGATGGCTGTATATCCCTGTCAAAATCGAGGTAGAGCAATGTTGCCGATAACATGGAAGAATCTTTGAATTTCCTGAAAATTTCTTGTAACAGACCTGCATTTTTGGACGAAGAGTTGTTTAGACGCTCCTTGGGCTTCCCTAACTTCGTATTGTTAATAAATTCATAATTATTTTCCGCAAAAGAATAGAGTAAGGATGTTCGAGTTTCAAAACTTGAGTTTGAATATCTTAAAGTGCCTCCCGTAAACAATGAATTAAAGCTACCTTGAGAGACAAGAATATCTCCATGTGCTCCCTTTGCCCACTTTGGAGATGTTTTTAATTGAACAGTGCCTCCAATAGCTCCCTCACCATAAATCGCAGAATTACCACCAATATGCAGCTCTACAACATCAAACAAATACAGTGGGATATGTGAAAAGTCCGTCTGGCCCAAAGTGGGCATAGCAAGATTCATCCCGTTCCAGTCAACAGTGGTGTGAGATGAAGATGACCCTCGAATGGAAATATAAGCATTCATACCCCTTCCAAACTCCTTAATATAGGATGCATTCTCCTTTTGAATAAAGTCAGAAAGAGAATTGGCCCTAACAGAGGCAAGCGCCCCGTCATCGAATTTTATAAAATTCGTCCCTACCGAAAAGCGAGAATTGGAAGAAAAACCCGATGATTT